>Ga0208900_1000020_pt1 | contig 100171 bp, 83 predicted proteins | sample AntAceMetag02UKK_FD_184763 | JGI IMG/M metagenome (GOLD analysis project Ga0208900, IMG submission 184763) | Saline lake microbial communities from Ace Lake, Antarctica - Antarctic Ace Lake Metagenome 02UKK (SPAdes) (version 2) | ecosystem: Environmental > Aquatic > Non-marine Saline and... | reverse complement strand
GCCAGTTCTTCGGCAGTGCCGGTTTTAAGGATTGAGCCTTCGAATAGTAAATAGGCGCGGTCGGTGATGTTGAGCGTTTCGTGTACGTTGTGGTCGGTGATGAGTATGCCGATATTTTTTTCTTTTAATTTGGATACGATGCTTTGAATGTCTTCAACGGCAATGGGATCAACGCCTGCAAAAGGTTCATCCAGCAAGATAAATTTGGGGTCAACGGCCAGGGCACGGGCAATTTCGGTTCGGCGGCGTTCGCCTCCTGAGAGCGTGATCCCGAAACTTTTTCGCACATTTTGCAAGCCAAATTCATCCAGGAGAGTTTCCAATTTTTCTTGCTGCTGTTTTTTATTGTAATTTGTAAATTCGAGTACGGATTGAATATTATCTTCCACGCTTAAATTCCGAAAAACTGATGCTTCCTGGGCGAGGTATCCAATACCTTTTTTTGCCCTTTTGTACATAGGCTCGTTTGTAATATCCATTTCGTCCAAAAGTACTTGTCCTTTGAATGGTTTAATCAAACCCACAATCATGTAAAAGGTTGTAGTTTTTCCTGCTCCGTTCGGACCAAGCAAACCAACAATTTCTCCCTGTTTAACATGTACCGAAACATCGTTTACTACCATCCGGTGCTTGTATTTTTTAAATACACTTTTGGTTTGGAGTATCATATTACTAATTAAATGTATAAAAAGTTGCCAAAAATACATCAGCAAAATCAACTATAAAAATATTGCGTGTTTTATCCCCTTTAATTAAAACAAAAAGTGCAGGCTAAACCTGATGCCAAACTTTGAAATGTCGGAGTGATCGAGGTACGAAAGTCGCCAGATGGCATCTACCCTGAGCAGTTTAAAAATGTTTTCAACACCAGCGCCGGCTTCAAAATAAGGCTTGTCTAATTTGACCATCCCAGTTGGTAATACCGAATAGTCATGATTTATTTTATCCAGTCCCCCAACCAATCCCTTTGCCCATGCCACCTCACGCCATTTTAATTTCCTGAAAAGAGGGATGCGGTTAAAAAAATATCCATCGAAATGATGGGTATAAAACACACCCAGGTATTTATCGCTCACAAACTCGAAATAATTCATCATGTTGAACGAGGATTCATCGAAGAAGTAAGTTTCGTTTCCTTCGTGAAGTTTGAGCAAAGGGTAGGGGACAGTTCCCCATATTCTGCCGGCCTCGATGATGAATTTTGACCAGCCCAGGTTAAAAGTACTAAACCAGTGGCTTACCCCTAACTGAAGCCTGTGGTATTCGTTGTCGCCACCGGTAATGGTTGGGATTCCATAGCCATAACGGATTTCAAGAATCGGGTATTTTGCCCCGAGGCTCACGCGTTCGAATTCGCCCATTAAAAAGCGCTCTTTGTATGCCAGGCGGGTGTCGAGCCTTATTTCGGTGGAGGTGATGGCCGATTCGGTGGCGACATAACTATTTCCTTCATTGTCAGTCTTATTAATTTCAAAACTGTTGTTGCCAACCGCGTAAAGGTTTCGGTGAATTATATTAATTGTATTTGAAAATCCATTAAACCATTCGTGCTCATAGTAAGCTTTGTATCCTTCAACGATGCTTAACTTATCGGCAGGATTCCTCCGGAAAAGGAAGGCCAGGAAAAAATCTTCGCGGAAAGCATTTTGGCTTGCCCCCAATTGTTCGAGGTCGTATTGAAATTCAGCGCCAAAGGATCGCCTGGGGTTTTTGTTGAGCATATATTTAAATCCCCCGCCATATTTCCATCGGCTGTCGAGGGTTCCATAAGCTACGTGGCCGAATAGCATAATCTTTTTGCTGAATTTATTGCTTGTTCTTCCGCCCAGCCTGATGCGTACTCCTTCAACGGCATTAAAGCTTAAAGTGGATCCATAAGGCCCGATTTCGAAATTCCCGGTTTCGTAGTATCCCGTGGTAATCATTTCGATGACATCGATATAGGTGTTGAATTTGGGTATCTGTTTCAGCGTGTCAACCATATAGTAAATGGTTTTTTCGTCGCGTGTTAGCCCCTCATGCCGGTGTTCTGCCCAATATTCATCAGATTGTTCATCCGCGGTTTCATCGATAACCACGCTAACCGGTGCTTTGTAAAAATCATCATCCTTTGGCTGGTTAATCATAAAATTGCGGTAGGTTGTGGTTTTGCTGCCAAAAAAGCCCACCAGTTCCGACTTATCATTTTCGATAATATTCAAGTCGCCAATAATATAATCTTTGGTAAGCAACCAATATTTTCCATCAATCAAATCAAATTCTTTGTGAATTACCAGGTCGTTGATATAATTAATATTGGCATCATCCATAATTTTCATATCAACTTCCTTGATAGCAAAAGTGGTATCGTGAACCCAGAAACTTCCTGTAAATGTGAGGGTTTGTTTCTGGCGGGGTTTAAACATGATTTTGTAGCACCATTTATCACCGAAAAAGGTGCTATCAACGAGGTAGTATTTGTAAAAATTTAAACCAAAACCAGCAATGGGGCTGATGAAGTTTTTTTGAAACAGTCCGATGTAACTATCGTAAATATTGATATGCTGAAACTTGTCGCCCAGGAATTGCATCACGCTTTCGTTTTCGATTCCTGAAATTTTATTGGCTTTTACAATTTCGATGGAGCCTTTTGGTTTTCGTTTGGAATAAACATCAGAGATCGACTCGGATAGAAAAATGGGGAGGTAGGTTTTGCCATTTACCGTTGAGGTATCAACATTATCAAAAATAAAATCGAATTCCCTAAAAATTCTCCGGTTTTTAAATTTATCCGTAATGTTGTTGGCATCGATCTGTATTTTGTTGTAAGCTTCATATTGATAGGCATCATACTTATCCGGGTCGTTATTTTTTTTATTTTGATTGATCTTCCGCAATAAAATTTCTGCAGGATTTTCTCCGGCGTTTATTACAACGGTTTCAAGTTCAAAATTATCCTGAACCATCTCATAATTTATATACTGAAAGTGCCCTTTAGAAACCACTTTCGTTTGTCGCTTGTAACCAACGAAGGAAGCAATAAGCGAATCGCCGGGCTTTGAAGTTTCAATGGAAAAGGTGCCATCGAATCCTGTGGTAATCCCAATATTAGTACCCTTAAAAATAATGTTCACAAAGGGCAAAGGTTCCCCGCTTGCATTATCGGTAACAGTACCCATAATTTTTGTTACCTGGCTATAAGAAATAGCATGTATTGCTATAGCCAGAAAAATTAAAAGTGTTTTAATTGGGATAAATTTTATTGGCATAAATATTCTTAATCAGCATAATAAACATGAGGTAAAATCATTTATTGCAAATAACGACAACATTTTAGCATAAGGGTTAAAAAGAATGTTCCCAAATTAAAAAAACAATAAAATGAAAACATTAGCTTATAAAATTCCTTCTTTTAATATGTCGTGCAGGTGGATTACGCCGAGGTAATTATCGCCATCAACCACTGGCAGTTGGGTTATGTTGTTCGATCGCATAATATCAAGGGCTTGAGCAACAAGTATTTTCGGGCTAATGGTTCGGGGGTTTTTAGTCATAATATCGACTGCATTGAGAGTTTCGAATGGCTTGCCCGACTGGATCATTCTTCGCAAATCTCCATCGGTAATTACACCAACCAGCTTTCCTTTGTTCAATACAGCGGTTGCGCCGAGGCGCTTCGATGATATTTCAACGATTGCAGATGTGATATCAGCATCGATTTCCACCATTGGTTTTTCATTGTTTACATAAATATCCGATACCCTGAGAAAAAGTTTTTTGCCCAATGCTCCTCCGGGGTGATACAGTGCAAAATCCTTGGGCGAAAAACCCCGAAGCTCAAGCAAAGCCACTGCCATTGCATCGCCCATGACCAACTGCGCCGTAGTGCTTGAGGTGGGGGCCAGGTTGTTGGGACATGCCTCCTGGCTCACGGTAGTTTCGATAAAATAATCAGCCTGCTTAGCAAGATAAGAATCCAGGTTTCCAACCATAGCTATAATTGTGTTTCCCGACAATTTCAGGTATGGGATTAAAAGTTTGATTTCGGGAGTAGCGCCACTTTTTGAAATACATAAGATTACATCATCTTTTTGAACGATTCCTAAATCTCCATGCACAGCATCGGCAGCGTGCATAAAAATTGCAGGCGTACCTGTTGAGTTGAAGGTTGCAACAATTTTTTCGCCTATTAGCGCACTTTTACCAATTCCTGTAACTATTACCCTTCCTTTACTATTAAATATTAATTGGATACATGCAACAAAGTCGTCATTAATAAAATTGGTTAATCCTGCAATTGCCTGGGCTTCCAAATCAATCGTATTAAGGGCACTCTTTTTAATCTTTGAGGAGGATATGTTTATCATTATCAAAAAATCTATTAAAAAATTAAATTTAATTTGTGCAAAATTAGATCATTATCGGGAAAATACTTTAATTTTATAAATCAAAACAAAATCGGTCTTTTTTATGCGCGAATGGTGTTATAAATTGTAAATTGATTTTTATGACATCACTAATGGATTATTTGATTAAATTTGTTTGATATGCTTTTGGTTTTGATGGTGGAAAAAATATTGTGATTTAAAAATCGTTTGCGATCGTCTAAAATCTACCTAAGCGAGATGGAAATACTGATAGGAAAAACTGCTAATTGATGAGAAAAGAATTTTACTATGTTTAAACAAGAAACAGACACTACAATGACTGATACCCATGAATATCCGCTTCATAGAGTAATGAAGCAGGTTTTTGGGTTCGATAGTTTTAAAGGGAATCAGGAAAAAATTATTAATAATTTACTTCATGGAAACGATACATTCGTAATCATGCCCACGGGCGGAGGTAAATCCATGTGCTATCAGTTACCAGCCATTATTAAGGATGGTACGGCCATTATCATTTCACCACTCATTGCTTTGATGAAAAACCAGGTTGATGCACTTCGCAACTTTGGGTCTAAGGAAGGTTTTGCCCATGTTCTAAACAGCTCCCTTTCGAAAGCGGAAATCCTTAAAGTAAAAGAAGATCTTACAAACGAGGTTACTAAATTATTATACGTTGCCCCCGAATCGCTCACCAAAGAAGAAAATGTGGAATTCTTTAAAGGAATAAAAATTTCATTTTATGCTATTGATGAAGCACATTGTATTTCGGAATGGGGGCATGATTTTAGGCCCGAATACCGCAGGTTGCGGCCTATCATCGAAAATATTGGGCAAAAGATTCCCATAATAGCCCTTACCGCTACTGCAACACCCAAAGTTCAACACGATATCCTGAAAAATTTAGACATCCTCGATGCTACTGTTTATAAATCGTCATTCGACCGGCCAAATCTTTACTACGAAGTGCGTCCTAAAACCAGCGATGTAAATAAAGACATTATTAAATACATTAAAAATAACCAGGGGAAATCAGGAATAGTTTATTGTTTGAGCAGGAAGAAAGTTGAAGAGATTGCCGAAACTTTGCAGGTGAACGGGATAAAAGCCCTGCCTTATCATGCTGGTCTCGATGCCTTAACACGCCGTACCAATCAGGATAGTTTTCTTATGGAGGATGTGGATGTAATTGTTGCCACCATTGCATTTGGGATGGGCATAGATAAACCCGATATTCGTTTTGTGATCCATCACGATATGCCCAAAAGCCTTGAAGGATATTACCAGGAAACCGGCAGGGGTGGCCGTGATGACGGCGAAGGAAACTGTATTACCTTTTATAGCTACGATGACATACAAAAACTGGAGAAGTTTATGAAAGGTAAACCGGTAGCCGAGCAGGAAATTGCCCAGCAGCTATTGCTCGAAACAGTTTCGTATGCCGAGTCATCAATTTGCCGGCACAGACAGTTGCTCCATTATTTTGGCGAAGAATATAAACATGAAAATTGTGGTAGTTGCGACAATTGCCTGCACCCCAAAGAAAAATTTGAAGGCGTTGAATATGTAGAAATTGTTGTTGAGACCATAAAAGAAGTAAAAGAGCTTTTTAAAGCCAAACATATTGTTAACATTCTAGTGGGTAAAAATACTGCTGCACTAAAATCGTACAAACACCATAAAATAAATGCTTTCGGCAGGGGTTCGGATCATGATGATAAATTTTGGAATGCGGTAATTAGGAAAGCTTTGATTTTAAACCTGATTACAAAAGATATTGATAATTACGGGCTATTGAAAATCACCAAAAAGGGGCATGAATTCCTTAAGAAGCCATATTCAATACTCATTGCAAAAGACCATGATTACGATAATACTGACGATGACGGCGATATAATCGACGGAATACATAAAACTACCTCTGCCGATCAAAACCTCTTTAATATGTTGAAGGATTTGAGAAAGCAAATATCGAGGAAGGAGAATTTACCGCCATTCGTGATTTTCCAGGATCCATCGCTCGAAGATATGTCGATTCAGTATCCCATAACCATGGATGAGCTTACTCAAATTACCGGGGTGGGTTTGGGTAAAGCCCAAAAGTATGGAACACCCTTTCTTGATTTGATCATGAATTATGTGGAGGATAATGATATTATGAGACCAAACGACATGATTGTTAAGTCGGTGATTAATAAATCGGGGCTTAAAGTGTATATTATTAAAAGCATTGACCGAAAGCTTTCCCTCGATGATATTGCCCATACCAAAAACCTGACACTCGAAGAGCTGATTGTTGAAATAGAGCGAATAGTTTCGTCAGGCACAAAACTCGACATTACTTATTACATCAACGAGGTGGTGGATCCATATCATCAGGAAGAAATTATTGATTATTTCCATGAAGCTGAATCCGATTCGATAAAAGATGCACTTGATGAACTCGGCGAAGAAGAGTTTAATGAAAATGAAATTAGACTGATGCGCATTAAATTTATGTCGGAAGTAGGAAATTAACCCGCATTATTCATTTGAAAGCGTAGCGAATCAGATGAATTTGTCCTGGCTTCGATAGTTATCAGGGGTTGGAGCAATGCGGGAAACCCAGACTTAGAAATACCCATTTTTGGGGAACGAAGTGAAGCTAAAAATGTTGGTATTACTTAGTCGTAGAAAATTTATGTATTTTCAGGATTAAAAGAATACCGCATTTTTAAAAAACGCAACTGTCTTTTTTTGTCAGTTGCGTTTTTTAATTGTTTAAAAACTCTTTTGAGGTTATGATCTGTGGGTGTTAGGCCTTGGTGCTTTCTGTTTTTTTATTCCTGTCGTCAATTATTTTTAAAATCCTCTCAAAATAATTGTCAAATGACTCTCCTTGTTTAACAGGAATAGTTTCAATAGCTATTGAAAAGTTATCAATTAAATCTCCAATTTCTTTAAATTTTTGTTCCAATAATTTTTCGTTCCTTGTCTCCCAGTATTCTCCTTCATCGGTAAGATTAAATTGTTTGAAGTAGTTTTTATTGTTCAAATAGCGGAATAATTCGATTATTGTTTTATGAATAACAGTTCCCGAAAATTGGGTTTTAGCAGAAATCATATAAAGAAAATCACTCTCAGGTTGATTCTCAGAATGCCCATAAAATTTCAAATGCACATTGCTTGACATCCGATAATTTGACAAAAAACATATTGATATTGTTTCACATTCTGGTGGAGTAAAACTAATCCCATATACTTTTCCGTCATAAGATTGGGTTTCATTATTATCAACTGGAAATGCTTCCTGATATATTTTGTAATCCCATTTAAATATTTCTGCAATTTCTTTAACCTCAGTTATTAAATCTGAAAGTATTGCGTTTTTATTGAATTTCCCACCATAATGAATGCTTAATCCCATTTTATACAGCCTCCAAATCTTCAATGTTCAATCGGGCTTTTGTGTTTTTTAAAAAACCAGCCCATTTGCTTACAAAATCTACTGCCTCCATCACCTTTTTGCTTAACAACTTGGACAAGCCAAAACCGGTGAAGTGCTACTTAATTTAGAAGCCTGTTTGGTTTTGGTTTGTCTAAGTTGGGGACTATGATTATTTCTACTTCTTTGCCATAAAGTCCGGGGCTAATCGGAATTTGTAATGTTCCATTGCTTGATATTCTTGTTATAAACTTGTAAGCTGTCATGTCTCTAATTTTTACAAAAATACGGATTTATTCGAAAATTTTTATTTTTTCAATTTATATCATAACACTTATTTAATTACATTAACGTTAACCACATCATGAAAAATTCATTATTCTTTTTGGGCTTATTAATATTATTGGGCATTTCATGCGCACCAAAAAAGGACATCAGCGAAACTGAGATCCCAAAAAATATTATCCCACCTGATTCGATGACTATGATTATTAGTGATATTCAGGCTACCGAAGCTATACTGAGGGAGTACAAGAGAATAGGCCAGGATAATGAACTAAGATCAGCGAAGTTCCTTGAACAAACCTTCGAAAAAAATGGAATTAGCCCCGCTCGCTTTGATCAAAGCGTGGCTTTTTACGAAATGCACCTTGAGCTCTACCATAAAATTTACACCGATGTGGTTTCCAGCCTAAGCCAAATGGAAACCGAATTTAAGGATGATGATGCCGAAGAATGAAGCCATCAGTGCCATGCTCCCGATATGGCTTCTATCACCACAAACTATATGTTAATATAGCCTGCATGGATTAAGCAAAGGCGAAAACTCTTTAATTGCTCTAATCAAAATCTATTTCATCAAAAATGATGGCTTCATAAATATAAATGTCGGCGGTTTTCCAGCCATCCCATCCTATCCTGGCCTTGTCGCGTGAACAATGCCCCAAAAATTCTTCGATATTCCACCCCGTGTTATCGGCAACCTGGGGTAAAAACGTACCTGCGTTATAACCTTTCTTAATGTAAATTCCATGCCGGCCCAGCACAATTTCATCAATGCTATCAATTTTTTTCATGGGGGTGAGCACAGAAATTTCAATCTCAATTTTCGATAGTTCCTTTGGCTTTACAGGGCTAAAGCGATAATCTTTTGTTGCTGCCGAAATAGCCGCATCCTGAACAACTTTATACAATGGAATAGTTGGGTTGAATTGCCCAATGCAACCACGAAGCTGGCCATTGCTGTGTAATGATACAAACGCACCGGTCTGTTCTTTCAAAGTTGAAGAAAAATTTTCAGCATCAATTTCAGGGATTGGTTTGCCCATGATTTTTGCCTGGATGGTGTTTCTTGCGATATTCAGTAAATCTTTTTTATCCTGGTCAGTTAATTTGAAAGTGCCCGAATTTTCCTTTGTACCATTTATCGCGATGGCCCAATATCCAACTACCCTATTTTTATCTCCATACAATGCATCGCCGGAGTTTTTATAATAAAGCGGATTAATTTCAATTCCGGGCATTTCGTGGGTAATATTCAAAATCGCAAGCATCGAAGACCATCCGCACATACTGGTTGCCAGTCCGGGAACTTTTTTACCTTCATTTTTCGAGAGTATTTCCATGAATATGTCTGGCGAATTTGAAGCAATGGCATCAGCAGTTATTTGGTCAATAATATTGGCTTCATCATAAGATGGATAATGAGAAAAATCGCTGCTGATAACAAATAAATTGTTGGAATTGAAAAATGGCTTTAGCGCTTCCGCGATTTTTTTAATTGTTTTTTCTGTTTGGCTCGCGATGATTATGGGTACGATTTTAAAATCATTTTTAAGGTGAAATTGTAAAAATGGCAACTGAACTTCAAGGCTGTGTTCCGAAGTGTGGGCATCTTCGCGGAACTCGAAAACTTTATGGTCATTAATAAGTTGGGTCGCCAGTTCCCTGTCAACTTCAACGGTGCCGAGGGGCGTTTTATAATTTCCGATATTGTAAATGGAAGCGCCATCAAAATAAGTACGGTGGCTGGAGCCGATAATAAATATCCGCTCGAACTTACTTTCGGGAGCGATCTGGTTGAAACTATTGGCAGCCACCTGGCCCGAAAAAACATACCCGGCGTGGGGTGTTACTATGGCCAGTGGATTTTTACCGGTACGTGGCAAGGCCCGGGCAAAAAATGATTCCAGTTCGCCGCGCAATTCGTTGGCCTTGCCCGGGTAAAATTGCCCGGCAACACATGGCTGCCGATCAATTGCTGTTGTGGGCTCTTTATGGGATTGCCCCTTTGCCGAAAACAAATTTCCAAACATCATCGCGATAATTATCAGGTGAAAACATAAATTTTTCATGTGGCAGCTAATTTCGATTTTTGAAGAACGTTAGCCTTTCATTTGAAATATTACAAATGTACAACAAGCAGATTAAAAAAGAAAACAGTTTACAGGTTTTCGTTTTAAATGCAGGGTAAGTGAGGGCAACAAAACTTATGTTATTTCATTTTCCCGGAAAGTACAAGCATCCTTGCCATTCTTTCGGAAGCCTCTTGTAATAAACGTTCTGCGTTTTTTAGTGCATATTCAAGTGGCATGGGTTGATCGGTAATCGGAAAAATCACATCAAAACCTATCTGGTAAAGGTCTTCATGTTTTTCACCAAGACTACCCGCGAAAGCAATCACCGGCTTGTTATATTTTTTTGCCAGCATGGCAACACCGAAAGGTGTTTTGCCAAACAGTGTTTGATTATCGATTTTTCCTTCGCCGGTAATTACCAAATCTGCCCGACTGATTTTTGATTCAAGTTCTGTGATTTCTGCTATAATTTTAAACCCCGACATTATTCTGGCATTTGCAAATGCCATCAGCCCGACACCCAGTCCTCCTGCAGCCCCGGCTCCTTCAAGGTTTTCAAAGTCTTTGTTGTAGGTTGTTCTTAAAATAGCGGCAAAATGCGAAATGTTCTTTTCCAATATTTCAACTTGATTTATATCAGCGCCTTTTTGGGGGGCAAACACTCTGGAGGCGCCAGTTGGCCCCGTTAAAGGGTTGTTTACATCGGCAGCAATTAGTATTTCACAATGTTTTAATCTTTGATCAATCCCGGAGTGGTCGATCAGTGCCAGGCGATTTAAGGAGCCACCGCCTTCACCAATTTCGTTGTTATTTTCATCAAAAAATTTAACACCCAAAGCCCTGGCCATTCCTATTCCGCCATCGTTGGTTGCGCTGCCTCCAATGCCAACAATTATTTTATTGCATCCTAAATCCAGGGCTTTTTTAATAAGTTCACCGGTTCCATAAGTAGAGGCGGTCATTGGATTTAGCTCATTGTTGTTTAATAATTCTATTCCCGATGCTGCGGCCATTTCAATCACGGCAGTTTTATCGTCTCCAAGTATTCCGAGAAATGAATTTACTTTTCGCAACAGCGGATCGTGAACTTCAAGGTTTTCGATGTGCCCGTTTGTTGCATCAATCAGGGATTTAACAGTACCTTCTCCGCCATCAGCTAAGGGCACAAGTATAATTTCTGCTTCGGGGAATATCTTTTTTATTCCTATCGCAATATTATCGGCTACAGCAAGTGCCGGAAGTGAATGTTTAAAAGAATCGGGTGCAATTACAATTCGCATTTTTGTTTTGATTTAATCTACCCATTCCACCAAAAAAAGATTGGTATTGTGCGTTCCCCCGTTGTTTCTGTTCGACGAAAAAACAAGATATTTCCCATCATTAGAAAAAACCGGGAAAGCATCAAACACATTGTCCTGGGATATTTGTTCCAAACCGGTGCCATCAATATTTACCATAAACAGGTTGAATTTAAAGCCTGATATTTTTAAAGTGCTTTTCGGAAGGGTATTTTACCTTGTCGGCATTTGAAGGAGTTGAAGGTTGTGCAAGCACATTTGCTATTGTAAAAAGTAGAAAAATTGCAATCAACTGTGTTTTTATCATAATGTGTTTGTTTATTAAAAAAGTATGATTTCAAACAGGAAGGCCGGGTAAATGTTCACATATTTTATTGAGAAAGGGCTAACGCAAAAGGGTAATCGATCCCGTTAGTGTTCTTTTAGAAAGTCCTTCAAGGCGTATTTCAAAAACATCACAAACATAAAAATATACACCGTTGGCACAATCCTGATTATTGTTCATGTTTTTCCCGTCCCAGTTTATTTCCGGATCGTTGGTTTCGAAGACTATCCGGCCCCAGCGGTTAAATATTTTCATATCCACTTTTTCAACTGAGGTGTATTCAGGATAAGGCTTGAACAGTTCATTAAAGTGATCCTGGTTGGGCGTAAAAACATTGGGAAACCGGTACGAAGAGCAACTATCGATGCTTACACAAACCATATTACTTAACTCTCCGGTATTGCCAATCGAGTCGAAAGCGACAACCTGGTAACACCCTGAGATGCTCGGCAAATTTGTGTGGAAATATTGCATTTCAAGCGGGTTATTAATTGAATCGAAAAGAACGAGCGAATCGTTTTGCATTGGCAAATAATAGACATAATACCCGGCAATATCCTCAGGGCAATCTTCGGGGTTTTGCCAGCTTAACTCATTTTGAATCAGTTCGCAATTGGTTTTTACGCTTAAAATTTGTGGGCAGGGTGAAACATTATCTTTTGGACTGCCCGAATTTATTTGCGAAAAATTAATTATCGGATCAACCAATCCCGGAGCTGAATACTTACCTGTACTCTTAATAAAGTAGGTGTATGTTTCTCCATTTACAAGATTGCTGTCGGCATAAAAAGTTTGTGTACTAAAACCAATCGAATCGAAAACTTCGGATTGTGGGTTGAATCGATAAACATCGTACCTTGAATTTCGCCAGGGTGCTTCAAGATTCCACGACAAAAGCAGGGTTTGATCGGAAGGTGAAATATTCAAAAACATCGATCGGGCTACTTGTGTAGAACCCATGAGCACTACCTCGCCACCCGAAAGATTGTACATGTCAATTCGGTACGAATATTTTAATTGCGAAGTGTTGAGTCCTGTAATATCAAAAAATGTAGTGTCGTTTATTCCGGAGTTTTCCGAAAGTTCAACAAATTGGGGGTTGCCAGCGTCAGAACGATTAATAAGATATTTGTATGGGCCACCATAAATTAAGGTGTCGAAGTCGATGGGTTTCGACCAGGCTGTGAATATTTCGCCCTGGTCTTGCGAAGTTTCCAAAATGGAAACATTGGTGATGATGGGGACATCTTTTTTTAATGTTGCGCAGGCCTCCAGCGAAGCATAACTCTCGCTGCCATCGGCAAAAAACGCCACAATCATGTAACAGTAGTCGATGCCATGCACCAGACCCATGCCCCCATTGTCGTCAATAAATGTGGTATCGTTGATGCTTTCAAGGGTTTCAATTTTTTCGTAACCGGTATAGGCCGGAACGCCCGTTTGGCACGAGCCCGGATTAAAACCATAATAGCCGCTCCGGCGGTAAAGATCATACCCGATTGAATAGTTGCATACCGCTTTATTCCAGCTTAAGTGTATTGAATTGCCAATTGCCGTGGTACCTAAATTTTCAGGTGGCGGGCTTATCACCCTGATGCCAACCGTTTTAATGTCGGTAAGTTGAGGAAAGGTAAGTGTGTCTTTGGCGGTAAAAACCACCTGGTAGGGCTGAAACTGAACGTGCGAACAATTTGTATTCCAGGTAAAAGTAGATGATACACTTCCCAGGCCAATGGCCGGTGGAAAAGTAGCAGGGCTATCATCCACGATAAATGGTCCACCCAGCGCACTAATCACCAACGAATCTTCATCAGGGTCTGTGGCTGTTACGTCAAATGCAAAAGAGTTTCCCGCCATTATGCAGGTATCCCTTACATTCCCGATTAGCGGTGAGCGATTGTCGCAGGCAATAATTGTAATTTGCATATCGCGGGTAACGTAGCCAATTTTAACACCACTTCGCCATTCTTCAATCACAAAAGCAATGTTGTATTCGCCCTGCAAAATCGGTTTATCCCATGTAATTGTTCCTGTTTTTGGATCAATCTCAAAAGTGGTGGGTACTGTTGCATCAACTTCGTTGGGTAAAACATATCCCGGAATGGGGAGGCCAAAAGCTCCACGACAATCAACAAATTTGTAGGATAAGCTGTCGCCATCAATATCAAAAGCCGCGGGGTTATGCAAAAAAAGTGTGTTAACACAACCATTGTCAATTGGCGGAGCCAATAAATCCACCGAATTATTTGGCCCCAAAAAAGGATTGATGACCAGTTGAGTACGAATAAAAAATGGGACACTCACAGAATTGGGAATGTTAAGCACGCCATAATTCCGGTTTGGGTCTTCAACCGAAATAGTGTAGGCTCCCTGTCCCGGGAAAATGTGGATAGCGCCCGAATATACATTTCGACTAATATTATTGGGGTAGTTTATTTTTTGAGTCCGGGGCACAAGCTGTGAGGTGCCATCCCCCCATAATATTGTTAATTCAGGCCGATCGGCCTGGCTTGGGGTGTATGTGTAGGTAACAATAGTAAATTCATACTTTAAATTAGAGATGGCTTTATAGGTAATTTCGCCAGCCCGCTGATGGGTAGAAAAAGCTAGCGTGGATAATAAAATGAAAAATAAAAACAGTAAAACTTTTCTCATCAAAAAAAATTAATAATGCAAAAATAAATTTTAACACAAAGCTGTTCGCAAAATATCCATAATATTGCCATATCAGGAAATTATTAACGTAAATATTTTAAAATTTGGTACAAAGATTATTAATAAGCAATTTGTTTATTTATATTTTTGCTTGAATTAAATAATAAAGGTCTCGGATGTACACCGAAGAAGAACGAAAAGAAATAGCCCAGCGATACAGGGTTTTGTTAAGGGTTTGGAAAAACCGAAAGCACGAAGATGAAGCCGCGATGATAAGAAAGGCTTTTGATTTGGCTGTTGAAGCACACAGTGGGATGCGAAGGCGCTCTAAGGAACCCTACGTTTACCACCCTCTGGAAGTTGCCACGATATGCGCCAAAGATATGCGGCTCGATGCAACAGCAATTGTTTGTGCCCTGCTGCATGATGTGGTTGAAGATACCGAAATAACCATCGAAGAAATTGAGCACAGGTTCAATCCGCGTGTAGCAATGATCATTGGCGGACTCACCAAAATTCAGGGGATTTTGGATGATGGCCAAATTTCCATCCAGGCCGAGTATTTTAAACGAATGATACTGGCTTTGGCCGAGGATATGCGTGTAATTTTAATAAAGCTTGCCGACAGGCTGCACAATATGCGCACATTAAATCACATGCCCCGCGATAAACAACTTAAAATTGCATCGGAAACACTCGTGCTTTATGCTCCGCTTGCCTATCGCATTGGCCTTTATAATATTAAAACTGAACTCGAAGACCTCTCGCTAAAATATACCGAGCCTGATATTTACGAGTTTATTTATAATAAGTTAGAAGAAACGAAAATTGATCGCGACAGGTTTGTCAATCGTTTCATTTATCCAATTAAAAATATCCTCAACAAATACGAAATTTCTTATGTAGTTCATGTGAGGCTAAAATCAGTGTATTCAATCTGGCAAAAAATGCAAAATCAAAACATTATTTTTGAAGATGTTTACGACATTTTTGCAGTTAGGATAATTATTGACTCGCCTCCCGAAAACGAAAGGCTCGATTGCTGGAAAGTTTACTCGCTGATAACGGAAATATATAAACCCAAACACGATAGAATCAGAGATTGGATTTCAATCCCAAAATCAAATGGTTACGAAGCGCTTCATACTACCGTGATGAGTAGTTTGGGAAAATGGGTAGAGATACAAATACGTTCGGGCAGGATGCACGAAATTGCCGAATCGGGATATGCATCACATCATTTTTACAAAAATATGTCAGATGAAGGCTCGGCTATCGAAAGCTGGCTAACAAAAATAAAAGAGCAATTTCAGAATCCGGAAAATGATGCCCTCGATTTTCTTGATGATTTTAAATTAGACCTCTATTCTGAAGAAATTTATACATTCACACCAAAAGGTGATATGAGAAAGTTGCCCATTGGTGCAACCGCCCTCGATTTTGCTTATAGTATCCATACCCAAATAGGCGATCGCAGCCTTGGCGCAAAGGTTAATCTAGCACTGGTACCCTTGAAACATGTGCTAAAAAGCGGCGATCAGGTGGAAATTATTACATCAAAAAAGCAAAAACCACAAACTGAATGGCTCGATTTTGTTACCACAACCAGGGCTAAGAGTTATATTAAAGAAGGAATTAAAGAAGAAAAAAGACAATTTTATAAGGAAGGAAAAGAAAAGCTTGAAAAGTATTTTTCAATGCTTCAACTTGAGTTTAATAAAAATAGCCTGAAGAAATTTCAGGAGCATCTTGCTATTAGCAGCTTAATCGATCTTTATTATGATGTGGCGGTAGATAAAGTTGGCCTGGAACACTTGAAATCGTGCTGCCAGAAGCCGGAGAAAAGCCAGTGGTTTAATTCTTTAAACCCATTCTCGAAAAGTAAAACTGAAACAAAGTCGTTAAACGAGAGTATTGCAGAAAGGATTAGAAACAAACCCGAAGAGGTTCTGCTGTCCGATAAAATGGAAATTGAGTACAAGGTTGCACCATGCTGTAATCCTATTCCCGGTGATGATATTATTGGGTTGATAACTCCTGAACGTCCAATAATGGTTCACCGTGTGAATTGCAAAAATGCACGTGAGCTCATGTCAAATTTCGGAAATAGAATTGTTAAAGCAAAATGGAGTAAAAAAGACCCTATACTTTTTTTGGCCGGAATTGAATTTAAAAGCATTGATTCCATTGGTTTTATTTATCGGATATCTGATATTATTTCTAATAAACACAAGCTGAAAATTCGCTCATTTAACTTGAACAGCTCAAATGAAGTGTCAGAAGGACAGATCATGTTTTATGTACAGGACACCTACAAACTGAATGACCTGATTAAGGATTTGAAAAAAATAAAAGAAATCAAAAAAATCAGCCGGATGAACCCGGTCTGAGAATCGTTTCGGGTTGTGCTGTTTATCTACTAATCAACAATTAGCAAATGTCAATATTATTATGCCGACAAATTCGGGTGGGGTACACAAGAAATATTATTGAATAAGTAATCTGTGTTATCACAAAAAAATTATTTTTGCCAAACTTATTTTTATTTATACTAAATAACAACTGATTTTTTTCTATTTTGGGCAAAATTTTGACGGTGATGACAGATATGCAAGAAACATTTGATGCTGTAAAAAGAATTTTTACTGAGTACCTTGAGGGCAAAGGGCACAGGAAAACTCCTGAACGTTATACTATCTTACAAGAGATTTACAATACTGAAGGCCATTTTGATATTGAATCGCTCTATATTAGAATGAAGAACAATAAGTACAGGGTGAGCAGGGCTACACTTTACAACACAATCGAACTGCTTTTGGATTGTAGCCTTGTTACCAAGCACCAGTTCGGAAACAATTGTGCCCAGTTTGAAAGAACGTTTAAGTTTAAAAAGCACGATCATTTTATTTGTCTTGATAATAGCCATGTAATGGAATTTTATGATGAGAGAATTGCAGACATAAAATCATACGTAGAAAAGGAACTGGGGGTAAGAATTACACATCACTCGCTAACATTTTATGGACATTGCAATGGAAAAGGCAATAAAGAAAAGGTTATTCCTGTCGAGAAAAAAGAAAAGGTAACTCCTGTCGAGAAAAAAGAAAAGGTAACTCCTGTAGAGAAAAAAGAAAAGGTAACTCCTGTAGAGAAAAAAGAAAAGGTAACTCCTGTCGAGAAAAAAAGTTAGTTTTTAGTCGCAGTTTTGTTTAAATTTTTACATTTGCTATGCAAAGTTTTTATGAGCGAAAATCGCTCTGAAAGACTTTGCATAATTTGTTTTTAGCAAGTAAAGAAAAAAAATTATGAAAGTTGATGTGTTATTAGGTCTCCAGTGGGGCGATGAAGGAAAAGGTAAAATTGTAGATGTGCTCTCACCCGATTACGATATCATTGCCCGGTTTCAGGGTGGCCCAAATGCCGGACATACCATTGAATTTGGGGGTTTGAAATTTATTTTGCACACCATTCCGTCTGGAATTTTCGACTCCAAAAAGCAAAACATTATTGGAAATGGCGTTATTATCGATCCTTATGTTTTTAGGAAAGAAGTGATGCAGTTAAGATCGAATAATATCGACCCCGTAGTAAATCTTCTTATTTCAAAAAAAGCGCACTTGATACTTCCAACGCATCGAATGTTGGATGCGGTTTACGAAAAAAACAAGGGGAAATTAAAAATCGGTTCCACGCTCAAAGGTATTGGCCCAACCTATACCGATAAAGTTGCAAGACTCGGCATTCGAATTGGCGAAATTGCCAGACCCGAATTCATAAAAAAATATATAGCCCTGAAAGAAAACCATCAGCGTATTATTGATTCTTTTGGCTACGATACTTCAACAATTCTTATTGATGGGCTTGCTTTTGCAGATTATGAAACGCGATGGTTTGAGGCCATCGAAACCCTGAAGGAATTCAGGCAAATCGATAGCGAACATTTTATAAACCAAAGCCTGAACGAGGGAAAGAAGATACTTGCAGAAGGTGCCCAGGGAACCCTGCTCGATATTGATTTTGGTTCATATCCCTTTGTAACTTCTTCAAATACTATTTGTGCGGGTGTTTGTTCAGGTTTGGGTATTGCACCCTCCAAAGTAGGGAAGGTGTTCGGCGTTTTTAAAGCTTATTGCACACGCGTTGGAAGCGGGCCGTTCCCCACCGAGCTTTTTGATGCCGATGGCAATTTAATGCGAGATGAAGGGCACGAATATGGTTCAACAACAGGCAGGCCCCGGCGTTGTGGTTGGCTCGACCTTGTTGCCTTAAAATATGCTATTATGATAAATGGGGTTACCAACCTGGTGATGACAAAGGGCGATGTGTTGAGTCATTTTGAAACCATAAAAATTGCCACCCAATACAAACTCAACGATATTTTTATCGAGCACATTCCTTATGATGACAGCGAAGTAGAACCACATTACTTAGCCATGCCCGGATGGAACGACAACATCGAAAAAGTAAGCACCATTGCCGAATTTCCTGATGCCTTTAATAATTATATTGATTTTATTGAAAAGGAAACGAAAACCAAGATTTCGATTGTTTCGGTAGGCCCGGACAGGAAGCAGACTATTGTAAAATAATGCGTTGTTCAGGAGGGATAATTAGTGTCGGTCCATTGACTTTTAGAAAAATATACGATTTAAGATTAACGATTTTTGATTTAAGATGTTGGTGATATTCAACACAATCTAAAATCTCCGATCGTTAATCGTCAATATTAAATCAAAAAATCATTGACTTTATGAACAAGCTCTAATTTAGCCTCAGCCTTATTCATCATCAAAATCCTCGAAAGGCTCGTCAATGGGTTCGGTAAATTCGGGTGTGATTTTTACGCCGTCATACTTTTTCTCAATTCCATTTTCGTAACTGATAATAAGTAACAGCGTTCCATCGTAGTTGTATTTTTTCCAATCCCCGTTTTTCATCCCCATCAGGTAGTTAATTTCATCTTTTATTTTTCCATTGTCCCAGTAAAAAATGTGTTTCCCGTTGGGGTTGTTATCAATAAACTCACCCTCGAAAAGTAAAATTCCCTCGCTGTCAAAGTATTTCCAGTATCCATTTCTGTAGCCATACGAATAAGTTCCTTCTTCTTTAAAATCGCCATATTGATAAACCCACGGGCCTTCCTCAAAACCTTCGATGTATTCGCCTTCGGCGATGATGTTGCCATATTCATCATATTCAGCCATCATTCCATCGGCCAATCCTTTTAAATAGTTTTCTTCGCGTAAAATGTTACCCGAGGCGTAGTACCAAATCCATTGGCCGGTTAAGCGGCCTTTTGAATCGTATTTTCCGCTTTGCTCAAGTTTTCCGTTTGGATGATAAAAATTCCATAATCCGGTTTTCATTCCTTTATCATAGATGCCTTCAGCCTTAAGCTCGCCATTATCATAAAACTCTTTCCAGTCGCCATCGCGTGTACCATCTTCCAGCGTTATGCCATCGGCAACTTTAAGTCCATTCTTAAAAAAGGCCCCTGAAACAATATTTCCCTCCCCATCAAAATCGCGCCTAACGCCTTGCGCTTGTCCATTACGGAAAGTCTGCATGGTCATTACCTGTCCCGAAGGGTAGTAGTCCCGGGCAATCTCAAGCCGCACAAGTTCAGCAGCATTTTCCTGTTCTTCGCCATCGATCCATTTTGAAGTAGAAATTAATTTACCCGACTCATCGTAAGTTTTAAAGTAGCCATTCATTAGATTGTTTACATATTTTCCTTCGAGACGAACCAGGCCGTTGTTGTGAAAAAATTTCCACGAACCCTGTTTCCTAAACTCGGCATCCATTCTATTAATACGCTCCCGGCTTACAACATATCCTTTTTTGTAGGTGGTTAAAGTTACCACTCGCCCATCTTCCGCGAATTCTTTGGCAAGCCCTTCTTCGCGGCCGTCCACAAAGTTCACGGTTTTATAAATGGTGCTGTCGGGATAATAATAGGTGGTGGCTCCCTGCTTAATATCGGCTTCAAAACTTTCGGTAACAAATTCTTTTTCCCTAAAAGTGATGCGCTGCCCATCTTTTTTCCCTTCTTTATAATTGACCATCAAAATCAATTTCCCCGATTCATCGTAAAAATTCCAGGTACTGTCGAGCAAAAAGTTTTCCCGGTTGCCGTTGGATTTTAAAACCCCGTTTTCGTGGTAGGTTTTCCAGAATCCATCAGGATTACCGTTTACCATATTTCCTTCGCTCGATTTTTCGCCATTTTCGTAATAAAAAATATTGAATCCGTTTGGGTTTAAATTGCTTTGCGCCGCAAGCTTGCCGCAGGCAAAAGAAATAATTAGCGCTAATATTATTGGAAAGTATATTTTATTCATACCTTAATTTTGAACATGATTTAAAACGCCCCTTCGGTTTTATTATTTTGCTCCTTTTACAGCGATTTATTTTTAAAGGTGGGTTGCTTTCAATGCAGGTTGAACACCGGAAACGATAATAAAAGGTACTACTGCGAATGTATAGGAAAATAAATTATTAACCATGTTAGTAATGTAGATTTCTCACTTCGACATCAATGACATGCTTTGGTTAGAAACATATTATAAGGAGGTTCCTCACTGCGTTCGGAATGACACCGCCGGAGCGGGTGGAGGGGTGAGGGAATGTGGGCGCTTCGCGCCCACATTCCCTCACCCCATTCATAGCTCCGGGGCTTTGTCATTTCGACCAAAAAACGCAGCGAAGCAAGTTTTGCCGGGAGAAATCTACTCCTTTGTCATTACACTTCGCGCCCACTTTCTCCCACCCCAAGATACCCCCGGGCTTTGTCATTTCGATGCCGCATTTGCGGCAGAGAAATCTATTTCCCAGTGTCACCTCCTCCATTCTTCTCATCCCACTAATGTCTTGTCATTGATACCAAAGGGAGGAATCTGTTTAAACTACTCACACAGAAGTGGTAAAATAGCTTGTGATAGTGAAATAAATTGAAAGCTTAAAATTTTCTAATTTTGAAATTTGAGATGATAGTATTCGTTTGATGGACAATTTTAGTAATCATACGTTTGGTTGGCGCAGAATCATAATCGTGGATCAGATAAATTAAAATTAGTACAAACTAAAAAACATTAATGACCGAAATTTACTTCTAAGATTTTATCAATAAACTAAAACTAAAAGAGGTATGATTACATTCGATGTATTAGGTGATGATTTCCTGATCGAGGAACATTCGGGAAAAGTAGATGCGAAGCAATTTGTATTGATGAAACAAAAACAGATCGACCAAACCGACTATTTTAACGTTAAGGGAATTATGATGGATATTCGCAAAGCGAATGTTTCGATTACCAGGAAAAAAATGAAGCATTTTTTCGAATGGATAATTTTAAATAAAGCCATCCTTATCAACAAATCCATTGCTATTCTTTCGCGAACCAAGGATCAACTTAATTTTGCTTACCTGTTTAAAGAAGAAATGTCGCAGCATTTAATCCCTGTAAAAATCGAGCAATTCTCAACAAAAACGGAGGCCTACAACTGGCTGAACGAAAGTAAGAGATAACATTTTTTTTTAAGATATCGTATTGCAAAAGATAACCCGGGCTTGAATGTAAGCCCGGGTTTTTTTGTTGATGGTTCTAAAGCCGGGATTTTTTTTCGATACTTATGGGTGGTGTATCTCAGAAAAGTAATATCTTAGTCCAAAATTTTATTAGAAATGATTCGTAGATACCTGTACATTATTTTATTCATTGTTTCTGTTCCACACATTTTTGCACAAAATGGCAACGTTCCCGAAGGGGCACGTTCATCCGCCATGGGTGGCGCATCGGTTGCACTCATCGATTTTTGGTCCTTGCAAAACAACCAGGCAGGCCTGGCTTTTTATAATCAATTTTCGGCTGGTGCATACTACGAGAACCGGTTTTTAACCAAAGAACTGAGCCTCAAAGCAGGCGGTGTTGTATTGCCCGTTAATGCCGGGGTTTTTGGTTTAAAGATGTCGTACTTCGGTTATTCCCAATACAACGAAAGTAAATTTGGCCTGGCTTATGCCCGGCGACTAAGCGAGAAAATAGCAGTTGGGGTGCAGTTGGATTATTTGCTCACATCTATTGGCAACGATTATGGTAAAAAAGGAATTGTAACTTTTGAGATTGGTGTTCTTTCAAAAATTAATGAGCATCTCAGTTTGGGGGCTCATATCTTTAATCCCATTAATGCAAAAGTATCTGACTATGCTGATGAACGTGTGCCTGCCATCATTCGGCTTGGTGCTTCCTATGCTTTTGATGATAAACTGATGCTTACAGCCGAAGTTGAAAAAGACACCGAATTTGATCCAATGGCCAAGTTTGGCATCGAATACCGGATTATCGAAGAAATATATGTACGTGGCGGCATTGCTTCCAACCCGGGTTTGTATTCCTTTGGTTTTGGATTAAATATTAAAAACCTGAGACTTGATTTCTCGTCAAGCATCCACCAGGTTTTGGGCTATTCCCCCCAAATTTCGATGATTTACCGAATTAAATAAGCCCGGTTTTGAAAAAGTTACTTGTTCATATCGCCGGTTCTCATCTTTTAAAAAAGCTATTTTTATTTTCTTTTTTATTATTAGGATTGCTAAATTATTCATTTGGGCAGGAGCGGGAAATCAGCCTTAAAGAGCGCGAAGACCTGATAAGCCGTATTGAACAAATTGCCGAAAGATCGGAGCAGGAGCTTGACTACACCGATTTGTTGGATGGCTTGTACCAGCTTTTGAATGATCCCGTAAATTTAAACTATGCAACATTCGATGAGTTAAAACAATTGTTTTTTCTCTCCGACCTGCAAGCCTATAAACTTATCGAATACCGCAGTAGGTATGGGCTTTTCGTAAGTATTTACGAATTGCAGGCTATCGAAGGATTTGACAGGCAATTGATTGAGCTGATGGAACCATTTGTGGGTTTTTCGCAAGACAAACCTGAATTTAAAGCAAGCTTTAAAAATGCCTTAAAGTATGGCCGCCATGATATATTTTTGCGACACTCCCGTTTGCTGCAGCAGCAGGAGGGCTATAAAGTTATCTCCGATTCGGCAAAGCAGGAAAATCCAAACAGCTACTACCTTGGAAGCCCCGACAGGCTTTACCTTAGGTATGGATTTAATTACAAGAATAAATTCAGGGCCGGATTCACCGCTGATAAAGATGCCGGGGAAGAATTATTTAAAGGCTCCCAACCCAATGGCTTCGATTTTTATTCAGCTTTTGCCTATGCAAAGGATCTTGGTGTTGTTAAGGAAATTGCTATTGGCGATTACCACCTGGAGTTTGGCCAGGGCTTAACTTTATGGACAGGTCTTGCTTTCGGGAAATCTTCTGACGGGGTTTCGGTGGCTAAAAATCAACGACGGATCAGGCCAAATACTTCGGCAAACGAGAACCTCTTTTTACGCGGAACGGCTGTAACGGCAGGATTTAAAAATATCGGAATCACAGCATTTTATTCATCAAAGTTTGTGGATGCTAATATTGGCGATTACAACGATACTTTGAGCCAGGAGATCGCTTTTGTAACCTCATTGCAGGAAACCGGGTATCACCGCACCAATGGTGAACTGGCAGATAAGGATGCCATAAAAGAAACCCTTTATGGCGGCCACCTTGAGTTTAGTAAAAATACATTCAGGATTGGGGCAACGGGCTTTAAAACCAAATTGGATAAACCCCTGGAGGCCGGCGAGCAACTTTACCAGCAATTTAATTTTTACGGACAGGAAAATCTGAACTATGGTCTTGATTATAATTTTATCGTGAGCAAGTTCAATTTTTTTGGCGAAATTTCGGGGAGCGAAAATGGTGGCCGAGCCTGGCTTAGCGGTTTCCAGGCAGCCCTTCACCCACAATTAAGTATTTCGGTTTACTATCGTGATTTCGGGAAAAAATACCAAAACCTTTATAGCAATGCCATTGGCGAAGGGAGTACAAATCAGAACGAAAAAGGACTCTACACGGGTTTTCGCTTCGACTTACACAAAAAATGGACTTTGACCGGATATGCTGATTTTTATACTTTTCCCTGGATAAGGTATCGGGCAGACTTTCCCTCGAAGGGGAAGGAATACCTCGGCCAATTGGAATACCGCTTATCACGCGATATAGCTTTGTATTTTAGGTACCGGGGCGAGCGGAAAGAAACAAACAGGGATGTTGGGGGAAATATTAAAAAAGTTGGCGAAACCTACAAGCAGAGTTTTAGGTTCAACATCGCTTATGCTGTCCTCCCCCAATTGGTTTTAAAAAACAGGATCGAGTATTTACGCTATCAAAATGTTGAAGGAGAAATCTCGAATGGATTCCTGATTTACCAGGATATTTTGTACAGGCCGGTTGACAAGCCTTACGATATTACCCTGCGTTATGCCCTTTTCGATACCGAAGATTATGATGCGCGAATTTACGCTTATGAAAATGATGTATTGTACGCTTTTTCTATTCCCGGGTATTATTATAGTGGAAGCCGGTTTTATGTATTATTAAAATGGGAGGTTTTGGATAACCTTGATTTTTGGTTGCGGTTTTCGCAAACATTTTACAATAACCAAACTACTGTTGGCTCGGGGCTCGACGAAATTGACGGAAACACCAGGTCGGAAATAAAACTACAAATGAGGCTGAAATTTTAAAACCATCAGACCTCATTTCAAATCGGACGAAAGGCAACAATTATTTTTTTTTATTTGAGTGTAGTCTAAAAACACCAAAATACTGATTTTTAGCCCATGAATTTTTACGTACAAACAGGAACTATTATCGTTGTATTTGCACTGATTAGTTATAGCATTGCAATTATTACCGAACAACGAAAAAGAAAAATCATTAACAGTGTTCTCTTTTTTTTAACACTTGGAGTTTTATTAGACATCACTGCAACTACATTTATGATTATTGGTTCTTCAAAAGGCCCGCTGACCCTACATGGTATTTTGGGCTACTCATCTCTATCAGGAATGGCCATTGATGCCATATTGATCTGGCGCTTAAAAATTAAAAATGGAATTGGAGTAATAGTACCCAAAGGACTGCATCTATTCTCCGGGCTTGCATATTTATGGTGGGTTTTAGCATTTATAACAGGGGGTTTACTCGTAGCTTTGAGGTAACTTTAATCCTGAAATTTCAGATTGACCAGCAACAAAATGGTAGCAATAGAAATAAAAAAAACCCGAATCGTTTGATCCGGGTTTCGGGGTGGTGCCACTCGGAATTGAACCAAGGACACACGGATTTTCAGTCCGTTGCTCTACCAACTGAGCTATGGCACCATTTTTAAATGGAGGTGCAAATTTATAATTGTTTTTCTTTACGGAACAAATATTTTTTTTTCAACAGTAATTTAAAAAGAGTATAAATTGGTTTAGTAATTGGTTATTAATATTTTAAAATGAAAAAGGCACCAAAAAATAATTTTAAAATTTCTCAGGGTTCAAGGCGTTTGATATTGGATTTTGGGAATACCTTAACCAAAATTGCCATATTTATTGCAGATAATGAGGTAGATGTTAAAACTTTTGCACAAATAAATTTATCTGATATTGAAAATGTGGTTGAAGAGTTCGAGCCAGCACGGGCAATAGCATCGAGTGTTGTGGCGATCCCCAATAAAATTGAACAATTCCTGAAGGCGAATTTGGATTTTATGGTGTTGGATCATAAAACACCTGTTCCTATTATCAACAAGTATAAAACCCCCGAAACCCTCGGGCTTGATCGTTTGTCGGTGGCAGTTGCCTCTGCCGATATTTTTCCGGGCAGCAATGTTTTGGCCATTGATGCAGGGACTTGCATAACCTTCGATTTTATTGATGCTGAAAAAAACTACCTCGGGGGAGGTATTTCCCCGGGCATAAATATGAGGTTTAAGGCCTTGAATACTTTTACCGAAAGGCTTCCGTTAATTAAGCACCAAAATTTTAACCACCTTACAGGAGCCACTACGCGGGAGTCGATTTTGTCGGGAGTTTTAAATGGTGTTGCTGCCGAAATTGATGGGATAATAAGTCTTTATCAAGATGAATTCAGTAATTTAAAGGTGATTGTTACAGGAGGCGACATGAATTTTTTTGTCAAGAAACTAAAAAGTAACATCTTTGCAAGCCCAAATTTGGTTCTTAAAGGGTTAAATGTAATTTTAAATTTTAATGTTGAAAAAGAGCAAACGAGTATTTAGCAGTTTAACACTTTTAACAGTACTTTTCCTGGTTGCAAATTCAGCTATTGCTCAAATAGCAATCAACTCACCCTATTCGAGATATGGAGTTGGCGACCTGGCTCAACGAAGAAATGCTTATCAGTTTGCAATGGGAGGCATTTCGGCGGCTGTTACCAGCAATCGTTTTATTAACCCTTATAATCCTGCCTCAAATTATTCATTCGATTCCTTATCCTTTATTTTCTCAGGGGGTATCATGGGAAGTACAGGCGATATTAAAACTGATAACCTGAGTAATAAAACCAATTATGCCTCGCTAGGCTATCTGTTATTTGGTTTTCCGGTAACAAGCTGGCTAAAAACAACCATCGGCCTCACGCCATACAGTAATGTGGGTTATAATGTTGTTGCAGCCGAAAATATTGAGAACGTGGGCTCTACCGAGTTTAAATATTCAGGCTCCGGAGGCTTGAACGAATTTTATGGTAATGCCTCTATTGGCCCTTTCAGGAATTTTGCAATTGGCGCGAAAATGTCATACATGTTTGGGAAGTCCGATCTGTCCAGGAGCATCTTTTTCCCCGACACAGTTGGTTATTTAAATACAAGGGTTGATAATTACGTTGAAGTTGGAGATTTGTATTTTGAATTTGGGATGCAATATCATCGCGAAATTGGCAAAGACCTTATTCTTGGGCTTGGTGCAGTTTATGCACCAAAACAAAAAATTAATGCTACCGAAAATTATTTAGTACGTTCATATTTCCCAACCAGTTTGGGTATCGAATCATTTAGAGATACAATTGAAAGCCGGATTGAAAATGCTGGCTACTTAACCCTTCCCGACAAATACTCTTTTGGTTTTACCCTTCAAAAAACCGATTCGTGGCTAATAGGTGCCGACTATTCATGGCAAAACTGGAGCGAATACAAAGCCTTTGGGAGGAGCGACTCACTAAATAATACCATGAGCGTAAATATTGGAGGCGAATTTACACCCTCCGCAAGTATTACTTCAAGCTATTGGAAAAGAGTAAAATACCGGGCCGGATTCAGGTTTAATAAAACATATCTTAACCTTCGGGATAATCAAATAAATGAGTTTGGAGTAAGTTTTGGAATGGGTTTGCCCATACCACGTTCTTTGTCAACTTTTAATTTTGCTATAGAAGTAGGCCGAAGGGGAACAACAGCAGCCGGATTAATACAGAATAATTACCTGAGAATTACCTTGGGAATTTCTGTTTGGGAAAGATGGTTCGTAAAGAATAAGTACAACTAAAAGAAATAAAGGAAAAAAGAAATACTTTTATCATTGAATATAAAATCAATCACAATGGAAACATTTTTTAAAAAAGCATTATTAGGCTTGACGGTATCACTAATGTTTGTGAGCGGAGTGTTCGCTTTCAATTCGAATAATGGGGCTAATAAAAAACTAAAAGAAAAACTTTACATCCCGCAGGAACACGGGAAATATGGAAAAGACAGCATAAAATGTATTACAAACCTTTCGCTTTACCGTGAATTTTATAAGCAATGGAAAGCAAGTGGATATAAAAGCCCTTCGGTGCATGATGCCATAGGCCCGTGGCGTTGGGTGTTTAATAATTGCCCCGAAGCTTCACAAAATGCCTACATCGATGGCAATAATATGATGGAGTTTTTTATGAAAAAGGCAAAATCTGAAGCCGACAAGACCACTTATGTTGATACAATGATGATGATTTATGATCAGCGAATTAAATATTTTGGACGTGAAGGCTATATTTTGGGACGCAAAGGTTCTGACCTGATAAAAAATCTGCCCGAAGAATACGAAAGAGCATATCATATTTTTAAAAAATCTGTGGATCTTCGTGGCGATAAATCGGAATCATTTGTTTTAGTCTATTATTTTAGGACGGTTACCAAAATGGTTGATGATAATAAACTTGAAAAATTAACTATTGTAGAAACTTATGATCAACTTAGTCAAATTATCGACCATAATATTAAGGCAAGTGCCGGCGATTCAAAAGGCGCTTCGGCATGGGAAAATGTAAAAGGTAATATCGAATTGGTGTTTGAACCTTATGCAACCTGCGAAGACCTGATTCCAATTTTTACAAAGAAATTTGAGGAAACACCAAATGATGTCGAACTCCTTAAAAAGATTACAGATATGCTTGATAGCAAAGATTGCACTGACTCAGATTTGTTTTTTAAAGCATCAGTAAAACTTAACAAACTTGAACCCTCGCCAAAATCAAGCTTTATGCTTGCTAAAATGTTGCTTAAAAAAGATAAATTTGATGAGGCAATCCCCTACCTTGAAAGTGCCCTGAAAATTGAAGACCAGGATAAAAAAGCCGATGTGTTTATTTTGCTCGCAACGGTTTACCGACAAAAAAACGAATTTATAAAAGCACGTAATTATGCACTGAGTTCGCTCGACCTGCGCCCCGGAGAGGGGAACGCTTACCTTTTGATTGGCGATATGTATGCTGCCAGTGCAAGTGAATGTGGCGACAACGACCTGACACGAAAAGTAGCTTACTGGGCTGCCGTTGACAAATATATTAAGGCAAAAAGTGTTGATCCTGACATTGCTGAAATGGCCGGTAAAAGAATCGAGATTTATTCAAAGCAATTCCCGGGTGGTGAAACAATTTTCTTTTACGATTTAGTGGAAGGAGATTCATACAATGTTGGTTGCTGGATAAATGAAACTACTAAAGTGAGGGCCTTGAAATAACCTGGCATCTAATGGTAAACTAATGATTAATTCATCTTCATTTCTTTACAAAGTATTTTACAAAAGCATTGTTGCATTAATAATTGCGGCAATGCTTTTTGCTTGTAAAAACGATATGGAAACAATATCGTCTTTTATTATTGATGATTCCCTGCCAGGTGAGAGTGCCAAAGACGTTGAAATGATATATAGCGATTCAGGCAGGGTGATGATTAAACTTGTTACGCCAATTTTAAACCGGTACATCACCGATTCGCCATACATAGAGTTTCCGGAAGGATTACATTTGTTTTTTTACGATTCGTTGATGAACGTTAAATCCGAATTAACAGCAAATTATGGCATAAACCTGGAAAACAAGAAAACCATGGAGGTTAAAGATGACGTGGTAATTACAAATCACGAAAAAAATGAAGTGCTCAACACGGAGCATGTAATTTGGGATCAGAAAATAAAGAAAATTTATTCTGATGTGTTTGTTAAAAGAACTACCCCCGATGGTGTACTTTATGGTGAAGGTTTTGATGCTGATGAATCATTAAAATCTTGGAAATTGCGAAAAGTTAGCGGAGAATTTACATTTGAGGAGGATAAAAAGTGAAAATTTGAATTTCGAAAAAATGGTTTGTTTTATTTGCAATAACAATAAGGATAAAAAAATAAGTTAGCGTTACTAATTGAGGAAACAAGTTTCATGGCCGATTTTACCATAATAGTTATAAGTCTTGTTTTATCAGCATTTTTTTCAGGAATGGAAATAGCTTTCGTGAGTTCCAACCGCCTGAAAATAGAAGTTGATAAAAGCAAAGGAGACTTATCAGCAAGGATAGTTTCAAAGTTTATCCGTATGCCCTCGCGCTTTATTGGAGCTTTGCTGCTCGGAAACAATGTTTCGTTGGTAATTTACGGTATTGCAATGGCGCGTATCCTGGAACCATTACTTCAACATACAATTCCCCTGAATTTGCAGAGCGAAACGCTAATTCTTGTTTTACAAACAATTTTGGCAACAATTCTTGTACTATTTGTGGCCGAGTTTTTACCAAAGATATTTTTTAGAATTAATCCAAACTACATACTCAAGGCTTTTGCTGTGCCTGCAATACTGTTTTACTATATTTTTTATCCACTCATTTATTTCTATATCGGATTTTCCGAATTAATACTAAAAAGGTTTATAAAAATTCAATTTACAAGCGATAACCTTGTTTTTAGTGTTGTTGATCTCGATAATTATTTAAAGGAGTTTTCGCCTGAATATTCAAAACAGGAAGATGTTAAACAAGAAATTCAGATGTTTCAAAATGCGATTGATTTCAGGAGTGTTAAACTTCGCGAATGTATGATACCGCGTACCGAAATCGTGGCGCTCGAAGAAAGCGCCAGTGTTGAAAATCTAACACAAACATTTATTAAATCAGGACATTCCAAAATTCCGATTTACCGCGATTCAATCGACAATATTACCGGGTATGTCCATTCGGCTGATATTTTTAAAAATCCTGAAAATATAAAATCAATCTTCCGATCGATAATTGTGGTACCTGAAACTATGTTTGCAAATGTTGTCTTAGCGATGTTTATTGCCCAAAATAAAAGTATTGCTGTGGTAGTGGATGAATTTGGCGGCACCTCTGGGATTGTTACCATGGAGGATGTAATTGAGGAAATATTTGGTGAAATAGATGATGAGTTTGATTTTGAAGATTTTACTGAAAAGCAGGTTAATGATCGGGAATTCATCTTTTCGGGGCGACTCGAAATCGACTACCTCAACGAAAAATACCAGTTAAAACTTCCTGAATCTGACGAATACGAAACACTGGCGGGTTTGATAATTCACCACCACGAAAGCATCCCTGCATTAAACGATCAAATTAATATTAAAAACCTAAGCTTCGAAATTCTTGAGGCGAGCGAAACCCGAATCGAAAAAGTACGACTTATTTTTATGGAATAGTAATTTTTGTTTCAGATATTAGCCTGGATGTAAAACATTTTTAGGCTTTTGTTCCTCAAATCCCGCGGTTTCTTTGGAAACCAATCAAATTTCCGGTTTTTTTTAATTGATTAATATAAAAAAGCTTTATTGTTAATATTATCTATTGTATTTTTGCACCCACTTTTAAAAAAATGCAATAAAATGGCAGCGATAGGACAAATTAGAAAACATTCAGGATTAATTATTTTAGTAGTGGGTATTGCCCTTGCAGCTTTTGTATTAGGCGACTTCTTTAAGGGAAATCCAAATGCAGGGAGGCAGAGACAGTATGTTGGTGCAATCGATGGTGAAAAAATTTCAACGCTTGTATTTGAAACCAAAGTTAACGAGCGCGTTGAAGCCACCAAAAACCAACGTCAAACCGATAAATTATCACCCCAGGATATTTATCAAATTCGTCAGGGTATCTGGAACGAAATGGTTGAGGATGTTCTTTTGGCAAAAGAACTCGATAAACTTGGTTTAACTGTTACCTCCGAGGAATTATCAGATCAGATTCTTGGAGAGAATCCCCATCAATATATTAAACAATCCTTTACCAACCCAAATACCGGCGCTTTCGACCGTGAGATGTTAAGGAACTTTCTTCAAAACCTTGACAATGCCAATCCGGAAATGCGCAAAAGGTATCTCAACCTTGAATCTATAATCAAGAGTGACCGTAAGAAAGCAAAATTTAAAAACCTGATGACAAAGGCATACTTTGTTCCCGATCAGTTTGCGGCACTTGATTATAAGTATAAAAATTCAACAGCCGATATTCGTTATGTAGCTGCCAAATTCGCCGATGTTGCCGATTCAGCTGTTAAGGTTAACGATAGTGATCTGAAAAATTATTATAATAATAATTTGTTCAGGTATCAGCAGGAAGAGACCAGGTCGATAGATTATGTAATTTTTGAAGTAAAAGCTTCACCCGGCGATCGTAAACAAATTGCCAATACCGTTAATGGCCTTTACAAAGAATTTAAAGAAATTAGCGAAGTTGCTGCTTTCGTAAATTCAGTATCTGATGAAAAATATGACAGTACATATAAAAAGCAAACCGAGTTGCCTGTTAGAATCGCGAAAGATATGTTCGAGTCACCAATTGGAACAATGGTAGGCCCATACATCGAAAATGAAGTTTACCATATTGCAAAGTTAATGGATAGGCAACAACGTCCGGATTCATTACAATTAAGCCAGTTGTTAATTACTTATAAAGAAGCTCCGGCCGCAGCAGGAATTAGTGAAAGGTCAAAAGCGGATGCTGAAAAACTTGCCGACAGCTTACTTGCAGTGATTAATAAAACGCCTTCCAAATTCGAAGATATTGTAGTTGGTTTTTCCGACTTTCCCTCCGCTGCCGAAGATAAGGGTGAGATGGGTTGGATTATTGATGGAACACCGGGCTTTGAAGTCTATTATTCTAAAGGATACAAAATGAAAACCGGAGAAGTTGAAAAAATTGAAACTTCACTTGGATACCATATTCTTAAGTTAGTTGAAAAAACTGAAGCAATTGAAAAAGTGCGGGTAGCAACAGTAAGTCGTTCAATTGAGCCAAGCAACGAAACATTCCAGGGAAAATATATGGAGGCAAGTATGTTTGCCGGATCAAACAATACATTGGAAAAATTTGATACTGCTGTTGTTAACCAGGGCTTAAATAAGCGTTCAGCCGATCGGATTGCAATGATGGCCAACAGGCTTGCAGGACTTGAAAATGCACGCCAAATTATTCGTTGGGCATTTTCTGAAACCACAGAACCGGGCCAGGTATCTTACATTATGCAGGATGAAGATAAATACATTGTAGCTGTGCTAAAAAGTATCAGCGAAAAAGGGACAAGCGCATTCGAGGATGTAAAAGAACAAATCAGGCCATTGGTAGTAAACCAAAAGAAAGCTGATGTTCTTGAAAAACAAATAAACGATTTTGGTACAACCGACCTTTACGGGATAGCCGCTAAACTCAATCAGGCTGTTGATACTGCAATTGTTAGTTTTAATTCCAGAAACCTCCCAGGTTTTGGTAGTGAATACGAACTTATAGGAAGGATATTTACTTTGCAAGCCGGCGTAAGCTCCGGGCCAATAAAAGGAAATAATGCAGTGTTCGTGGTTATTGCTGATGAAATCAATTTTCCTGAAACTCCTGCTGATCTTGCCGGAAGCGTGGGTATTGTTGAAAGAAAATTCACTGCTCAATTTACGAACAACTCTTACGTAAATGCACTCAAAGAAAAGGCAGACATTGAAGATAACCGTTTAATGATTTATTAGAGAAAAATAAACACATAAAAAAGGGCTTCCGCAAAGAAGCCCTTTTTTTATGCCTATTATTTATTTTTCTATTCCACGGTAACGGATTTTGCAAGATTCCTTGGCTGGTCTATTTCGCAATCGCGCATATCGGCAATGAAATAAGAAAGCAGCTGCAGTGGAATAACCGTGATTAATGGAGTAAAGATTTCTTCGGTTTCAGGTATTTCAAGTACATAGTCGGCCAATTTAGCCACTGTTTTATCTCCCTGCGATACAATGGCAATAACTTTTCCTTTACGTGCTTTAATTTCCTGAATATTAGAAACCACTTTATCATAAATTGCCGAAGTGGGGGAGATGATAACCACAGGCATTTTTTTATCGATCAGGGCAATAGGCCCATGCTTCATTTCTGCTGCCGGATAGCCTTCGGCATGGATATAAGAAATTTCTTTAAGTTTTAGAGCACCTTCGAGGGCTACGGGGAAATTATATCCACGGCCAAGATAAAGGAAATTTCTTGCATAAGTAAATATTTTGGCCATCTCTAATATCTGATGGTTCAATTTGAGGGTTTCTTCTACCTTTTCAGGAATCCTGTTTAACTCTGCAATTAGTTTTTGAAAATAGGGTACAGAAATAGTACCTTTTTTTCGTGCAAGAAATAATGCTATCAACGAGAGTACTGTTACCTGCGAAGTAAATGCTTTTGTTGATGCAACGCCGATCTCGGGCCCGGCATGTGTGTATGAACCGGCATCAGATTCGCGGGCAATCGAACTGCCAACCACATTGCAAATACTATAAATCAAAGCCCCCTTTTCTTTGGCAAGTCGCATGGCAGCAAGGGTATCTGCGGTTTCGCCCGATTGGGAGATGGCAATAACAACATCTGTTTCGTTGATGATAGGATTCCGGTAGCGAAATTCCGAGGCATACTCAACTTCAACAGGAATACGTGCAAGTTCTTCAATCAGGTATTCACCCACGATTGAGGCATGCCATGATGTTCCGGCGGCGATAAATATAATACGCTTTGCTTGTAAAAATCGTTCCTGAAAATCAATTAGCCCAGCCATCGAAATAGTATCCATACCCACATTTACTCTTCCCCTGATGCTGTCGCGAATTGATTTGGGTTGCTCATAAATTTCTTTAAGCATAAAATGTTTGTACCCTCCTTTTTCGAGGGTATCCAAATCCATTTCCAGTTTTTCAACAAACGGAGTTTTTACCTGGTTGTTAATAGTACGGATGTCAAGTTCTGCCCCTCGCCTAAGTATTACAATTTCTTCGTCTTCAACATAAACAACATTCCTGGTATATTCGATGATTGGAGATGCATCGGAGGCAAGATAAAACTCACCTTCACCAATCCCTACAACTAAGGGGCTGCCTTTGCGGGCTGCAATTAGCATATCAGGATCGTTTTTCGATACAATTACGATGGCATAAGCACCATTCACCTGGGTTAAGGCATGTTGAATAGCAGTTACCAGGTCCGTTTTTTCAGCCTTGTAAATATATTCGATAAGTTGTACCAGGACTTCTGTGTCGGTATTGCTTTTAAATTTAATACCCGCATTTTCTAACTCCTCTTTAAGCACGTTGTAATTTTCAATAATACCATTATGAATAATGGCAAGTTCTTCGGAATCTGAAAAATGGGGATGGGCATTTAAATCATTGGGTTCGCCATGGGTAGCCCAGCGTGTATGAGCCATGCCAATAGTTCCGGCGATGTTTTTGTTCTGCACGTGATTTTCAAGATCACTTACTTTACCTTTTGTTTTGTAAAGGTTAATTTTACCGTTTACCAATGCAATTCCTGCACTGTCGTATCCACGGTATTCAAGACGTTTTAGTCCTTTAATTAAAAAAGGATAGGCGTCTTTGGGTCCGATATAACCTACGATTCCACACATGGTTTAATTATTTAAATTGGTAAAAATTAACTCCATCTTTAATCCTGATGAGCCATCTAAGGGCGAAGTACCATTACACACCATCCGGTTAGGTAAAATTGATGCTCCCGATACGCCTAAATAGAATTTCATTGGGATGGTATCATTAGAAAGGGAGCGCTGCAATTGTTGGGTAATCCTGAAAATAACCCGCCCTGGCGAATCTTCGTAAATACCACCGAAATACCCGGTTCCCTCCAGTTGATCAATTACGAGGGTATTCTTCCCTTCACTGTTGATACTGTACAATATGAGTTCTGATGGCGGAAAAAGCTCGTCATCAGGGTTGTTGTCGGGAATTGATAATTTGGCTTCGTTAAGAGCCATGCTCCCCAAGTTGTTGAGGTTTTTGAGGTATGGTATTTCAATTATAGTGGCAACACCGGCCATCGATTGTAAATAAAATTTTTGTTCGCCCAAAGTTGTATCGCCGTTCAATTGGTTTTGAAATTCAGGGGAAGCAAGATCATAATTGTGTGTAAAATTCATAAAACGGGCACTACTACTACCTATTGGGAAATAATATTCCAATGAATCTTTTTCGTCATTACTGTAGTATAAGGTCATCCTGGTAGATGTTGAAGCTACATTAAAAAATAACATTGCGCCTCCCGAAGATACTTCATCGGGGGCAATCCGCATGCCTTTGAAAAATTCAAGGAAATCGTCCAAAGATGAAAGTTCCTCATTTTCGCTGGCATCCCTGAATTTTTGAACATAGCTGTCGTATAGTTTTATACTAAGCCTGGCTTTATACCTTGTGCTGTCAATTGTAATGCTATCCGTTGGGTGTGGTTCAAAAGTAATGGCACCAATTTCGTCCGGTTTAACAGCCACTTCAAAATTAGAGTAATAAACACTGTCGGCAAAAATTGATTCATCCAATTCATAAATCCTGAACGTTTGCGGGGTGGTGGTATCACCATAAGCTGCCAAATCATCGCTACCAGTGAGTACTATTGAAGAATATTCGAGCACCATCACCATCGAATCCAAAACAGGTGAATCCCCAAGTTCTACCGAAGAAGATTCTAATAACAATTGTAAATTCAGGCTTGATGTTGTAACCCCGAAAACCGGATCGTAATAGCTTCCAATCATTGTTCGTGATGTTTCATCAGTTCGCACTGAATCCACATAAACCGAATGTGCTATTACAGCTATTGTATCGGTACTAAAAACGTTGAGTTTGTCAGAATCGGGTTGGATGTCAATCCCGATTTCGGCAGGATCATTCTCACATCCTCCACCCAGGAGAGCAAAAATCATTATCAGTGCAATGATTTGCAAGCGATGTTGGTACATAGATTTTATTTAAGTTTTTGTTTCGGAGGATTATTCTTCCATGTCTTTTAAAAGCTCATTATAGAACTCATTGTATTTTTCGATGTAATTATCCTCATCCTGGAAATTAAGTATTGGAATATTGAGAGAAGCTGCATAATCGCTTAGTTCGGGGTCAATATTTTCGCTCCCTATAACCAAAGCATCAGAGTATTGCATAGCGCCTTTAACCATGCCTGCATAATCAGCAGATTTATAATTTTTCAACTCACCATCTTTAATCTTGTCATATTTCAGTTTTTTAATCATACCCACGTCAACTTTTTCTTTAAAGGGATGATCGTAAAGTGAATAAATCACTTTTGAATCAGAAAATAAAGGGTTGTCTTTAAAAGCCGTTTTTATATACAGAGGCAACAGGCTTGTAAACCAACCATGACAATGAATAATATCCGGCGGCCAGCCAAGTTTTTTTACGGTTTCCATTACTCCGCGGGCAAAGAAAATCATGCGTTCATCATTGTCCTCAAAAAATTTATCATTTTTATCCCTGTATAATGCTTTGCGGTGGAAATAGTCTTCGTTGTCGATAAAATACACCTGCATCCTGGCTTGTTGAATAGATGCCACTTTAATGATCAGGGGATGGTCAGCATCATCAATAATCAGGTTCATACCCGATAAACGGATTACCTCGTGAAGTTGATTCCTGCGTTCGTTGATGTTCCCATACCTGGGCATAAATGTTCTAATTTCTCTTCCTCTTTCCTGGATACCTTGTGGCAGGTGGCGTCCTATATGGCTTATCTGATTTTCCTTGAGATAAGGTGTTATCTCTTGCATTACGTACAGAACTTTTGCTTTGTTCATATTATAGCCGATTTAGTTTAAAAACGGGCAAAGGTACAAATATTTGCCCAATATTCGCCATTTTGTTGTAGCAATCAAGAGGATATGATTGATGTTTGAGATCATTTAATAAATCTTTTATTGGCTTAAAAAACTTGGTAATGAAAATGATATTGCCCTGAATTATTAGAATTCTATTTTAAAATTCATTTTTATTAGATGGCGGATAAAAATCCAGGCTTTGGAAGGTGTAGAACTCAGTTTTATTTTTTTTAATTTCAACTTCAAAGCGATGTGTTTTTGTTCCTGTTTGCGAACTCATAACAAAAGATAATTGATGTTTTCCTTCAGGGAGATACATTCTCGTGTAGCTTACGGTATTGGGGAGTGTTTGCCAATTTCGGGTATCGGCTTTTTCGCTTAGCATGTTTAAAATGCTAATTACGGTGCCTATATCTTTGTTTTCTTTTCGGGCACCTTCTTCGATGGCTCTTTTTGCCGCAAACCGCAACAATGTCGATCCCATCTCGCGCATCATTCTATCCTGAAGGGTTTTAAATGCAATCGCGTTTACATCTTCAGCTACCTGCATGTTTTGTTCTTGGTGATTAAATATTAGTTTTCCACTATCGAAAACCGGTTTCCGTTCCACATATTTTGGAAAAGCAATCCTGACAAAGCTTAAATCAGAAAATCCTTTGCTTTCATCCCCGGACAAATCACCAATGTAAAATGGAATATTCAAGCCAAGTTCTTCATTGGTAAAGTTTACAAATCCTCCTTGTCCTTCTACAACAGCAAGATTTATCGACCACTCTGCTTTTACAGGTCCAAAACCATTCTGCCAAATAAATACCAGCTCGCCACTTTCGGTAGGTGGTTCTTCATAGCGCATTTTAAATGTGTCTTCAAATTCTCTTAATTCATTCATAAAACCCATCTGCCTGCTGGTGCGCAATAAGTCAGTTTTGAGTTGGTCGGGAGCACTCAACCCAAAGTTTTTGCTGTAAATATCTCTATAAGCTTCCCATGCATTGCGGTATGCAATAAAGGCATTGTTTGGGTCATGATTGGCTTCGTAAATCAATCCAATCAACACATGGGCGAAAGCATCATTTGAATAGCGGTTTTTGCGCTCTTTGTATTTATCGTTCAGTTGGTAAAGCTTTATATTTATTCTGCGACATTCTACCAATGCTTCATCATATTTTGCTAAAGCAATATAATTTAAGGCTTTGAAATAATTCACGAAAACTATTTCAAAATCTTCTGGTTTATAGGGTTTCACCGTAGGGTTTGTAATTATGGATAAACCTTCAAGGGCGATGTTTTTTTTCTGATCTTCTATCATCAAATCAGCCTCGTTGAGTGCAAGGTTGCTTGCCTGGCAACTGTCGAGCATCCAAAGTGTCCAGCCTTCATTTAATAAATACAACATGCGGTTTATCCCTTTTTGCATTCGCTTTTGTCCATGCAACCAATCGTGTGCTTTATCAATTTCTCCTGTGGAAATGAAATCCTGAAATTTTTGGGTTTTTTGATAATAGGTGGCGCATCCGGCCATTACGATCAGTAAAAATGCCAGTATCAGGAGTTTAAATTTCGAAGAAAGCTTTTTGAACATTTTCCTGGATGGTTAAAGTAATAATCATCTATTGATGTATGTTGTTCCGAAAAAAATAGCAGAACTTTATTTGTTGACGTATTTTTTAATTTCCTTATCGCCAATCCATACCACTTCGTTGGTTTCCATGTTGGTTAGTTGCAAATTGACTTTATAGAACATCACCTTTTCTTTTTTATAGCTATCCACGATGGAAGTCATATCGCCTTGTAAAATAAAATCAGCGCCCACTTCACGCCCCCATTTCGAAATTGTTTCGGGTGAGGAATAATCTTGCTGATCGGATCTTTCGCCACGAATTGCTTCACGTTTTTCGCCGCCTTGAACCAATTTTACACGACCTGAATTAACAAATTCTTTTTCGAGATCACGGATAAAAACTTCCGAGTCGATGTGTTCGTGTGTTTTGTTTTGCACAAATCCTACAATCACAACAGGCTTTGCATTGTTGTTTTCGTTTTGGAAATTAGATAACCAGCGTTCACTCAATATTTGCGAAATCATGGCATCGGCAGTTTGTTGGGCATCAGTAGAGTTCCAGCGGCCACTAAGATCGATGGTTTCGTTGGGGTTAACGCGTGTTACTTCCCTTGGCGAACAAGAAAATAATGTTGCTGCTGCCACTGCTATCAATAAAAAATAAATCTGTTTTTTCATGTTATAGGATTTTGAAATTATTAATTTTAAATAACTTGTTCGCTTACCAAATGATATGCCATTTTTTCGATGAAAAAGGAATTACCTTTTTCTTCCTTATCGGCCATTAACAAAGGGATTATTCATTATTTCGTAGCCAATGCTGGTTTCAGGGCCATGTCCGGGGTAAATGGTAAAGTCAGGGTCAAGGGTATATAATTTGCTTCGGATACTATTTGCCAATACATCAAAATCGCCGGTAGGTAAATCTGTTCGGCCAATGCTATCGCGAAAGAGTACATCGCCAACAATAGCAAATTTGGCCTCGTTGCTCACAAAACAAAGGTGTCCGTCAGCGTGCCCCGGGGTGTGCAATACTTTGAGGGCGCTGTTCCCGAACGCAATCATTTCACCTTCTTCAATAAATTTTTCCGGTTCAACAATATCATCAACTTCAAATCCATACATTTGCCCTTGTTTTGCTGCACCTTTTAAAAATTGAACAGCATCGGGATGCATCACCGGCTTTAGTCCATATTTTTGGTAAACAAATGAAGCTCCTAAAATGTGATCGATGTGGGTGTGGGTGTAAATTTGGGCAACAGGTTTTAGTTTATGATCTTCGATAAATTTAGTCAGTATTTGTTCTTCATCCTCATCATGGCAGCCCGGGTCGATAATTATGGTTTCGCCTGTATCATCATAAAGTAGGTAGGTGTTTTCCTGGAAAGGATTAAAAACAAGTCGTTCAATTTTTAGCATAGTTCGATCTTTTTAAGTGATAATTGCTTATTAAAGTGTTTTTTATTGCAAAATATTTTATGTTGTACAAAGTTATGATTAATTCACAAATTCAATGAATTTGTAAATTAATCAGGTTAAGATTTTTTACCAACGGATAAACAAAAGTGTGTAACCCGGGATGAGCAAAATATTTACTCAAAATTTTTTATCAAAGGTATTTTTAAAAGCACTGGCTTTTGGCTTATTGCTTTTTCCTATGGTAGCCTCGTCCCAGTTTTACAATGGCTACCAGATGGATTTTGGCCGCAGCCGTATTCAGTTTAATGATTTCCTTTGGACCTACTATCGCTTCAACCGCTTCGACACCTATTTTTATTTGAATGGGAAAGAACTCGCGATTCATACCGCGAAATATGCAGAACTCGAATTGCTTAAATATGAAGATGAACTTGATACTTACATCGAAGGAAATATCCAGTTTATTATTTTCAATAACCTAAACGATCTTAAACAAAGCAACATTGGCCTTACTGCCGAAACCGAGTACAACATCGGGGGCATTTCATATATTCTTGGCAACAAAGTGATTTTGTACTTTGATGGCAGCATGGTGAATTTTGAGCGCCAAATTCGCCAGGGTATTACACATGTACTCCTACAAAATGCCATTTTTGGAAACAATATCGGCTCGCAGGTTATGAACTCATTTTTGTCAAATTTCCCTGAATGGTACACGCTTGGGCTCATTGCCTACCTTGCCGAAGATTGGGATACCGAAATCGATAACCGCATCAGGAATGTAATCCAGTCGGGGAAGTACAAAAAGTTTAACCGGGTGGTAATGGATGAAAACCTGGTAAAAGATGCTGGGTATTCGTTTTGGAGGTTTATCGCCGAGAAATATGGTAAATCGAGTATCGTGGGTATCATCAATATGACCCGGGTAAGCCGCAGCATAGAAACCGGTTTTCAATATGTGCTGGGGCTAACCCTCGACCGGCTTTACGAAGAGTGGCTGAGTTATTACACCACCGAGAGTGAAACTGCACAATTAAATCGTTTTTTACCACCCGACGACAAGATAATTACCGGGAAAAGGGTTTTGAAACGTAACAGTCGCGACCGTATTTATAGCGAGTTCCAGGTAAGTCCCGATGGTAAATATGCTGCCTTTGTTACCAACGAAACGGGAAAATATAAAGTTTGGTTAAAGGACATGAATAGTAGTAAATTGAAAAAAATCTATACCGGGGGTTACAAGCTGGATGAAAAAATTGATTATTCCTACCCCATTCTCACATGGCATCCTTCGGGTAGGTTTCTTACAATGGTTCTCGAGAAAAAAGGATTGATCTGGTTGTCGTTTTACAATGTTGAAGATCGTGAATTTACCGACCAAAATATTTTTGGTTTTGATAAAGTGCTCGACATTTCTTATTCGAATGATGGCAGGAAACTTTTATTTTCAGGCGTTCAGCAGGGGAAAAATGATATTTTTCTTTTTACCATTTCATCGGGTAGTTACGAGAGGGTAACCAATGATATTTATGATGACCTGAACCCACACTTCCTTGAAAATTCCAACAAAATAATTTTTAGCTCAAACCGGAAAAGTGATACTTTGGAGTGGAACGAGCCAACGGAGCCCGGAACATTAGGCAAATATTACGATCTTTTTATTTATGATTACGCAGCCAAAAACCCCATTCTAAGAAGAGTTACCAACACGCCGGTAGCCAGCGAAAAACAGCCCCAACCATACATGGATGGCTACTTTAGTTTTTTGAGCGACGAAAATGGGATTTACAACGAGTACCTCGGAAAGCTCGATAGCGCCGTAGCTTTTGTTGATACCACGGTGCATTACCGCTACTTTACCCGATCGTTTGCAGTAACAAATTACCAGAAAAATATCAACGAACTCCATGTTTCGCCTACCACTGGTTACAAAACCTGGATAGTTAACGATAAACTTTACAACAAACTTTACATCGATGACATGATGCTCCCTGAGATGGTGGTACCCGGGAACTTGAATAATACCACTTACATGAACCAACTTTTGGCCGGGCTTTTATTAAAGGATGTTCAAATCCCGGAATCAAATTCTCCTGGCTTACCCAAAGAGGAGCTCGAAATTTCAGGGCAAACCGGACAAAGAAAGAGTTTTAAGAATGTGATGCGGAATAATGCTTCGCGATCAAATTACTTTGATAAGCAAACCGAAAACAGCGGAACCATCGATATTGATAATTATCAGATAAGCAAACAGCATGTGGGTAATGATGGGGTAGTAGCAAACGATAATGGTGGGTCGGCCATCGAAGATATTAATGATGAAGACATCTTCGTCATTCCCAAGCAGCGTATTTATAATACCCAATACAGCATTAACGAACTTGTTACCCAAATTGATTTTTCTTATCTCAATCAAATGTACCAGCCATACCCGGGTTCGCTTAACCCAAACAACGATGGAGGTATTCCCGGCTTGGATCTGAAACCAAATTACACCAGCCCCGGACTTAGTCCAACGTTTAAGGTAGGAATAACCGATTTGATGGAGAATTATCGCATCATGGGTGGGGTGCGCATTGGGCTTGACCTGGTGAATAAAGAATACTTTTTTAACTATGCCAATCTAACAAAACGCCTTGATAAGGAGTTTATCTTTCAGTTTCGATCGCTCGAAGAACCGGTGATTTCGGCTTATGTTTCCCGGCAAAAAATTTATGAAGGCTATTTTGTACTCACTTATCCTTTTAATCGGGTGCTCAGGCTAAAAGGCACTTTATTGTATAGAAACGAAAATTATGCATTTGCCGGGCCTGACGAATTTGCCATAAGGTATCCAAACGTTGTTGTAAATTGGGGTGGTGCCAAGCTTCAGTTAATTTATGATGATACCAAGGAACTCGGATTAAATTTGTATGAGGGAACGCGCTTCAAAATTTTTGGAGAATACAACCAGATGGTTGATCAGCTGGATAGGAACTTAATAGTTTTTGGTTTCGATTTTAGAAATTACACCCGTATTCACCGACAGTTTATTTGGGCCAATCGTATTGCCGGAAGCTCCAACTTTGGCACCGAGAGGCTGCTTTATTATATGGGGGGTACCGATAGCTGGATGTTACCATCCTTTGACCAGGAAACCCGTATCGACCTGGATCAAAACTGGGTTTATCAGGCCCTTGCTACAAACATGCGTGGGTTTAATCAAAACGCGAGAAACGGGAACAATTTTGTTGTTTTGAATTCCGAATTTAGATTGCCTGTGTTCAGGTATCTTTTAAATAAACCCATCAAGTCGCAGTTTATAAAAAATTTCCAGGTGGTGGCTTTTGGCGATATCGGTACGGCATGGAGCGGCTGGAATCCTTATGACGAGGATAATGTACTCTACACCCGCTACGAACAAAGCGGGCCATTAAGTATTAAAGTGCAATACGAAAAAGACCCTGTAATTGCTGGTATTGGCTTTGGTGCACGAACGAAATTGTTAGGCTATTTTATTAAAGGCGATTTGGCCTGGGGCATCGAAGATGGGAAAATAAAGAAAAACCCAATCTTTTATTTGTCGATGAGCCTTGATTTTTAAAAATTTAAAAGACATGAATATTTCAACCCTCATTTTGCTTATTATCATTGGTTTGGTAGCAGGAGTTTTTAGCGGGCTTATTGGCCTTGGTGGCGCTGTAATTATGATACCTGCCCTGATGTTTTTCCTGGGAATGTCGCAATACGCGGCACAAGGAACAAGCCTCGGCGTAATGCTGCCCCCCATCGGCATACTTGCAGCCTGGAATTATTGGAAAGCCGGAGAGTTGAATCTGAAATACGCCATGATAATTGCAGGGGCTTTTATTATCGGGGGGTACTTTGGGTCGAAATTCGCGATGGAAATTCCCGTGAATACCCTTCGTAAAATATTTGCCATTGCCCTGATTGTTGTTGCAGTCAACATGTTATTTAAAAAATAGAAACTCAAAATAGAAACCCGTTTTAGGCTTCTTCCCAATATTTTTAATGTTAAATTTACTTATATTGTCATGGAAGATATAAACATTTTGGTGTTAATAAAAATAGATTCCATTTTGTAATTATTTGCTTTTTCACTTCCTGTGTGGAATTATTATTCTGGTGTGCCAAATGTTCGATATAAAAAAATTCTTTTTTGTGAAAAACATTTAGTTCGTTTTTGTTCAATTACTTACATCTTTTCAACGGGGCTTTGTTAACAAGTTGTTTTGCTCCAATTCTTGTATTCATTGTATCTTGCGAAGCTTTTTTGAAGTAAGGAAATCCTTGCCATTAGCTTAGTCAATTTCACAACATAATCTTTTAAACAAACGATATACCTCAAATGGAATACGATCTTTTTACGCAAACGGAAGAAATCGATAAAGCGTTTGAACACCAACGCCGGGAGAGCGAAAAAACCGTTAAAGTTGCACAATCCGGGCAACTGAAGCGGGAGCAACCTTCCAACAGGGAAGAGCAATTTTCGCAACCTTCCACCCCGGTTAAAGAACCTCCGAAATCCCGATCTTATCCTCGTGAAGAGATATTAGAAGCTTCAAAAGCCTATTTTAAAGGCGACGAACTTGCAGCAACAGTTTGGATGGGAAAATACGCACTGAAAAATAGCGCCGGAGAAATTTTTGAACGCACCCCCAACGATATGCACCGCCGCATTGCCCGCGAAATTGCCCGCGTTGAACAGCGATACCCAAACTCATTATCGGAAGAAGTGGTTTACCAGGTGTTGAAAAATTTTAAGTACATCATTCCCCAGGGAAGCCCCATGGCCGGAATAGGAAACAACTTCCAGGTTTCCTCGCTTTCCAATTGTTTCGTGATTGGCGATGGCGACAGGTCCGATTCGTATGGTGGTATTATGAAGGTTGACCAGGAGCAGGTACAATTAATGAAAAGAAGGGGTGGCGTTGGACATGATTTATCACACATCCGCCCTGCCGGAAGCCCGGTAAAAAATAGCGCGCTCACCTCAACAGGTGTGGTTCCTTTTATGGAAAGATATTCAAACTCAACACGCGAAGTGGCACAGGATGGACGAAGAGGCGCGCTCATGTTGTCAATTTCAGTAAAACATCCCGATTCAGAAGATTTTATTGATGCAAAAATGGAAACCGGAAAAGTAACCGGTGCCAATGTATCGGTTAAAATTGATGATGAATTTATGCGTGCCGTCATCGATAATAAAAAATACGTGCAGCAATATCCCATCAATTCAAACAAGCCCACTTACACAAAAACTATTGAAGCCCGCAAACTCTGGGACAAGATCATTCATAATGCATGGCAATCTGCCGAGCCCGGCATTTTATTTTGGGATACCATAATCAACGAATCGGTTCCCGATAGCTACGCCGATAAAGGGTTTACTACCGTTTCGACCAACCCCTGCGGCGAAATTCCACTTTGCCCCCACGATAGCTGCCGCCTTTTGGCCATCAACCTTTACAGCTATGTTCAAAATCCTTTTGCGGCCAATGCAACTTTCGATAAAGAATTGTTTGCAGAACATGCACACCTGGCGCAACGGATTATGGACGACATCATCGACCTGGAAATTGAAAAGGTGGATGGTATTCTTCAAAAAATTGCCAGCGATCCCGAACCCGATCATATCAAAGCAGTGGAGCGCAACCTTTGGGAAAATATTCGTAAAAAATCGCTCCAGGGACGACGCACCGGAATTGGTATTACCGCCGAAGGCGATATGCTGGCCGCGATGGGTTTGCGCTATGGTACCGAAGATGCAACCACTTTTTCGGTTGACATCCATAAATTACTGGCTACCGAGGTTTATCGTTCTTCGGTAAACCTTGCCAGCGAAAGAGGAGCATTTGAAGTTTTTGATTTTGAAAAGGAGAAAAACAATCCTTTTATCCAACGCATTGGTGAGGCTGACCCCTCCATTATTGAGGAAATGAAAAAGCACGGCCGCCGCAATATTGCTTTGCTTACCATTGCTCCCACCGGAAGTGTGAGTATTTGTACCCAAACTTCCTCCGGCATCGAACCGGTGTTTATGGCCAACTATAAGCGGCGCAAAAAAGTAAATCCCAACGACAAGAATGTAAAGATTTCTTTTGTTGATGAAATAGGCGATTCGTGGGAAGAATACCAGGTTTTTCATCCCAAATTTGAAGTATGGTTAACAATCAACGGGTACAACCCGGTCGAAGTAAAAACCTACAATGATGCTGATATTGATAAACTGGTTAGAAAGTCACCATATTTTAAGGCTACCTCAAACGACATCAATTGGCTTGAAAAAGTAAAAATGCAGGGTGCCGTTCAAAAATGGGTTGACCATTCGATAAGTGTAACTGTAAACCTGCCTGCCGATGCTACTGAATCGCTGGTGAGCGATGTTTACCAAACCGCCTGGGAAACAGGCTGCAAAGGTATGACCATTTACCGCGATGGATCGCGAAGTGGTGTACTGATATCCAATAAAAAAGAAGAAGAAAAGAAGTTTAAGGAAAGTTCAGCACCAGCACGCCCCGGTAAGCTCAAAGCCGATGTAATGTGGTTTCAAAATGATACCGAGCGCTGGGTGGCTGTGATTGGCTTGCTCGACGACAGGCCCTACGAAATATTTACCGGGAAAGCTAAAGGATTCTTTTTACCCGATTGGGTAACCAAAGGCTGGGTGTTGAAAAGAAAAGAAAATGGCAGGGCAAGATACGATTTCCAGTTTCTGGATTCGGATGGTTACAAAATTACCATGGAAGGGCTTTCGCGTCAGTTCACCAAAGAATACTGGAACTATGCAAAGCTGATATCAGGAATTTTGCGCCATGGTATGCCCCTACCCTACGTGGTTGATATTGTTGGCAACCTGATTTTGGACAGCGATGCCATCAACACCTGGAAAAATGGCGTGGTACGGGCACTTAAAAAGTACATCATCGACGGAACCAAGGCCGTGAAGGAAGCCTGCCCAAGCTGTGGCACCGAAGGTAGTTTAATTTACAAAGAAGGCTGCAAAACCTGCACCAACTGCGATTACAGCGGGTGTGAGTAAACTGAATTTTTATAAAATAAAAAGCCGCCCCGGATTTCCGGGGCGGCTTTTTTTATTGATAAAAATATATTCTTTACAAATTCAACAATGCTTTTACAGGATCGTTTCCGGCAAACATCATCTTCACGGGATTCTCCAGCATCTCTTTTACTTTTACAAGGAAACCCACCGATTCGCGGCCATCAATTACACGGTGGTCGTAGGATAGGGCAACGTACATGATGGGGTGAATTTCTACCTTGCCATTCACGGCAATCGGTCGTTCAACAATATTGTGCATCCCAAGTATTGCACTTTGCGGAGGATTGAGAATAGGAGTGGAGAGCATCGATCCGGAAATGGCAACTGGTAACAAGCGGATCATAGCCCATACCGCGGAAAGTGCATCGGCAAAAAGAGAAAATGATTATTTTTACGAACAGAAAAAATGCTAAATAGTTGGAGGTAATTGCGGCGCAAGCCATAGCCGCCCACCGTTAGCCGCAAATATATACAAACCAGATAACTACATATATTTGAGTAATGAACGGCCACGCGTCATTGCTGCTTTACGATGAACCACACCCCTCTATGGAGTTCTCATCGCGGAGATGTGTTCCGAAAGTTTTTTGCTTTATCAAACCCGACAAGCCAAACAATTGCAAATTCAGTAATCCTAACTTGGACAAGCCAAAACCAAACAAGGTGATCATGTAAAACTTATGGTGTATTCCTGTTTTGGTTTGTCCAAGTTAGTTGGCAAAATTTATAAATGCATATTTTGCCATTTAGAGCTTTATTATTCACCTTCCTTTCATTTTATCGAAAATGCATTATAAATTTTGCATGAGTACCTTTTCTATCAAGATTTTTGAAATATTAAATCCGTAATGGTTCTGCCAATTAAAATCTCTCATTTTGGAAAAGCAATGCCTCCCCCGCGATAAATGAAACTATCTTGATAAAGCTTATAAACAAAAAGACTTTTTAAAGGTTATTATTTCCAATTTAGTGTTATTGATCAGCTTTAAGGTCATAGCCAGCTCAAAACAAAACACTAAAAAATCAGGTAACAAGAGTTTTCGAATCGCAGAAAGTGAATTTATTTAAAGATAAAAAACAAGGATCAAAACAAAAATCAGGACAAAAATATGAGACCATACATTACAAAATTTCTGGCCATAGCCCTTTTGGTTGGAGCATTTTTTGGAGCAGGATTACTTAGGGATAGCAAAAAGAAAAACAAACCAAAGTCTGCCGAAAATACCACGACTGCCTTTGTTTTAAAGGCCAAAAATGAAGTGGTTCCGGTAAGTATCATCGAAAACGGTCGCCTGTCGGCAAAGTACAAGATCGACCTTTTTGCAGAAGTTCAGGGTATAATGGAATCTACATCCAAAGAATTTAAGCCGGGGGTTAGATTTGTAAAAGGTGAGGTGTTGGTAAAGATAAAAAGTGATGATTACTTTGCCAACCTGCAAGCTCAAAAAAGCGTGTTGCAAAATCTTATTACGGGTATGATGCCCGATATGAAAATGGATTATCCGAAAGCCCATGACAAATGGGATCTGTATTTGAAATCCTTCGACATGAACAAAGCTGTTGCCCCGCTTCCGGAACCCGCATCGGATAAAGAGAAGTTTTTTGTAACTGGTAAAAATATCTACACCACTTACTACAACACCAAAAATCTTGAGATCGTTTACAACAAATACATACTCAAAGCGCCTTTTGATGGCATTTTAACCGAAGCCCTTGTTACACCCGGTTCCCTGATTAGGAATGGCCAAAAGCTGGGTGAGTTTATTAATCCTTCAGTATATGAGCTGGAGTTGGCCATAGCAAAAGGCTTAATCGATGCAGTGTATATGGGAACGGAAGTTACAGTGATTAATCCTGAAAATACTTCACAAGAATGGCTGGGCACCGTATCGCGCATAAACGGAAAAATAAATCCATCTACTCAAACCATCCAGATTTTTGTTTCGATAAACGGTGACGGCCTTAAAGAAGGCATGTACCTGGAGGCCGACATTGTTGGCAAGGCAAGAGTTGGTGCTATCGAAGTTTCGAGAAATCTTTTAATCGATAATGAAAAACTCTACGGGGTGAATTCAGATTCTGTTTTATTTCTAAGCAATGTAAATGTAGTCCACAAATCGCGTTCAACAGTTATTGTGCAGGGCATCGCCGATGGTTCTTGGTTGTTAGCAAAACCAATTCCAGGGGCTTATCCGGGCATGAAAGTAATGGTTAAACCACAAATTTAGGGTATGAGAAAAATAATTCTTCATTTTATAAAATACCCCATCGCAGTGTCGGTGTTAGTGGTTGGTTTTGTGTTGTTGGGAACCATGGGCGTGCTCACTTTAAAATCTTCATTTTTCCCACTCAACGAATCCAGAAATATAAATATCAGCATTAATTATCCCGGAGCATCGCCTGCCGAAATGGAAGAAGGGATTGTGCTGAAAATCGAGGATAATATTAAAGGCCTGGTGGGTGTGGATCGTTTCACATCTACCTCCAGCGAAAATTTTGCCAGCATCCGTATCGAGGTGATTAAAGGATACGATGTTTCGGCGGTTTTGGACGATATTAAAAATGCCGTGGATAAAGTGCCTTCTTTCCCCGTAGGTATGGAGCCCCCAATTATTTCGAAAGATATATTCAGAACCGAAGCAGTATCCTTTGTGTTGAGTGGCGAAAACGTATCCCTGCGAACGCTTAAAGAAATGGGCCGAAAAATTGAGTCGGATATCCGTGGTGTCGAAGGGATTTCACAAATCGAAATGTCCGGTTTTCCGGATGAAGAGATCGAAATTGCCGTGAATGAGGATCAGCTTCGCACATTTAACTTAACCTTTCGGGAGGTAGCAAATGCGGTTTCTGCCACCAATATTCTTTCGTCGGGTGGATCGATAAAAACCCCGGAAGAAGAATTTTTGATTCGCGTTAAAAATCGATCCTATTATGGAAGTGAACTGGATTTTGTGGTAGTAAAGGCTTTGGAGAATGGCGATAAAATTTACCTGAAAGATGTTGCGGATGTCAGGGATAAATGGTCCGAAAATCCAAACCGTTCATACTATAACGATAAGCCCTCGGTGAATTTTCAGGTAAATGCCACCAACAGCGAAGATTTAATAGAGGTTGCCGAAAAAACCCTAAAGTACATCTCAGGGTTTAACGAAATACACCTCAACGTCCGCCTGGATGTTACCCGCGATGCTTCCCAAACCATTATTGAAAGAACCAAATTATTAACCAGGAATGCGATGCAGGGAACGGCCCTGGTATTTTTCTTTTTGGCTTTGTTTTTAAAACCCAGGCTCGCTTTTTGGGTGGCCTTCGGACTGCCAATTTCCTTTTTGGGGATGTTTATGTTTGCCGGATATTTTGGTGTGACCATAAATGTTTTGTCCCTTTTCGGGATGATTATCGTAATCGGGATTTTGGTGGATGACGGCATTGTGATTGCCGAAAATATTTACCATCATCACGAAAAAGGAAGTCCGCCCATTAAAGCCGCCATCGATGGCACATTGGAGGTGATGCCTGCCATTGTATCAGCCATCTTAACAACAATTATTGCTTTTTCTACCTTTTTCTTTTTGGATGGCAGGATAGGCGAGTTTTTTGGCGAAGTGGCAATAATCGTCATTTTAACCTTGGGCATTTCCTTAATTGAAGCACTCATTATTTTGCCCTCGCATGTGGCGCACTCCAGGGCTTTAGCACCAAATCAGAAATGCTATTTTTTTAACCGATGGGCAGATAATTTTATGAACTTTAACCGTGATAAGATGTACGGGCCGTATCTTAAATTTTTTATGAAAAACAGGTTGTTGGGCTTTGCTATTCCTATCGCCATTCTTGTACTAACCTTTGGTGCCATTGGCGGAGGAATTATAAAATTCACTTTCTTCCCACAAATTGCCAGCGATCGGGTGGTAGTTACCCTAAAAATGCCACAGGGAACAAATGAGAAAATTACGGATTCCATCATTTCATATATCGAGGCGCAAGCCTGGATTTTAAATGATGAACTCGAAGGGGAATATGACCAGCAAGACCCTATTGAAAATATTATCAAAAAAATTGGCCCCGGTACCTCAACAGCTTCATTGACTATTAATTTGTTGCCGGGCGAAAGTCGAAACTTTCCATCTTACGTGGTTTCTACAGCCTTGAGTGAAATGGTGGGAGATATCGATCAGGCCGAAGCTGTGGAATTTGGCTCGGGATCAAATTTTGGGGGAAAGCCTGTTTCGATAGCACTGATGAGCAGCAACACCGCCGAATTAAAATCAGCCAAAGAATATTTAAAAGCAGAGTTGCGAAAAAACCAGCTATTAAAGGATATTACAGACAATGATCCCGAGGGTATTAAAGAAATTAATATCACCTTAAAAGAGCGGGCCTATGCCATGGGCTTTACATTAAACAGTGTAATCAGTCAGATCAGAAGCGGATTTTTTGGATTTCAGGTACAACGTTTTCAACGCGGCCAGGATGAAATAAAAGTTTGGGTACGCTACGAATTAAACGAGCGTAGTTCATTGCAACAACTCGACGACATGCGCCTGGTGAATAGTTCCGGCCATCGGGTTCCCTTGCGCGAAGTGGCTAATTATTCCATCCAAAGAGGAGAGATTTCCATCAACCACCTGGATGGTAAACGCGAAATAAGGATTGATTCGGATTTGAAAGACCCGAGTACAAGTGCTACCGATATGATGGCCGACATAAAGGCAGATTTACTTCCTGTAATGATGGAAAGATACCCCAGCGTAAATGCCATTTTTGAAGGCCAAAACCGGCAAGCTGAAAAAACCGCCGGTTCGGCTGCCGCAGTGCTGCCTGTGATTTTATTCCTGATTTTCGTGGTCATTGCATTTACCTTTCGCTCATTCGATCAGCCCATCGTGTTGATTTTATTAGTTCCTTTTTCGCTTATTGGGGTAGCCTGGGGACATTGGATTCATGGTTATCCGATCAATATTTTAAGCTTTCTGGGCATAATCGCACTCATTGGAATTATGGTAAATGATGGTTTGGTGTTGATTAGTAAATTGAATATTTATTTAAAATCCGGCATGAAATATAACGATGCCTTGATCGCGGCCGGAAAATCCAGGTTCAGAGCAATTTTCCTAACTACCATCACCACCGTTGCGGGATTGTCTCCATTAATTTTCGAAACCAGCCGACAAGCTCAATTCTTAATTCCGATGGCCATTGCCATTGCTTATGGAATTGCATTGGCAACGGTGTTGACTTTGGTTTTGCTCCCCTTAATGCTTAAATTAAGCAACGATCTAAAAGTGCTTTGGCGTTGGTACACTACCGGAAAAAAGCCCACTTCCGAAGAAGTAGAAGGTGCCGTTATTGAATTAAAATCTGATGAATATGTTTAATAGAATATTTCAACTTTCGCTGAGTCTGCTGATTTTGTTCAGTACTTTTTCGGTATTTGGCCAGGAGCTGCTTCAAAAAGATGAAGCCGTTAAAATTGCTATGGAAAATAATTTTGATATACAAATATCAAATAATAATTTGGAAGCTGCCGAGAATAATGCAAGCATTCAAAACAGCAACTATTTGCCCTCCTTATCAGGAACTGCCGGAGCAAATTATTCCAATTCATCTGGAACTATCGTTCAAAATTCTGGAGAAGAGCAAAGCATTTCGAATAACGAAACCACAGGGCTGAATGCATCGGTGGGTTTTCAATATACCATTTTTGATGGTTTTGGGCGATCAAATACCTACAAAAAGCTCCAGGAAAATTATAACATATCCAAGCTTGAAGCACGTCAAATGGTTGAAAATACCATTTTAAATATTTTTGATTCGTATTATGAAGTAGCACGTTTAACGCAGGATGTGGATAATCAGAAAGAAACCCTGAATATTTCGAGGGTGCGATTGCAACGCGCCAAATATAGCTTTGATTACGGGCAGGGATCGCAATTGGATATTTTGAATGCCGAGGTGGATTATAACAACGACAGCATTACTTACTTAAAAAATACCCAATCGTTGGCCAACGAAAAAAGAACCCTGAACCTTTATCTCGGTAGAGACGTAAATATCGAATTTGCCATAGATACATCATTGAGTTATGCAAGCGATTTATACCTGGAGGGCTTATTGGCCAGGTCAGGTGAGAATAACGTAACCCTGCTTCAACAGCAAAGCGCACTCAAAAATGCGGAATATGATATTAAATCAACAGCCTCCAACGCCATACCAAAATTAAGCGTAAACGGCAGCTATGGTTGGAATGAAAACCATTTGGGGGTAGGTTCCTTTCTGGACAAAACAACCGGAGTTGGTCCAAGCCTGGGTGCTACGCTAAGTTGGAGTATTTATGACGGGGGTTCTACACGCGTAAGAAAGCAAAATTCTAAAATCGCTCTGGAGAATCAATCCCTTGCCATGGCAAAAGAACGCCTGAACATCGAGCGAAATCTCAGCAACGCATGGACAGCTTATCAAACGGCCTTGTTTATAAAAGATGCCCAGCAGAAAAACCTGGAGACTGCGCAAACAAATTTTGACCGCAGTGCAGATACTTATAAATTGGGACAGATTTCAAGTATTGATTTCAGGCAGGCTCAATTGAATTTGTTGATAGCACAACTGTCGTTAAATCAAGCCAAGTATTCGGCAAAGATTGCGGAATTGTTTCTGTTGCAAATTAGTGGAGATTTGAGCCAGGCTACTTTCTAAAGCTTCCAATCCAATCGGGCACAAACATCTTCCCGGGAAATAAACAAGTTTCCTTTTACCCCTTTCAGAAACTGTGCAACTAACCGATAGGCCGTCCTGAACAAACCATCCTAAAGCATTGTGAGCAACCCTCCATTTGTTGTATCCTCAAAGATTTTGAAATTAAAAGGAACAATTATTCAGGGATTTTTTTATTTTTGGTTCAGATTTCAAACCAAATAACTAAATCATTATGAGCACAACTGTCCACAGAAAACCTGTCCGCTTTACCTCAGACCCGAAACGTATTATTGCCCGCTTCTTTTTTCCGGGGCCTGAAAGCCGGGTGCAGAACATTATCCAGCGCATTACCGAAATGCCCGATCAGGCTGCCCAGCTTGTTTTAAGCCAATCACTGCGCGACTTTTCGGCAAGGCATCGCAACATCTCAAAAATATATCAAAAACACTTCGACCGTGTTCGGGATATAATGGCAGGAAAAAACGGGGACATGAATCAACTGTCGGAACACAAAAAGATGCTGATAGGTGCCTATTTTACCAATGAATATTCAATCGAATCGGCAGCATTTTTCAATCCTTCCATGGTTGAAGACCCCGACCAGTCCGGATTGCAGGAAGGCGAAAAACGAGTAATCATTAGTTTTAGGGCCACCGGCGAAGGGCATATTTCTTCGATCGTTTTCAGGGGCGGCATACTCGACAGAAACAACAATTTACACATGAAAACCACGGGGAAACTTGTGGACGAAGCCGAAGCGATACGGAATTTTGTTTATCAAAAAGAAGCTTTTTGCGAAAAGCTGAAAGAGATGCATACCGAGAACGGCATCGTGGACAAAGTAATGGATAAGTTGAGGTTTGAATTTGATTACAACGAATTGTACAATGCCGTCGAATCTACCATCAGGGAAAGCAACCCCGATTTCCAGCAAAAAAAGATGCTGCAAACCGTTACCTGGCTGGCCGATTCGCACTACGAAATTGACTTCTCGCTTGATACTGCCATCTCCGAAAGGGTAATCTTCCCAATTGCAGCCGCCGAGAGCAATGGCATTGAGGATGCCCGCTTTGTTAAATTTACCGAGAACGATGGCAGCGTAAAATATTACTCCACTTATACGGCCTACAACGGATTTTCGATTATGCCCAAGCTTATCGAAACCAAAGACTTTTACCACTACAAGTTTATGCCCATACATGGCGAAAATGCCCAAAACAAAGGAATGGCGCTTTTCCCGAGAAGGATAAACGGAAAGTACGCCATGCTGTCGAGGCTCGACGGCATAAACAACTACATCATGTTTTCGGACGACATTAACCTGTGGCATGATGCACAAATGATACAGGCACCAAAATTCCCCTGGGAGTTTATCCAGATCGGGAACTGCGGTTCACCCATCGAAACCGAGTATGGCTGGCTGGTAATAACCCACGGTGTGGGCACCATGCGCAAATACAGCCTGGGGGCTACCTTGCTCGACCTTGAAGACCCCACAAAAGTTATTGGCCAGCTAAGCGAGCCCATGCTTACACCCAACGAAGAGGAGCGCGAAGGCTACGTGCCCAACGTGGTTTACTCGTGCGGATCGATAATCCACAACAACGAGCTGGTGGTGCCTTACGCGATGTCCGACACCGCTTCAACTTTTGCTTCGGTTCCGCTCGATGATCTTTTTAGCAGGCTCGTGCCATCACAATTCAAAAAAGGGACACAGGATAAAACCGAAGCCAAAGCCCGCATCCTGGTAGTAGAAGATGAGGTGATTAATCAAAAGATTATTTCGACAATTCTCAAAAAAGCGGGTTATGCCGTGGAGGTAGCCCCCGATGGCATTGTAGCATTGATGCAAATTGCTAAAGAAAAATTCGACCTGATTCTTTCTGATATTGCCATGCCCAACTTCGATGGCTACCAGTTGCTCGAATACCTGAACCAAAACAACATAGAAATTCCCGTTGTATTTATCTCGGGATACACCAGCGAGGAGGACGAGATAAAAGGACTGAAGATGGGTGCCGTTGAATACATCAAAAAACCCATCGACAAAGATTTGCTTTTGTTGAGGTTAGAGAAGATTTTTAAAAGGTAAAATGGATAATGCCAAAAAGCCGCCCCGGATTTCCGGGGCGGCTTTTTTTATGATTAAATTTTGTGCCTTACAAATTCAAAAGTGACTTCACAGGATCATTTCCGCCAAACATCATCTTAACAGGATTTTCAAGCATCTCTTTTACTTTCACAAGGAAACCCACCGATTCGCGGCCATCAATTACACGGTGGTCGTAGGAAAGGGCAACATACATAATGGGATGAATTTCAACTTTGCCATTCACAGCAATGGGTCGTTCAACAATATTGTGCATCCCAAGTATTGCACTTTGCGGCGGGTTGAGAATAGGCGTGGAGAGCATCGACCCGAAAACGCCGCCATTGGTAATGGTAAATGTGCCACCGGTCATTTCATCGATGGTGAGCTTTCCATCGCGGGCTTTGATGGCCAACCGTTTTATTTCCGCTTCAATTTCGTGCAACTTTAGGGTTTCGGCATTCCTCATCACCGGAACCATCAATCCTTTGGGTGCACTTACAGCGATTCCAATGTCGGCATAATTATGCAAAATAAGTTCGTTGCCGTCAATTTGGGCATTCACCTGCGGAAAATGTTGCAATGCTTCGGTAACTGCTTTCGTGAAAAACGACATAAAGCCGAGCCCTACGCCATATTTTTCTTTAAACTGATCTTTATATTGTTTGCGCACTTCCATGATCGGGGTCATGTTTACCTCATTGAAGGTGGTAAGCATGGCCGTTTCATTTTTAACCGAAACCAGCCTTTGTGCCAGTTTTAGTCGAAGTGTGGTCATCTTTTTATGCTCTATATCGCGGGTACCTCCCCAGGAGGCGGCCTGTGAAGTTGGTGATGAGGCTGTTGGCATTTTTGTCTTATCATCAATAAACTGTACCACATCATCTTTGCCAATGCGTACCTTTTTGTAAAAATCCACAAGATCATTTTCGTTGAGGCCGTTAGCTTCGAGGAGCTTTTTTGCCAGCGGCGAAATGTGAATTCCTGTTGGCTGGGCTTTTGGCTTTTCTTCTTGTTTTCGAACCTCAGTTTTTTCTTCCGGTTTTTTCTCTTCAGCAGGCTTATCTTTATTTTTGGGTTCGGCCTTTGCTTCTGCTTTGGCTGGTTTTGGGCTGCCTACTGCCTCTGTGTCGAGGGTGCAAATAATTTTGCCAACAGCAACAGTTTCGCCTGCTTCAATCAAAATTTTAATTTTTCCCGATGCTTCAGCGGTTATACTCAGGGTGGCTTTGTCTGAATCTATTTCGGCAATTTCTGTATCTTTTTCAATAAAATCGCCATCGGCAACAAGCCAACTCGCCAATTGTACTTCGGTTATTGATTCGCCCGGACTGGGAACTTTTATCTCTATCATAAAATGATGGTTTTATGTATTTTCAAAATTTTTAATGTCAAAATAATTGGAACTTGTTTTTCAATAATTGTTTATCGGAGACAAGGTATGCCTGCTTGTAAATTGGAAACAAGGCATGTATTTAATATCTTGCAACAATGTTTGTATTCATGGAGAAATGGCATGCCTGTTTATGAATTGCAGACAAGGCATGCCTGTTTGTGATTTGGAGACAAGGCATGCCTTGTCTCTACGACAATAATTTTCTCCTTTCTCACCTCTATCGTCTCCCCTCTTTATTTCAGTGGGTTCACAAAATTTGCTTTTATCACCTTTTCGGGATTTTCGGCAAATGATTTCCAACGGTTGCCAATACAAATCATGCGGCACTCTTCTTTTACCATGGGGCAATTACATTCCTGGAATGATTTTTCAACGATTTTGCGTTGACGTATCAGGTGGAATTTACTCGACCCCGTGGCCGGACTTCCACTTGCCGGCCGTGCTACTACCCTTAGGGTTACTTTTGGGAAGAAATGGCCAATAAAATACCAGGCACCCATATTTACAGGTTCTTCCTGTGCCCAAACAAAATCATTGGCTTTGTGATATTTATCTATAATTTGCTCGATCTGCTTTTCGGGCAAAGGGTATAGTTGCTCCAGCCTAATTATTGCCGAGTGTTTGAGGTGTTTGGTTTGCTGTTCTTCTAATAAATCATAATATAGCTTTCCACTGCAGAATATCAGCCTGGTAACTTTTTCAGTATCGGCTTGTTCGTCATCAATCAACTCACGGAATCCACCGGATGTAAAATCCTTGATAGATGATACACATTTTGGGTGACGCAGCAAACTTTTTGGTGTAAATACTACCAAAGGTTTTCTAAAGTCGCGGTGCATCTGGCGGCGTAAAACGTGGAAAAAGTTTGCCGGTGTGGTAGCATTCACGAGCTGCATATTGCCTTCGGCGCACAGGGTTAAAAATCTTTCAATACGCGCGCTCGAATGTTCGGGACCCTGGCCTTCGTAACCGTGAGGCAAAAGCAACACGAGGTCGTTCATCACGTTCCATTTATCTTCGGCACTGCTTAGGTATTGGTCTATTATGATTTGTGCCCCGTTATTAAAATCGCCAAATTGTGCTTCCCAGATGGTGAGATTTTTGGGCGTTTCCATGGCGTAGCCATATTCAAAACCAAGCACACCATATTCAGAAAGTGGTGAGTTGTAAACTTCGAAATCTGCCTGGTTAGCGCTGATGTTTTCGAGTGGTACATACCTTTCTTCCGAATCATCGATGCGCAAAACTGCATGGCGGTGCGAAAAAGTTCCCCGCTCGGTGTCTTGGCCGCTAAGCCTTACCGCGTGGCCTTCGTTTACAAGTGTGGCATAAGCTAACAGCTCGCCCATAGCCCAGTCGAGGCTATCGTTTTCAAAAACCATTTTATAGCGGTCTTGCTGTAATTTTACAATTTTCCTGTAAAAGCTCTTTTCATCGGGAAGTGAAGTTAATTTTTTACTTATTTCTTTCAGCAGTTTTTCATTTACGCTTGTGTTTGGCGATTCTTCGAAATCTTTTGGAGTGGCTTTTTTTATGCCCTGCCAGTAATCATCCATGAAAAACTTAATACTGTTTTTCTCCATCTTTTTGGATGCTTCCAGGTTTTCGTCCAACCTGTCGTTGATACTTTTTTCCAGTTCTTTTACATAATCTTCGCTTATCACACCCTGGGCAATTAATTGTTCGGCATAAATCAGAAAAGGGTCTTTATGTTTTTCGATGGCTTTGTAGAGCAAGGGTTGCGTAAAACGGGGTTCGTCTCCTTCGTTGTGGCCATATTTCCTGTAGCATAAAATGTCGATAAATATGTCGCGCTGGAATTTATCCCTAAACTCCAAAGCAAACTGTATGGCATAGGCCAATGCTTCCACATCATCGCCATTTACATGGAATACCGGCGATTGTACCACCTTGGCAACATCGGTGCAATACGTGCTGGAGCGGGCATCAAGGTAGTTTGTAGTGAATCCGATTTGGTTATTCACCACAACATGAATGGTTCCACCTGTTTTGTATCCTTTCAGTTGCGACATCTGGATTACCTCGTAAACGACTCCCTGTGCGGCAATCGATGCATCGCCATGTATTATTATGGGGGCAACTTTTTTGTAATTCCCTTTATAATGATTGTCAATTTTTGCTCTTACTATGCCTTCCACCACAGGGGCCACAGTTTCGAGGTGTGAGGGGTTGGCCGAGAGTGTCATTTTCACTTTTTTCCCGGTAGTGGTCGTGCGGTCGCAATGATAACCCAGGTGGTATTTTACATCACCCAGCAAACCCTCGTCTTCGTATTCTTTACCTGCAAACTCCGAAAATATATCGCTAAATTTTTTGCGCATGATATTGGCCAGCACATTGAGCCTTCCACGGTGGGGCATCCCAATCACAAATTCCTGGGTACCCAGTTCGGCGCCTTTTTCCATAATGGCATCAAGGGCAGGGATGAGTGATTCAGCGCCTTCCAGCGAAAAGCGTTTTTGCCCCGGAAAACGTTTATGGATAAACTTTTCGAAATTTACTGCCCGGGCAAGCTTTTTCAGGATGTATATTTTATCTTCTTTTGAAAAAGGCATGGTGTTTTTGGTGCGTTCCATGCTGGCCCTTAGCCACGACAGCACTTCCACATCACGGATAAACATGTACTCTACCCCAACGCTTTTGCAATAGGTTTGATCGAGGTGTTCGATTATCTTTTTTAAGGATGCTTCCCCAATTCCAATTTCATTTCCTGCTGAAAAAGTCCTGTTGAGATCATTTTGCGTAAGCCCAAAATTGTCAATTTCGAGCGTGGGCTTGTATTGCCGGCGAACCCGTACCGGATTGGTTTTGGTGAACAGATGTCCACGCATGCGATAGCCATTGATGAGATTGATTACTTTAAATTCGGAAGGGTAATCGGTTTTAGGATCAGAACCGCCCTCGCCATAGTGTAATTGTGAAAACTCAAAGCCTTCGAAGAATTTTCCCCAACTTTCGTCAACTGATGCCGGGTCAGTTTTGTATTGTTTGTAAAGTTCTTCAATCATCGAGGGATCGGCATTGCCAAGGTATGAATATTTATCCATCTGTTAAACGCTTGAATTAAAAGAACAAAGGTATGGTTTTTTGTTATGGGCACTCATTGAAGTTGGCTGGATAAAAATTTTTAGCGTTTTACTTCTGTTTTGACTTTCAATGCCTTATTGCAAACAGGTAAGCCAATACTCCAATCCTTTTTATAATATTTAACATTTTGCTTTGTTGTAAAAATCATGGGTTCAACCCAGAACTATAATTTTTTTATGGATCTACTGCTTTTTTTTGTGGTGAGGTATTTATAATCATTCATAAAAAAGCTTTTTTCATTGATGGCTGATTTCTCACAGCCGGTTGGCAAAGCCACATAAATCTGTTCTTTAAACCCTGACAGTCCTTCACATGCGCATAGTCGTCAAGTTAAGTTGGATTTCATAACCCGGGGCTTTAGTCCCGGGAATTTACGAAACAAGGTTTGGGACTCCACAAGGCCGTTAACGGCCTTAAATAACGAGGGTTGCGTATCATTTAGCCCAGCCATGAATGACCGGGCTACGAAAAACTGTGCTGCAAAATCGTTAGCCTAACGACTATGCGCACGTGCGGGATAAAACTTAGTCAGGGTTACGAAAGATAGAAATCAACAAAATCAATCACATAAAAAACTCATCCTTAAAATTTACAAGATAAACTTGCTTTGTTGCACGTGTAACCGCCGTGTAGAGCCAACGCAGAAATTCTTTGTCGATTTTGTTTTCGGGAAGCCAGGGTTGGTCTATGAAAATTGTTTCCCACTGCCCACCCTGGGTTTTATGACAGGTCAAAGCATAGGCAAATTTTACCTGGAGCGCGTTGTACCAGGGGTTGTTTTTTACTTTTTCCAAGCGCCGGCGACGTTCGGGTATGTCGTCATAATCCTTCATTACCTCATCAAAAAAACGCTGGTTATCCTTAGTTGGAAGTGAAGGGGTTTCGGCGGTAATGGTATCCAATAATAGTTTTGTCTCTATTTCAGGATGGTCAGGATAATCAACCAGGCGAATTACTGCCTCGGCAAAACGGAAGCCATAAAGTTCGGTGATGCTTTTAATTTTTTGTATTTCGATGATATCGCCATTGGCAATAAATCCGGCTGGAGATTCTTTAGGCAACCAATAATAATTATTTCGCACCACCATTAAATAATCGCCGGTCGAAATTTCTTCTTCCCTGAAAAGGATTCGATGCCTGATTTCACGGTTATAAATATTTGCCCGTTTGTTTGAACGGGTTATCACGATGGTTTTATCGTCGCCATAATCTTTATGGGCAAACATCAGGGCATCTTCCAGTTCAGTTGAATTGATGGATTTGATATCGGGGAAATTTTGAAGGTTGAAAACGGGGAAACCAAAATTTTCGGCTGCAATCTTTTCTCGAATTTGGGTTGCGTTTGCCAAAATTCCCGATTCGAGTGATTGGCGCATTACCTCTTTAAGTTCAAGTTTTCGCAATCGCAGGCTAAAAGAGGTTTCGATGTATTTTGCATCCAGGGCTGGTGAAACATCTGCCCCAACAGGCGGTAGCTGTGCAGTGTCGCCAATCAAAATCAGGCTGCAATTTTTTCCGGAGTAAACGTAAGTTATGAGGTCGCTTAACAGATCGGAATCCGAATAAAAGCGTGAATCCCGGGTATTTGTTCCGGGAATCATTGAAGCTTCGTCAACAATAAATAAGGTGTTGGTATGCAGATTTTCCATGCGCTGCATATAAACCGATCCATCGCCGGTAGTTTTTGGCATGTAAATTTTTTTGTGGATGGTAAAGGCTTGTTTGCCGGAGTATGAAGCCAATACCTTTGCCGCCCTGCCGGTGGGAGCGAGCAGGACTGTTTTCATCCGCAAGGCCGGAGCGGCTTTTACCAGGGCACTCAGAATGGTGGTTTTTCCCGTGCCTGCATATCCTTTAAATAGAAAAGCCTCCTGCTTGTTATGATTCAGGATGAATTCGGCAAGCGCCAATATTAAAATCCGCTGCCCTTTGGTTGCTTCGAAAGGGAAATGCTCAAAAATTAAATCTTCAACCTGCCTGATTTCCATGCAGCAAAAGTATGCAAAGAATGGATAGTCCGTGATTGTTGTTTAAAATGTATTTGAAGGCTTCTGAAATATTCTCTTTTTTCATAATTAATTTTAATATGGGTTAAAATCAGATAACTAAAATTATGTTTAAAAAAAATGAACCCTATATTTGCACGCTTGTTATATATCGTGTACATAAAAAGAACCGCATTAATTATTTTAAAAACTTAAACCTAAGTAAATTATGAAACCAAACCCCTACAACTATTCCATGAACATCGTGTCAAAGTTGACACTCCTTTTATTCTCAGTTTTTCTGATTAGCAATTTATCTTATTCTCAAACCGGATTGACCATTAATGCTGGCGCAGACTTTAATGCTTGTGAAAATTCCATTTTTTTAAGCGGAGCAGCCGAAAATTATGAGTCAGTTCTTTGGGCAACAAATGGTGATGGTAGCTTTGATGATGCTACTGGTTTAACTGCACAATATTTTCCCGGTGAAAATGATGTTATGATGGCCCAGGTTGAGTTATGTCTTACTGCATTTGCTGGCGGAGAGCAGCTTACAGATTGCGTGGATGTTTCAATTTCACCTGCACCAGTAGCAAACATCAATGTTGATCAAGCTACTATATGCTATTTCGATGAATATACTTTTGAAGATGCTGAGATTTTAAATTTCTCTGCAATACAATGGTTTACAAGCGATGGTGGGGGTAACTTCAGCAACGAAAACATCCCAAATCCTACCTATTCCCCCAGTCCTTTTGTTGATTATGCCCAGGGCTGTATTCATATTAATGTTATTGCCCAGGGTGTTGATCCATGTGAAATCTATGCTGAGGACGCTATGGAACTTTGTTTTGCCCCTAACGCACAAGTGGATCTGGGTGGCGATACGCATTATGCCTGTTATGATGAGAGCTATACATTTGAAAATGCCACGGCAAGCGGAACTTCATTTATTCAATGGCTGCCGGTTACCGGTGGCGGATACTTTGAAAATGCCAACGACATCAACGCGACTTACGTTCCCGATCCAGAATATGATTACCCGCAAGGCTGCATTTATGTATTGCTTATGGCTGAGCCAATTTCTCCGTGTACCGGATCGATTGAGGAGTATGCCGCAATTTGTTTTTCTCCAACACCGGAGGTTGATGCAGGTAATGATGACATAATTTTCGCAGGACAAACATTCACTCCCTCCCCGGTGGTTTCGGAATATGATAATATTTTGTGGGAAACATCGGGCGATGGCACTTTTGATAACGAAACCCAGTTGAGCCCGACATATACCCCCGGAACTACCGACGATGAAAATGGGATGGTAACATTAAGCATTACTGCTTTCTCAGGGGATGGTTGCTCTGCTTCTGGTGCGCTTATTTTAACCATAGTTACCCAACAGCAAATCGATATTCCCGAAGGCTGGAGTGGAATTTCAACTTTTGTTAATACCGGGGGCTTAAGCTTTGAGGAAATTATTGCTCCCATTGCCGATAAACTGGTTTATGCTCAAAGTAAGTTGCAGCTCTATTGGCCGGAGTATGGCATCAACACCATAGAGGAAGTTGTAAATCCCGGCGCTTTTAAGGTTTATCTTAACACCGCAGCCACCTTGCCACTTGCCGGGCCAGCAAGCACACGCGCCGTAAACCTTCCTGCTGGCTGGAGCTTGCTTCCGATGCCGGTTTCATGCCCGGTTCCTTACCAGGAACTGATCGATCAGCTTGGCACAAACCTGATTATTGTTTCTGAAATTGGAGGAGAAAACATAATCTGGCCTGCCGGAAATGTTTTTACCCTCACCGAACTTATGCCAGGAAAGGCATACATGATAAAAGTTGTGGATGCTGCACAAATTGAAATTCCTTCGTGTGAATAATCGCATTTGATATTATTTCATACCCACAAAAAAAAACAGGCTTTCCATGGATTTAAATCCCGGAAAGCCTGTTTTTGTATTTATAGTCTAATATTCTTATTCAAGCACAATTTTTCGTGAATTAACCTTTCCAACAACTTCAGTTTTCAAAATGTAATTTCCTTTCGGGAGATTCGACAGATCGATGGATTGCTGCTCTTGTGAAGATAATGTTCCTTCAAAAACCAATTTGCCCATCATATCCACAACCTGAAATTGGGAAGCAGTACTGTTTGCATTTTCAAATTTAATATTAAAAATTCCTGTTGATGGATTGGGATAAACAGAAAAAGCCTCAGTTTTATTTTCAGCAACTCCAATATATGGATCGAGGAGGTATTCGCAGGCAAAGAAACCCCGGCCATGTGTAGCCGCCAGCACGGTGTTGTCAACTTCGCGAAGCGAGAGCATATCTACCCTCACGTTGGCCATTCCCGTAGCATTTGGTGCCCAGGTAACTTCTTCGGCGCTCATTCCTGAGGTAGTCCAAATACCCAACTCGGTGGCCAGCATTACCTGCTCTTCATTTTCGGGATGATACAATGCCCAGCGGATTGGCATATCGGGCAGGTTGCCTTCAACATTGGCCCAGCTTTCGCCACCATCAACGGTTTGCCAAACGGATTCTACACCATAATTTGAAAATGTAACCAGCAAAACATCTTCGCTCTGGCCAACTGCAATACAAGAAACATAAGCAATCGGGAATTCATCAGCAGTAATTTCGGTAAGCTGTGGAGAAAATGTTTGGGCGTTATCCACCCGGTAAACCCGTCCGGTTTGCGTTCCAATAAAAAGTGTTGATGTACCTTCAGGCGCATGAGGCGAAACCTTAATATGCGAAAAATAAACATTGGTCCCGGTTTGAAGCGGCAGCGGGTCCATATCAATGTCAAACGGAATTCCGGTAACCCGCAAAAGCTGGTTGGAGTAGCCCCCGGTGAAGCTTACCCGGTTGGCATAAAGAATATCGTTTTTAGTGTCAAAATCTGCCGGATTAATAAAAATGCCACTGTTATCATCAAAATCATCGTAAGGACTCCAGTTGTAAAAAACAGTGTAGTCGTTGTAATACACCGAGGTAATGAGTACCTGGTTTACATCATCAAAAAAACAAAAGGCACCATCGCCACCATCAATCATATTGGCAATTGAGAGGGGTTCATTTTGGTAAAGCAGTGTTCCGTTATCCTGCAATCCGCCACAATAAAGGGGCATGCCCGGCGAGGGAACAATATCGCAAGTGTAAAACTGCAAGGTGTTGTAGCCCTGGTTTTTTTGCTCGAAAATCGGGTAGGTATTGGTAGCGGAAGAAGTATAAAAAACACCGCCATCACTAGCACAAATAAACTCATCGGAGCTACCCGGTTTAAAGGCGATGGCATGTTGGTCGGCGTGGATGTAATCATCGCCGCCGCCATAATACATCAAAGCCCAGTCGGAGATGTGTGACCAGTTGCTGCCGCTATTTTCGGTTTTCCACATATCGAGGCCACCTGTAAAAACGGAATTGGCATCGTTGGGATCCACTTTAATGATGAATGCATGCCAGGCGAGTGTTGACCAGTCACTATCGGGAATACTGATCGAATTCCATGTTTCGCCTTTGTTGTTCGATTTAATGATGTATCTTCCACGGTAATAGTTGAAATTGTTGGTATAACCCGCAGCAATGGCAGCGTAAATCACATTTTCATCGGAAGGAGCTGCTGCCAGCATTACCCGTCCTGGAACATAATAATTGCTGTTATTTTGAATGATGGCAACATAATCATCATAAACTGTCCATGTACCTTCGGTGCCTTCATCGGAATAAAGAATTGTTGCCCCACCTTCAATATCCACATTTTGCATGGTTCCCACATAAATTCTACCATCAGCACCAATTTCGATGTCGGAAGGAGCATAAGGTTGCTCCAAGCCGGTAATGTTGGGAAGCACCTGTTCCCAGGTTTCGCCACCATCAATCGATCGGAACAATCCATCCGAAGGTTCGCTTTGATGCACTACGCCACGGTATTTTCCTGAAACAACGGCAGCATAAATTACACTTGTGCCTTCTTCATCGCGGATTTCGATATCTGTTACATATTCAAAGGCCAGGGTTGTTTCCATTAGTTCCCATGTTTCGCCACCATCAGTGGTTCTCCAAATCCCGTCGCCAACGCCTGAAGATTCGCGGTAGATTATTAGCGCAGTTTGTGCTTCGCCCGTTCCTACGTAAAAAGTCATCGGGTTGTTGGGGTCGTAGGTAATACAACTTATATTGAGCGAACTCCAGAAATCATCCACTGCCTGCCATTCCATGTTATCGTTGGTGATGTCATCGCGGTACCATAAGCCGCCGCTTACGCCCCCGGCCCAAACTTTTTTCCCATTAATATCGTTTGGATCCCACATTATTGCACGGGTACGGCCACCCATTTCTGCCGAAGTGCCCTGCCATTCCAGCTCGGCATCGTTGGTGGATTTAAAAGCCTCGTTACTTTTAACATCCTGATAAGCCTGCAGTAGTTTTTCTTTTGGAACTATGCCGGTTGCCGGATCGTGGGTCATAAAATAATCCTGCAGCATGGCTTTGTCGGGGTGGGTAGGTTCTGGCATTTCAGCCAATTCCTCTTCAGAAGGCAAGTCCATGTTGGCAGCTTTTTCGTGAAGAAACTGTGCGTATTTTTCACGTTTGTCCTGTTTTGTTTCGATGGATGAAAACATTTTTGCTCCCACAATGGTAGCAATCAAAATGATGATCAGCGCAAAGTTCTTTTTCGTTAGAAGTGTAAAGTTTTTCATTGAATTGATTATTTAAAGTTAGAAATTCATTTTTTTATGAAGGCTCAAAAATACTAATTATCTAGTGCCTGCCCATAAAGTTGTTACTTTTCAACAGCCCTCTCGCAAGAGCGCATAGCTATCAGGCTAAGGATTTTGCAGCACAGTTTTCCATAGCCCGGTCATTCATGGCCGGGCTAAATGAATCGCAACCCTCAATATTTAAGGCCGTTAACGGCCTTGTGTAGTTCCAAACCTTGTTTCGTAAATTCCCGGGACTAAAGCCCCGGGTTACGAAATCTGTCTTAGCCTGACGGCTATGCGCAAGAGCGGGATAAGCTGGGTTCTAAACTGGGGATCATGGGATTTATATTGTAGTTTTTCCACGCTATAAATCATACAATTCAGTTCTACGGTCGTTAAAAACATGATTTTTTGGGGTTATCATTTTATCCCTCGATAAAGAAAGATCGCACTCAGCAGAGATAATCTCTGATTTATTAGCTGAGGCTGAGGCCACAATATCCCCGGAAGGAGAAGCAATAATGCTGTTGCCCGTAAATGTCAGGTTTCCTTCGCTGCCAATCCTGTTTGCCGTGGCAATGTAAATTTTGTTGGTCATGGCCCAAACGGGGATGGCTTTTTGGGCTTTGCCGGGGAGTACAAGGTTGGAGGGGTGGCAAATAATATCTGCGCCTCTTCGTGCCAGCCCGTTCCATAGTTCTGCAAATACCCAATCGAAGCAAATCAGGATGCCAATTTTCGCACCGGCTACTTCATAGATTTCCGGCTTTTTACCGCCGGGGGTAAAATAATCTTTCTCGTTCCAAAAAAGCTGGATCTTCCTGTATTTTCCGGCAATGCCATTTTTATCGATAAGCAAGGCTGAATTGTAAATTTGATCACCGCTTCTTTCGTTAAATCCTGCAACCACCGAAAAATTGTACTTCCGGCATTGAGTTGTCAGAAACTCCACAAATACGCTTTTTTCGGGTACTTCGGAAAACGAATATGCCTCATCGAAATCTTTAAAATTATAGCCCGAGTTGGCTAATTCGGGCAGGACGAGCAAATCGCTTTTTGAAGCCTGCAGGAGCAGTGGCTTCAAAGTTAATATTGTTTCGCCGATGTTTCCGAAAGCCGGCGAAAACTGGATTGTTGAGAGTTTAATTTTAGTCATTGATGAAGAAATATTAATGCAAAAAGTTCAAATTTATGAGCGACCGTTTCGCATTTTCAAAAAATGTTTTGAAGGAAGGTAGTTCCATGAGATGTTGAATACTTACCTTTTGTGCCATTGGCGTATAAAGGTCGGAGATTTTTATCCTGTTTCTTCTTTTGGCTACGTGAGATTGGGCAGTCCGTAAAGCTTCTTCAATACGGATTTTAGGATTTGCAATAGTTTCAACCTGTTTGGGTTTGCATGGTAAATTTAATTTCTCACAAGATAGACTGGTATTTATTTCTTTTAACAGTAAATCAATATCTGCCAGCATCCAGGCTTCGGTCATTTGAACAGGAACAATAGCAACTAAATTTCTGCAGGCATCATTACTTTTTTCAACAAGGTCAAATACCGGGATGATTTTACGTTTCATAATTATGTCTGGAGAAGTTGAATCCGCATCGCAATGTACACAAATTACATTAAAAAATGAATATTTTCTTGCTATCGAACCTATCATTTCGTTGAAGGTTGAAGCTTTCTCAGAAATATGAACCGGTGGGTATATTTCTATATTTTGACCACTTTCAAAAAGTAATGTCTCATACGTTCGCTCGATAATATGGCCGAGAAATCTCTTGTCTGTGCTGCCTTCGGTGGTGTAGGCTATCTGAATAATATTGCTCATCTTTAATTTTCAAAATCTTTGGTTTCCAGATATTTTTTTACTTCCAATTCGGTCATTTCCATTTCACTTTCTGTAATAAAATCAAAGGCCAGTTGCTTATTCCCTTTCCTTACGGGTAAAATCTTTGTTGATTTAAATTTGATTTTCTGACCATTGATATTTGAAATATTTGTTACTAATTTGGAAAACCAGACAGATAAAATTTGTGAGAGATTTTGATTATTAAAAATATTTCTAACAAAAGCGGAAGAATGTGTATTTACAATCATTTGTCTCAAAGGGAAACCAAAATGCTCTTTGTTAAACAAGTCTGTTGAAAATCCATTCAATAACTCAATCATCATATTAATTCTATATGGATGAATACCGTTTTCAGGTTCTTCAAAACAAAGCGTACCTCTGTATTTGGGGTCAAATTTCAGAACGCTTAGGAAAAGTATTCGAAGGGTACCTTCGGAAAGGACTCTTGATGAAAACTCACGGCCATCTTCACTCATTAGTTTTATTACAAACTTGTTTTCTGCCAAGTCTTCGGTAACATCAACTGCAACAAACTCCGGCAATAAATTATTTATTTCTCTTGAAATATCATTCAGGTAAGAGCTATCTTCAATTTTTAGCCGGTAAAGTGCAGCGGCCAAATTTCTGCCGCTCGAAGTTATAATATCAGAAGCAATCCGTGGGCTTGGTTTGCTAAGGTCTTCAGGATTCAGCTGTAAAAATCTCCAATTGATCATCTCTTGCTTAGCAGCAAAAACATGAGGAAAATCCACACTGTTGATGCTGCTTAATAAAGTTTGAGAAATGTTTTGGGCAATGCTGATTTTGCCGGGGCCGGGTTTTCCATCTGCCGGGATTTTGATAATAGTTTTATCATCTTTTAATTCGGTTGTAATATATGGGATTCCCCTCCTGCCGAAAACTTTTGGCCGCCACTCTTCAATCAACTCATTTGCAATATGGTCTTTCACCCATTTATCCTTTTGGTGTTTGATTGGTTTCAATACTTCGCGTATTATGGTTAAATCATCAAAACCCCTTGTGTTCCGTTCCCTTTTAATGGTAATTTCATATCTTAAACGAGTATATTTTAACCTGGCCGTTTCACCCCAATTATCAATAATATCCCGATCTAATAACATTTCTATCGCAAATTGCATTTCATGTGCATATTCACCGTTTGCAATTTGGGAAAACTGTTCAATTGCATCTCCACGTAAATTGGCATTGTTAAAGGCGGTTTTGATTTCCATTTCTGCCAGGTTCGATAGTAATCTGAGGACATCAAAAAGATTGCTCTTTCCTGATGCGTTTGTTCCTGCAACTACAGTAAACGGAGTAAACTCCATTGTAAAATTGCTAAACGTTTTAAATCCATTAATTTCAATTCGCGTTATCATACCCGAGATGTTTAAAATAAATTACTATTGCCTGAACTTAATAGTTGAGATAAATTTGATTGTTCACACAAAACTACCTTAAATCTGTTTAATCGCAAACAATCTGTTACTTTTGCCCCCAAATTTTTAAGCATTGAACCCACTAAAACGACTGGCAGGCCAAACGGCCATTTATGGACTAAGCAGCATCGTCGGTAGATTACTCAACTATCTACTGGTTCCGCTTTACACGCGTGTTCTCATTCCATCAGAATATGGGATTTACACCGAGATGTTTGCCTGGGTTTCCATAATTTGGGTATTGCTGACTTATGGCATGGAGACCACCTTTTTCAGGTTTTCGGAAAGTGAGAAAGATGGTGAACGGGTTTACAGTACTTCCTTGTTGTCGCTTTTTGGGACCTCTGTAGTCTTTTTGATTCTGATATTGGGCAATACCGGTAATGTTGCCGAATGGATGGGATACGCAGACCGAACCCACTACATCGTTTATTTCGGATTTATTTTGAGTCTCGATGCGATTTCAGCCATTCCGTTTGCCAGGCTTCGTCAACAAAACCGGCCCATAAAATTTGCCACGATTAAGCTTATTAATATCGGTATTAACATTGGACTCAATTTGTTTTTTGTGCTTCTGTGCCCATACATTTTAAATAATTATCCCAATTCAGAGATTGCAGGCCTGATTGCTAAATTTTTCAATCCGAACGATTTGGTTGGATATATTTTTATTTCGTTGCTTGTTGCCAGTGTTGTTACGCTTATTCTCCTAATTCCGGATATGCGATTGAAGCAATACACCTTTGATCTGAAAATATGGAAACGAATGTTAGCCTACACCTGGCCTTTAATGATTGTAGCCATTGCCGGATCAATAAATCTTTCGCTGGATAAAATTTTGTTGAAAATGCTTTTGCCCGGCCATTCCGAAGCCGAAATCATGGCGCAGGTTGGGATTTACGGTGCTTGTTACAAAGTTTCCATCATCATGACTTTGTTTATCCAAACCTTCAGGTATGCTGCCGATCCCTTCTTTTTCGCGGAAGCCAAAAAATCGGAATCAAAACAGATTTATGCCGATGTGTTGAAATATTTTACCATTGTTGCCGCTATGGTGTTTTTGGTCACTACGCTTTATCTTGATGTAGTAATTAAATTTATCGGTGTGGAATACCGCGCCGGTCGAAATGTAGTGCCTATTTTATTGATGGGTAATTTGTTTTTAGGGGTTTTTTACAATCTTTCTTTTTGGTACAAATTAACCAACCGTACCATTTTTGGCGCACTTTTTTCCGTAATTGGCGCCGGTATTACCATTACCCTCAACATAATATTAATTCCAAGCCTTGGGTATTATGGTTCAGCATGGGCTGCCTTTATTGCCTACTTTGTAATGATGGTGTTATCGTATGTAATAGGGAGAAAGTATTTCCCGGTTCCTTATCAATTACCAAAAATCATTTTTTACCTTCTCTTGTCCGTTGCCATATATTTTATCAGCATCAACCTGGGCTTTGACGAAGGAATATTAAAGTATTTGATTAATACCTTCCTGCTGATCGTTTTCTTAAGTTTGGTTATGTTTATAGAAAAGCACAGTTTGCGATCGCTGGTCAAAAGGGGCGGAAAATAATTAATCTTTGTGGATGTAATACATTTGTTTGCCTGTGATGTCCTGCACGAAAATAGCAAATAATCCAGTGGCAGTAAGGGGCTATTGGTACTCGGATTGCCCCGAAGGGATGCCAATGGCACAAATCCGAACGAGCGGGGTTTTATTTTTCTGTATATAATTTTATTTTATTTACAATAAACTGTGGGGCCCTCATTGGCTTTCGTGTATTAATATCAACAAAAGCCACGGTGCTTTCAGCCTGGTTTATGAGTTCATTTTTGTAGTTTCTTACTTCATGCCTGAAAGATAACCTGCTGGTAGGGAATTCAATTAGTGATGTTTTAACGGTAATAACTTCATCGTAAAAAATGGGTTTTAAATATTTGATGTTCATCTCGATAACCGGCAACAGAATATCATGTTTTTCCAATTCTTTATCGCAAATTCCAATTTTCCGCAATAACTCTGTACGGCTGATGTGATAATATTTTGCATAGTTGCCATGATAAACATAGCCCATTTTGTCAACTTCGTCATACCTAATCCTGATCTCATTTTCTGTTGTTATCATTCATTTATTATTTTTATTACTCATTCTTTTGCAACAAAAAACAAATTAATGATCACATAAATTTCCATTTGTTTCAAGAGTTCCATTCATAAATTCCTTTATCAGTTCATTGAGGTCTTTCATTTTCACCCCTGCAAAAACATTAATCTTATTTTGGTTTAATATTTCAATAGGCTTAAATCCAATTCCGGCAACAATTACATCTGTAACATTCTTACCGGCAAGCCAGTTAGGAATTACTTCTGGCTTTTGAGCAGGAGCAGGGATTAAATCTTCTTTAATAATTTTCCCACCATCTTCCCAATAAAATTTAAAGTGTGAGCAAAGTCCAAAATGCGGGCTTAATTTATGATTTAAAACAGGTATAGCGATTTTTTGCATAGCTTAACTTTTTAGTTAAAAACCATTTTTGTTTATTTTATTTTTTTATTAATCTTAAAATCCTTACGAATAAATCCAGCCAGCTCTCTTTGTTTTGATTAGGATTGCTTTGAGAGGGTTTTTTGTCATTGCAATCTCCCAACCCCCTGCCTGTTTTCGAACCTTTACCTTTTGGCCCTGTTTTATCAAATCGTGGCATTGTTTCCTCCGTTCATTGTTATTCATTTAAAATTCGAAAACAAAATTACATTGAAACGTTTTGATACTGCTGAATAACAGCCACCAAACCCTTAATATATTTATTGAGATAATTCAAGATATTTCTTGATGTACATGGGAATCTAAAACTCTATTCCTTCCCTCGCCTGTACCCCGTCCTGGTAATAATGTTTCACTTCCTTCATTTCAGTTACCAGGTGTGCCACATCTATGATTTTCTGTGGGGCATACCTTCCGGTGAGGATCAATTCTACATGATCGGGTTTACTTTGCAACAGTTCGATCAATTCATCAATTTCAAATAATTTATAGTACAAGGCGATATTTACTTCATCCATTATAACTAAGTCATGTCCTCCATTGTGAATGATCTTCCGCATTTCTTCAAGGCCCCTTTGGGCTGCATTGATGTCTGCTTCTGTTGGGGTATTTACAATAAAACAACCCAATCCATATTGTTTAACCGTTGTATTTTTCAGGTATTTGGCAATTGCTTTATTTTCATTGTAGGCTTTTCCTTTTACAAACTGTCCGATAAAAACTTTAAGTCCCGCACCTTCAGCTCTTAATGCCTGGCCAAAAGCTGCTGTTGTTTTCCCTTTTCCATTTCCGGTATAAACCTGAATATATCCTTTCATTGTATTGATCTTTGGTGATTGTATTCTGAGACTTTTAGCACGATATCGTTTTCCTGTACCAGTAAATGCCTGGCAATGATTTTTCATTTTGCTTTAACCCGGGATGAAACTTCAAAGCATCTTTAATATTTGCTTGTTTAATCTTTTTGAATGGGTAAAAACCACCAGTAATTTCACTAACCTTTCGATAAATAATATCGCCTGTTTGGGGAGGTGTGCTATCCATAGGAATTTCTTGCAGCATACGCCCAACATGATCAAGAAGTTTTTTTATCTTTTTTCCATCATTGGTAGCTATTTGTCCTGCACGTAAAGCCTGGCCCATAAAACAGGGTAAACAATCGAGATAGGTTTTCATTTACTTCAGTTTTTGTAAAATTCGCTTATTTTCATATTTTAAAAAATTTTTGGTTCCACCGTCTTCCTGGATAATCTTTAAAACCCTGTGATCAAATTTCATGAAAGTGGCACCAAAAATTATTTTAATATTCTTATAATTAAGCATTTCCGGTGCCATAATTGAAGATGGCCCCAACATAAAAATATCACATTGATCATTCGTGGGATTAATTGCATTTAGAAAAGTGCTATTAAATATAGAAGTTGAAGTTAATATAACAGCATCAGCTTCGCTAAGGATTTCCTTTTGTTCAGATACTGGAATTAAATTAGGATCCTTACTCCTTCGATCAGATACAATAATTGAAATTTCTGCATCATCGAATTTTTTGCTGAGAGATTTAAATAAGCCTAGCATTACAACCTTCTTGTATTTTCTAAAATCTATAGCTTCAAAGATGTCAATACAGCTATTATTATGATTCGAGTAATTAAGCAAAGCACTGAAATAAGCATTTAGGACGATGCGATGTGAAATATTTTTTAAATCTGGTTTGGAATAATTTGCTTTATGGGGATCAATTTTAGTCCCAAGGTTTGCACAAACCCCAATATTCCCACTTTTTAAAAGAACAGCAGTATATTTCTGTCCGGTACAAATTTTTTCAATCCCATTTATTTCGAAATTGTATTTTGTGAGGAAGAGTTCTAAAGGGTCTATATTTTGATTGTTTATTTTCATCCATTTCTCAGTTTTGGCATTGTGTTTAAATTAAAATCCGCTGCCCTATTTTGATATTGGATCCTACATCAATTAAGGTTTTTAAATGAGCCGGAAAACACAAAAGCATACTCGATCCTATACTAAAATATCCACAAGGTGTCCCCTTTTTTAATTCCTGCATTTCCTCATAGTCAGTATGGATCCTGTTGACATTTAATGACCCGACTGCGATCATTGCTATTGGAAAATTTTTTGTTTGAAAGACAGAAGCAATTGTAGCATTTCTTTTAACTGCTTTGTGATACATCGCTATCCCTGATAAATATTCTAATCCTAAATATATAGGAAGGATAGCTTTTCCTTCATTCAATTGGGTGTAAGTAAACATTCCATCATACGGGGTGACCCAAAAATGCAAGTTAAGCGGGCTTAGGTGAAAATTGATGTATCGGTAACCTGCAAATTGATTATAATTATTTCCGATAAGTTCCTCTAAGCGGATTTTTTTATCGCGTTTTGAAATAAGTATCCCTTCATTATCGATATTTCCAATATGCACAACTCTTCCTTCGACCGGGCTTATCAGTGCATTATCGTTCGGATCAGTAGTTATTTTTTGATATCGATGAAAGTTTTTATTCAACCCTACTTTGTCTGCAATTCTTCCAATCAGTGAATTTTTTGTTGATAGTTTCATCTTAAATATTTTTCCATTCTATCGAATGCTTTATTTATCATTTCTTCGGGAACGCAGAAAGAAAGCCTGATATGATTTTCGCCGGTTGGCCCAAAAGCTATTCCCGGTGTAGTGGAAACAAGGGCTTCCTTTAACAGGTTTTTGCTGAAAGTAATTGAATCGTTTCCCCGGTCCCCCAAAATTTTTGGGAACATCAAATATGAACCTTCCGGCTTATTGTATTCAAAAACAGAATCCAACATATCCAATCTTTCGCACATAAGATTTCTTGCTTTTAAATAATGAGAACTAAATTTTTCGATACAATCCTGACTCCCTTTTAAAGCAGCAATGGCTGCGTATTGTGAAGCAACAGGTGCACAAATTGCCAGAGGTATATGTGCTTTCTTGATCTGGGTTAAAACTTCTTCGTCAGCATGAAGATAACCAATACGCCAACCTGTCATTGCATACGTTTTTGTAAAGGTATAATTGGTGATTACATTTTTTCTCATTTCAGGAATTGAGGCAATACTAAAATGCTTATTACCATCAAAGGTAAAGTACTCATAAGCTTCATCGGTTATAACAGTGAGATTGTGCTCCAAAGCAATTTTCCCTAACTCACGAAGTGCACTTTCAGGAAAGACTGTCCCTGTTGGATTACTCGGGGTGCACAACATTATTGCTTTTGTCTTTGGAGTAATTGCCTTTTTAATGGCTTCAATATCCAAAGCAAAATTTTTCTCCTCAATCAAAGGAACTAAAACAGGAATTCCTGATGCAAGCTTAACCTGTGTTATATGGGTTGAATAGGTTGGTGTAGGAAGTATTACTTCATCACCGGGGTCGATGGTTGCTAAAACAGAGGTCGCCAGTCCTTCGATTGCTCCTACAGTCACAATTATTTGTGAAATATTGGCATCAATATTATTGTCTCTTTTGAGTTTTTTTACAATTTCTTCCCTTAATTCCAGCAAACCTTCACTTTGAGAATAACCTCCTGTCAGTCCTTTATTGATGGCTTCAATAACTGCATCATTGATGTGTTTGGGAGTTCCGGTTGTAGGTTTTGCCCACGATAAAAATGCCACGTCATCATATTGTTTTGATAAACGGGTCATTTCGTGGATTGCCGATTTTTTGATTTGATTTACCCTGTTAGATGTATTCATAATTTCAATATTATTTTGTTTTTATCTTTCTCTGGTTTTGTACTGAATCTATAGCCTTGTTTTATTAATCATTATCCAAATGCAACATCAAGTACCATCATTAGTGCAAACCCGGCCATTGCGCTCATAGTGGCTAAATCAACATTGCCGTTACTTTGCGATTCAGGAATTACGTCCTCTACAACTACAAAAATCATTGCCCCTGCTGCAAAACCTAAAGCATATGGTAATAGGGGCTGCACAATGATAACTACAGCCGCACCAATAACACCGGCAATTGGCTCTACTATTCCGGATAACTGGCCATACCAAAAGCTTTTTAAACGAGACATTCCTTCCCGCCTAAGTGGCATGGAAACGGCAAGGCCTTCGGGAAAGTTTTGAATTCCTATACCTATGGCTAATGTAATCGCACCAACTAAAGTAATAGAGGGATATCCGGCAGCCAAAGCTCCAAAAGCAACTCCAACAGCAAGTCCTTCGGGGATATTGTGTAAGGTTATTGCCAAAACTAATAAGGTGGTTTTTTGCCATGTGGTTTTTATCCCTTCAGCATCTTTTATATCTTGTCGTGGATGCAAATGAGGAAGTATTTTATCAACCATCCTTAAAAAAATACCTCCTGTAAGAAAACCTACCAAAGCCGGAAGCCAGGATGCAAATTCATTATCTGCCGACATTTCTATTGCAGGCGCCAGTAACGACCAAAAACTGGCCGCAATCATTACGCCACCGGCAAAACCAAGCATACTGTCAAGTAATTTCTGGTTTGTTTGTTTAGTCATAAATACGGTAGCCGCGCCAAGCGCAGTTATAAACCATGTAAAACATGTTGCAAGCAGGGCCTGCATAACAGGATTGAAATTTTTTAAGAAATCTATGATACAATTCATTTAGATACTTAATTTTAAAAATTGAAAATCATTCCTGTTGTTACTTGTTGTGTTTTAAACTCATTGTAGAAAGCTACTAATGCAGGGAACTTTGTGCAGTGAGAAGGAAAAACTTGTAAAATATTTTGTCCCTTAAAATATTCAATTGTTTTTTTTGTCTGATCATTATTTTTCATCAGGTGAAATCCGCCTATAACAGCTTTTAATTTTTTCAATCCCGTAATTTTTTTAGCATATTCAACAATATTGCAAATACCTGAATGTGCGCATCCCGAAACAACAAGCAATTCATCATTAATAATTATAACAAGTGCCGAGTCATCAATGATAAAATCATCGTTTCTGTTTTCATCAACAAATGTTGTGGTTTGGGATTCAAAGGAATTTATCCTGGGTATTTCACCCAAAAAAATTACATTTTCGGATAAATAATATGGTTCTCGTGATGTTATAATTTCAAATCTTTTATCTAACTCTGCATAGCTCAAATCAAGCCCAATATTAAAGCTATCATTCTTTCTATACCTTTTAATAAAACAGTTGGGATGACATATCAACTTTTTATTTTTTAGATATTTTAACCCATTTCCGTGATCCCAATGCCCATGACTAAGGACAACTGTTACGGCTGTATTGACATCAATATTTAACTTTTTGGCATTTCTTAAAAAGACATCAGTATGTCCGGTATCAAAAAGAATGTTCTTGTTTTCATACTCAATAAAATATGACAAGCCATGCTCGGCTGTATAATAACCTGATGCTGTATTTTCAGTTAAAACTGATAATTTCATAATCTTAATATTTTTGTTATTAATATCAATTACACACACCTGCTGTGTAGTAACAAAATTTTACATCTCCTTTATTTCGAATATATTTCCATCTTTATCCTTGATAAATATCAAATCAAAAAATTCCCTTTCAATGCGTATAACCTTATATTCGTTTAGCAAAACCTTATTAATAAACTCTTCCCTGTTTTTAATCGAAAAACAGATGTGATCAAATGCGTGTTTTCTGTATTCTTTTGTTATAAAAACTTCAAAAATCAATTTGTCTTTTTGCATAAGGAAAACATTGATTTCTTCATCGATCCCAAAAATAGTGGCAGCGAGAGCCCTTGTTAAAACAAAGTTTTTTATTTGTTTCATTCCAAGAACATTTGTATAAAATTTCTCAATTTCTTTTAGATCAGAAACTGATAATGCGATGTGTTCTAATTTCATATTTTTTCAAATTGGTTGGCTTTGTTTACTGCAAATGCAAATCGTAAGTTCATATTTTATATTTTATTTGTTAATTGTAAAATACACGATTCACCGTATTTACCTAATTACTTTATTTTTTCAATGCTTTCATCAATCGTACATACTTCTTCATATAAAAAGATTCTTTAAAATCGCTGAACCCATTTTCAGATAATATTTGTTTCCAATCTTTTTCTATAAAATCAAATGCATATTTACATTCAATTGTTTTAAAAATAAAGCGGTGAAGTGCTGGCATTTCCATCATATTGAATTCAGAGAAATCGAGCATAAAAAATGAACCACCAGGTTTTAAATGATTCACAATATTTTGGATCACAGTTTTTCTTACTTCGTGTGGAAATCCATGGATCACAAAACTGATCAGGATTTTATCGAATTGCTGACCCAGGTCAAAAGGTATATCAGCCCTTTGCTGGATAAACCGAACTCGTTTGTCGCCTGAAAATTTTTTATTGAATTGACTTTCCATGATTTTCGATACATCCAAACCAGTAATGCTTCCCTTATCAGAAAGGGAAGATACCATCAAACCGGCATTCCGGCCTGTGCCACATCCCAAATCCAGGATGATATCATTGGGTTGGACATCCATATTTTTTATGGCTCTTTTTATAAATCCTTTGTACAGCCCGAATGAAGCTGTGTTCATAAGGCTGTCGTAATGTTTTGCCGTAAAAGGGTTTAATTCCACTCCCGAGTCGGGATAAATGTTATTTTCCATAGTTAAAATGATTTAAATACCCTAGCGAGTGAATATCCCGGAGCATCAATTTTTAAATCTAAAAAATATCCAAAGGGTGTTTGTTCTACTTCAAATCCTGAATTTACGAGTCTTTCGTCAATATTGTCGAATAGTGATTTTGTAAATTCAGGTTCGGCTTTACTTTCCGATAGATGAGCAAAGGAATGTAAAATAATTTTTTTAGTATTATTTTTGCCTGCAATCCATTTAAGGTTCTTTAATAATTTTTTTTTAACTGCTGTTTCGTTTTCTTCATCGTCTTTTTCGACTTGAATAAATGCAGCCTGAATATTTTCATATTCTTTTTCTTCTGTGAAATCAGGCATAGACTCAACAGTCTTTATTGTTGGATTGTACGAAAATTTGTTCATATATATCATTAATAGTTTCATATGCTTAATTATTTAGTTATAATGCTTTCGCAATTTCATAGGCATCTTTTATAGCATCTTGTGCATTCCCTATTTTTTTAACATCACCAATAAGATGTGTTTTAATATTATTTTTTAATTCTTCTTCTAAAGGATTAAAACTCCTCATACCTGTTGAAACCACGATAAGGTCAACATCGCTGAATTGAATACTTTTCCCATTTTTCTCGGCATAAACCGTTCTGCCTTCTACTTTTTTAATGTAGGTATGATCACTGAAAACAGTCCATTTTTCTTTCATCATTTTTAAAGAAAGGGTTTTGGCAATCGCTTCCATATCTTCTCCAAAATCAGTTGTTCTTTTAACGATAATTACCTGGTTGTCCAGGGGGATTAACGCTGTTGCTATATCAACGCCGATAAGGCCTCCTCCAATTATCAATATTTTTTTATTTTTTGGTAAATTTTCTTTAATCAATATCTCCGCCCAATAGGGTTTATCTAACCCGGGTATTTTAATACTTGCAGGTTTAGAGCCGGACGCAATAATTACCCCATCATACTTATTAATTAAATCTGATTTCACGGCTTCTTTATAAATAACATTTATGTTATTATCTTTTAATTCTTTTACAAAGTACGGAACTAAAGCAGCCATGGATTTTTTATTTGGGGTAAGCGGGGCCAGGTTAAATTGTCCGCCCAATTCATTTTTTTCGTAAAGATCAACATGATGGCCTCTTCTCTTCAATGTTATAGCAGCTTCTATTCCTGCCAGGCCACCTCCAACAACAGCATAATGTTTTGGCTTATCAGCCAAAGAAAAAACCTTTGTTTCTTTTCCAATTTCAGGGTTCACAAGACATTGAAGGCCTTGCCCTGATTTTACACCACCCAGACAACCTTCGGCACAGGCAAGGCAGGGACGAATATTTCCTTCTACTTTTTTTAGACATTTTCCAATAAAATCAGGGTCGGCAATTAATGCCCTTCCTATAGCTATGTAATCAGCATTATAATTTTTTGTAAGATTTTCTATATCTTCCCTTCTATTAATCTGTCCTACAAATATTGTTGGAATATCTACTTCATCTTTAATTTGCCTGGCAAGTTCCCATGTTTTACCTTTTGGAACAAACATATGCTGAAAAAACCAGGGGGGAGTTGAACAAACAGAGCCGGCAGACACATGAATTGCGTTAATACCATTGGTTTTCAGCAAGCGGGAAAACTTAAGCATCTCCTCAATATGAAAACCATTGGGGATCATTTCATCCCCACTGATCCTTGCAATGATGGGAATATCAACCGCTTCCCTGACTGCTTTGGCGACTTCAAGCGGAAATTTGATCCTGTTCTCAAAACTACCGCCATATTCATCATCCCTATCGTTGACTGCCGGGGAGATAAATTGTGCCATCAAATAGCCATGCCCAAACTGAAGTTCAATCAAATCGAAGCCCGAAGCCACAGCCCGTTTAGCACAATCAATAAACAATTCAATTACCGAATCCATCATTTCCCGGTTCATCTTTTCGGGAGCAGTACCGCCGTTTTCACAGGCTTTATCAGTTGATGACCAAAAGAAGTTTCCGGGGAGTTTAGGATTAGCCATTCTTCCGGGATGGCTCAGGTGAGCTATTGATTTGGCCCCGTACTGGTGAATGGTCTCGTTGAGGAGCTGCAAACCGGGGATCTTATTATTATCATCAATACCAAGTTGAGTGGGCAGTTCCCTCAAATCCTGGTGCATGTACAGCGGTTCTGGTGTGATGGCCCCAATGTATTTATTTCTTTCCCCATAAAAACTAAGATGTTTTTGAGTTACTTTTCCGTCTCCTACGGTATAACCGAGTTTAATAGGAGGAAAAATGAAATTGCTTTGTAATGGTAACATATTTTTATTTTTTGCAATCGATTTTATTTCTGATATCCTTTCATATTAAAAACCTGTTAAATAGCCAGTCAACCCAAAAATCAGCGCATATACTATATTAACCAACTTCACAGCCAGAAATCCCCGTTTTGACTCTGCAAGCAGGGGAAGCGACCCATGTCCATCCTGCGATATTGAACTTGCTAAAAGCACACTAAATGGAATAGCTCCCTGAAAAAACAAAGTCACAAAAATCAAATGCGGGCCCGACTCGGGAATGATTCCGATTATAATGGCAAAAAAAAGTACCATGAGCATATTATCTGATAACCACGCCTGGATGTCGATGTAATTCATTAAAAAATGAATGGCGAGAAGGGTTCCGAATGTCCATAAAAAGATGCGTGGAATATGCACTTTTACAATATGGTCCCAAATATGTTGTTTAATAAAATGATCAGGAACGCTTACCACAACAAAAAAGGAAAATCCAAGAGAGAGCAAAATAGTGATTTTCATCCAAATCTTTGCACCTCCGGCCAGTACTCCCGTTGCAACACCCAAAATAAGCAACAATACAATAATGTCAAGGACGAGCCGGTACATCGTCGGATGGAATAAATAGTTCCAAAGATTCTCTTTCTGAAAACACTTGCATTGCGGCTCATCATGTAGTGGTAAATTCTTTTCCGAAAATTTTGCCGTGATCCGTTTTGGGTTATAAATTTTATCTGTTACATACCCTGCAAGTATGCCAATCACAAAAAGAAGTACAGTTAACAAGGCTGCCTGTTTGGGGAACATGGCAAACATCACAAAGGCTTCGTCGCCACTGGTAGCAATCATGGCGGTGACCAATGCCCCAAAAGAAACCAGCCGGTGCGAGAACAGGGCAACAATTGTAAATGCCCCGAGGCATCCCGGGATAACACCCAAAATTCCGGCCACGAGGTATTGTCGCCACTTGTTTCCTGTAAGGCTGTTTTGCCAGATTCCCCGCGATTGAACATTCACATATTCAATAATCAGCATCATTACAAATACAAAACCAGTTATCATGAAGGTTTTTGAAAATATTTGATAAATCGTTCCCATCATATTTTTTGAGCTTTAATCACAACAAAACCACCTTGTGTATAACCAACCAATACATCTTGTACTTTATTTATTTCTTCAAGCTTTCCGAAAACAGTTTGATATGTATTATTAATTTTAAATCCTGTATCCTTTAATATTTTGTACAATTCCTCCGTCCCAAAAAATATAGCATCCTTATAAAAAACATTTTCGTCTTTTTGTTCTAAATAATATTTACCAATGGGGCTGTTTTTGTCCACAAATCCAATAATGAAATATGCATCATTTTTTAAAACACGATGTACCTCCTGAAATGATTTATAAATATCATCTACAAAACATATCGTCGTAACCATTAAAATTCCATTTTTACTGTTATCAGCGTAAGGGAGGTTCTCGGCAACAGCATCCATAACCCTGACATCCCTTTTTTTCGCTTTTTCACGCATAGCTTTGGAAGGGTCTACTCCTTCTTTAATCCCTAATGGTGCAGCAAAGATTCCACTTCCAATGCCGACCTCAATAACATTTTCTGTTACAGAAAAAGCTTTTCTTAAGGCATTCAATTCCGATTGAAAAACACATTTATTAACATTAAACCAATTATCATAATTATCGGCATGTTGGTTGAAATTTTCTGTTTTAGGCATCGTTACCTATTTTTTTAATCTCTATGGGTTTAATTCCCGTCCCTTGGGACGTATTGTTTTCTAAAGCGATTCGAACCCGTAGGGCATTTTCCGTAATACTCCGTCCGCTTGCGGCGGAGATAGGGAAATGAGAATCGCTAGTTTATTTTTATTCATAACTCTCCTTTTCGCTATTGGAGTATTTTTCTCTAAAAAGTGTATATTCTTCTTCTTCAAAGAAAAACTTTTCGCCAAATGCCGGTTTTAAAGTATTCATCCAAATAGCATTTTCATCATATTTAGCAAAAAATGGACGTGCAACCCAATCAGGATTGCGCCCTTGAATAAATCTCAGTACAAATACATTTACCTGATTAATTTTACTCACTCCTAAAAATTGAATCTTACCGGGTGTACAGGACATACTGGGGCCACGGACAGTACGGCAAAGACCACTGACATCCTGATATGCTTTTCTATATATCTCCCAGGCCTTAATTAATGGCATGGAAAAATAATGTTGTGCACCAGTATTCCTGGCTATAAACATATAATATGGAATACAATTCAGATTAACTTGTTTCCTCCACATTTCAGACCATATTTCAGGTTTGTCATTAATGTGTTTCACTATAGGAGATTGAGTTCTTATTTGCACTCCCGAATTTCTTAATTTCTGAATCGAATGTTTTACAGCTTCTGTTTCCAACTCCCTTGGATGGGTAAAGTGGGCCATTAAAGCCAAATTTATTCCTTTTGAGGTAATCATTTCAAACAATCTTAAAAAATCATCAGCATCAGTATCTGTAATAAACTTATAAGGCCAATAGCTTAAAGCCTTTGTTCCTATCCTGATTGTTTGGATGTTTGTTTTGTTTTGGTCAGAAATGAAAGGATCAATGTATTTTTTAAAAACTTTGAAAGACATTGTCATAGGGTCACCACCCGTAAATAAAATATCCGTAACTTCCTGATGATTAGTCAAATATTTAGTAAGCAGTTCTGTTTCTTTCATGGCAAACTTCAATTCATCCATTCCTACGAACTGAGGCCAACGAAAGCAATAAGTGCAATAACTATGACATGTTTGTCCTGAACTTGGAAAAAACAATACGGTTTCTCTGTATTTATGTTGGATTCCGCATAGCTTCTCTCCATCAAGCATTGGGACATTTTGTTCTTTCTGTCCAGCGGGATTGGGGTTAAGCTGTAATCTGATTTTATTACTGACTCCAATATGAAATTTCTTATTAGAAGATAACTCTAATGCAGCTGCCATGTCACTAAAATGATGTGGCAATAACATCTCTTTTTGAGGAAAAGTCAAATTATAAATAGGGTCATTTTCATAATTTTCCCAATCAATAAGTTCATCTAAAACATAATTATTTACTTTGAAAGGTAAAACAGAACCTACTATGTCTATAGCGCGAATACTTTCCCTCGATAATTTATTAATTTGAGGAATAGTTTTAAAGTTACTTAATGAAAATGTTTTGTGTTTCATTGTCTTCATATTTGTTGGTTCTTAATTGCATTTACTTATTATGTTTTGAAATAAGAATTCCATCATAATTAATATCTCCAATATGTACAACTTTCCCTTCAGCAGGGTTTATTAATGCCATATCCAGAGGGTCAATATTTGTTTCTTTATAATGATGAAACTTTTTATTTAATCCTAAGCTATCGGCAATTACACCAATTATTGAGTTATTTGTTGCTTGGTTCATCTATAATAATTTTAATTTGAACTGATTTTATGCAATAGTAATTTCTTTACATAAATATACATTCTGAATTTCATTAAGTATTTTTATTCCTTCATCCATTGATTTTTGGAAAACTTTCCTGCCGGAAATTAAACCCATTCCGCCTGCCCTTTTATTAATAACTGCTGTTTTAATAATTTCTTGTAAATCATTCTTCCCGGAAGAAGCTCCTCCCGAATTAATTAACCCAACCCTTCCCATATAACAGTTCATTATTTGATAACGAGTTAAATCAATTGGATGACTGGTAGTTAATTCAGAATAAACTTTCTCGTTTGTTTTTCCAAAATTAACTGCAATATATCCACCATTATTTATAGGTTGTTTTTGTTTAATAATATCAGCTTCAATAGTAATTCCAAGATGATTTGCTTGCCCTGTTAAATCTGCTGAAAGATGATAATCTGCCTCTTCTGTTTTAAAAGCAGCATTACGTAGATATGCCCATAAAACAGTAACTAATCCCTTTTGATGTGCATGTTTAAAAACTTTTGAGATTTCCTGAATTTGCCTGTCACTATTTTCTGAACCAAAAAATATTGTTGCTCCAACACCAACAGCTCCCATATTAAAAGCCTGATCAACATCCGCAAATAAAATCTGATTATAATTTTCCGGATAAGTTAACAACTGGTTATGATTTAATTTTACTATAAAAGGTATTTTATGTGCATATCTTCGTGCAACTGAACCCAGAACGCCCAAAGTAGAAACAACAGCATTGCATCCACCATTAATGGCTAATTTAACAATATTTTCAGGATCAAAATACATTGGATTAGGAGCAAATGACGCCCCAGCACTATGCTCAACGCCCTGATCTACCGGCAGTATTGAAAGATAACCAGTGTTTGCAAGACGGCCATGATTGTATATTGTTTGCATATTACGCAAAACACTTATTGGCCTATCTGACTGACTAAAAACCTCATCAATAAAGTTTGGGTTTGGCAAATACAAACTATTATTGGGAACGATACATTTATGCTGAAGAAGATTTTCAGCTTCATTCTTTAAAATTTTTGTTATTTCATTTAACATAATTATCCCCCCTTTTTTTTGTAAATTAATATTATTTTTTGAGCTTTTATCACAACGAAACTACCTTCTCCGTAACCAACCAATACCTTTTGTGCTTTATTTATTTGATCAATCTTTCCGAAAACTGTTTGATATGTATTATTAATTTTAAATCCGGTATCCTCTAATATTTCGTACAATTCTTCTGTCCCAAAAAATATAGCATCTTTATAAAAGACATTTTTGCCTTTATGTTCTAAATAAAACTTACCAGTAGGGCTGTTTTTGTCCACAAATCCAATAATGAAATATCCATCATCTTTTAAAACACGATGCACCTCTTGAAATGTTTTATAAATATCATCAACAAAACATATCGTCGTAACCATTAAAACAACATCTTTACTTTGATTGGCGTATGGGAGGTTTTCAGCAACAGCATCCATAACCCTGATCTCTCTTTTTTTTGCTTTTTTAAGCATGGCTTCTGAAGGATCAATTCCTTTTTTAATCCCTAATGGTGCGGCAAAAATCCCACTTCCAATCCCCACTTCAATGACATCTCCATTATCCGGCAAAGCTTTTTTAATGGCATTCAATTCCGATTGGAAAGCATATTTATTGATAACAAACCAATTATCATATTGATCGGCATATTGATCAAAAGGTTCTGTTTTAGGCATGGTCACTTATTTTTAATGATTGATAATAAGGCGTCATTTTCTTCAGGTAGGCCTATTGAAATTCTATAAAAACCCTCTAACCATTCTTCGGACAAATCTTTAATAAGTATTCCAGAATCCATTAGCTTTCTTGCAAAATCAGAATCCTTACTTTTTATCAGAATAAAATTTGTATTACCAGGGAATACTTCATTCCCAGTTTTTTTTAGTTCTTCTACTATTCGGGCTTTTTCACTTATTATTTTATTGATGTTTTGGGATAAATAGTCAGGATGTTTTAATGCTTCAATTGCTGCAAACAGGGTTGGCCTGGATAAAAATGTCGGGAAATCGGAAAATTGATCTTTAAAATAGTCGCCTGCCAAAAGATATCCCAATCGAAGTCCGGCCAAAGAAAATGCTTTATCCATTGTTCTTATTATTGCCAGGTTTGGATACTTTGTGATCAGGCCTGCAAAAGTTTGCCCCGAAAATTCATAAAAAGCCTCATCTACCAAAAGCAATACATTTTTATTTTTAAGGATACTTTCAACCAATTTATTATCCAAAAGGATTGCTCCTGTTGGATTATTAGGATTGTCAATTATTAGTAGCGTTGGTTCATCCAGTTCATTTAAAATAAGTCTAGGGTCTATTTTGAAATCTGGAGGAAAAAGTTGGATTTTTACAAGTTTACGTGCGAGTTTCATGGCATACTGCGAAACCGGGAAAAATGATGGGTTCACCATAATAATATTCCTGTCGTTTGAGAAAATATTGATTACTTCCCGTAAAAGAAAATCGGAACCCGGACTTAAAATTACCCGCTCTAAAGGCAAATTGTTGTAGTTACCAATAAGCTTTTTTAATTCATTCAAATATTTTAATTCGGAATACCGGTTTACATTTTCCATCCCCTTTACCGCTGCTTTTATGATGCTTTCAGCAGGCAAATATGGATTTTCGTTCATGTGCAGATTGATTGTCATTTTACTTCGATAATTGTTTCTTTTTTATATGCAGTAATTACTTTTGTGAATCCACTTAAACTTTTATCTACTTCAATATTACCTGTATCAAGCCTTAAACACTCCAACTTATTGATTTTACCTTCTGTTGCAACAACAACTATGTTTTCTTTTCCTATCAATTTTAAAACTTCAGGGGTAAATTGTTTGCTTGCCCTTCCGAATATAAATCCGTTTCCACCAATTGGGGTGACAATAATTATTGATTTATTATACTTTTTTATTAACGCTAATAATCCTTTCTCATTCAAGTCTTTTCCAAGCAATTCTCCATTGAAAACAGCATCTATACCCAATAAGGTTTTTTCCACTCCCATTTTTTCAGCAATTGTTTTTAAAGTGGTTCCGGGCCCTAAAATGTAAAGTGTATCTTTTTCCAAATTTTCCATAAGGTAATCCGCAATTTCTTCTTTCACATCTTCTTCGGACTTGCTTACATTTGAGGGTTCCTTTTTCGCCTGGAGAAGTGTTTTATTTTTTGGGACTTTCATGTATCCGTATAATTTTGCTGCTATTTTGTTTTTCCTAAAGGCTTCTTCATCAATATCAAGAACCTCTTTTTCGATAAATTGATTTCCTGCAGTATTAATTATTTCAGCAGCTGCAGAAAGTGAAAGTGCAAAAACAGGACTAAACATTTTAACCCCTGAAGGAATACCCACAACCGGAATTGTTAATCCCAGAACATCGTACACATCTCGTGCAGTGCCGTCACCACCAACAAAAATCAGGAGTTCAATGCCTTTTTCAACCATCTCACGAATAATTCTTTTGGTATCATCCGCATTTGTTTCTTCACCTATTTTGGATACTACTTCATATTTAAAATCAAATTTTTTAATGTAGTCCTCCCCCATTTTCCCGGGAGCAACTATAAAATAATCATCTTTCCTTTTAATCAAAGAAAGTGTTTCTTCAATTTTTTGAGGTGTTGTCGGTTGTGCACCAAGTGCAATGGCTTTTTTATATATTTCCCCATCAGTCCCTTTTAAACCAACACTCCCTCCCATTCCTGCTATGGGGTTTACTATTAATCCTATTTTTTTCATTTAACTAGCTTTAAAAGTTATTTACTTCTTTTTAATTTGATAAAACACCCCTCTTTCCTGACGAACCGGTTCAATTTTACCTTTGGCCTCTATAACATCGAGGTATTTATTTATTTCATTAATATGCAGACCGAGTATTTTCACAAGGTCATCAAGCGTGCAGGGTCTTCTCGTAATTGTGCCTAAAATTGCAGTTTCAGCATCCTTTCGGTACGATTGAATATTTTTTCTTTCGGGGGCAGCAGCAATGATTTCGACATTATCAAGTTTCCAATAGTCAACAATTTTTTTCAAATCTTCGTGGCTTGCAGCATGAATATCTGCCACTGTTCCAGGACGGTCAAGTGTATTTATCTGGATATGGCTGGGCCGTATTTTTTCGAATGCATTTTTTAAAGCATTTAGATCATCAATGTTATCATTGTATCCGGGTATTATAAATACTTCAAGCCATATCTGGCCGGAAAACCCGTTTCTGAAATCGATCAATCCCTGAATGTATTTCTCAACTGTGAGTTGTAGTGAAGGGCGGTTTATTTTTTGAAATGTAATTTCTGTTGCTGCGTCAAGTGAGGGAAGCACAACATTTGCATCCATTAATTCATCACGCACATTTTTATCGTGAAGCAGTGTACCATTGGTTAAAACAGCAACCGGGATATCTGGCTTTATCTGTTTTATGAATTGCAGCACATCACCTATTCGTGAATTGAGGGTTGGCTCTCCGGCACCTGAAAAAGTAATATAATCAGGGTTGGGGTTGTTTGCGAAATAATGTTCTAACTCACTTGTAACTTTATCGTAGGGAATGTATTCCTTTCTTTCAGTTGTTAATTTTGTAGTGTGGCCCACTTCACAATATACACAGTCGAGTGAACAGACTTTTTTAGGGACCAAATCCACTCCGAGCGACATTCCCAATCGTCGTGATGGTACCGGGCCGAAAAGATATTTATACATTTTTTTCTTATTTAAGTGTTAAAAAATTTATAGTCATTTTGTATTTTTTTCAAGTAGTTAAAAAAGATAATTTTACATAATCAGAAATTTTTACCCATCTGTAAAAAAGTTTTAATTTTTTTATATTTCTCTATTGTTTCTGGTTCGAAAGACGGATTGTAAAGAAGTGCTGCCGGATGGGGTAAGGGGAATATTTTTATGTTTTCGTTTGATAATATTCTGCCATTAATATTGGCAAAACTCATCCCAGCTGATAGCTTGTCAATTTTATATTTTGTTAAAATTGCATTTGTTGCATAAGCACCTAAGGGCACTATAACTTCGGGCTGGATAATTGAAATTTCCTCGTTTAAGAATTGGCTACAAGCTTCGATTTCATCTACATTCGGTTTGCGATTTTTTGGCAACATACATTTTACCAAATTAGTCATAAAGACTAATTTCCTGTCAATTCCGGCTGCATATAATAATTTATTAAAAACCTGACCAGATGGGCCAACAAACATTCGGTTTTGTGAGTCTTCTTTTGCCCCCGGTGAAAGTGCAACAAACATGATACGGGCATCAACATCCCCTTCACCTGTGAGTGCATGTTTTCGGGTAAGGGACAAACTGCATCTTTCACAAGCCCTGATCTGATAATTAAGAACATCAAGGGATTCGTGTTTTTCTATACTTTCAAATAGGTCATACTGTTCCATCTCTTGTAATTTATATTTCTATGTACGGTATTATCATAAAGAATTTTAATTGAACATATTTTCAATTTCCTTTACAATGTGAAAAATCTTGACGGATATATCAGCTTCCTTATTTTCAATAACGATAGGTTTCCCTTCATCTGCCAGTTTTCGCGCTTCAAGATTAATCGGTATAGCACCTAAAAAAGTAATACCCATTTCTTCAGCTTGTTTTTTGCCGCCACCAATACCAAACAATTCAATCCGGTGACCGCACTTGGGGCAAATTAACCCTGACATATTTTCGACAAGCGCAATTTTAGAAATACCCAAGTCTTTTGCCATACTGATGGCTCTGGCAGAATCAATTAATGATACTTCCTGAGGAGTAGTAACAATAATTGCCATATCAGGCTTCATACTTTCAGCTATGGTAAGGCTTTCGTCTCCGGTACCCGGAGGTAAATCAGCCACGAGGAAATCTAAATCGCCCCAGTTAACATTACCTAAAAATTCATTTATCATTTTAGAACGCATTGGCCCACGCCAAATTACTGCTTTGTCAGGGGGCAATAAATTTGCCATAGAAATAACTTTAACACCGTGGCCTTCTTGTGGAATAATTTTATTATCCAGCGTATGTACTTCTCCATGAATACCTGTCATTTTAGGAACGTTAGGTCCTGTAATGTCAGCATCAAGAATTCCTGTTTTAAAACCATGCATATGCAAACCGTAAGAAAGATTTACACTTACTGTTGTTTTACCTACACCTCCTTTGCCGCTAAAGACCACAATTCGGTGTTTAACGTGACGAATATTATCGGCGATTTTTTTGTTCTCAAGTTCTAGTTGTTTCTTTCTGTCTTCGGTAATCATATTAGATTCCTCCATTTATTTATTCGGGTACGGAACTGGCTTGCATAAAGATTAATTCATTTCAAATGAATATTAAATACAAAGCGAAAATTTAAAAAGTACATGATTCAGGTGTGTTATTCATCTCCCCAGTTTTCATAATCATTCTTGTAGCCCATAAACTTTGATGCAGACACGGATAAAGCAGGGATTTTAATACTTAATATTGGTTTAGCTTCGTGTTTTACAATGTCTTCTGCAAGGCTCCCATTAATAAGATGGGCAAGTCCTGTTCTTCCGTGTGTTTCGAGTGCTATCAGGTCTGCATTAACTTCATCACTAAATTCAATAATACCCGTTTCAATGCTTTGGCTGTTGTATATGTTAACAGAGAAATTTTTAAGATCAAATTTCTTGATGAAACGATTCAACAATTTCTGGCTAACGGGTGTGGGTTCAAATTCTTTCGGTGTGATAACTTTTAGTAAATAAATATGTGAATTATAAAGATCGGCAAAGAATTTAATCTTTTCAAAAGCTGTATAGGATTCCTCAAAAAAATTGGAAGCAAAAACCATGTTTTTGATATCAAAATCAATTATTTCATTTTTAATAGTCAGCACCGGCGGTGCTGCCTGTCTTACCACTTTTTCTGTATTTGACCCGATAAAAACTGTACTAAATCCACTCTTACCATGTGATCCCATTACTATTAAGTCGGAGTGTTTAAATCTCTCGTCTTGTATTATTTCCCACATCACCATAAATGAAACAATGTGTACTTCCACATCAATACCCTTTAAAAAATCAAGTCGGGTCAATTCCGCCATCTGATCTTCAACATTGGCTTTAAGTTCTTTATAAATCTTATCGTAATAATGATAATGCTCAAATCCAGCCAAAGGGAGATTACTGTCATGAACAATTTTAATTCGGGCATTAATCTTTTTGGCAATTCGTGCAGCTACTTTCAGGGCATATAGCGCGTGGTCTGAAAAATCGGTTGGAACTAATATTGTTTTCATAATTGGCTGAATATTGGTGAAATTATTATTTGAATTCTCATTTTCCTTTTATTTAATTGAATACCTATTCAATAGATGAATCCCAGTTATTTTCTAACTCATCAAGTAGTTTTATTATTTCTCTGGTTTTACAGTTACTGAGTGCAGCATAACCTTCCTTTACCGCAAGCTTTTGACCATCGGTATAAATCCACCTTAAGAAACTTATTGTTTCGGGTTTTTGTGGTTTGTCAATGGATACAAGATATAGTTCACGACATAAATGAGATGGAAGTTTCCCGATGTATGCAGCTCTTTGTAGCATACATAAGTTTTCGTAAAATCGTTCTACACTTTCAATTTTGCCGCTGTTATTAAAATCTATTGGCAGGGTGCTCAATCCTTTACGAACTTTATTTACTTTAAGATCATAGGCATTATGCGCGTTGCAAAATGAAAGGCTTAATGGCTCCTGACTTACAGCTTCAACTATTTGTGCATAACCTGTTAAGGGTATCCCCATCAATTCATTCTGTTTTATACCAAGGTATTCAGACCACACTTCGGCAGTACCTGAAAAATCGGATCGGATAAAAACTTTAACAGGGTCATTGTTGTCAATTCCCAATATTTTGCCCCATGTATTGACATTTCCAGAAGTGAACAAATCAATAAGCGTTTCTCTCTGAATCCCTTTATTCAGGATTTCCTTCAAGAAAGGATTATTCTCATTGATGATTGGAATTACCCCTTCTTTTGAAACCGTAAATCGCCAAAGGCCCTTAGCTTCCTCAACCGGTGTTAAACTTCTCGAGACCATTGCTAAATCAGTATTTCCTGACAACAAGTCAGCCAATCCGTTTTCAGTCCCCACGTCCAAAACTAAGATTTTAAGATCTGGTTTGTCTTTTGTAAATTCTTCCGCCCAGATTTTCATTAAGGGGTAAAGGGCTTCAGACCCTGTTATTTTTATTGTGCCTTTCAATTCGGTTACAATCCTTTTCGTATTCTGCTCTTTTGGCAAATCAGATTTGCATCCCGAGAGCAACACAATTACTAAAATGCATTCAATTAATATACAGATTCTTGATTTCTTTAAAACTATGTTTGTCTCCATTGTCGTAAGGGTTTTAATTAAATTTTTGAATTAACAATTTGATTTATCATTATTTCAGTAAAAACCATTCAGGATCGATAAACCTGCTGAGCTTCTCCCCATAAGATTCCACTTGTTTTTTTTCGTCCACCTTGAAAGTGATTCTTTCACCATATTTCCTCGAAATGATAATGTAACACTCATTACAGTTATCATCTATCCTGATATACTTTGCTAATGAATCTTTGTTTGGGATATTTAAACTTTCGTGGCAAACAGGACAAAATAAATCTACAACTTCACCTATTTCAACAGTTATTGATGAACTTAGCTTGCTCGAATAATTTCCAATTTCTTCATGCAATAGTATCAGGCCTATCATGTTTGCACTTGTTTTTGCAGATAAAACGATGTTGTTCCCGGCATTGATTGCGCCGCGGCAATGTGGACATAAATATGTAACTTTCATGATGTTTTTTATTTTCATTTTTTATTTCCTTTCATGTTTTAACTAAAACACAAAGTTAACTCTTGGTTTGTTAATATAAGCATCATCTAGATGTGTTTGCCTTAATTAAAATGTTGAGATTATTCAATTTTCTGATTGATATAATTTCTATTTTTGCTGTTAGAAAATTTGATTGATTTATCAAATTACTTCATTTATTAACTTCGTGAATTATGGATGGTTTCTCCGAATCAGTTAACTGTGTGGAATGCAAGAAAAGGTCACAATGCTTTAAAAAGTTAATTCCGTCTGAAATTGAGTTTATCAATCAGAATAAGACACAAATCGTTTACAAAAAAGGGGAAACTATATGCAAGCAGGGAGCCTTTGCATCCTATGTTTTATACATTTCGGATGGCCTGGTAAGGTTATACCTTGATAATCCCAACAATAAAAACCTCAATCTAAAAATTTTAAAAACTTCGGAATTCATAGGGCTCTCCTCTATTTATGGGGATAACATTTATCATTACTCCACGGTAGCATTAAAGGATTCTGTTATATGCCTTATTGAAAAGGATGGTTTTAGAAAGTTACTGGCAGACAATGGCCAGTTTGCCTCCGAAATCATCAAGTGGTATTGCGAACATGAAAAACAACTCTTTAATAAAATACACAGCCTGGGCAATAAACAGATGCCTGGCCGCCTTGCCGATGCACTGCTTTACCTCAGCGATCAGGATTTAGCGGATGCACAAATATTTTCGCATCTATCCAGAAAAGATATTGCAGGATTTAGCTGTATTTCAACTGAAAGTACTGTTAGATTACTTGCCGAGTTAAAAAATGATGGTATTATAGATTTTGATGGTAAAAGAATTAAAATCACGAACAAAAAAAGATTAGTGGAAATAAGTAGAAGAGGATAAATTGTTGCTCAACAATGACTTAGTGTTTGTTCATAATTGAAGAGTACATTTGTTCAAAATCTTGAACAGTGTCAATAGATGCACAACTTAAAAATTAATTTCAAATACTTTTACCTCATATAGATGAAGAGTCAGTTCGCTTGTATTTGGCGAGGGAGGCTAAAAGCATGGGATACGGAGCAAAGGTTATGGTTGCCAAAATTGCTGGAGTTAGCTGCGCAGGAATAATTAGAGGGATTGATGGTTAATTGGTTAGAGGTCTTATTTGGAAAAGGGATAAACTTGAGACGACTTAAGCGACAAAGAGAATGACAGAAATTACGCCCTTGCGGGAATTGAATGACTGTCCGAAGGACTCCTGCGGAGAAACGAGGGAATGATTGTAGAATGGAAACCAAATGGGTTGTGAGTTTACTCAAGACTTTAGCATAGCGAGATTGCTGAAAGGCACAAGCTGTTTCTCCTCCGGCCGAAAAAACATCTTCTATATTTTTTGGTACTTTTGCACCCTTTTAAAATTGAAATCCATATGAATATCAGAATTGTAAATAAATCCAAACACGAACTACCTGCCTACGAAACCAAAGCTTCGGCAGGTATGGATTTACGGTCGAATATTGATGAACCGGTAGTTTTGAAACCGCTCGAAAGGCAGCTTATTCCAACAGGACTTTTTATCGAATTACCCCTTGGTTTCGAAGCCCAAATAAGGCCGCGCAGCGGACTGGCCATTAAAAAAGGAATTTCATTGGTAAATACACCGGGTACGATTGATGCTGATTATAGGGGTGAAATAAAAATTATTGTCATCAACCTGTCGAATCAGGAAGTTGAAATTGCTGATGGCGAGCGTATTGCACAAATGATTATTTCAAAAGTAGAGCAGGCACAATGGATTGAGGTGGATTTGCTAGAGGAAACCGAAAGAGGCGCAGGAGGATTTGGGCATACAGGCACAAAATAGTAACTTTTACTTTTTTTAGTATTTACTTTTCGTAACAAAAACAATTTTAGGCCCCGGCAACTGTTTATCAGCAGTATTAAATATTGAAGATATAAACTATGAAATTTCAACAAGCAGTTTTTACGATAATTATCACGCTCTTTTTGATCTCGCCGGCTTTTAACAGCGAGGCTTTGGCACAAAAGAAAGGGAAGAAAGATAAAGATAAAGACACAAAGGAGCTCAACGATTTTCAGATTAAAGAACGGAAAGCTGCTTTCATGGATGGAAACAAGCAGAAAGTGCTTGAGAATTATGAAGCTGCCACAGAAAACTACCAAAAGGCTATTAGAATAGATCCCAATCATGATGCTTCGATGTATGAACTGGCACGGATTTATCAAATGCAAAACCGGCCCGATGATGCCATTCTTCTCCTTGAAAAAGCAATTTTAATCAACGATCAAAACTCTTGGTATTACCTCTTGCTCGCCGATTTGTACAAACAAAGCCGCCAGTTTGATAAAGTTGTTGAGGTGTTTGAAAAGCTCACCGAGAAGTTTCCGGGAAGGATCGAATATCGCTATGATCTCGCACTTACCTATGTGATTATGGGCAATTATAAAGAGGCCATTAATGCATACAATGAGGTGGAAAAAATTATTGGCGTTTCGGAGGATGTTTCATTGAAAAAAAGAAACCTTTGGAACAATCTGAATAAACAATCCAAAGCATTGGGTGAAATTGAAAAATTAGTGGATGCATACCCTGAGAGTAGCAGATATTTACAGATACTCGCTGAGAGCTATGTAAATATGGGAGATTATGACAAGGCCCTGGATACATATCTTAAAGTGCTGGAAGTTGACCCTGATGATCCATACATCCACATTTCATTATCCGATTTATACCGTCAAAAAGATGACGATGAAAAGGCCTATGAAGAATTGAAACTTGGTTTTGCAAACCCTGAACTTGATCTTGATTCTAAAATCCAGATATTGATCACTTACTATTCCTTCGATCAACTGTTTAATGATGAAGATGGGCATGCCATTGAGTTGGCCGAAATCCTGAATCAGACTCACCCGGGTGACCCCAGATCACTGTCGCTTTACGGCGATTTGCTTTATCGTTCGGGGCAGCTAACTGAAGCTTTGGAAGTAATCGAGGAAGTATTGCTGGCTGATAGCAGCAATTATGCAGTTTGGGAGCAAAAATTGTTTATCGAAAATGAGCTTAAGAAAAATGAGCAACTCGTCGAAACCAGCCGCGTTGTAAATGAACTTTTCCCGATGCAGCCACTACCATATCTGTTCAGCGGATTTTCCAATTACCAGCTCAAGCAATACGACGATGCCCGAAAGGCTTTGGAAACCGGCTCTAAACTGGTGGTTGGCAACGATAGGTTATTGGCGCAATTTTACAGCACTTTGGGCGATATTTATAATCAACTTGAGATTCACGATAAATCTGATGAATATTACGATAAGGCACTTTCCATCACACCCAACGATGCCTACATTCTCAACAATTACAGCTACTATCTTTCATTGAGAAACACCCAGCTTGAAAAGGCCAGGGACATGGCACTGAAGGCGAACGAAATAGATCCTGAAAGTTCATCATTCCAGGATACCTACGGATGGGTACTTTACAAACTTGGAGAATACGCCGAGGCTGAAATTTGGGTTAAAAAATCAATCGATCATCCTGAAAAAGATAGTGCTATTGTACTTGAACATTATGGGGATATTCTTTACAAGCTTAATCGCAAGGATGAAGCCCTGGTTTACTGGCAGAAGGCACTTGCTAACGGAGAAGAAGCATCAGAATTTTTGGAGAAAAAAATTAATGATCAAACATTGTACGAATAGAAGTATAAACATTCAGTATTGATGAAGTTAAAACAAATCGTCTTTTTTTTATTGATTGCAACTTTGCTTGGAAGCCTGCCGGCATGTAAATCCGGAAGGAGTCTTATTAAAGCCCCTATTAAAGAAGAAGGGCCGGATTATCTTTTTGCTAAAATGAAGGAAAAAGAATTTATGTTTCACACATTTGAAGCAAAATTCAATGTTGAATACAACCAAGGACGGAAATACTTCGATTTTAAGGGACAAATCAGAATGGTAAAGGATAGCCTGATATGGATAAATTTTAATCAGGATCTCGGCATTGAGATTGCCCGGATTATGATTACACAGGATTCGGTGAAGTTTCTGGACAGGTTGAAAAAACAATACCTCATCACCGACTATAATTACATCAATAAGTTTCTCAATTCAAATATAGACTTCGGGATACTACAATCGATTATTCTTGGTAACGATTTCGAGTATTACGAAAATGCACAGTTTAAAGCTTCGATTGATGGTGGGCAATACAAACTGAGCACTTCCGAACGAAGAAAGTTGAGAAAATATGTGATGAATAGTGATGATGAAACACGAATATTGCTGCAGCAGATATGGCTTAATCCTGAAAACTTTAAAATTGAACAGGTTAAATTAAAAGAACTAACAAACGATAGTAAAAAACTTACGGCAGAATATGCTGATTTTGAACTCATCGGAAAGTATTTATTTCCTTATAGCGTTGATTATATTATTGAAGCCGATGATGCTATCAACGTTAAAGTAAAATACAATCGCATTAATATAAACGAAAAACAGAGTTTTCCTTTTAAAATACCTTCGAAATACACATCAGCAAAATAAAACATCTACATTTTCTCTTATGAGGTACATTAGCATAAAATACACACTTTTACTTTTTTGCTTGTCGTTTTTGCTACTGTGGCCTTCTGAAGTGTTTCCCCAAAAAAGTAAATTGTATCTGGAAAAAAAGAAGGAAAAACTGGAAAAATCCATCGAATATGCTGACTTACTAATAAATGTTGCCTATCAGCAAAAAAGAAGCACACTCGGGGATATTTCGTTGTTAAAATCAAAAATTGATAACCGGAAAGCACTTATTGATAATTACCGCGAATCGCAAAACCTGCTGTTCGATACCATTTTTATTAACCTTATCCAGGTCGATAAAATTAGTACCCAATTGCAGGAACTTAAAAGCGAGTACGCACTGATGATTAATAGTGCATACAAGAATCATAACCTATACAAACGCCTGGTGTATGTGCTCGCTTCCGAGGATATTAACCAGGCCTATTCAAGGTTCAACTATTACAAATACTACGCTAAAAATCGAAATGTCCAAATCGAAAACATCAGGAATGTTGAGTCGATATATTTTGAGCGGGTTGAACTACTTGAAATAAAAGCCCAACAAAACCAGCATTTCATCAACGAAATTAACCTGGAAAACCACAAACTTGAAAACGAAGTTTTGCAAATGAATGAGCTGCTTGCCAAACTTAATCGTAAGGTTGACGAGCTTGTTTCTGAGCAGGTAAAAAACCGGAGGTCAGCCCTTAATTTAGAAAACAAAATCGAGGAAGTGATCAATGATGAACAATTGATGGCTAATAGTTTACCCTTAACCGAACAAGTACTTATTTCATCTACTCCCGAAACTGCCAACCTTT
>Ga0208900_1000011_pt1 | contig 118289 bp, 115 predicted proteins | sample AntAceMetag02UKK_FD_184763 | JGI IMG/M metagenome (GOLD analysis project Ga0208900, IMG submission 184763) | Saline lake microbial communities from Ace Lake, Antarctica - Antarctic Ace Lake Metagenome 02UKK (SPAdes) (version 2) | ecosystem: Environmental > Aquatic > Non-marine Saline and... | reverse complement strand
TCTTTGAGTTCCTGACCAGATTTAGATTCGCCGTATACTATTTCACCATCTTCCACATATTTATCCGTGATGATGGTGGGATTTCTAACCCATTCCCCATCTATTTTAAGAACGGGAACCACCTTGGAGAGCATCCCCTTTGCCTTCATCTTATAAGCGGACCACATTTCACAGGATACGCAGTTCCACATGGCATCTTCAGCCGTCAAAAACCAGGGAAGAAAATCCGAAGAACCACCAGCAGGAGCAGATCCATGCTTGGGTCCTGCCTGGCCGAAAATGGCAAGGTCGGAAGAAATTGCAATATCACAGGCAAGCCCGATCTCCTGACCACCGGCCACCCGCATGCCGTTCACCCGGCATACAACCGGTTTTTTGCAGGCAAGAATGGAATCCACCATGTGGTTAAAAAGATCTATGTACTGACCATATTCATCACATCTTTTGGAGTAGAACTCAGAATATTCCTTGGTGTTTCCGCCGGTGCAAAAGGCATAGGGACCTACGGATGTGAATACAACGGCCACGACACTTCTGTCCAGGGAGGCATTTTCAAATCCGGCAATAACCCCTTTTACCATGTCTGTGGTATACGAATTAAACTGTTTGGGGTTGTTCAGGGTAATCCAGGCCACAAACAATTTTGGCGTCACATTTCCCTGGGGATCTGTTAACGGTTTCTTCTCATAAATAACGCCGGGGGCTTCTGTTCCCCAATGGGGGTTTCTATGCAATGCATGATCCTTTGGCTCATTATCCCTTGGCATCCACTCAAGACTCATTTTAACTCTCCTTTGTTTATCGGGTATGTAGTGTTTCTCATTTCCAGTTCAACTTATTTCATCTGCGGACCTAACCAATATAACCGCCATCAACTCCCAGAACCTGGCCTGTGATATAGCTGGCATCATCGGAAGCCAAGAATACAAAGGCCGGTGCAATTTCTTCAGGCTCGGCAAAACGGCCCAGCTGAATTCTGCCTTCATAGATTTTTTTCAGTTTTTCGTCGGTCTGAAGCTTGCCTGTCATTTCTGTCTTTGTAATTCCGGGGCAGATCACGTTGACATTAATGCCATATCGACCCAGCTCCCGGGAGGCTGATTTTGTGAACCCGATGATACCGGCTTTTGCAGAGGCATAGTTGATCTGACCGACGGTGCCGAAGATCCCAGCCGTTGAAATCACATTAATGATTTTGCCGGATTTTTGTTCTTTCATGTGGCGACCAGCTGCCTGTGTGGTATTAAAGGCCGCTTTTAAATGGATATCGATAATCGAATCCCAGTCTTCTTCTTTCATTTTAAGCAGCATGGAGGGCTTGGAAACACCGGCATTGTTGACAACAATATCAACCCCGCCCAATTGTTTCACACACTCTTCAACCATATTCTGTGCGCTGTTATAATTTGCAACATCCGCTGCAACTGCAACTGCTCGTCGGCCAAGTGCTTCAATCTGTGCACAGGTTTCTTTGGCCGCCGCATCATTGGAATGGTAGTTGACCAGAACATCTGCTCCCTCTTTTGCATACATCAGGGCAATGGCTTTTCCGATTCCCCTGCTCCCACCGGTAACAATGGCTTTTTTTCCTTCTAATTTCATCTTTGGTTCCTTTTTGGTTTTGTTAAAAGTCAGGTATCAGTACGATTCTCTTGTCAGGAGACTGTTTATGGGCTTCCTCAAAACTTTCCTGGATAGTGCTCATAGGCCTTGTCTGGACAAATTCTTCAAAATTAATTTTTTTATTGGTAACCATACTCAGCACAGATGGATAGTACTCGGGCAAACATCCCCAGGAACCAATGAGCTCTGCATCAAATGCCATGAGCCTTGAAATGGAATATTCTACCTTGTGGGGACCAAATCCCACCACCACCATTTTGCCGGTAAAGCTGAGCAATGCAAGGCCCAGTTCCTGGCCCGGTTTCGTACCGGAAACTTCAAAAATTTTCCAGCCGGTTGAGGGCAGCCCATTTTCTTTTCTATATGCTTTGAGTTCTCCGGAAATTTCCCTGGGGGTTTTGCCCATGGAATTAACCGAAACGTCGGCTCCGTTTTTTAGCATGGTATCCAGGCGTTCCTGATTAATATCGATGGCAACCACAGTTGCAGCCCCCAGGGCTTTAAGGATCTGGACCATATATTGTCCCACTCCGCCAACCCCAATGACAATGACATTATCCCCCACCTGAACATCCGCTCTTTTTGCTGCCTGGAAGGGAGTTGTTGCCGCATCTGCCACAACTGACAACTTTGCCAAGGGAATATCCCCGCGATTTTTGACTTCACAAAGATCAATGGCAGGAACAGGGATATGGCTTGAAAAACCGCCATAGATTCCCATGCTGTTCCCGGGCATTTTCTGGGCAAGGCACCGGTTTCCCCTGCCGGTTTTACACAGATGACATTTTCTGCAGGGCATGACTGCAGGAATAATGACTTCCTTGCCTGTCCAGGATTCAACGTCTTTTGCTGCGGCTACCACAACACCGGAAATTTCATGGCCAAGGGTTAAAGGCGGTTTATTCACAGTGGGAACCCCCTGGTAAAAATACCCAAGGTCTGTATGGCAAATACCACAGCCCGCAACTTCAACCAGGACTTCTCCAGGCAAAAGTTCAGGGACGTCAATCTGAGTTTTTACCAATTTTCCGGGAGTGACTTCTCCTGTTTCCTTGTCCTTTTTAAGGGGGTTTACCATTTGCCAGGTCCAAATTTTTTCAGGAACATTTCCCATCTTTTTTCTCCTTTTATACTTTAAATAAGCCTCTTTGTTAAACGAGACGAATTAGGGGTGTTTAATTCAGCATTTTACCACTTTCACCTTTGTCCCGATCCATTCCGGCGGCAGGTAAATCCTGCCACTGTTGCCACTTGACTTAACCGTCTTCTCGATCAGTTCCTCTCCATAGATTTCAAATTTCACCTTGGTGCGGGAATAAGTTTCTTCAATTTTTTCACTCGTTTCTCGATCACTGACCATAATCTGCAGCTCCTGTTTGCATTAATAGCTATATCAAGGAGATGAATTAGCTATTACTTAGATATTTTATAGATACATTACAGCTACACGTCAAGAATTTATTTTAAAAATAATTCTGGGAAGACATCCCCTAAACAACAGGAGCCTTGTTCAATTTTCCAAATATTATATTGAAAACAGATTCAACATCTGAGTATAAGGGTGGTATCTCAAACAATTAACCCCAGCGTTTTTCCAAGGCATATAAATGGAATTTACAGACAAAGCACCGGCCCCAAACAAGATTAAAACCCCCAAAAAAACCTCCCTGGAATTATACCAGGAAAGCTGTCTGGCACAGGAACAGCTCAGCACACTCCTCAAATTTCTGCCTGACCCAGTCTTTGCCTTCACCCTTGACAACAAGGTTGATTATATCAATCCGGCCTTTGAACGCGTCTTTGGATGGACCCTCAAAGAGGTAAAAGGGAAAAATATCAACTTTATTCCCCATCACCTGATCCCCCAGGCAAAACAGGGGATGAAGCAATTGTTTGAAAACCTCACGGTCCATGATTTTGAAACCCAGAGATATTCAAAAGATGGGCGAATTTTGGACATATTGATCAATGGCGCCATCATGTATGATGACCAAAACCAACCCGCAGGACAGGTATTGATCCTGCGGGACATGACCGTTGAAAAACGGATGGCAAAAAGCAATAAGATCATGTTCAAAATCTCCAAAGCCCTGCACCAATATCAACAATTGGGGGATCTGATTCCCCTTATTAACAGGGAAATCCAAGATCTGATATCTGTGGAGGGGGCTTTCATTCTCCTGGCGGATGAATCAACGGATGAACTCTATTTTTTTTCTGCCCAATACCGGAACCGGGAATCTGAAAAAAAATTCAAAAAAATTAGATTCTCTGCCGACAAAGGCGTGTCCGGACGTGTATACAAAACAGGGAACCCCCTTCTTATTCCCGATGCCAGCCAATGCTCTTTTTTCCTGCGCCGGGTGGACGATGAAACCGATCTTGTCACAAGGGGAATTTTGTCGGTTCCCATCAAGTTAAAAGACAGGACCATTGGAGTGGTTTCCGTGGTCAATAAAATCCATGGCAATTTTGATACCACCGATATTGAGCTCTTGAGCATTGTGACCGCCAGCATTGCCCTGCCCATTGAAAATACCCGGATACATGAAGAATTGAGGGTATCCTATGACGAATTAAAAACACTGAACCATGCAAAAGACAAGGTGATCAATCACCTTGCCCATGAGATCAAGACCCCCGTTTCGGTTTTGAGTGCCTCCATGAAAATTTTGTCAAAAAAATTGACGGCCCTGGGTATTGAAAACCCCGATCTTAAAAAAGTGTTTGAAAAAATTTTCACACGGGGCCAAAGAAATTTAAACAGAATTTTAGACATCCAGCATGAAGTGGAAGATCTCTTGCGGATAAAGGATTTTAAAGCCTACCATCTCCTCAACAAACTTCTGGAAGCCTGTAAGGATGAACTGAGTCTCCTGATTGAAAGTGAAACAGACAACCCGGATATCATCACTCGGGTGCACACCACCATTGAACGTCTTTTCGGTCCCAAAAAAATCCATTCCAAATCCCTTCTTCTGGATGAATATCTAACAAAAAAAATTAAAGAGATTCGACCGGAATTCCACCATCGACGCTGTGTTTTAAACACTAAAATTGCAAAGGGGGTGACTATTTTTATCCCCCCTGAAATACTTGACACCCTCATCACCGGCATCCTGCGAAATGCCATTGAATATACCCCGGATAGGGGTAAGATTGATATTGTGTTAAGGAATACAAAAAATTCTGCGGAATTGATTTTCACGGACCATGGCATTGGGTTTACCCAAGAAAAATTACACCTGGTATTTGAAAATTATTTCACCCCCCCAGATTCCCTGGAGTATTCAACCAAACACGCCTATGATTTTAATGCTGGCGGCAGGGGGTTCGATCTGTTGAGAATCAAACTTTTTTCAGAACAATATGATTTCCAAATCCGGATCAATTCAGACCGGTGCCGTGTGATACCAACCGATGAGGATATATGCCCCGGTGATATAACCCTCTGCCCGGCATGTAAAACCCCCAACGACTGTTTTAATTCAGGGGGAACCGCCATTCACATTAAATTTTTGTCACATCCCCCCATCCCCGAGGCTGAGTAAGGGGTTGAGAAAAATCTGGTCCGTGGGTCCCACTTCTATGAAATCACCCAGATGGAAATTTTTAAAATTTAATCTTGGACATTGTTAGACTCCCTTTCTGCACACGGGGACAGATCCTCCAATTGATGGTTGACATATCGACCACTATTCGTTAGAGAAACCAAAGGACTTTTTTTGAAGAATGCGCTGGAATAGGTTTTGTCTAACTGATTTTGAAGGTCTATTACCAAGAGATTTTTTCATGCTTAGTTGCCCTTCATGGATCACAATTGATCTTTAAAACAGCACCCGGGAGGAAAAATGAACAGCAGCCTGAAAACAGTTAGCCCAGCAGATGCTACACCCATCAAACCTAAAATTGTTATGGTTGTATTTCTATTTGTGTCTATTTTTTTTGGGGTACTGGCTCCAACCCCGTTTTTGGATATAGCTGTTGCAACCCCGGGTGAGGCCATTTACCACCGCCTTTCAAATGCAGCAAATGGAAAAGCTGATCCTTTGCTATTGGAAAGCCTTAATGTAAAAGCCGGAAACCTTCAGTGGGCGACTGCTTCAGAAACACAATTTGTTGGTAATTTGCGGCTTATCAAGAGCAAAGTTTCAAACAAAACCAAGCCTGGATCAAATGTTTTCCTGGTAAGAAAACTTTCCGGTGAGCTGCTCCTCCTTTCTGTTCCGGAAAATATGGAGCAACTGGATTCAACCTCTCCCTATTTTAATCTGGCCAGCGCCTTTGAAAGCAAGAATCTATTTAAATTGAGAACAATGGAGGCAAGTATAAACGGTGATACTTACACCTTTGCTCAATTGTTGGAAAAACCAGCCCAATTGCCCATGGACCGGTTATTCAAAATATGCATCATTCTTATGTTGTTCTTTGTGATGGTGGGAATGGGTATGACCCTGACAACCGAAGACTTTGCCCTTGTTTTCTCCAAGCCACGAGGGATTATAATCGGCCAGATTTTGGTTTTCGGACTCATGCCTCTGTTGGCAATGCTCCTAGGACATGCCTTTGGTTTTTATGAAAATTATCCTTTTATTTTTGTCGGGTTGATTTTGATCACTGCAACCCCGGGTGGTGTGACCTCAAATTTAATGACTTATTACGGCAAAGGAGACCTGGCTCTTTCAATTTCATTGACCTCCTTTTCCACTGTGCTTTCCATACTTTTTACCCCCTTATTGCTGGCATTATATTGCGCGAATATGCCCGAGATTGCTATTCCGGTAAAAGTTGTTGTTCAAACAATTATGATCCTGGTTATTATACCTCTGGTTATAGGCATGTTATTTCGCTGGAAAAGGCCGGTTGCGGCACAAAAGGCAACACCTTTCTTTTCAGCCCTTGGAATTATCGCCTTGCTGGTATTGATAATTGCCGGCATTTTGAGCAACTTGAACATTTTTGTAGATACAGCACGCTATGGTGTTGCCTTTTACTTTACCATTTTTGTCATCACCATGCTCGGCATGCTGCTGGGAATTCTTTTTTCCAAATTATTTGGGATCGATAATTACCAGGCCAGAGCAATTTCAATTGAAACGGGGCTGCGTAACTCTGCTCTTGCCATGACCATGGCGCTGTTAATCCAGGATTCAATGGGTGATTTTTTTAGCTCCATGTTTGTGACCGCTGGTATTTTTGGATTAGTGATGTATCTGGCCGGTGTGATTTCAATTTTTCTGTATAAATATATTCTGCCTGTTAATGTTAGGACTGAAACAAAAACGACACCCCCCATCACCGGAGCGGGGTAAGGGGTTAAGAAAAATCAGATTTTCAAGGAAGGAAACCAACTCCGACGAGGTTTTTGGACCAAGCCAGACCCTGGAATCATAGAGGGGTCTGGAAAGTCGCAACCAAGTGTTCAACATTTTTGTAAAAAAAGTTGACATCCCCATGATCATTAAATAGTGTTCATTAAGTTAGTAGTATTAACATAACTTTTATGGAAATGGGAAAAATCATGATACTCAATCAAATTTCGGAAATACTGCAAAAAGGGGATCCCAAACAGATTGCTGAACTCATTGGCCAGGCATTCGATCTGGGTATATCACCGAAAACCGTTCTCAACAAAGGGTTAATTGTGGGCATGGACAGGGTCGGACAAAAATTTCAGACCGGTGAAATCTATATTCCCCACATGTTATTGGCGGCCAGGGCCATGCACGCGGCCCTGGATATTCTAAAGCCATTACTGGTAGAAAGCGGAAATGCCCCGGCCGGACGGGTGGTGCTGGGGACGGTTCAGGGAGATCACCATGACATTGGGAAAAACCTGGTATCCACCATGCTGGAGGGCAAGGGGTTTGAGGTCATTGATGTGGGTATAGACGCCCTACCGGAAAAGTTTGTAGATGCCGTGGATGACACCGTACAGATTGTGGCCATGAGCGCTCTTTTATCAACAACAGCACCCTTTATGGGAAAGACCATTGAGGCCCTGGATAAAGCAGGGGTTCGCAAAAATTTAAAAATCATGGTGGGTGGAGGTGCTGTCAGCCAGGGTTTCAGTGATCAAATTGGTGCGGACGCCTATGGCGGTGATGCTGCCACGGCCGCCCTACTTGCAATGAAGTTGGTAGGAAAGGAAGCATGATGAACGGAAAAAAAAGGATTCTCACAGCCCTGGGTCCTGGTCAGGCCGACCGGGTGCCCCTGTATATCCACGGAATTAATGAGGCGCCCATTATTGGTATTGGTAAGAAGATTACCCAGGGTCTGCCCCAGGTAAAAGATTTTCGAAAAATGACAGATACTGAAAAATTCAAGGTGTTGGACACCCTTTTCCTGATTCATGAAACCTTTGAAATCGACGGGTTTTCCGCCTTTGAAATCGGCCATGAAATTGCTGTGGATGATCAGCATGTCCAGGATGAATTTGGGGTGGTATATGTGCTGTCTGATTTCGGCCTGCCCGTGGCCATGGGTCATCCCATTAAAGAGGCGTCGGATCTAAGTCGCTATGCACCACCGGTTCCAGACCCCGGGCACTTGCTGCTCCTGGATATTGCCCGGGATCGGTTCAAGGGAGAAAAGGCACTTTTCTGGCTCATGCGGGGGAGCTTTGTTCGCTGCTGGCGGCTGATGGGAATGGAAAATATGATGCTCAAAATGTTTGATGACCCGAAATTTGTCCATGATGTAGCAGCTATGGTTCTGGACTACAACCTGGCTCAGCTGGATCTGCTGGTGAAGGCCGGCCTTGACGTATTGGTGATTGAAGATGATATCGCCGACAAAAATTTCCCCCTCATCGCCCCGGACCAGTTTCTGGAATTTGTCAACCGCTACAACCGCATCCTTGTTGAGACGGCCCATGCAAAGGGACTCAAGGTGGTTCGGCACAGCGACGGTAATCTCTGGCCCCTGATGGACATGCTTCTGGACACTGGCTATGACGGATTGAATCCCCTGGAGCCCCAGGCGGGAATGGCCCTGGACAAGGTAAAGGAATACTGCGGTGACCGAATTTGCCTGCTGGGCAATATCGATTGTATCGATCTTTTGCCCAACGGGACTGTCCAACAGGTGGATGCCGCAGTGGAAAAGGCAATCCAGGATGCTGGCCATGGGGGCGGACTGATTATCTGCTCGTCTAATTCCCTTCACCCCGGGGTTGCACCGGATAATTGTATTGCCATGTTTGAGGCCACCCACAAGCATGGCCGATACGATACCCCCTAACAGGATTCACCCCTTAATGTGACGCCGAGGACCTAATGAAAAACGTTTCAGCCTTAGAGCCACTGCCATCAGCCTCCTACCGCCGCTATCTGTTTTCCCTTTTGTTTTTGTTGTATCTATTCGATTACATGGATCGGATGGTCATAGTTTCCCTGTTCCCCTACCTGAAAGCAGATTATGGAATCACCGATACCCAGTGCGGCTTGCTTGTTTCTGCGGTCTATTGGTCCATACTTATTTTCTCATTTCCCGTGTCCATATTGGTAGACCGGTGGAGCCGTAAAAAAAGTATTGGACTGATGGCCATCCTGTGGAGCCTGGCAACCCTGGCCTGTGCCTTTACTCGGAATTTCACCCAATTATTTACAGCCAGGACAGCCATCGGCATCGGTGAGGCAGGCTATGCCCCGGGCGGGACCGCCATGATTTCCACAATGTTTCCCAAAGAACAGCGGGCCAAAGTTCTCGGGCTATGGAACGCCTCCATTCCCCTGGGGTCTGCCCTGGGCATCGGCCTGGGAGGCCTTGTGGCAGAACACTTTGGCTGGCGCTATGCCCTGGGGCTTGTGGCCCTGCCCGGAATGGTAATTGCCCTGCTGTTTTTCACAGTAAAAGACTATAAAACCATTACCCTGGTAAAAACCGTGGTCCAAAGCAGGGGACAGGTACAGGTAAAAATGCAGTTTTCCGACATGGCCCGGCAGTTTACCCACAATCCCACCCTGCTCTTTAACAATCTTGCCTTTGCTGCCAATGTCTTTGTCACCACCTCTTTGCTGACCTGGCTGCCCACCTATTTTCATAGGTTTGAAGGACTGACCATGAGCCATGCCGGAATCAAAGGCGGATCTGTAATGCTGCTGGCCATTATCGGGGCCCCCCTGGGCGGCTATCTGGCTGACCTCTGGATGAAAAAACGTCAAAATGCCCGGATGGTCTTTCCAGCAATCTCATCGGCAATGACAGCCCTTCTGCTGTTCATTGCCTTTGGATTTTTCAGGGGCCAGGTCCAATACATGATCCTGCTGGGTGCGGGTGTCTGTGCCGTGGCATTTGTTCCAGCGGCAGTTGCTGTGACCCAGGATGTGGTCCACCCGGGGATGCGGGCCATTTCCCTGAGTATCAATGTGATCATCCAGCACCTTCTGGGCAGCTCCCTGGGACCGCTTTTCATTGGCGTACTGTCCGATGACTTTGGACTGGAAAAGGCCATGGTCTTCCTTCCGGCCTTCGCCCTGCTGGGCAGTTTGCTTTTTTTAATAGGCGCCCGATTTTATGCAAAAGATCTGGCCGCAGCAGACCCCATAAATGCGAAACAGACAATTGTTGAAACAGACAATTGTTGAAACCGGCTTAACACAACCGGACCCCAAACGTTAACCCCAAAAAATTAGGATACACCATGGCCGAGGATTGATTCAAAAGGATATCCGATGGGAATACAAGAACGTAAAGAACGGGAAAAAACAAACCGCAGAGCCCAGATTCTTGGGGCTGCACGTGCGCTTTTATTCAGCAAGGGGCTTGCTGGGACATCTGTTAACGGTATTGCCGCCCGGGTTGAATTAAGCGTGGCTGCCATTTACCGGTATTATAAGAATAAGAATGAGATTATTTTTGATCTTTCTGAGGAAGGGCTTCACCTGCTGGAAAAGGATATCACCCTGGCAGCAGACGCAGCCCAAAACCCGGAGCAGAAGCTGGATGCAATTGCCATGGCCTATCGGAAATTCAGCATCGTCCAGAAAGATTATTTTACCGTGATCAATCACTTTCTGGCCTCTCCTGAAACAGTGCTCCCAGATCATCTAAAGCATCGAATTGACCGCTATGGTGAAAACATCCTGATGCAGGTGGTGTCTGCCATTGAACAAGGCTGCACAAGCCATCGATTAATTTGTGAGGATCCCCGTGGTTTCAGCCTTATGTTCTGGGGGAGCATCAACGGGATCATCCAGCTCCAAAAAATTGAGCACACCATCTTTTCCGGCAAGAACCATGACACCCTGTATCAGCATACAGTGGACACCCTGATAAACAGCATCCGGGTCAGCCCCGGATAAATTATCCGAACCGGCCGGTAATATAATCTTCCGTCAGCTGATGCAACGGGTTGAGAAAAATATGGTCCGTGGGCCCCACTTCTATGAGATCACCTAAGTGAAAATAGCCGGTTCGCTGGGATACCCGGTATCCATAAATGGTATCATTCATGCGATTCAAACACCGCAGGAAAGTGGATTTCCCGCAGCCGGACGGCCCGATCAGGGCGATCACTTCATTGCGGCCGATATCCAGGCTGATCCGGAACATCCTTGGCCAGGGCCTGGGCCATGCCGATAATGGTGGGCAGGTAAAGACTGGCAGGTTTATTTCTTTTTCAATTTATCCATCAGATCTTCAAAGGAACCTTTTTCCAGTATCTGACGGAACTGGGAGCGATAATTGCCGATGAGGCTGACCCCTTCAATGATAATATCATACACCCTCCATCGATCATTCGCCCTTGTAAACATTCGATAATTGATGGGAATTTCAACGGTTTGGGTAATAATTTTTGTGTCTATCTGGGCCTTTTTCTTTCGTATCCGTTCGTTTCGAAAGACAACTTTTTCATCGGTATACCCTTCCATTTTGTTGATATAGGTATCTTTGAGCAATTGACCGAACAAGGCCACAAACTCTGACTTTTCAGAGGCGCTTCTTTCTTTCCAGTGCCTGGCAAGGCTAAGTTGTGACATTTTTTCAAAATCAAACCGATCTTCCACTATTTTTTCCAAGGTCGCCCGGCGGTTTTCCTTCTGGGAGTCTGCTTTTAATTCCGGATTTCTCAAGACCGCCAGGATGGCGTCAATGGATTGTCTCAGCTGCTCCTGGGCAGGGGAAGCTGCCACAACATCACCACCAGCGTTAAAAATAAAAATCGCCATCAGGGTCAACACTATTTTTTCAACATATCTCATATCGTAAAAACCTTCTTATAAATTACCGAATCTATAATTATCGAATTTTTTAAACACGCTGCTTGGAAATCCAGTCAAGGGCCTCCTGAGTATTCTCCTTAATGGTAAACACATTGTCTAGTTTGGTCAAGGACAAGGCATTAAAGACGGTCTTGCCAAGGCCGCTCAATACAAATGCGCGTTTTTCCTTTTTACTCCATTGCAGTCCTTCCACCAGGGTGGCAATACCGGAACTGTCCATAAAAGATACAAGGGAAAAATCCACCACAATCGCGTCTACCTTTTTCTTGAAAAAAGGCAGAAGGGTATCCCGCAAATTTGGAGAGGTATACATGTCGATTTCGCCTTCAACGTTAACGAAGGCAACCTTGTCTCGTTCACAATAGCTTATTTTAAATCCCATGCGCTTCTTTATTTCTCAAAAATATATTTACTGATTAACTCTTCCAGGCTGATGGCAGATTCCGTATCCATCAAGGAATCGGTATCTTCCAATAAATCTTCTGATCCCCCTGGCGACAACTTGACAAATTTATCTCCAATCATTCCCTTAGTACGAATGGAGGCAATGGTATCGTCGGAAATCTTTGTTCCTTTTTTTATTTCCATTTTTACCAGGGCCTTGTTTTCCTCCAGGGTAATCTGTTTGACCTTGCCCACGGGGACCCCGGCAATTTCGACGGTGGCACCCGGTTCCAGCCCTTCAATGGATCCAAAGACGGCATCAATGGTGTAGGCATTTGACCCGAACAATTCAACCGAGCCCAGATTTACGGACAAATAGACCAGACACACCATGCCCAAAATCATAAAAACGCCCACTGATATTTCTGTTTTTTTCCCATACATGATGATTAATTTAAATCCTATAGTAATAAAGATGTCAAGATATAATCCACAATAAGTATTGAAAGGGATGTCAGTACCACCGCATTGGTCGTGGCAGTGCTCACCCCTTCGGTGGTGGGATCCGCCATAAACCCCATGAAAGAGGATATCCAGGCGATCAAAAGTCCGAAACTCAAGGATTTCAATATCCCGCCGTAGATATCGGTAAAGGTAACTGACGCAATCATCTTGCCAAAGTACGCCCCTTCATTGACCCCAAGAAGCTTGACACCAACAAAATACCCCCCCATGATCCCCACTAAATCAAAAACAGCGGTCAAAAGGGGCACAGAAATAATACCCGCAAGGATTTTGGGGCTGATCACATATTTTACAGGATCTATGGCCATCATTTCAAGGGCAGGAAACTGGTCCGTTATTTTCATGATACCTATCTGGGCTGTAATGGCAGAACCCGCCCTCCCTGTCACCATGAGAGCACAGAGAACAGGACCCAGTTCCCGGATTATGGAAAGGGCCACGGCAGACCCCAACAATGCTTCCGCCCCGAACTGGGTAAGGGTGTGATACCCCTGGAGGCCCAGCACCATTCCCGTAAAAAGACCTGTCACCGATACGATTAAAAAGGATTTTGATCCGATAAACTCAATTTCCTTAATCAGCCGTCCTATCCTGAAGGGAGGAAGAAACGCCTGGTAAGCAGCAACAAACAAAAAGACACCGCTTCTCCCCAACGCCTGGATTCGGTTCAGTGTAAAGCGCCCTATGGTGGCCGGCATATCAAAATTCACGGTTCATTCCCAATCCATTAAAATCTAGTCCATTAAAAGTTCGTCCACATAGTTTTTATCGGTCCGGGTAAAGGGAATGGGTCCTTCCGGTTCCCCATTGATAAATTGCTTTACCCGTAAATCTTCAGAATTTCTTATTTCATCAACGGTTCCTTCGGCAATGATATCCCCATAAAAAAGGATAATAATCTTGTCAGCAATCCTGAAACAAGATTCTATGTCATGGGAAACCACCACAGAAGTGATCTTTAGTTTTATGTTCAGGTCCTTGATAAGTTTATCAATCACCCCGGTTGAAATAGGATCAAGGCCTGAAGTGGGTTCATCATAAAAGATAATTTTAGGATCCATGACAATGGCCCGGGCAAGCCCTACCCGCTTCATCATCCCGCCGGAAAGCTGGGAGGGCATTAAATCTTCTGTTCCCCTCAATCCCACCATCTCAAGCTTCATGGTAACAATGGTCTTGATTACATTTTCCGCAATCTTTGTATGCTCCCGCAGAGGAAACGCAATGTTTTCGAAAATATTCAGGTAGTTAAACAGGGCAGACCCCTGGAACAGCATCCCCATTTTTCTTCTTTTTTCGTATAGCCGCTTTTTATTGGCAGTGGTCAGATCCAAGCCGTCAAAATAGACGGAACCGCTGTCAGGACTTTCAAGTCCTGTGAGCTGCCGTAAAAGTGTACTTTTACCAGATCCGCTCCCCCCCAGAATGACCGTAATTTTCTCTTCATCAAACCGGCAGTTCAGGCTGTTTAATGCCACAATATTACCATATTTTTTAATGAGATTTTCAACCCTGATCATATGAACTCACGTATATCACTTAAAAATTTTTAATTGACGCCCATAGATACCCTAGGGGGGTCTGGCCTGTCAATAATAATAACCTTTGATAATAAGCCGTGATAAACCCCCTGCAAAAGCTTTGGTTTCCACGGCAATGATTGACAAACCTGGCCAGGCTTTATATAAATTTTATTATAAGGAAAATTTTATATGGCATCAGACGACATACAATTAAGCATTCTCTCCCATCCCCGATACCTGCAACTGGTGAGGGGGGTAGTGGAAAAAATCGCTGACATCATTGGTTTTTCAGAAGATGAGGCAGGCCATATCATCCTGGCGGTTGACGAAGCCTGTTCCAATATCATCAAGCACAGCTATATGAATGATCCCGGAAAGAAAATCGAAATTTCCATTAAACCCCGTGAAAAAAAGCTGGAAATTCATATCACAGACTATGGAAAGCGATGTGATATCAGCCAGATGCAATCCAGGGATATCAATGACATCAGACCCGGCGGTATAGGCATCTATATCATAAACAAAGTTATGGATTCAGTGGAATATGATTTTAGTTCTCCCAGGAAAAATCAAATCAGGATGGTTAAGCGCAGGGGGAAATCAGAATAGATACCCATCCCCCCCCATCAATTTGTCCACATGATGTTTATTTTTTGCCCAGGGCCGAATCGACCACCCCATAGGAAAAAGGTTGTGATATTTTTTTTGCACCGGCTGAAAGTGGTTTATCCAAGGGTTTATGGCCGGACCCGGTAAAAACGACAACCGCTTCAGAGGAAAATTGAATCTGATAGTTCGGCCGGATGCCCTTTCCAGTGGTACCAAAACAAACAGTTGCGCCGGTATCTTTGGCCATATTGGTAACTAGTTTTTTCAAGAATGCAGCAGAGAGTTGTCCCACCCGTTCTTCATCCCATACAATCCCGGTGGGTTCTTTTTTTGCGCCTCTGACAGATGGCTTTTTCGCGGGTTTAAGCTTGTCAATCCGCATTGACAATCCATTAATCTTCACACTCAGATTTTTCACAGACCGTTCCTGTATTTCACCTTCTGCCAGTGGATTTAGCGTTTCCCACTTGGCGTATGCCTCTTCGTATATTTCCGTTGAGGCTTCCTTGGATTTTTCTTCAATTAAATTATCAACATTTTTGCACAGCCGGTTTATTGCCTGTCTGGATTCTCTGAATTTGTTGGGGTCCATCTTTTCTCCTTCTCATAAAAAATTATCGCACCTAAACCACTTAGCAGGTAATATGTTTATCCAATTTCAGACAAACCACAAACAAAGCTGACAGACACCCGTCAACGGCTAACTATATGATCAAAGATACTTAATATATAAACAAGCTCTGGCATGTCCCTAGGGTAAACTCCCCATTTTAAAACATATACCTTCCAGACCTGATCCTAAAGAATACACTGCCTGAACTCAGAATTCAAGGATTTGTCAAAATGAAACCAAAGGTTTATTATAAATAATATTGCTTTATTGTTTGGATATTCCATAAAAGAATGCCTTGGTCAGGCTGGCAAGATCCTTTGGAGAAAGGGAAATCTGCAGTCCCCGGCGGCCGGCACTGACAAAAATACGATCAAGATCCAATGCCGATGCATCAATGATGGTTGGCAATTTTTTTTTTTGTCCCAGGGGACTCATCCCCCCTGTAATATAGCCGGTGGACCGTTCCGCCTGGTGTTTGTCTGCCATTGCCGCCTTTTTTGCCCCCAGTGCTTTGGCAATGGCCTTCAGGTCCAATTTCCCCGATACCGGCACCACCCCAACGGCCAGCCCTCTGTTGTTCGTTAAAACAACCAGGGTTTTGAACAGGTGATCCGGAGCAATCCCCAACTTTTGAGCAGCCTCTTGTCCGTATGCCGGGATGCCGGGGTCATGGTCATATTCATGGAGGACAAAGGGTATTTTATTTTTTTTCACCTGTTGAATGGCCGGCGTCATTTTAAATTTTCCTGCTAAATTGTTTAAACAATAAAATATTCACCCTAAGGACCGCAAATTTTTTTTCCTCTTTTCCAGGGGAATACCACAAATCCGGCATAAAAAAAATACCCTTCCCGGGGTATTTACAGGTTCAAGATTCCAGTCTATATTCTTGCCCATGAAATACTATGCCGTCGCCCAGGGACGTAAAACAGGAATATTCACCACCTGGCCCGAGACAGAACAACAGGTCAGGGGATTTACCAATGCAATTTATAAAAGCTTTAAGACCCGGCAGGAAGCAGACGCCTTTCTTAAAAACCCGTCCTTTTCGCCCGGATCAAACAAAAAAAACCCCGAAAAAAAAGGATCGGATAAACCCCAAAGGGTATATCCGAGTGAAGCGGACTATCCAAAGGGCACCATTGTGGTTTATACCGATGGCGGCGCCATTGGTAATCCAGGCCCCGGCGGATATGGGGTCGTAATAAAAGGCAACGAAGAACTCTCCGGCGGGTATAATTTAACCACCAACAACCGCATGGAACTCAAGGCCGTGATGGTCGCCATGAAAGCCCTGAAAGGAGAGAAAAGCCCCATTGTCCTGCACTCGGACTCAAAATATGTCATTAATGGTCTCACCAAGGGCTGGGCCCGAAACTGGAAAAAAAGAAACTGGATCAAATCCGATGGCAAGCCAGCCATGAATACAGACATGTGGGACCTTCTTCTGGATCTTCAGGCCGGACTTGACATCACCTTCAAATGGGTAAAAGGTCATGCTGGCGACCCCTTGAATGAGCGATGCGATGAACTGGCAACCAAGGCCGCCAGAAAGAAAAACATGCCCGATGATACAGGCTATCTAAAAAGCATCTGAACAAAATCAAAAAGAGCGCACCTCCTAATTAGAAGTGCGCTCTTTTTGATATATTTCAATTTTCAGGGAGCAGGTTACGCTCCTCTTTTTTTTATTCAGCCTATTTTTTCCGTTCAACGATCAAGGCCATGCCCTGACCGCCGCCGATACACAGGGTAACCAGTCCGTATCTCAGATCCCTGGCCGCAAGCTCATACAAAATTTTTGTCACAAGGTCACCACCGCTGGCAGAAACCGGGTGACCCATGGCAATGGCACCCCCATTCACATTGACCTTGTTGATATCCATGGAAAGCTCACGCATGCAGGCAATGGCCTGGGAAGCAAAGGCCTCATTCAATTCAATCAGATCCATATCATCAATGGTGAGTCCTGCTTTTTCCAGGGCCAATCGGGTAGCTGGAATGGGGCCGATGCCCATATAGGCCGGATCCACACCCGCCGAGGCATAGGAGACAATGGATGCCATGGGTTCAATACCCAGTTCATCTGCCTTGTCCTTTGACATGACCACCAGGGCACATGCCCCGTCGTTCATTCCGCTGGCATTACCGGCAGTCACCGACCCCCCCTTTTTAAAAGGGGGTTTGAGTCGTTGAAGTGCTTCAATGGTGGTGCCAAACCGGGGGTGTTCATCTGTATCAAATATTTTGGGATCCCCTTTTCTCTGGGGGATTTCCACGGGAACAATCTGCTCTTTGAACCTGCCCTCCTTAATAGCCTGCTCGGCCAGGTTCTGGCTTCTCAGCCCAAAGGCATCTTGATCTTCCCGGGAAACATTGTATTTTTCTGCCACATTTTCAGCAGTTTCCCCCATAGTATTGCCGCTTAGGGGGTCAAACAGGATCAGCTGATCCATGAGCTGACCATGGCCCAGACGATATCCCCACCTGGCTTTTTTCAACATAAAAGTGGCATTGCTCATGCTTTCCATGCCCCCGGCCACAATGATATCTGCGTCACCGGATTTTATGACCTGGGCAGCCAGGGTAACGGCCTTGACACTACCGGCACAGGCCTTGCTGATGGTAAACTGGGGTTTTTCCTCTGGGATGCCTGCCTTCACCGCCACAACCCTGGCGGAGTTAATGGGAAGATCTCCGGTCCTGTATCCTGAGGCATAAATCACTTCATCAATCTGATCTCCGGTCAACCCTGCCCGTTTAATGGATTCGCGTATGGGAATGGGACCGAAATCGATATCGCTCAATGGGGAAAGAGCCCCCCCAAAACCACCGATTGCCGTTCTGCATGCACTGACGATAACAACTTCTTTCATCTGCCCTCCTGGAAGATATGGATATTTAAGTTCGATCTCAATGTAGCTTTATTATAGCTGTAATATAAAAGCCCCCCGGTGTCAACACAAAACATCCTATCGGCCCCATGAAAAGCTCTATTTTCCACAGGGCAATCCATCACCACATTGACCCGGAACCGGACAAGATTTTCCCATAATGATGCCATTGGGGAAATCTGCAGACGATATAAATAATATCGTTTAAAACTTGACTTTATCAAAAATAGCTGTATTGTATCGACAGTTTGCACTATTCAATGTGAAGTGCCCAGGTTTCATTCCAAAGGAGTAACCCCTCGAAAAGAAGATCGGTATTACCCCCCAAGTTAGAAACTGTTATTTTTTTTTTTTTATTACAGGAGAACGCCACTATGGCTAATGGTACAGTAAAATGGTTTAACGACTCAAAAGGTTTTGGATTTATCGAACAAGAAGACGGCGGGAAAGATGTATTTGTGCATCATTCCGGCATCAATTCAACAGGGTTTAAATCCCTGAATGAAGGAGACCGTGTTTCCTTCGATATCGAAGAAGGCCAAAAAGGCCCTGCAGCAGCAAATGTAACCGTGATTTAGTTAACCGTTTTTTTGCGCTACAAAAAAAGTCATCCAATGACTTGAAAAATAAAAGCCCCTGAACAAAATATTGTTCAGGGGCTTTCTCGTTCCTGAAACCAATCCTCCTCCCACACCAATTTATTGACAACCGCCCCCAATCACAGTAGATAACCCATAAAAAAAATGAGCTGGATTTTAAACTGATAGAAAAAATCTGGACGCCGGTTTAAACATTTTCAAAACTGACAACTAAAATGAGTGAAATAATGATTGTATTGGATGGTGTTACAAGAAAATTTGGCAACCTGAAAGCGGTTGACACTGTTTCCTACCAAATTAAAAAAGGTGAATTTTTTGCACTGCTTGGACCCAATGGCGCCGGTAAGACCACTATTATCAGGATGCTGTTAGGATTTATTCAACCCACTTCAGGAACTATCACAATTAATGGAGCCCCCTCTTGTGAAACAAGGGCAAGAAAAAACATTGGGTATATAGCAGAACAGCATATGATCCCCCCATTCCTTTCAGGGTTTGAATATCTGCTTCGCCATGCATCCCTTATTGGATTATCCGGAAAAAAAGCAAGACTTGAAGTTGAAAGAGTTGTGGAAGTCGTATCAATGACACGAAGAGACAAAAAAAAAAGCGCCGGCTATTCAAAGGGGATGAAGCAGCGAATCGGAATTGCCGGTGCGCTGATAGGCACCCCGGAACTGTTGATCCTGGATGAGCCTGTTTCCGGCTTGGATCCCATGGGGATCAGAGATATTCGAATAATTATTGATACCCTCAGGCAAGATGAGATAACCATTGTTTTAAATTCTCACCTGCTGTCAGAGGTTGAAAAAACATGCGATACTGCCGCCATTATGCACAGGGGAAAGATAGTCGTAAAAGATTCAATTGACGCCATAATGGCTGATGGTGAAAGCCTTGAAGATGTTTTTGTTAAACACGTAACCCAACAATAAATGAAAATAATATGAAAATGTTCATTAAAATTGCACATTATACGATTGTGGACCAGATGAGGTCCAAAAGTTTTTATCTTCTTCTGACCATATCAGTGTGCCTGCTCTTTTTAATGCGAGGGTGTTATTCCGCAAATTATGTGGTCAACGGCCAGCAGATTGAAGGAATAGGGTATGCTACCCGGGTTATTTTCCAGGCAATCGTTATGGGAATGCTCCTGATGGTTTCCATGATATCAATGAGAATTTTCACCAGAGATCAAAACGATGGGTCTGTGCAGATGTTTCTTTCAAGACCTGTTCAGCGCTGGGAATATGTGCTTGGCAGAATAATGGGCACATGGATTCTTACTTCAGGGTTTATGTTTGTTTTACATTTGACGCTCTTTTCGATTGTCTGGTCCCATACCGGTGACATTAATTTAGGATATATCGAAGCCTCAATTGTTTGTTCAGTGAATCTTTTGTTTATGACAGCCACCGTCTGTTTGTTTTCTTTGTTTATGCCGGGTTTTATAAGCGCCTTGTTTGCAATGGGCCTCCTGGGGACTGGATTTATTTCCGATGGCGGTTACCGATTGTTAAACAGTCAATTGATAGAAGCCCTATCTTCTTCAGTCTCAGCATCATCCCCTGCACTATGGCGTATCGTTTATCCAAAACTGTTTATGGTCCAGACCTATGCCGACTCATTAATCTCAAAAAGCGAATTTATGGGTATTGGCCCCGTCCATCCACTGATAAATGTCCTTGCATTCAGCCTTCTTTTCATATCCCTGACACTCATCATCTTTAAGAAAAGATCCATTTAACCATAAAGTTTGACAATACCGGCCAATCCGCGTAGAACCCATTGCCAGGGGTGCTGGATGAGAAAAAAAAAGAAAAGATCAATCATGGCCGGGCTTTGGAAATTTTTTTTTAGGATTATCCTTGTTCTGGTTTTTTTTTCCGTTTCCCAGGTTTTGGTTTTCAAGTACATAAATCCCCCGGGCACCGTCAATATGATCTGGGAAAGACTGCTCGCCCAACTCGATCAAACCGACTATATCAGGCCACAATATTCATGGCAGGATCTTGTAAAAATTTCCCCCCACCTTCGGCAAGCGGTTTTGGCATCAGAGGACCAACGGTTTCTCACCCACAGCGGATTTGATTTTAAAGAAATAAAAATTGTGATTGAAAACATGGTAGAAAACCATCAATTCAGGGGAGCCAGTACCATCAGTATGCAGACGGCACGATCCCTTTTTCTGCCTTCCAGCAGAAGCCTTTTTCGAAAGGCTGCAGAAGCATGGTATACCATATTGATTGAGGGTTTCTGGGACAAACAAAGAATTTTTGAGGTTTACTTGAATACCGTGGACTGGGGAACCCACCTGGTGGGAGCACAAGCCGGAGCACAAGGCTATTTTTTCTGCGATGCCGGACAATTGACAAAGCCCCAGGCGGCACTGATGGCAGCTATTTTGCCAAGTCCCCACAAATGGTCTGCAAAAAACCCCAGCGCCTATATTCGAAACCGCCAGCAGCGCATCTTAAAACAGATGCTTGCCATGCCCCTGCTATAGGAACACTTTTTTGGGTTACCGGCCGGAAAATTCACTGCCGATATACTGTGACCATGGGTTTAATTAAAGTCCACCAGCTCCACATCAAATATCAGGGTGGCTTTGGGGGGAATTATACCGGGATACCCTTTTTCGCCATAGGCTAAAGGATAGGGAATCAAAAGTCGCCGCATCTCTCCTTTTTTCATGCCGATTATCCCTAAATCCCATCCCTTGATTACCTCACCTTTTCCAATGACAAACGCGATGGGCTCTCCCCTATCCCGGGAGGAGTCAAACTTTTTCCCATCTGCCAGCACACCGGTATAATGAACTTTTATCTTGTCCCCCGCTTTTATGGCCAACCCGGCTCCCGCTTTAAGCGGCACGTACATGAGACCGGATTCGGTTTTAAGGGCATCGGGATTCTTGTCCATCATTTCTTTCTCAAAACTAGCTTGATATTCTATACGCTCGGCCTTCTGCCGGGCCAACACATTCTTACGGGAAGCATCAATGCTTGCCTGATCGGTTTTAAACGCCTTGGCATCCGTGCCCCTGCGGATAATGGTCAAGTGTTTTATCAGATCTCCCTTGCGGATTTCATTGACCACATCCTGGCCCGACACCACCCGGCCAAACACCGTATGCTTTAAATCCAGCCAGGGGGTTTCCTTGTGGGTGATAAAAAATTGACTGCCATTGGTATTGGGACCTGAATTTGCCATGGAAAGGACACCGGGTCCGTCATGGGTCAAAGAAGGGTGGAACTCATCGGCAAATTTATACCCAGGACCTCCCCGGCCAGTTCCTTCTGGGTCTCCGCCCTGGATCATAAAATTGGGAATAACCCGGTGAAAGGTCAGGCCATCATAAAATTTTTTCCCGGCCGGCTGGTTTGATTTTTTGGACCCCTCGGCCAGCCCCACAAAATTGGCCACGGTATTGGGCACCCGTTTATAATAGAGCTCTGCCAGGATAGTTCCCCGAGTTGTTTCAAACTTGGCATAAATGCCATCCTTAAGTTCCCCTGCATCGGTTGCTGCCCTGGACAAGGAGGGCAAAAACAGAAGAACTGAAAACAAAATGGCTAAAAACAACCATGTGAATGAAAAATATGTGAACGAGAAATAGCGGTTTCGCTGATCAACAGAAATTACCATGGGCATATCCCTTTTATTTTGGTTATCAGTATATTCTTTAGAGTTAAAATTGGAGTGAAAATAACACATACTATCACAAAATGCGACCATCAAAAAAAACCGCAAGCAAAAATTGCATAACTGAAAAACCAACCGATGCTGCGGAGAACCCAAGACTGTTAATAATAATAGTCTTAATCTTTGATTTCCAGTTTTGGAGACAGTTCAAATAGACATAGGCCGCACAATTTCAGAATGGGTAACGGTCAATTTTTTCTCCAATTAAATTTACAGCCGACTTTTTTAATTTGACTTCAGACTTTCCCATATAATTTAATTAAAATCTGAAGTTGAAAAATTTGTCCATACCAGATATGGTATTTTGGAAATATTTAAAAAATCCGGACTGGTGGATGAAGTGCTCGGTATATTGGGGAATTTGACTCCTGGTTAATTATACCATAATTAAACACTGTGCTGTATGAGAAAAACCATATTTGGTTAGCTAATCATATTATCCACAAGAAATGATAATAAAATTGAATTTCATTTTTTAATTTGCTAAAGCATCCTCAGAACCTTTTTTGAATGCCACAACCTTTTGTCGTGCTGAATGCGAACTACTGAAAAACACTATTTTTAAAAATCGCGGTAGAAAAAGGAATATCAAATGGAGTGGCCAAATACCCATAAGCTGTATTTTGACATCAGCCTCGGTGCATGATAGTCAGGTAGCACTTCCCTTGGCTGAGCTTACCAATCAACAGGTAAGCAATTTATATGATTTGATGGATTCAGCATATGATTCTCCAATTATCAAGCAACATAGCCGCTCTCTGGGACACATTCCAATAATCGACATGAATCCTCGCGGCAACAAACAAAGAAAACAAGAACTCAAAGCCGAAGCTAAACGTTGCAAATTTTTAAATTTTAAAAACCCGGCTGATGTTCGCTACAATGAAAGATCCAATGTAGAACGGGTCAATGGCCGACTAAAAGATGAATTTGGAGGAAAGATGGTTAGAGTTCGTGGTCAAGCTAAAGTGATGACTCATCTTATGTTTGGAATAATAGTATTAACAGCAGATCAGCTTATCCGTTTTGTCACGTAGGTTTGGAACTCTCTCAAACAATCGAATAATAAGGCTGGCAGGAATGAGAGCTGAGGGATAAGTATGTCTTAAAATCAGTGTATTAACATTTTTATGACAAAAAAAATTAAAATCACATGAAGATGGTCCCTTTATGAACAATTCCTAGTGGATTCTCGTAATTTCTGCAAGTGGCTCATACCAATAAGTATTTTTTTAATGAGCAATTTGATAAAAAAAATCTGTAAAAACGGTGAAACTTCAGTTTTCCTTATGCTTGACGTTTAAATATAATTGATTATATTTCTTGCATGTAAGATGTAAGGTTATAATTATAGGAGATAATTTTGAATACTTCAGAATCGTTGCCAAAAGTCCGGCGCCCGGACAGCTTAAAGGGGATTGCATTTAAAACCATAAAAAGTTCGATAATTAATGGTTCTTTAATCCGTGGTAAAATTTATAGTGAAAATGTGGTTTCAAAACATATGGGTATTTCGAAAACGCCTGTTCATGAAGCCTTATTGGAATTGAGCCATAAAGGATTTATAGAGATTCTCCCTAAAAAAGGTTTTCTTGTAAAGAAGCTGTCTGAAAAAGAAATTCGGGATATTTATGGTTTTCGATTGGCTCTCGAAAAAGTTGTTGTCACAATTGCTGCCGAAAAATCCCAGCCAAAGGATATTGTGTTCCTTATGTCAATATTAACAAAAATAAAAGGCTGCAGAGATGTTATGAAGTTTATGGAGGAAGCCATTCGTTTTCATCGTTATCTGGCTCAACTAAATGGTAATAAACAGATTATCAAGGCTTTGAACGGTATTTGGGATTTATGTATTTGGATTGGTTTTAAAACTTTATTACCCGATAATGGTTTAAACAAGATTCTTGATCTCCATTTTATTTTGCTTGATCATATCAAAAATAAGGATTCAAAGGCAGCTGAAGCAGCCATCGAGGAACACATAAACAATTCTTTAAATATGATTTTGAAGGCATATCTTTATTTATAAAAACTATGATTAATGAGCGGTGCCGTTCCATTTCAGTTGGTTTGTTGGACAAGCCCGTCGGTGTGATTCGAAGTAAGGGAACTAAAAAAAATCATTATGGGTGAATATTGGATAGAACCATAAAAAAAACGAAAGGAGTTATCCCTTGGGAAAAAAACCATATGTAATTGCCTGTGCGGTTCTGGCCATGGACATAGGCCACAGTGCTGAAAAACTGGGACTGGATATTGAGTATAAATTTCTGGAAGCCGGGCTTCACAACAACCCCAGACGGCTCAAGGAAAAACTGCAGACTGTCATTGATGAAGTATCCGCTTCGGGCCTGTGTGAAAGAATTATCATTGGATACGGCGTCTGCGGCAAGGGAACCATCGGGATTCAATCCAGAAACATTCCCCTGACCATTCCCAAGGTCCATGACTGCATTGCCCTCTTCCTGGGGGGAGACCAGGCCTACAAGCGGGAATTTAAAAAATACCCCGGAACCTATTATCTCTCGGCTGGATGGTGTGAAGAAAAAACAGATCCCGTCTCCCAGAGAAAACAATGGGCAAACTTTGGTGAGCAAAAGCTGAATTTTACAGATCTTGTTGATGAATACGGCAAAGAAGCAGCCGATCAAACCTTTGACTTTCTCAACTCATGGCAGAAAAATTATCAACGGGCAGCCTTTATTGAAACCGGGGCAAAAAAATCTGACCGATATGAACAATACGCCCTGGAAATGGCAGAAGAATACAATTGGGAGTATGAAAAGATACAGGGAAGCCAGGTTCTGATCAAACGACTGATCACCGCCTTTGAATCCACCCCGGATATTTTGTTTGTACCCCCTGACCACGTCATTGGATTTGATGCTATCCACGCCACCCTGTCTGCCCACCCCTTCTTGTCCCCGGGGACCTCGGTGACGGATACCGATGCCAGCATAAAAATTGAAGGACAGCCCATTTCCTGGGAGTCCAGGGTAAAAATAGGATTGGGTATAGATGCCGGCGGCACTTACACTGATGCTGTCATTTATGATCTTGAAAAAAATCTAACCCTGTTCAAGAGCAAATCATTGACCACAAAATGGGATTTTACCATTGGCATCAACAAGGCCTTAAAAAAGCTAAACCAGAAAAAACTGCTCCAGGTGGAACTGATCTCCTTGTCCACAACCCTTGCCACCAATGCCATTGTTGAAAACGAAGGACAAAAAGTCGGAATGATTCTCATGCCGCCCTATGGCCTGGGTATTGATAAAAATATTTCCCACCATCCCAAATCTGTTATTAAGGGACAGCTGGAAATCACGGGCAAAGAACTCATTGCTATTGATCCCGATGAAGTAAGGCACCAGGCATTGCAAATGCTTGAAAACCATGGGGTAAAAGCCTTTGCCGTATCCGGTTACGCCGGATCCATCAATCCTGACCATGAAATCCAGGTCAAAAAAATCATCTATGACCTGACCGGCCTATTTGTGAGTTGCGGCCATGAATTGTCTGATTCCCTGAATTTTCAGACCCGGGCCGTTACCGCCATGCTCAACGCAAGGATTATTCCTCGGCTGACAGGCCTGCTCCTGGACCTTGAAAAAGCCATGGACACCCTGGGGATTCATGCCCCCATCGTCGTGGTAAAAGGGGACGGGACATTGATGAGTTCGACCATGGCCAAACAACGGCCGGTTGAAACTATTCTCTCGGGACCCGCCGCCTCTGTTGCTGGCGCCAGGCATCTGACCGGAAAAACCGACGCTATGGTCGTGGATATGGGAGGAACCACCACGGATACGGCAGTCCTTGAGAACAATCAGGTCCGCCTGAATGAACAGGGGTCCAATGTAGGGGGACACAGAACCCATGTTCAGGCCCTTGATATTCGAACCGCTGGCCTTGGCGGAGACAGCCTGATCACCTTTGAAAAGGGACAATTTATCATCGGTCCCAAAAGAGTGGCTCCCATTGCCTGGCTGGGACAAATTCATTCCGGAACAAAAAAGGCGATTCACTTTTTAAACCGGAACCTGAAACATTATGCCGCCTCCACCCGGAAGATGCAGATTCTGGCAATGACAGGCTCCGTAAAAAAGCTTAACCTGTCCCCCCTAGAAGAAAAAATCATCTCTCTGCTGCAAACAAGGCCCCACTCCATTGATGAATTGATTCAAAAAACCAATGTCTTGTCCGACAGCGGTCTGCCCCTCCAGCGGCTGGAGGAAAATTTTATTGTCCAGAGATGCGGCCTGACCCTGACAGACCTGCTGCACATCAGCGGCCAGTTTTTTAAATGGGATCCCCAAATAGCCGAAGAATACTGCGGCATCTTTTCATATCTGACAAAAAAATCAGTCCCTGAACTAACCCAAATGCTTCTGGATATGGGGACCAATCAATTGACCCTTGAACTGTTGAAGCGCCAATTGGACGAGGAAGTGGATCCCGAAGCCCTTCACACCTGCCCGGTTTGTAAAGTGTTAATAAAAAACCTCATCGGCCGGGAGAACCCCCACTACGGGGTGTCCATCACCCTTAAACGTCCAGTCATAGGGATTGGTGCCCCCATAGGTTATTTTCTTCCCAAAGCGGTACAACCCTTGGGCGGACAGGCGATCCTCCCCGATGATGCCGATGTGGCCAATGCCATCGGTGCCATCACCAGCAATGTGGTCATAAAAAAACAATTGCGGATCATTCCCGGCGACCAAGGGGGATTCAGAGTCGAGGGGGTTGCCGGAACCCGCCAATTTAAAGAATTTGATGATGCCGATAATTTTGCCAGAAAAGAGCTGGTCGAAATGGTAAGAGAACGGGCTCTTTCTGCCGGGACTAGCTGCCAAAATGTCAACCTTAAAATCCAGGATCAGCTCCCTAAAACCACGGGCGGAGATTCCATTTTCATGGGAAGAACGTTTTATGCCAGCCTGACCGGTCGCCCGGACATTGCATCAACCGCCCGTCAATTGAAGAACTGAGACTCCGGCTGTCCATGTTTCCAATCCAGGATACCATAAAACCATGCGCTTATTAAAAGATAAGGTCCTCAGACAAAATTTCAAAAATTAGAAATTGTCCCATATTGATTCATTAAGGCCGGGTCACCTAAAATTACTGCTGTGCCTGCAGCAATTCTCAGTCACAATTTTTCTCTATGGCTAACGGTGGTTTTCAGGATAATTATAATATAATTTTCATAGTGTTTCTATCCCATGTCTTTCTAACTATTTGATATGATCAAAAATAAAAAATCTGAGTTTTTCAAGCCTAAGAAAGATGTTATCGAAACGGTTTTCTTAAGTTATCTGATGACGCTCATAAAGCCCGTTAAACCGATGTACTTCCGATGATTTCATGGTATACTCCTTGCTAAAATTAATGTGACATCGACGTGTCCCTAATTGAACACGCCATAGAGTATACACAATTTGGGCTTTTCTGCCTGGTAGCGGCTTCGTTTAACAATCTTATCAATTCTCATTGTAACTTAATAAATATCATTTGAAAAATAGGGAGTTATAGAATTTTTAACAATATTATTGACATCTATGATGTTACATGGTAGATGTTTTTCACACTAACATGTTAGATGTTAGTGTGAAAAGGAAAAATTCCTCATTTAATGAAGTATTGTCCAATTAAGCAAAGGAGAATTTTTATGAAGACAAGGGTATTTAAAATTTTTTGTATAGTGTTTTTAACCTCGCTTTTTATTTTTACTTCGGGTACCGGTGTGTTTGCCGCAGAGAAGGTTTACAAATGGAAAATGGCAACATCCTGGCCTACTGGTTTTCCCATTTACAAAGAAATGGCCGTGGTCTTTGCAGATAATGTAAAAAAAATGACAGATGGTCGCATGGTTATTCAAGTTCTGCCCGGAGGTACGGTTATCTCGGCTCTTGAAACCACCTCTGCCGTACAAAAAGGAATTGTGCAGATGGCTCATACCTGGCCGGGTTATGATATGGGAATTGATCGGGCCACAGCTGTTTTAGCAGGGTGGGCCGGTGGTATGGATGCCCCCTCAACATTACACTGGCTTTATTTCGGTGGCGGACATGATATGTGGCAGGAATTTCGGATGGAAAAATTCGGGGTTGTTTCTTTTGTCCTCGGTATGATTCCCCCTGAAGTTTTTGCGCATTCCCATAAACCGATCAAAACGCTGGACGATTTCAAAGGTCTTAAAATCAGGACTGCAGGTGCCTGGGCTGATATCCTGCCAAAACTTGGGGCAGCTCCCCTCACGCTTCCTACAGCGGAAGTATTTCAGTCTCTGGAACGTAAAGTCATTGATGCTACAGAAGTTTCTACACCGGGCATGAACCTGCCTTTAGGTTATCATGAAATTGCTAAATATATTGTGGTTCCTGGTGCTCACCAGCCTTCTGCCACCTTTGAGCTCAACATCAATAAAAAAGCCTGGGAATCACTGCCAAAGGATATTCAGGCCATTATCGGAATTGTTGCTCAAAACACAACTTTCACTTCTTATATAAACATCGGTGGCCTGGATATAAACGCCATTAAGGCGTTTAAGAAAAACGGCAACGAAATAGTACATCTTGATGCCGACGTGCAAAAGAAAATCAAATCACTGGGTAAAGACTGGGCAGATGAGCTTTCTAAAGAAAATGCCTGGGCCAAGAGAATCATTGAATCAATGTATACGTTTGAGCAGAGATGGACAACGGTGGAAAATATTCGTAACTTTGACTGATTTTTAAAATATAATTTATCGGGGGTGGAATAAACTGCCCCCGGAATACTCTGAAAGAAAAAAATATGAAATTCTTAAAAAATATCAGTGATGCTATTGATAAATTGAACACATATTCCGGCTTGTGGGCATCTCTTCTTTCGATACCAATGATGCTTGCCCTGATTTATGAAGTATTGGCAAGGTATGTTTTCAACAAACCCACAATCTGGTCTTATGAAGTTACATATATGATTTACGGTACTCATTTCCTTATCGGCTCTGCATATACATTAAAGATAAAAGGGCATATCAAGATAGAAGTATTCTATTCATTTTTGTCTGACAGAGCCAAGGCTGTTGTTGATCTTCTGGGGTATCTGATTCTATTTTTCCCGGTAATTACAATTATGGTTTTTGCCGCCTGGGGTATGACAACTGATGCCTATATAAGCAAAGAGGTATCTCAATATACACCGCTTAAGGCCATTTTGTGGCCCTTTAAGGGCGTTGTTTTTTTGGGTTTTGTACTGCTTTTTCTACAAGGCGTGAGTGAAACGTGTAAAGCTCTTATGACATTGATTGCTGGAAAGGAGGAAGCATAATGCTGGAAGCACTTACAAGCTCTGAATATTTTGTTCTTCTGATGCTGCCAGGAGTTTTAATAGCAATCTTCAGCGGTTTCCCCGTGGCGTTTTCTTTAATGGCTATGTCTTTACTTTTCGGTTACATGACTTTTGGTGATGCAGTGGGAGCCATGCTCATTGGACGGGCCTGGGAGGTAGCCAATAATTATGTTTTGGCAGCCGTTCCTTTGTTTGTATTTATGGGTTCCATGATGGAGGCGTCCGGTATAGCCAACAGGCTTTACCTGTCCATGATTCAATGGACAAAAGGCTTAAGGGGCGGACTGGCCCTGGGTACGGTAATCATGTGCATGGTTTTTGCTGCAGCAACCGGTATTATAGGTGCCTCAGAGGTTGTCATCGGGTTGCTTGCCATTCCACCCATGCTTAAATATAAATATAACAAAGGGCTTATCTGCGGGACCATCTGTGCCGGGGGATCTTTAGGAACGATAATACCGCCCAGCGTTGTTATCGTTGTATACGGACCGGTCGCTGGTCTTTCCGTCGGGAAATTGTTGATGGCTGCTATTTTTCCAGGCATAATGCTATCGGGTCTTTATATCCTTTATATTCTAATCCGTTGCTATCTCCGCCCACAGGACGGCCCGGGCTTACCCAAAGAAGAAATGGCCCTGCCGTTAAAAGAAAAATTAATAATGACCGCCGTCTCCATGCTTCCTGCCATCCTTTTGATTTTCTCTGTTATGGGGACGATTCTTTTTGGTTTGGCATCCCCTACGGAAGCCGCAGCAATGGGGGCTATGGGTTCTGTACTTTTGGCTGTCGGTTACCGAAAATTCAACTGGGATTCTTTTAAAGGGGCCTGTCTTACCACAATAAGAATAAGTTGTATGTGTTTGTTGCTTTTGGTGGGCGGGTCTATGTACACCGGGGTTTTTCTGGGTATGGGCGGTGCAATGGTCACCGAAGGGATAATTAATTCAATGAATTTGTCTCCCTCAATAACTTTGGTCTTGTTTTTGGGAGTAGGGTTCACTCTGGGGTTTATGTTAGACTGGGTCAGCGTCCTTCTGATTTGTGTTCCTATTTTTACACCATTGGTAATAATGATGGGGTTTGATCCGATCTGGTTTTCAATACTCTTTTTAATGGTTATTCAGACAAGCTACCTCACCCCACCCATGGCACCGGCTATTTTTTACTTAAAAGGGATTGTGCCCCCGGAGATAACGCTTAAAGATATGTTCTGCGGCGTAATACCTTATATAATACTTCAGATAATAGGTATCGCACTGGTCGTAATTTTTCCACAAATAGCCACCTGGCTGCCATCAGTGATGTTGAATTTTAACTGATCTTTTATGCGGTTATTTATTGGGATAAAATCAACATTTCGTTTTTGATAAGGAATTAAAAAAAACGACAACAATAAAAGAAGCATTACTAAAAACAATATAACGGTGAAATGGTTGATCAAATACTATTCACTCCCCGTTTGGATTTATGGCACAACGCAAATGTTTTGTCCGGTGCATTACCAGAAGAACACAAAGGTAAGTCTGCTGATCAAATCAGCAGGGATATGGGCTTCATGAAATTGTACCCGAGCACATGAAATCAGAAAAGCCTGAAGATATTATTCACAGGGGAATTGGCCTTTACCGCCTGAAAGAATTTGTCCACGAAATAGATTAAGGAGAATGAAAATGAAAAAAGCAATTGTAATGCATGAAAATGATAATTTGGTAACAGCACTGGACGATATCTCAAAAGGAGATGAAGTCACGGTGTTCTCAAAGTCCAACGCTGTGGTGGAGACCATCACGGCAAAAGAAGATATCAAATTCGGACACAAACTGATGAGTGTGGATGTTGAAAAAGAGTCAAACATTATCAAGTACAATACAATAGTCGGCCGCAGTTTCAAAGTCATTGGACGGGGTGCACACGCCCATGTCCATAATTTTGGTTCGGCAAGGGACAGCATGGCGAAATTCACAAGCAAAGAAGGAAGGAAGGAATAGACATATGGTATATGAATTTATGGGATATGAAAAAAAAAATGGAACTGTGGGTGTAAGAAATAAAGTCATCGTTTTATCCGTCGGCAAGTGCTCCAATGAATTAACAGCCAGGATAGCTGACAATGTTAGGTTTGCCGAGCCCTTACTGAACAATTCTTCCTGCCTTATTGTAAAATCGGATAAAGAACGGCATTTCAGGGCAATGGTCGGCCTTGGCAGAAATCCAAACACCGGTGCCATGCTCATCGTCGGTGTCGGCTGTGACGGAATCCAGGCGGAACGGCTCTATGAAGAAATCCGTAAATATAACGCCAATGTGGATGTCGTTGCCATCGGCAGAGATGGAGATTTTGACCAAACTGTCCGCAAAGGAAGTGAAATATGTTTTAACATGGTTCAAAAAATTGCGGCCGATACAAGAACTCCGTTCGGCCTGGATAAACTTCAGCTGGCATTGAAATGCGGTGGAAGCGACACCACATCCCCCATGGGGTGTAATGCGGTTGCAGGGTATGCATCAGATATCATCATTGATGCCGGTGGTACCGTGATCTTCAGTGAAACAGCAGAAGTGATCGGCGGCGAACATATTCTTGCTGAGCGGGCCATAACAAAGGAAGTGGCGGATAAATTTTTATCCATGGTTGAGCGATTTGAAAAAGGTATTGAAGAAACCGGTGTTGATATCAGAGGTGCCCAGCCCACGCCTGGAAATATTTCCAGCGGTCTGTCTACTTTGGAAGAAAAAACAATGGGAGCCATTGTTAAAACAGGCACCCAGCCACTGACAGGGGTGTTGGAGTGGGGAGAACACCGTGATGGAAAGCCCGGGTTGTATTTTATGGACGGACCATGTGCCACAAACCAGATGCTGCTGGGGATGGCCGCCACTGGCGCTCAAATATTCAATTTCAATCTGGGTGGAGGAAAACCTGCCTGCATCCGCACGGTTCCGGCCGCTGTGGGTTCAGGATGCTTTCCTATTCTGCCGGTACTCAAAACACTGAGTAATCCCACAAACGTTAATGAGTCAATCTGGTCAGATGTCTTTGCAGGCCCTATCATTACCGGAGAAAGCTCCATTGAGGAAAAAGGGGAAGAATTCCTTTTCAAGATCCTTAAAACCGCTTCAGGTATTCCAACACGACTGGAAATATACCAGTCTCCCTACCGTGAAGTCTGGGATTTCTGGACAACAGGACCAACCATGTAAATGCCTCTTGGCCGTTAAAAAGAACCGGTACAAAGGTATACAACCTGAAATTGGAACCGTAAACCCCGAATAAGGAGAACATTTTTTATGAAAGTAATTAACTACAAAGATGTGATGCCCACAGCTATCCACGGAGGAACAGTAAAAAATGTTACCGGCCGAGTAATGATAGGCAAAGAGGACGGAGCACCTCATTTTTGCATGCGCGTCATGGAGATGAAAGAAGGTGGGTATACACCGAAACATGCCCATGACTGGGAGCATGAAGTGTTCGTCCACGCAGGTGAAGGCGAGGTGTTTATTGACGACTCATGGTATGCCGTTTTTCCCGGAACCGCCGTTTTTATCCCGGCCAATGTTGAACACCAGCTGCGATACACCTCCGGTGATATTTTTACCTTTGTCTGCCTGGTCCCTTCAGGCGTACCCGAAATATAAATTCCCTGCACGGCATTATAATAGGAGAAGAATAATAGTTATGGCCTCGACAAGAGAGACACTTTTAAACGTTGTGAAAGGTGAAATGGTAGAGCGGATTCCATTTACGCCCCGATTGGATTTATGGCATACCGCCAATGAATTGGCGGGTACGCTGCCCCGGGAACATCAAGGGAAAACAGCAGATCAGATAAGCCGCAAAATGGGGTGGGCCCTGCATAAAACAGTCCCTGAGTATTTGACCCCTGAAAAACCCGAGGATATCGTCCACCGGGGTATCGGCCTGTACCGGCTCAAAGAGTTCGTTTACGATTTTGAATTTTCACCTGATGTTGAAATTGAAATAAATTATGAAAATGAAGGTGAAGAGCACATGACCCATGTGGCTTATCACACGCCCAAAGGCACGGTTAATGTCCGCCATGGATATACCGATGAAATGAAAAAATCCGGTGCCTCCATTACTTGGGTTAAGGAGCACGCACTTAAATCCCCGGACGATTATAAAATACTTGCCCATATATTTGGCAATTTGAAACTTGTTCCCCGGTATGATGCCTTTAATAAATGGAAAGAGGGTATTGGAGAAGACGGGGTGGCCGTGGGCCAGAGTTTTTCTCTTGCCTGCGGCTCTCCGGCTCATTTTATCCAGAAATCATTTCTGGATCCCACCTCGTTTTATCTGCATTACAATGATTTTAAACCGCAAATGGATGAACTCAAGGAGGCGCTGGATAATTTTTATAATCAGGGGCTAAAAATCATAGCAGACTCACCGGCAGAAGCAATACTCTGGGCGGCCAACATGGATGATATGATAACCTATCCTGCATATTATGAAAAAGAGATCCTGCCCTGGTGTCAAAAGGCTGCCAGCGTCCTTCAATCCAGAGGAAAGATTGTGATATCCCACCCGGATGGAGAAAATAAAGGGCTCATGGATTTGATTCCGGAATCTGGTTTTGACGTTGCAGAAGCAGTGGCCCCGGCACCCATGACCAAGGTGTCGCTGGCTGAATATTATGACCGGTGGTGCCGTTCCGACAAACTTACCCTGTGGGGGGGGATCCCTGAATCCATGCTCCTTGAAAAATCCGCCAGCAACGAAGAGTTTGAGGCATACTTGGATACTATGTTCAAGGTAACAACGCCGGGAACCCGCTTTATTGCTGGAATCGGTGACACGACTCCCCCTGGTGCCGTTTTTGATCGATTAAAAAGAATTGACGAACGCCTGAAAAAGGAAGGCCGCCTTCCATTGGAGGGCGGGGCCTATAATCCTGTTCTACAGGAAAAACAACCGTCTTCTCCGGCGGTTTCTGAAAACTCAGAACAGCAGGACATAAGTATCATTACCCAATTGGTATTGGAGGGGGACAGTGATGCACTGTTAATTGAAGCTGAAAAATTATTGAAAAATGATGTAGATGCTCAGGAAATACTGGATGAAATGCTCAAGGCCATGGAGATTATCGGACCCAAGTTTACAGAAGGGACGGTGTTTATTCCCGAAGTCTTGCTTTCGGCCAGAGCGCTCAACGATACCTTGAACATACTTGAACCCCACTTTGGTGTCGGAGGTAAGAAAAGTGCTGGGAAAGTCCTTATCGGAACTGTTAAAGGCGATCTGCACGATATTGGAAAAAATATGGTCGCCACAATGCTCAAAGGTATGGGCTTTGAAGTGAATGATTTGGGTATCAATATTTCAGTTGAAAAATTTATTCAGGTTATCAATGAATGGAAGCCGGATGTGGTTGCCCTTTCAGCCCTTTTAACCACCACCATGCCCCAAATGGAGAACGTTATCAAGGCGGTTGAGGAGAGCGGTTTAAGAGAAAAAGTTAAAATTCTGGTGGGTGGCGCTCCGGTAAACCAAAGCTTTGCCGACCAGATCGGTGCAGATGGATACTCAGCCGATGCCGGAGGTGCTGTGTCGCTCATAAAAGAAATCCTGGCATAGCTTTTTCACCAATGATGAATAAAACCCATGCTGGTGCCAAATAAGGACTTAAAAAACAGGAATCAGGTCCGTATTTGGCACCAGCATGCCAACGTGGAATTTTTTGTCTATAACACCTATTTGCACTAATCGATTCAACTTAAGGGGAAAAATGATACCCGGATTTTCGTTATTGAACCCATTGGACCTATCGAATATTCATGATTCGCCCTGGAAAACCACCAGACATTCCAAAACATTTTTTTAAAGAATTTGACAAATGAATCGGCAGATAAGCTGACCAAAATGCGGACGAAAGGCCAGAAAAAATTTAGGAACTTAAACCCACTATGACACCTCTTGAAATAGGTAAAATCCTTCCGGAAATGTTCATGGCTAAACAGCAGATGAACATTCCTTCGGCCATTAATCCCGGAAAAGCGGTTGAGGCGGCACTATTAAAGAACCAAAATGATTTAGCTGTGACACCGGGCATGCGTATTGCCATCGGGGTGGGCAGCCGGGGGATCGACCGCCTGTCCGAAACCATTGCCGCACTGGCCGCTTTTTTAAAGGAAAAAGGGGCACTCCCTTTTGTAACACCTGCAATGGGTTCCCATGGGGGGGCAGTTGCTCAGGGGCAGATAGATGTTCTGGCCCACAGGGGGGTCACCCCAAAAACTGTTGGTGTGCCGGTGGAAGCGACAATGGAAACAGTTTCACTGGGCCATACGGATTGTGGCATTCCCCTGTTTATCGACCGCCTTGTTCATGAAGCCGACGGATATATATTGGTAAATCGTATCAAACCCCATACGAATTTTATCGGTCCCACAGAAAGCGGCATTTTGAAAATGGCCGCCATTGGCATCGGAAACCAGCATGGTGCAGAACATTATCACCGTCTGTCTCTGGTGCGCCCACAGTATGATATTATTTCCACGGCTGGAAAAGAGGTGATCAAACGATCCGGTTTTCTTTTTGGGATCGGGTTGGTGGAAAATCAGAACCACCGGCTCAGCCACCTTGATATCGGTTTTAAAAAAACTATCGAAAAACAGGAAACAGCTCTTTTGAAAATGGCCAGAGGCCTTGTCCCGAAGCTTCCTGTCAAGGAACTGGATCTGTTAATTATAGATGAAATGGGAAAAGAAATTAGCGGACAAGGTATCGATCCAAATGTTGTTGGACGGGATGTAATCGGGTACGGTGCCACAAGACCTATTCCAAAAATAAGCAGAATTTTCATCAGAGATTTGACTGAAAAAACCAATGGATCGGCTGTGGGCATAGGCCAGGCCGACTTTGCACTTCAGCAGGCTATTGACAAAATAGACATGGCCAGCACGGCTGTTAACTGTCTTACGGCCTGTGCCCCGGAGGCAGCCAGACTGCCGATGTCATATGAAACTGATGAGCAGGTGCTATCTGCTGCATTGAAATGCATTCGCCCCTGTAAGGTTCAGGACATTAAAATTGCCTACATCAAAAACACAATGGAACTAGAACATGTGATTTTATCAGGCGGATTTAAAAAAGAAATGAAGACCCGTCATGCAATCGAAATCGTGCCGGGAATATCGAAATTGGAATTTGATCCAAAAGGAATGCTGATCTCTCCGTTTTTATCCAATCGTAAAATAAGAGATAATGAATTAGAAAACATGAAAAATTAACCGTAAAGGGGAAGAAGAAATGACAAATTATTAATGCGATGTATAACGCTTTGGTGGCTTGTGACGAAGGCAAACTGACCGGTCGAGGTATCGGCTTCGGATATCCTCAACAAGAGTCTGATTTATGGCATGGACATTGTCGGTGAAAAAATGGAAAACGGGGACATGTTCATCTCTGAAGTCCTCATGGCTGCAAAGGCCATGGCAAGCTGTGTAGCCATACTCAAGCCCCTGTTAAAAGATGGTGCGTCTGTCGCCGGTGCCAGGGTAATCATTGGACCGGTAAAAGGCTACCTTCATGACATCGGTAAAAACCTGGTGTCCATGATGATGGAAAGTTCAGGAATGGAAGTTCACAATCTCGGAGTGGATATTGCTCCGGAAGATTTTGTTGCCCAGATCAAAGAAAAAAATGCCCAGATTGTCTGTTTGTCAGCTCTTTTGACCACCACCATGCCCACGATGAAACGGACCGTGGACGCCATTGTGGAAAGCGGCCTGCGGGACTAGGTCAAAATTCTTGTGGCGGTGCACCGGTTACCCAGGCCTTTGCCGATGAAATCGGGGCAGACGGGTTTGCCGCCGATGCCGGGGCTGCCTCAAAATTGGCCAAATCCCTGATAAATTAGATCGGGTAAACTTTAGGAGAAAAAAAGACTATGTTTGAAGTAATCGGTGAAAGAATCAACACCTCTAGAAAACTTGTCCAGGCAGCTGTGGCAGAGCAGGATGCGGCCTACATCATCGATGATGTAAAAAAACAGCAGGCAGCTGGGGCCAATTTTATTGACGTCAATGCCGGTGCCCGTATCGGCCATGAAACCGAGGACATGTGCTGGCTGCTGGACACGATCCAGCCCATTGCCACGGTGCCCATCACCCTTGATAGCCCGGATCCGGCTGTTCTGGAGATGGCCTTTAAAATGGTGGAAAAGCCCCCCATGATCAACTCCATCAGCCTGGAAAAAGAACGATTTAATGCCATGATGCCCTTTCTTGAAGGGAAAGACTGCAAGGTAATTGCCCTGTGCATGGACGATGCTGGCATGCCCAATTCTGCCGATGATATTTTGAACCGGGCCAAGGGCCTGGTGGAAGAGCTTAACAAAATCGGTATCCCCACGGCCTCCATTTATGTGGATCCCCTGGTTCAGCCCATCAGCACCGACTCCAACAAGGGTGTCATGGTGTTGGATGCCGTCCGTGCCATTAAGGTGATGTTCCCCGAGGTCCACATCACCGGCGGCCTGTCCAACATCTCCTATGGCCTGCCCCAGAGAAAGATTATCAACAGAACCTTTGTCACCCTGATGATGGCTGCGGGTATGGATTCCGCCATCATCGACCCTCTGGACCAAAAGATCATGGCCACCATCAGAACAGCGGACATGCTTCTCTCCCATGACGATTTTTGCATGAACTATCTGAAAGGAGTTCGTTCCGGAGCCATTGAAAGTTAAATTGCTATAAGCAATGCCAGGTTTTAACAATCGGGCATTGCTTTGCTTTTTCAAATCTTTAAAAATATCTCACTGTTCTGTATTCTATAGAGAACTTGGAATGATAAAAAAGTGACTATGTCTATTTGGGGTTTTGGTTGGAAATTAACGGCGTGTACTGGTGATTTAAAGCCTCAGCCCAGGCAAAATTTGAGCACCCCAATATGTGGGATATAACATTTAAATTTTAAATTATTAAGGATACAAAAAATAAAAAATGGTTAAAGTTGAAATATTTGCTGGTGTTTGTGGATTCACAACCCTTGTAAAGGCTGAAGATAAAGGAGGGTATAAAGCCTCTTTTACATTAGAAAGTGAATGCCCAAACTGGAAAAAAGTCGATGATTTTTTTGGTGGAAAAGATCTGAATATAATGACCGAATTGTTTAAAGATAAAAAAACAGGCGCCCTTAATTCAGAAGTATTGGATACTTCCCTGAAAATGATTCCTCATGTTTCATGTCCTGTAATATCAGGTATTTTAAAAGCATTGGAAGTAAGCGTCGGTTTGGCATTGCCTAAGGATGCAACGATATCATTTAAATAATGAGTATAGCTGGTGCTGTACTGGATGAGGTTTCAACCGAACCAATTCACATTGATAACCCATTATTAAAAGCACAAAATTGTTTTATTACACCCCGTATTGCCGATGCTACAAAAATTGCACGAAAACGCCTTATGGATATTGGCATGAATTTTTAAAATCGGTTAGAGCCGGAAAAATAAAGGCTTAAATTATAGTGGAGAGACAACGGGAGATGCAACTTAAAAAAGGTCGGTTTGGCTTTTGAAACGTATTGATACCCATCCTTTTGTGATACCGCATTTATCCGTTGATGTGAGTTTTCAGGATCTTGTGCAAAAGATTAAAACCTCGGGTAATCGGCCTGAAATGTTAAAAACGGCACAGATAACTTTTAATCAGGTCCAAAATATATGGAAGCCTGCAACCGTATATTGTTGGGTTGAATTTCAACAGATCCAAAATCAGTCCATTGGACGACTTATTCAAGACAAGTGTGGGCAAAACGACTGCGGCTTTGTGGATATCGATTTTGGGTATTCCATCAAATTTTTGACCCATGCCAGCCACGCACTTGTGGCAGTTTATACCGCAGGTTACGCCCTTGAGCAGGAATCAAAAAAAGCCTCCCAAAAGGGTGATTTATTGGCGGCTTTTTTTATTGATCTTATTGGGTTAATCGTCCTTGAAAAAACTGGTAATCGTATTAAGCAAATTGCCCAGGAAAAGGCTGCTAAATTAGGGTGGGGGGTCAGCCCTTTTCTGAGTCCCGGTTCCGTTCACGGCTGGAACCTGGAAGAGCAGATAAAGCTGTGCTCGCTTTTGCCCCTTGAAAAAATCAATGTGGAAATTCGAGATGATGCCGTATTATTTCCTTTTAAAACAATTTCATGTCTTATTGGTGTGGGGCCAGGATATGATGCGGCCTATGTTGGCACAACCTGTCAGGTCTGCTCTAAAAATAAGGATTGCCAGATGAAAAATAAAGAAGAATCCAAATGTTAAATGAAACATGTCATATTTCTATTTTACCCCATGCCAGGGGTATCGAAACAAGGCGGGGAAGAAGTCTGATGGAATCGCTTATGGATCAAAACATTTTTTTAAGATCTGATTGCGGCGGTAAAGGGATCTGTGGAAAATGCCGGGTCAAAATGATCTTAAATAATGAAGATCATGAACAAATAAACGCCTGCACATATAAGGTTTCAGAAGATATTAAGATTGAGATACCTGAATCTTCCATGCTGTCCTCCCATATTATCAGCAAAGCGCCTGTCTCTCTTCCTAAAGAATTCACGAGAAGGTTTGAAAATGTTAATGAAAAGGAATGCTATGGCATTGCCGTGGATCTTGGCACTACAACCATTGCGATTTACCTGTGCAACACTGCCAGGGGTAAGATTCTTTCTTCATTAGCCGTAAAAAACCCCCAGGTGTTGTATGGGGATGATGTCATGAGTCGTATTGGCGCTATCGGCCAGGAGAAGAAAAACCTTGGACATTTGCAAAACATGGTTGTCAGGGCAATAGAATGGGGGATTAAAGAACTTTTAATTTCACTTGATATTGAAAGCATTGTTTCAAAAATGGTGGTGGTTGGTAATCCGACAATGATCCATATATTGGCGGGCGTTGATCCAAAACCGATTGGAGTTTCGCCGTATCTGCCTGCTTTTTATGAAGCAAAAAGTATCCAATCAAATGACCTGGGCTTTAAATTAGAAGCGTTTTCAATTCAAATATTACCCCAGGTATCTGGGTTCATTGGAGGCGATATCCTGGGTGCCGCCCTGGCGGTTGACATGGAAAATCAGCCTGAAGGGACACTTCTTATTGATCTTGGCACTAATGGGGAACTGCTATTAAAGGGAAAAAGCATCTTCTTTGCCACCTCATGTGCAACCGGGCCTGCATTTGAAGGTGCATCTTTGTCATGTGGGATGCAGGCCATCCCAGGAGCCATAAATAAGGTTGAGATAAAAAACCCAAATGACTTTCCCGATTGTTCATTTATCAATCCGTCAAAATCTTCCAAACTAAAGCCCTCTGGAATCTGCGGAACGGGTGTCATCAGTGCGGTGGCTCAATTTTGCCAAAAGAATATTATAGAGCCCGGCGGTGCATTCAAAAAAAACAGTATGTTTCATGCTTTAAAGAACGATGCTTCGGGAAAAAGACACTATGTTCTTGTCCCTGAAAACTTTTCTCAAGACAGCTCTGGTATTTTCATCAGCCAGAAGGATATCCGGTCTGTCCAACTTGGCAAAGCAGCATTGATTGCCGGGATTGAATTTCTTCTTAAAGAAGCGGGACTTGATATGCCTGAAAAAATTATCATTGCCGGGGCTTTTGGGACTTTTATTGACAAGGTGGATATGATGACCCTGGGAATGATCCCGGTCATGGATCTGAACCGAGTCGAAGCATCAGGGAACTTAGCAGGAGCCGGCGCTATTATGGTTTTGTGTGATCATACATTTTTTGAGAAATCGATACAGATGGCAAAAAAGATTACGACAATTGACCTTGCCTGCAACCAGAATTTTCAAGAAGTTTTCATTAAAGAATTGAGTTTCCCCATGCCAAATAAATAAAAATATTGATCTTCACCCTATGACAAAAGAATGGGATTATAGAACTATTTTTTTCACAATAAAAAATATAAGATTTTTTTTGTAATTCCCAATTTTATTGAAGGTATTATAGGATAGTAAAAAAGCGATTATATTGTCTATTTATATGGGGTTTGGGCTGAAAAATAAAGGCGTGTACTGGTATTTTAAAGACTCAGGCCAAACAAAAAATGAGCCCCCCCACATATGGTATAGAGGGCTTTTCTAATCTTGAGTTTCTTATTCAATTATATGAGCCAATGGCTTCATGGCCGGGCATTTTCCCAAATTCTACTCTATAATATATAAATCACATTTTAGCCCATTCCTACAAAGTTTTTCCCATGTGATTTTAGCCCTATAAAATTCCTGAAATACCAAAAGTAATAGTCAATGATTATCCTTGTCTTGAGTATTTAACGGCCGAAATAGTAATGGATACCAAAAGAATATATCACCGAAAATCTAGATTAAAATTGATGCCAATCATGCAATAATGTTTGTTTACATATTTTCTAACACCACAATTAATCCCAAAGGATCGGTCAGTATCATTATCACATGAATAAAATCAAACGAAATACCAAATTGACATCATTTCCAGTGTTGTGAGGTAAATTAACAAGTTTGGCTTGGCTACATTGTGTAAAGATCATCGGTGGCAAAGAGAGTGCCGGTGGTGAGGTTGATTCCGAGCCTTCTGATTCCCTCCTCGTCTCCCGGGGTTGGCATGTGAGTCATGTGCATTTCACACCCTCGAAACGCCGTAAGCGTTTCCATAGCAAGCTCCACTGCATGATTGTTAGTTGCGCTGATGGCAAGGGCGATCAAAGTTTCCTGCAGGTCCATGCTAAGATGTTTCTCTTTCAGGATTTTGGTTTTCATATTGCCGACCGAGTCGCAGATGTTTTCCGGCATCAGTTGAATCTTGTTGGGAATGCCTGCAAGGTACTTGATAGCTCGGGTAATCACGCTGGAGGCCGCATGCATTCTGGGAGAATTGGTTCCGGTGATAATGGTGCCGTCAGGCATTTCAATGGCTGCACCCACATAGATACCGTCACTACCGAGCCTGGGGTCTTCAATCGCTTCCTTGGCGGCCTGCTTTGCAGAAGGAACCACTGCCCGATCCGCCGTGCACACGTTGAATTCCTTCATCAAAAGTTCCACACGCTGGACTGTTTTCCACCCTGTGAGTCCCAGTGTGTATTCACACCGATACCTTAATAACCGCCGGATCAGCTCCTGCAGGGAAGCCTTTCTTGCTCCCTCATCATCGAAGATTGCAAATCCTAACCTGTTTACCCCCATATCAGTGGGTGACTGGTAACAGGATTTATCTCCAGTAATCTTCTCAAGGATTCGTTGAAGCACAGGGAACACACCCACATCCCTGTTATAGTTTACCGATTGAACTTGATACGCCTCAAGATGAAACGGATCAATAATGTTAGTATCCGCAAGATCTGCAGTGGCTGCCTCATAAGCCACATTAACAGGGTGCTTCAAGGGCATGTTCCACACAGGAAAGGTTTCAAACTTGGCGTAGCCTGCTTGAATTCCGTGCCTATGGTCGTGAAATAACTGGGAAAGGCAGGTGGCCATTTTGCCACTTCCAGGCCCAGGTCCTGTGACGATCACCAGTGGTTTCTCCGTTTTTATGTAATCGTTGGCACCATATCCCTCGTCACTGACAATAAGGTCTACGTCGGTGGGATATCCTTTGGTGAAGTAGTGTGTATAGACATTGATATTTCTTCTTTCCAGTTTCTTTTTGAAAATTACCGCCGAAGGCTGATTTTCGAACCTTGTAATTATTACTCCACGGACAAAAATACCCCAGCTTTTCAAATCGTCGATAATCTTAAGGATATCGGTTTCATATGTGATACCAAAATCTGCACGGATCTTTTTTCGTTCAATATCCCCAGCATAAATGCAGATCAGAACCTCGGCCTGATCTTTTAGTTCTTGAAGCAATCTGATCTTTATGTTGGGATCATAACCCGGCAAGACCCTGGCGGCATGATAGTCAAACAAGAGCTTTCCACCGAATTCAAGGTAAAGTTTATTGTCAAATTGTTTGATTCTCCGCCTGATTTCGGCGGCTTGTTCCTTCAAATACTTATTGTTGTCAAATATTGTTTTTTTCGACATCTTATCCTCTATCCATTAAGCTATATTAGCAATTCGTTATATCTATACGATATCTTGAAAAAAGCCAGTAATCTGGGAATGCTTTATCTGTATTTCAATTAACCGATCTTTTTTATCACACCTGAAATTTATTTTCAAAGAAATTTTGTTAGCTTTTCATTGTCTGTATTTACGTCTCTTTGGGAAAGATCGGGGTTCCGAATAATTATCCATGTTGATAGTGATTCTCCTCCAATATTTTGGACACTCAGTTAAGCCTCTTTTTATGTCATATGGATGTGTTTTTGAAATTAAGTATTATTATCCTATTCTTAACTTTTACCCGGCCTTTTATTGTTAAGAATACCAAACCTAAATGTGATTTGCAGGATGGTGAAATCTTCCCCATTATTCAGGAATTGTTTGGAGATCTCTTGTATTCAAAGTCCGGGTTTAAGAAAGATCAGGGCGATACCACATATGGTATATAGGGCTTTTCCAGTCTTGAATTTCTTATTCAATTATATGAGCCGCAGGCAACATATCCGGCCATTCTTTCAAATTCCACTTTGTGTATAGAATTTTATCTTTCATCTATTACGAAAGATTTTATAGAAACCTCTCCTTGAGATCCATGAGAAAACATTCGGTAACCGAGGTTTTAGTGATGATAGATTAAATTTATTGAACTAAGCCTGAAGAAAGAAGGTATTGAAACCACGTATTTTCATACTCTATGGGGATTGTATTTAAGTCCTTGATGATAAAGGTGTTCCACTGTTTCACGATGTTAAGGACAGGGCTGTTAAAAAGAAAACTCATGCTGACCTAATATCACAGTTTGGCCAAAAGAATAAACCTTAAATATAATCACAAAATCAAAAATTTGAATCAGAGGTAGCCCCACCCACCGCGTAGCGGTTTAGTTCAATAATATATAAAATTGACAGCAGACTTCTGGCTATAATCATGGCCTTTCAGGATTCAAAAATTCCCCAGACTTTCCCTGTTATTGAATGCTACTTTGAAATAGGCTGGGGCAACCGATCATACCAGTTTCTTTAGGTTCTACTTGATTTTTTGTATTCGATCGATTACGCTCTCTATCTGTATACGGTTAAAACATTACCCGAATTTGACAAATGGCTTAACAGCTTGAAAGACCGCATTACGCGGCTTCGCCTAAGCCGCCGCCTCGATAAAGCACAGCGTGGCAACCTCGGTGATGTAAAACCAGTGGGCGAAGGCATCTTTGAAATGAGGGAACATTTCGGCCCAGGCTGGAGAATGTACTACACCAAGCGGGGTGAAACTCTGATCGTCATGCTTGGTGGGGGAGACAAGAGCAGCCAGGAGAGCGACATTACCAAGGCCAAACAGCGGGAAACCACTTTGGAGGATTGAACCATGAAAAATAAAATTGTAGATCTGCCGGAATTTGATATGGCCCAGCAGCTTAAAAGTGAAGAAGACATTGCTGCTTACATCACCATGGTGATTGAAGACGGTGATGCCGCCGAGCTGGCCCACGCTCTGGGAGTAGCTGCCAAGGCTCGTGGTATGAGCGAAGTTGCCAAATCTACAGGAATAACCCGGGAAGCCTTGTATAAAGCGCTTAAACCAAACGCCAAACCTCGATTTGACACGATTAATAAGGTGTGTGCAGCCCTTGGCGTTCGCCTGGTAGCTCAGCCTGCTAACCCTCATTGAGCTACGATCCATTTTCAATGATACAGGCGGATACTTTTATGAAAAGCAACTGCAAGACAGGCTCCGTTTTTAGGTGGATGAGGACCCCAGGCTATCCCTGTTAGTCTGTAGTTTTAATCCCAGGACAGATCCAACGGAGTGCAACCGGACATGTCTCAGACGCATTTAAAAGATATATGTTGCCGGATATAAATGAGGCTTTAATTGCCACCAGAGCAGTGCAAAAGATTCAATCTGAAAGTGATAAAGAACTGATAACGCTTGAGAGGCTCAAAAATGAAGTTAAATGATTGTTTCTATAGATATTTTGTGGGGTGAGTGACGGGGTTTGAACCCGCGGCCACCAGGACCACAACCTAGTGCTCTACCAACTGAGCTACACCCACCTCAAAAAAACTTGTACTTACTATCAGAAACAATATTTTTTAGCAACTCTTTTTTTGATTGTTGTCATAATTTCCTTGATTGGAATCTATAATTTAAGATTGACCTTGGACCGTTGTTTGACTATTATCCCTGGGTACACAAATTATCAAAAAGGAAGCATTGGATGAACACATTGATCATTTTTTTGGTAAGGCTCATTATCGGCCTTTCCTTCGGCATTCTTCTGATCCGGATATTCAGACCGGAATGGGGTATTTACCACGGGGTTATAACAGGCATCATTCTGGTTGCCCTTGCCTATGTCTTGAATTTTTTCAGAAAAAAATAACCATAAATACAGGCCCTGGAGGGGTTTTTCATTGGAAAATATAATTTTAGGAACTGCTGGCCACATTGACCATGGCAAGACAAGTCTGGTCAAGGCATTGACAGGCGTTGAAACCGACCGGCTCAAGGAAGAAAAAGAAAGGGGTATTACCATAGAACTTGGCTTTGCCTCCCTTGATCTCCCCAATGGGAAACACATCGGCATTGTGGATATGCCCGGCCATGAAAGATTTGTCAAAAACATGGTGGCAGGCTCCAGCGGTATTGATGTGGTGACCATGGTCATTGCCGCGGACGAAGGGGTGATGCCCCAGACCCGGGAACATATGGAAATCTGCAATCTCATGGGAATCCAGCACGGAATCATTGCCTTGACCAAGACAGACCTTGTGGATGAAGACCTCCTGGAACTGGCCCTTGATGATATCAATGATTTTGTCCAGGGCACCTTTCTGGAAGATAAACCCATCATCCCCCTCTCTTCTACAACCGGTCAGGGCCTGGAGGATTTTATTGCCACCCTTGAATCCATTTGCGACCATATTCCCGAACGAAAATTTTCTTCCATTTTCCGGCTGCCCGTGGACCGGGTTTTTTCCATGAAAGGGTTTGGGACGGTGATCACCGGCACCCTGACTTCGGGGGGTATCCAGGTGGGCGATGACATCATGGTCTATCCCAAAAAGATTGTTTCCAAGGTCAGGGGAATCCAGGTTCACAGCAACAGCGTTGACAAGGCCGGTCCCGGTACAAGGACCGCCATCAATTTCCAGGGACTTGACAAGGACTCTGTGTTCAGAGGGGATATCCTCTCCACTCCCGGCACCCTCATTGAAAGCTATATGGTGGATGCCCATTTTCATTATTTAACGAGCAATGCCAAACCCGCCAAACCCAGGACAAGAATTCGGTTTCATTCGGGTACCAGTGAAATTTTAGGCTATATGATCCTTCTGGACAGGGAAGAGTTATTACCCGGAAATGAGGCTCCTGTGCAATTTCGCCTGGAGTCCCCTGTCTGCTGCATTAAAGAGGATCGATATGTCATCAGAAGCTATTCCCCCATAAAAACCATTGGCGGCGGCGCCATCTTGAACCCGGTCTCCCAGAAACACAAATTGTTTGACAAAAAAGTTGTCCAGGGGCTTGAAGATCTGTCGCAAGATGACCCAGAACAGACCCTCTCCTTTTTTCTATCCCTAAAGGGGTATGCAGGCCTGTCCTTCAACCAATTGCGGGTCATGACCAATATCCCGGATAAACGGCTGGCGGCCACCCTCCAAAAAATGCTGGCAAGGCAGGCAATCATCCTAACAGATAAGGACAGGCAGATCTATGTCAACGGGGCCTTTTTTGATGAATTCAAAACAAAAGTGGTTGATAAAATACAGCACTACCATGCGGCCAATCCCTTAAAGGAGGGCATGCCCACTCAGGAACTCAAATCCAAATTCCAGTATATTGAGGATGCCAAGTTTTTTAATATTCTATTTACCAAACTAGCCAAGGACAATACCCTTGTCCAGGACAAGAATATTGTCAAACTGGTTGGGTTTGAAGTGGCCCTGCAAGTGGACCAACACGAAATCAAAGAAAAAATCACCAAAATCTACCAGTCCGCTGGCCTTACCCCCCCGTTTTTCAGAACCATCTGCCAAGACCTGAAACTGGACCAGAAAACCGCCAAAGATGTTTTGCAGATGCTCATTGATGAACACTTGGTGGTCAAGACAAAGGATGACCTTAATTTTGACGCCCGGGCCATGGTCGACCTTGAAAAAAAGCTTATTTCCTTTTTAAAGGAAAACAAAGAAATCACCACCCCGGAATTCAAGGATATGACGGGAATTTCAAGAAAATTTGTGATTCCGCTCATTGAATACTTTGATTCTGTTAACCTGACCATCCGGGTGGGGGACACCCGCCAACTGAGAAGAAAAGTTTAGGACCTAGAGAATCTTATCGGCAAAGGCTTCTACAATACTGTCAAGACGTGCCCTGCCCGAAAGCGTCAGCAAAAACCGCTTTCCAGGACTGATTAGGACTTCCCCCAGCCCCTGACGTTCAAGGCGGTCCACCAGAGGCGCAAATGTGGTTAAAAAATCTTGCCCTGTCATCTTATCAACTGCAGTGATGTCAATGCCATCACTGGTTCTCAGCCCCAGCATAACCCTCTCGAGCATCTGCTGCGGCAAGGAGAGCACCTCTCGTTCATAAACAGGAAGCTTGCCTGCTGAAAGTGCCTGAATATAGGCGTTCACATCGGCCAGGTTCCAGGATCTGACAGGAGATAGGCCCGTATCCCGGGGACCCTGGCCCTTGTCAGCAAGCGAGCCAAAGGAATGGGCTGCGGGACCAAATCCGTCATAGGGCGTCATCTGCCAATAGGCGCAATTGTGCCGGGATCGATTTTGAACGCCTCGGGCAAAATTGGATATTTCATAGTGATCATACCCGTGTTGTTCAAGAAAGGTGGAGGTTTCCATGAAAAAATCGGTAAGGATACCCGAACCGGGTGCCTGGAACAGGCCTCGTTTATATTGGGCATGCAAGGGGGTTCCCGGTTCCAGGGTCAGCATATAGCAGGAAAGATGGGCAACCTTAAATTCTAGGACCATATGAAGATCCTGGCGCCAGGTTGCCAGGGTTTCCCCTGGCGTGCCATAGATGAGATCAAGACCGATATTGTCAAACCCCGCTGATTTAGCCGCTTCAATGGCCTCAATAGACGCTTCTATTGTATGGATCCGGCTCAACACCTTTATTTTATATAGATCAAAGGACTGAACCCCAATGCTAAGCCGATTAACCCCAAGGGATTTGAGTCCTGACAAATAGCACTGATCCACCGTGCCCGGATTGACCTCAAAGGTAATTTCACAACTCTCGGACACCTGGTAACAGGTGTGAAGGGTTGTCAAAATTTTTTCGACATCTTCCAGGGGCAACAGGGAAGGGGTCCCCCCTCCAAAGTAAATGGTTTTTACTCGTTGGGGATCCATGCCGACCCGGTCAGCCAAACCATACAGGGGGCTCTGGCCGGTCCGAATCTGAATCTCCTGTTGAAGACTGGCCACATAGGCTGGCAGAAAAGAAAGGGCCCCGATAGAATAAAAATCACAATAACTGCATTTTTTCAGGCAAAAGGGAACATGGATATAAACAGATAGGGGTTCAGACAAAACGTTTCATCAATTCATCAATGAGGATATCCACATTTTCTGGGGTGACCCCATAGTGCTTACAGGCCTGTTTCACCTGGTCCAGGCTGCCACTTGTTTCCATGTCTTCAGGACCCCTGAAAAACCCCATGCGCCTGCCCACCTGGTAAAGAACCCGCAACTCCTCGGGCAGGTCAAAAAATGAATCAATGATGCCAACGAGCCGTTCCTTATCTTCGGGTAATTTGCCGTTGATGGTTTCAAACAGATTCAGGATATGATCGCTTTTTACCTGGGAATCTATGCCGTCAAGGCTTTCAAGGAAAAGCCGAAGCTCCTTGGCCATCATCGTGTCACTGGGTTTTTCAAAAATCCCTTGCTCGCAGTCCTGGGCAAGCTGTGTTCCATTGGTCACGGCCAGGGTCCGGATCCGGATAAAATCCGGGTTGATGAGGTTCAGGGCCGAGGCGGTTTCCATGGCATTCTCTATGGAAAGATCAATACCCCCGATGCCGGGCATGACATATTCGGACAATTCCATGCCGGCGGCCTTAACCTTTAAACCGGCCCGGATATGAATTTCTTTGGTAGCCCCTTTTCGGATCCGTTTCAACACCTTATCCGACCCTGTCTCCATGCCCACGTGGATCCGATTAAGCCCGGCACGGGTCATCCGTTCAAGATCGTGATCCTTGATCCGGGCAAGGGTATGGCTTCTGGCATAGGAAGTGATTCTTTGGGTCTCGGGAAAACAATGTCGAATATATTCGAGAAGAAACACCAGGTCATCGGGTTTCATGATCACGGAATTGGCATCCTGAAGAAAAATGGATTCCATGCCCGAGGCATACCAGTTCATGGCGGCATTAAGAGCCACCCGATCCTTTGTTTCAAAACTGTTATAAAGGGTGTTGATGGCTTCCTGACCCACTCGTCCATCGAGGTTAACAATCTGCCGTATCCCTCCCACATAGGTGTGGATAAGGTCTATATCCTTGATAATATTCTCAACAGATCTCAGGGAAAAATCCTGGCGCTTATAAATCCGACAAAAGGTACACAGATTCCAGGGACAGTTCCGGGTTAACCGAAGAAGCAAGCTATCGGCTTCACTTGGCGGACGGATGGGGCCCTGTTCAAATCCCCTGTAACTATCTTTTTTTTGGCTTTTACTTTTTTCCATACCGGCTAAATCCTAAGTTGTTTCACCTTGAATAAGTTAACTTGCCTGATTTTTTTGTTTCCCCATTTAGAAGGTACTTCCCAAACCGTTGGTACCACCTCACAATTCTTGTATATAGACACTGACAATATTAATGTCAATTTATTTGGGCAGATCTTGAAACTTGGGGCAAGAGTGTGATATTTAAGCTTACAATTTATGTAAAATCCGAAAAACAATCTATATTACAAGGAGTATGCCATGCCTGGTTTTGAAATATTTGGTGATGAGGAAAGAAAGGAAGTAACCGATGTCCTTGACACCGGGGTCCTGTTCAGGTACGGATTTGAAGGGGCCCGGAACGGTCATTTTAAAGCCCTTGAATTTGAAAAAAAACTGGGGGATATCACGGGCTCAGCCTTTAGCCATCTTTGCTCCAGCGGGACAGCAGCCCTTTGTACGGCCCTTGCTGCCTGCGGCATAGGAGCAGGAGATGAAGTTATTGTCCCGCCCTTTACCTTTGTGGCAACCTTTGAAGCGCTGATCTCTATCGGTGCCATTCCCGTATTTGCTGAAATCGATGAAACCCTGTGCCTGAACCCGGATCGACTGGAAGCGGTATTAACCCCGCGTACCAAGGCCGTAATACCGGTTCACATGTGCGGGGCCATGGCCCGTATTGACGAGATAAAGACCTTTTGCGACCAAAAGGGGCTCATCCTTCTAGAAGATGCCTGCCAGTCCATTGGGGCCTCTTTTCAGGGCAAAGCCCTGGGAACCTTCGGCCTTGCCGGATGTTTTTCCTTTGATTCCGTCAAAACCATTACCTGCGGCGAAGGCGGGGGGATCATCACCGACAGCCGTAAAGTCTATGACCTATGCGACCAATTTTCCGACCATGGCCATGACCATTTAGGCGGTCCTGACCGGGGTGCCGACGACCACCCCATCATGGGAACCAATTACAGGATCAGCGAGCTCAATGCGGCCGTAGGAGTTGCCCAGCTAAAGAAACTGGATTATATCCTGGATACCCAGAGAAAAAATAAAAATGCCATCAAGGATGCCATGACAGATCTGCCCGAAGTGACCTTTCGGTATCTGCCCGATCCCTTTGGGGATTCTGCCACCTTCTTAAGCTTTTTTCTGCCCACCAAAAACCGTGCCCGACAGGTGGCGGCCAGCCTGGCAAAAAACGGCGTGCCAAGTCCCTATTGGTATGACAATAACTGGCATTATTATAAACGATGGAACCACTTAAAAGGATTAAAAAGCTCCGCCCCTCTGGCTGTTGAACTGGCAGGCAATCTGCCGGACTATAAAAATATGAAGCTTACAGAATCCGATGCCATCATGAAACGGACCATTTCCATGCAGATCATGCTCTCCTGGTCAGAAGAGGATATTGATCAGCGGATCCAGGCCATCACCCGGTCGTTTAAAAAATAGGGCGTTTAAAAAATAGTTTTTTAACGCATAATTAAATCATAAGGATATCCCATGTATAGAAATTTCAAACTGGTCCCCAATGTCATTTTTGGAAGGGGCTGTTTCGCACAATTGGACGAAATCATTGAAAAACAGCGGACCGACACAGATGCCTGGGCCGTATTTGTAACCGATGACGTCTTCCAGGGAAAAGACCTGGAAAAAAAAATACCCCTCCACGCCAAGGACCTGCTGCTGTGGGTCAATGTGGATGACGAGCCCAAAACCAGCTATGTGGACCAGCTGACCCTGGAGGTAAAGAACACCCGGTCCACCCTGCCCTGTGCTGTCATCGGCATCGGAGGCGGTTCCAGCATGGATCTTGCCAAGGCCGTTGCCCTGATGCTGACAAATGAGGGCTCTTCCACCCTTTACCAGGGATGGGATCTGATAAAAAACCCTGCCATCTACCATGCTGCCGTGCCCACCCTTTCCGGAACAGGTGCAGAGGTTTCCCGGACCACCGTGCTGACAGGCCCTGAAAAAAAACTGGGAATGAACTCGGATTACACGGTCTTTGACCAGGTGGTTCTGGACCCGGAACTCATAAAAGATGTCCCCCGGGACCAGCATTTTTATACGGGCATGGATTGTTACATCCATTGTGTGGAATCCCTTGAAGGCACCTATTTAAATGAATTTTCAAAGTCCTATGGGGAAAAATCCATAGAGCTTTGCCGGCAGGTGTTTGTGGACAACCACCCGGACAAGGATGACAAACTGATGATGGCTTCCTTTTTTGGCGGCATGAGCATTGCCTATTCCCAGGTCGGGGCCTGCCATGCACTTTCCTATGGTCTTTCCTATGTATTGGGAACCCACCATGGGATCGGCTGCTGTATCACCTTTGATGTTCTTGAAGAATATTATCCAGCCGGGGTAAAAGAATTTCGGACCATGAAGGAAACAGCTGGAATTGACCTGCCAAGGGGCCTGACGGCCGACCTCACCGACGATCAGATGGAGACCATGATTACCGTAGCTTTAGGCCTTACCCCCCTATGGGAAAACTGCCTGGGCAAAAACTGGAAAAGCATCATGACCCGGGACAAGGCAAGGTCCTTGTTCCTTAAAATTTAAAAAAAGAGCTGACAATGACAATAGCTGTAATCCCCTCCCGGTACGGATCCAGCCGGTTTGAGGGCAAACCCCTGGCCATGATTGGTGGGAAATCCATGATCCAGCGGGTATATGAACAGACCCAAAAATCATCTGCTGTCACCCGGACCGTGGTGGCAACGGATGATCAACGGATACTGGATGCGGTAAAAACCTTTGGCGGAGAATCCGTCATGACATCACACGCCTGCCGGTCGGGAACCGACCGGGTGGCAGAGACCGCTAATATACTCAACCTTTCAGACAATGAAATTGTTGTGAATATCCAGGGAGATCAACCGATTTTCAACCCTTTGACCATCGATGAGATGATCCGCCCCTTTAAAGAAGACCCAGCCCTCTCCATGTCCACCCTGGCCTTTAGGATACAGGACAAACGGGAGATAACCGATCCCAAGGATGTCAAGGTAACCTTCGACAACAATGGATTTGCCATGTATTTTTCCCGTGCCCAGATACCCTATCCCCGGGACAAGGAAACAGAGGTTGACTTTTACAAGCACCTGGGGTTTTATGCCTATAAAAAAAGCTTTTTAGATAAAATCGTCGCCCTGCCCACCGGAACCTGTGAGAATGTTGAAAAGCTGGAACAATTAAGGGTTCTTGAATTTGGCTATCAGATACGAGTGGTGATTACCGCATATGACTCACCTGAAATTGACCTGCCCGAGGATATTGAAAGGATTGAAATAAGGCTGTAGTAAGCCCTGAACCCATGCAATCTCTCTATAAGATAGTGCACACCACCTGCCAGACCGGATGGGGTGAACCAGAACAACGGATTTACAATGAATCCGTGTGGATGAAAAACAAAGGCCACCGGGTGGTCATCATCGCTCCTAGGGACACACCTCTTTTCACCAGGGCCAAGGAATACGGATTTCGTGTTCATGGTGTCTCTTTCAAGCGGTTTAGTGCCATCAAAGACTATGGACAGCTCAAACAGATCTTTAAGGATGAGCAGCCCCATATTCTGAACACCCACGGCAAGGCCGACTCAAAAATTGCCCTGCCGGCGGCAAAAAAGGCAGGTGTCCCCTGCCGTATCCTGTCCCGGCATATCAGCAACCCTGTCCGAAATAACTGGAATAATCGAAAAATTTATAAACAATTGACCCATTTTATCTTCACCACATCAGATCATACCACCCAACACCTTCAACAGGTTTTCAAACTCAAAGACATGGAAATTTTCTCCATGCCCAGCGGTATCATAACTCCCCAGGACCTTACGCCAAAGGATGCGGCACGAAAAGCCCTTGCCCGAGAACTTTCCCTTGATGCTGCCACCCGGTTTATAGGATTTGCCAGCATAGTTTCCAAGGACAGGGGGGGGGACACCATTTTAAAGGCCCTTAAACTGATTCAGTCACAAATCCCCCACCACATTGCCATTCTGGGGGAAGGAACCCCCGATTGCCTGGCTGAACTCAAGACACTGGCCAAAGGCCTCGGCATTGGAGAAAGAGTTCATTTCCTAGGACTTAAAGATGATATCTGGCCCTATTACCGGGCTTTCGATTGTAAGGTCCTGGCCTCCGGGAACAACAACGAAATCCCCTTTGAAGGGGTCCCATTGGCATTGCTGGAAGCCATGTACAGCTCTTGCCCCGTCATTGGATCTAAAACCCATGGAATCACGGATATCATCGTGGACAAAAAGACCGGATTGCTCTTTGATCCCCAAAACCATGAAGACTTAGCGGATATGATCCTTGATACCATTGCCAATGAAGCCGCCACCCTGGAACGGGTTTACCAGGCCAGAGAACTGGTCAGAAAAAAACATACCATTGATACCATGGGCCGGGACATCATTCGGATCTACCGGTTGCACCAGGTAAAAATAGCAAGGCAATATCTGGTTTAAAAGGTGCTGCTAAAAGGATCACAGCAATGAACCAAAGTTTGGCAGGAATACAAATGGAATTAAATCTTTTTCAAATACGGTGGAATAAATAATGAGAGATGAAATACTTTATAAATTAATTAAACTTTTTATTATCTTACTGGGACTTATTCCCCGAAAGGTTGCAAAATTTTGTTCCGATATTTTGGGGCTGCTATGGTTTAAAATAGACAAACGTCATAGAAAGATTGCCTTGGATAATATTTCCCTGGCATACACATCAGAACTTTCTTCCATACAGGTTTTAACGCTTTGCAAAAAAGTTTTCAAGAATACGGTCCACATGATTTTTGATATTGCCTGGGCATTCAGGAAAAATCAAGAAGAGCTGTTGAATTATTATACAATTAAAGGGTATGGCAACCTGAAAGCTGCCCTTCAAAAGGGCAACGGCGTTCTTCTCTTGTCCGGCCACATCGGAAATTTTGAACTTTTCGTGGCCACATTTGGCCATGATCCTGATTTTAAAATGTATGGTGCCTATAGAAAATTTGATTTTCAACCCCTGGAAAGGCTTATGCTCGAAGAAAGACAACGGTTTGGAACCACCATGATTCCCCTGCAGGGAGCGGCCAAAAAAATCGATACAATTTTGAGAAACAAAAATGCCGTTGGAACATTGCTTGATCAGAATGCCTATTGGCACAGCGGGGTTAAGGTCGATTTTTTCGGCAGACCTGCCTGCACCAACAAGGGATTTGCGGCTCTTGCCCTGAGAACGAAAGCAGTGGTCGTGCCCGTGTACATTGCCAAAACCAAGGATACCTTTGTGGTGGAATTTTTACCCGAAATCCCCCTGGAATCCACGGGGGACATGATCAGGGATCTTGAGGCCAATACGCAAAATTATACGGCGGCCATTGAAGCGATGGTCAGAAAATATCCGGATCAATATTTCTGGGTTCACAACCGCTGGAAAACAAAACCCTACAGCCTCATCCCCCAAAAATAACCAAAATCCGGCGACCGGGTAAAGCCGTCGGCAACAAGAATCAGATTGTTTTTATCTCCAATGCTCTGCCAGCCATTTTGTTGGTTTCACCGTTTTATAAAATTTTTTATACCAGGGAACAGGCGCACCCCAGACCCCGTTAATGGCATCGATGGGGTTGGGATTTCCATGGAACACAATGATTTTTGCATTCTTTGGAATCTCGGTAGGCGTTATAAAACTGTTCAAAATTCCGCCAGCCATGCAGTGAAATTTAAAACTTTTGCACCAGTCATCGGGAAAATAATCAAAATTACCTTTGCCCAACTCTCGGGTGATATACACCTGTTCCGTTCTGTGGGTTTTCACCACGGTTTCCTGTTGTTCCTGATATTTTTTGAGCAGACGGGTATACTGCCCCACTTCAAAACAGATGGCAGACGCCTGGCCTATCAAGCGGTTGGGCTGGGACCAGTTTTCAATAATGGCAAGCTTATCTGAAAAATCAAAGAAACAATCAATAGTGTCGATAACCACCACATCCAGGTCCAGAAACAAAACTTTTCCTTCCATATCAAAAAGCGGTTCATCAAATAATGAGAGTTTCCGCCAGGCCTGACACTCTTTATAATACTGGGGAGCCGGATCTTCAAATTCGGGTATGGGCATCACCTCAATCGCAGGTTCGATCCCCTCAGGGTGTTCTGTCAGACAGATAAAGCGAAATGGCAGGGTCATGTTCCTTTTAACCATATGATAAAGGACATTCACATATTCAGGCCCATATTTTTCTCCCCACTTCATACAAACAACATTGTTTGTTCTCATACTATCTCCAAAAAAGTTTTGCAGGCCAAATCCAATTCAATGCTTGGTATACTGTTTTTAGGACATTTGATCAAGACGAATATTAAGGTGAAACACCCAAAGTGTAGCTGAAGAATATACCATGCCTGTCAATGGAAGCGCACAAAAAACAATTCCTAAAAACGCCAGGAAATTTTCTTTATAATAAGAGAAATATCTTTAAATATCTTTAAATCTATTATATTAAAAGGGGGTATTTTTTTACACAGCCAAGGTATAAGGCAAAAACGATTACAAGAGGAATTTGAATGGGTACCACTATAAAATCATTACGATCAAAGTTGGATAATATTGCTCTCTCCCTCCAGCAGTTAAAACACAACATAGTCGCATCAAAACTAAAAAAAAAATATCCTGAACTCCGTGTATTTGGTGAGCATGAGGAAAGTTTTTATTCACAAATGGGTCAGGATCAAATAATTTTTAAATCTTTTTTTAAAAATAAAAAAGATGGGGTCTATTGCGATGTCGGGGGAAACCATCCCATTCATTTTAATAACACAAAATATTTTGAAGAAATTGGATGGAGCGGTTATGTTTTCGAACCTTTGCCCAATATGCAACCGCTGTGGGAAGAAATGCGAAATGCATTTTTTTTCCCATATGCGGCATCAAACGTCGATGGGGAAGCAACATTAAGCATACCGAGAACCAAAGAAAAGTATGCTGATATGTTCTCTCAAATTGAAGTGGTTCCCGATAAAAAACTCAAAGAGAAAATCAAAGATATTATTGTGCCCACACGTTCAATTAGAAATGTGTTTAAAGAAAAAGATATTCGCCATATAGATTATATGTCAATTGATGTTGAAGGCCATGAATTAAATGTACTAGAAGGAATTGATTTCGACTATACAAAAATAAATGTGTTAACCATAGAAAACAATCCCAAAGGTTATAAAAAGCAAGGCGATGATAAAATCAGAAAATTTATGATCAAACAAGGCTATACATTTTGGGGTAGAATAATAAAATTAGATGACATTTATGTTCATAAGAGTTATCTCGATACGTTAAAAGACCCCCAAACAGTTTAAATTTATAGTGGCAGCACTTCAAATAGGATAAAAATGACCAAATCTGATAAATTAAAAAAATATGGGATCTATTTCGCATATCTGACGTGTTTCACCTGCATGTTTTCAACCGCATTGACTTCAACATTTTCTATTCTTATGGTGCTTTGCTGGATTACTTCAGGGGCATTCAAAAATCTTCCTGAAATCATAAATAAGAACACCATAACTATCATAGGAATTGCGTTTAATGTTCTTCTCTTAATAGGTGTCATCTATTCTCCAGCCTCAATGGAAATGTCTTTTGATTTTTTGAAAAAATATCGTATATTGTTGTTCATTCCTATTCTAATCTCTTTAACTGAAGGGAACCCTAACACAGGTAAAAACATTGTGACGGCACTTTTACTCGGCTATTTATTGATACTTGCCAACGCCTATCTGGTAGAGTTTGGGCTCCTCGAAATGAATAAATTGGCATTTAAAAGATTTACGGGTGGCTTCCATGTTATTTTTGCATATCTTGTACTCCAAAAAATCGTTACAGAAAAAAAATATAAAATTTTGTGGAGTACCCTTTTCTTTATAATCAGTTATGATATCTTTTTTACGCTCCAAATCAGAACGGGTTGGTTAATCTTCATTGCTTTAACAACGCTATTTATATTCCAGCATTTTTCCATAAAAAAACAATTCATATTTTATGCAGCCTCCTTTTGCTTATTAATTGTAGTCTTTAATACTTCTGACATTGTTCAGAAAAGGGTTGATGAAACAATTCAAAATCTGAAAAGTTACGACATTAAAAAAAAAGATTCTCGCACCAGCATTGGTTTGCGGTTAGATTGGTATCAAAATAGTTTTGAATTAATAAAAGAAAAACCCATATTCGGATATGGAACAGGGGCTTATCAAGCGGCACAACGAAAGCTTCTTGATAAATTTTCTACTGCCCCCACAACAGAGCCCCACAATGAGTTTTTACTCACAACAGTACAAATAGGCTTTGTAGGGCTGGCCATTTTTTTGGCACTATTTATCGATCCTTTACTGCGTTCTTTTCGGTTGATTCGACTTAAAAAAAATGCCCAGGCATACGCCCTTCAGGCTACAATATTATTTCTATTTTTAGGATGTCTCTTAAACTCCTGGTTGTTGGCTACCGTTCCGAGTCACATCTTTTTTTTCTTAATAGTCGCCTTTTATCCAATTAGAGAGTAATTTTTCCAAATCCCTTCGCAGGCATGAAAAGTGATCATATATCTCTTGTGCAGCGGTATTGACAAAAAGGGGTTCTCGCAAAAATTGCTCTCGCGCGTTTACATCAAGGTACAAGGCTTTAATAGTGGACAGAACCGCTTCTACTCGAGAGCCGTCCCAAAAAACAATCCGTTGAGGATTCAATATAGCAGGTTCAGGGGTGGGATCCCCCCAATAAATGGGGATGGTGCCGGCCTCCAGGGCTTCAAATATTTTTTCTGTCACATATCCCTTTACAGAAGCATTTTCTGCACAGATATTAAACACGAATTGTTCCAGATATAGCGTCTTATCATCCTGGTATTCATCTTTCAATGAAGTGTCATTGTGTAACAGCTTGCCTGGGCAGTGAACAAAATCAATGGTGCTCACTTTTTCGATAATTTCAGCTCTTGAAACAATGTCAACATGCCCGAAAACCTTTCGCTTGGAAGCATAACCATCATGACTTGCAACCATGGCCGCAAATTTTTTTTTCGAACATTTACTTTTTGCTTCAATTTCATCTAACCGCGTTTGTATGTCTGCAACAGATGCATTTACGGCAACCTCTGGTGGAAAAAGATACATCAGCCACAGGGGAAACCGCCGATAATTTCCTGTCCCGCAATAATCAAACCCCATTGCCAAAGAGGGCTGTCCGTCCAGGTAGGTTTTATATTCACGATATTTTTTTAATGTTGTAAGGTTTTCTTCAGTAAAAAAAATGCTGGGGACCTTGTATACTCCTAATATAATCTTGAGGAGCCAATAACTGCCAAAAGAGGAGCAAATAATAAGAGATGGTTTATACCAGGACAAAAGGGGCTTGCGGCCGGTAAGCTCACTTATAAAAAAATATAGCCACTCTTTTTTTGGGCCCTCGGAATGACCATTATAGCCGATATGCATGTTTTTTTTTTTACCATCTTGTTTCCAATAATCGGTCAACAGGTTGGCAATAAAAAGATAAGATTCTCTGAAAAATTTTAATGTTCTTTGTAAATAAAAACCAATATTTCTTAGCATAAAACGTCACACTGCCCCAGAATTTCCCATTGTAGATTTTGATACATTAAAATATAAGGCCAGGGTCTTTTCACACATTACTCGTTTTGTAAACAACCGCTTTACCCTGTCCCTGCCATCAGAACTTAAGACCGTATATAGTTCTTTGTTCTCCATAATTTTTTTGAATGCCAGAGCCATCTCGTCGGCACTTCCGGGTTTTACCAGTATTCCGGTCTTGTTATGGCTTATAGTTTCAATAGCCCCCCCATGGGCTGTGGCAATAACGGGCGTGTTCATTGATTGGGCTTCAACTGCAACCCTCCCGAAAGATTCCGGCTCACTGGAAGATGACACAACGATGGAGGATAATTTAATGGCTGCCGGCATATCTTCACAATTACCGGGAAAAAATATTCGGTTTTCCAGCCCTTTCTCTATTACCAATTTCTTAAGGGAGTCTAAATATGAAGATTTAAAATCATGACTGCCGGCACAAACGGCTATCCAGTCGAGGGAGCGTATCTGGCTGAGGCTTTCTATGAAAATATCATGACCTTTAAGCCTTGTGATACGGGCTGGCAAAAGGATCACCAAAGGATCTGTGTCTGATTTAACAATACCCCAGCTCTTTTTAACCGCATCAAGCCTTTTGTTGTCAATTCCATCGGAATCAAATTGAGCCTCATCGATGCCTTCATATATTATTTGAATGCGGTCTTCAGGCGTGTGATATTCTCGTTTAATATGATCTGAGATGACATTGGAAATTGCAATGACCTTCTGCCCCTTTGTCATCACCGCACTATAGGCATTAATTGAATAAAAGCCGTGAAAGGTTGTAATCAACAGCGGCCTTCTGTTCACAGGAAGACTCTTCCATGCAAGATAGGCAACCCATGCAGGAAGCCTTGATCTTAAATGAAGCACATCCACTTTTTCTTCCAGGATAAAGCGTCTAAGCCACGGGATATACTTTAAACATCTTGGGCTTTTCTCCCCGATATGAGGACAGGAGACATGCTCACTCCCATTTTCAACAAGCTTGGGGACAAGAGCCCCCTCCTTTGAGACAACAATGGACCGGTGTCCTTTTTGGGCCAGAAAAGAACCAAATTCAAGGGTTACCATCTCCACTCCACCACTGTCCATTTCAGGCAGAATCTGTGCTATTGTAAGCTTTTTGAACCCCATCGTCTGAGAATCTCCCTTGCACACCTATCTGACTCGTCTAAACCGCTGCCAGATTTTTTATAGTCTTTATTTTTTTCCCAGTTATCATAGGAAATGGCTATTTTATGGTCATATAGATAGTGCTCACTGGAAGCGAACTTATTTTCCTTTTGTTTCCATTCCACAGGGATAATGCCGGTTGTGCATCCAGCTGTCAATGCCTCATAAACCATGGACAGACTGTCTGCTGTAACCCATACGATCCCGGATGTGTCGTATTGTTTTTCCACCCATCCTTTTGGGGTATCGGCAAAACGAAAAAAAGAAACATTCTCCCTGCCCGCAGCAAACCGGCTTATTTTAGCGTCCATCTCTTCGGGTGTTCTTGGAGAGGATGAAATCGTCCAGTTCAGGATTACGGACTCTGATACAATTTGTTCAATATAGCCACAGATTTTATCTGAATCCCACACATGGCTTTTCTCATCAACCCCTCCAATAAGAATCAATCCTGTGTCTTTTTTATGAATATGTTTATTCTCTGAAATATTGGGGGGCCCTACGGTCAGAAAAATATTTTTGCCGGGACTGGGCCTGTCATGATTTGGGACAAAGCAAAGATCAAACATCTCGATCAAAAAAGAGGCAGGAAACATGCAGATAATCTTTTTTGCGCCACCGGCATTACCCATTCGTATCACATGGGGATGGGTATGGGTACCGGTCCCCATCACAAAATCAACATCTTGGGTTTTTCCGGTTTTCCAGCATAAACCGACCAGAACCTTTAACCAGCTGACAATATCGGAGAAAAAAGTTTTTTTTATCTTCAGACGTGTGATTTCAACGCAAACATACTTTTCCAGAGCTCTGATGATCCCTTCTGTCTGTTTTTCATGGCCCGGGCTGCCATCTAAAATTGCCATTATTTTACACGTTTTCAACACACATCATCCTCGCCCCCAAATAACGGGCTAAATTTTTTTATTGTAGAAAAGGTGGTTTTTTCTAAAACTGTCATCAAATCGGTTATGGGTGAAAAGTCCTTTACAAACCCCAATTTTAAAATGTTTTTTTCTCCACCACAAGCAATTAAGTATAATTTCAGGTACCTGGAAGCCATGCAATGTTCTTTTCTTGGGATTTTCGTTTATGAACTTACACAAGGTATTTAAAAAAAAATCTTTTTGAATCAAAAAAGATTGTTCTGTATAATCGATACATTCACTGTCCACAATAAGCACATCACCTGTTCGCTGAATATATTTGGGGAACAGTTTCTCCGGGGATTTCTCAACGTATACACTTCTGCCAATTAATCTTCTTGCTTTTAAAGGCCTGATATAGCGTTTAAAAGATTTAAACCATGAATATTTGAGACCCTGTTCATCAAGGCCGTGTTCCCTGGCAATAAACGATTCATTGACAGCACCGATATTATAAAACTTTGCATATTTTTCAACATCACAAAAGCCTTCCCCAACATGCCATTGATGCCGCAAACGCATCAGATCAATTTTTCCTGTTTCAATCAATTCTACTGACCTTGTCAGTTGTTTTTTCAGTTCGGAAAAATTTTCTATTAAAGGGCAGTCATTTTGGATCAACACAATATAATCCGCATCAAGATGTTCCGCCAGCTGTTGCTGGGCCGTAAACCCGATATTAGGTCCTCCCACAGCTCTGAATGAAAAGGCGTCTGCAATCTCTTTGTCCCGGTCACAAAAGTCGTTGAAATATATGACATTGTCATCGAAAAACGATCCTGCTTTTTGCTGCTCAAGGGAAGATAGTGTTTTTTTAAGTGTCGCGCGTGCCTTGTATGACAAAATACCAAGACCCATTTTTTTTCCATTAATCATTTATCAGAGATCCTGATTTTGAGTTTATCAATCAAATATGATGCCAAAAGATTTAAGGACACTATCCAACCTTAGATTTTATAAAAGATTCAAAGGCCTTGTCATTCTCAACGATGATCTTGATACCGATCACTGCCAGATCAGTATCCCATTGGATATCCCGGCCCAGCTTCACCCAGTCTTTTTCCGTTGTGGCAATCAGATCCGCCCCGATTTCCCCGGCTCTCGTTTGTATCCATGAAATATCAGCCCTCTTATACCTGTAATGGTCTTTAAATTCAAGGTGATCCACTACATTTACCCCAAGTTCTGCTGCCGCCTCCCCAAAGGATTTATTATTGGCAATTCCTGAAAACAAGAGACAGGAGCGATCCTTGAGGGAATCTGGACAAGGAAGGACATCGCCCTGGCTTTTCTTCACCGATACCCATTTCAACAGATAAGGGGAATGACAGGTTTTAAAAACAGGGATCCCCTCATATTGGCTGAAAATATTTTTGTGTTCCCCTCCTGGCTTCTGATCTCCATCCCCTTTTTTACCAGCCCTCTTTTTTTGGGGGCACCGGGTAAGCACAATGGCATGGGCACGTTTTTTTGACATGACCGGTGTTTCCCGCAACCTTCCCGCCGGCAGCATCCGCTGATTCCCCAGGGGCCGATCATGGTCAAACAAGAGAAGATCCAAATCCCTGGCCAGTCTCACATGGGCAAAGGCATCATCCAGAACAATCACATCGGGATTTAATTGCGCAATGGCAAGTTTTCCAGCAGTATACCGGTCCTTTCCCACCACAACAGGAAAGGTTTTCCTTGCGGCCATCATATAGGGTTCATCTCCGGCAACCTGGGCGTCCAGAAACAGGGTTTTCCCGTCACTGACGATTTTGGCACCGGTTGCAAGACTGCCTTTATACCCCCGGCTGATGACCACGGGATGTTTTCCCATTTTTATCAAAAGTTCGGCAATATAGATGGCCATGGGGGTCTTGCCCGCACCACCGGCCATGATATTACCAATGGAGATGACAAAACAAGGCAGCCGTTTGGTTTTTAGCAGACCTGCCCGGTACAGCGCAAGTCGAAGATTTGAACCCACCCGGTAAAACCCGGAAGCCTTTACCAGCAAATGCTCAATGGAAAAGAGAGCCGGCCTGTAATCCTGGTCTGAGATCCGGGTAATTTTTTTTTCCAATAGGGCAAACCATGGGTCAAACAAAATGAAGATCCTCCATCCGTTTAAGGGTCCTGTCAACGGCCCCGGTATTTCCGAAAAAAACACGATAACCGGCATCACCCATTTGTTTTGCCAAAACAGGATCTTCGAAAATTCTTTGCAGTTTTGCCTGGATTTGGGATGCTGTTTCGACCCTATGGGCCCCTTTTCCATCCACCAGCAAATCTGCAATCTCCATGAAATCTGTCATGTGGGGGCCAAACAAAATAGGTTTACCGAACATGGCAGGTTCAAGGGGGTTATGCCCCCCAAAGGGCAGAAGGGAACCACCGATAAATGCAAGGTCACAGACGGCATAGGTCATGGCAAGCAGCCCCATTTGGTCAACCACTATAACATCGTGGTCTCCTTTGCCCGGCTTTAACTGTGAAAACAGGACCGGATGGTGGGAGGAGAATGGTATTTGCCCCATAATTTGCTCACTTCTTTTTGGATCCCGGGGTGCCAGGATCAGCTTCAGGTTCGGTATATTTTTTTTCACGGAGGTAAAGGCCTCCAGCAAAAATTTCTCTTCTCCTTCATGGGTGCTGCCAGCAACCCAAACCTGATCTTGATCCCCAATGCCAAACCTGGCTTTGAGTTTTAAAGACTCCTGTTTATCCAGATTCATTGGTGATTGATCAAATTTAATATTTCCCATGGTGGACAGGCAGGTGTCTAAAACGCCGACCCTTTTAAACCGCTTTGCATCCAAAGGCGTTTGGGCCATAATATGGGACAAAGGAGAAAAAAACAGGGAAGAAAACCGTCCCATCCTGAGATATCCGTGTAATGAGCGCTTGGAAAGCCTTGCATTTACAAGAACCACGGGAATCTTTTGTTGTTTCATCTGGTGAATAAATCCGGGCCAGATATCGGTTTCAACGAGACATACAATATCGGGTTTAATAAGATGACCAATCCGTAAAACACAAGCCCACACATCAAAGGGGAAATATCCAATCTGTGATGCCCGGGCGTCATTGTCTCCACAAAACAGCTGCCGGGCTGTGTCAAACCCTGTTTTTGTGGAGGTCGTAAAAATAATTTCAGCCTTGGGTTTGCTTTTTTTCAAAGACTGAACAAAAGGAAGGGCCGAACGTACCTCCCCCACGGACAGACCATGGACCCATATCCGGAAGGCCCCGGCTTGTTTCTTTTTAAACCCAGTGCATAGCCCCAACCGCTGGAGAAGGTTGGCCCTCCTTTTTTCCGACAACAGATACACAAGCGGGAGAAAAGGTAACACCAGGAAAAAAATCAAGGTGGTCAGGATGTGATAAATTAATATCATCTAATTATTTATTATCCTCATCAATATCATTCCTATGGAAAATATAAGCTGACAGTCAAAGTGTCAAGACCCAGGTACTTATAACCAGATACTTACAATACGAACAATAATACCTGTTTTCACCAGAGGATTTTCATGTTAATGAAGACGCTATGAATTGTATCACCATGGATTGTATAATTGTTGCAAGTGGAAACCTGCTGTTCACCCCAAGGATAGAACGTCTGTTAAAAGAGGCGGATTTGATCGTTGCGGCAGACGGCGGGGCAACCCATCTCAAACAAATGGATATCGCCCCCCATGTCATTATCGGGGACATGGATTCAATTCACCCGGATACCAGATGTTTTTTTGAAAAAAAAGGCACGCCCATCATCCCCCACCCTTCCCGGAAAAACCAAACAGACACAGACCTGTGCGTTGAGTTTGCCGTCAAAAAAGGCGCCACCACTGTCACAATGATCGGGGTGACAGGCCATCGGCTTGACCACACCCTGGCCAATATTTTTTTATTGCGCAGGCTTTGCACCCTGGGGGTTGAATCAAGAATAATAGATGCAAACAATGAGATCTACCTTGTAACGGATCACCTTAAACTTAAGGGTAAAAAAGGCGACCTTTTATCTGTTCTTCCGGTTTCAGACGAGGTAACGGGCCTGACACTTACAGGGCTTGAATATCCCCTTGAGGATGCCGCTATTTCCATGGGGTCTTCCCTGGGCATCAGCAATTACTTTAAAAAGACCTGGGTGACGATATCCGTTTTAACAGGGGTCTTGCTCGTCACAAAATCAAAAGATTAGCCAGCAACCCCTTTAGGCTTTCTCACCTGGTGATTTTTCTTCAGCCTTTTTTTCACCGCCCTCTTCTTCTCCCTCTTTTTTCGGGCCCATGGTATGCTCGATAATAATCTTTTCCATCTTTTCCATGGTGGTCGAAATAATCACATGTTCAATTTCTATATCCTTAAGAAAAGAACAGCTTATCCGTCTCATTATCCCTGTCATATTTTTACCATTCGGGATATAAAGGCGAAAACTTTAACAAGAAGGAAGAATTATGCTCATTAACACATTCAGCCATATCCCGGGCATTGGACCAACAACAGAAAAAAAACTCTGGGATAACGGTATACGAACCTGGAAAGATGCCCTCCTCCGACCAGCCCATATTGGCAGAAAATCGTCTGCAATTCAACGAGAAATTCAAACCTCCATTGGCCACCTGAAAAATAAAAATGCCCGCTATTTTGAAGATCTTCTTCCCGCAAGCCAGCACTTCCGGCTCTTCCCTGAATTCAGGGACACCTGCGTTTTCCTGGACATAGAAACCACAGGCCTTGAGACAACCTCCACCATTACGACAATTGCCCTGTATGACGGCGTCGCTACCCGCTATTATGTCCAGGGAAAAAACCTTAATGCCTTTCTTAAGGATATCCAGCAATACCAAGTCATTGTCACCTATAATGGCAAAACCTTTGATCTGCCGTTTATTCAAAAACACTTTAACTGTCAGTTGCCCCATGCCCACATTGATTTAAGATATGTTCTGAAAAGCCTGGGATTCAAGGGAGGTTTAAAAAAATGTGAACGAGCCTTGGGAATCGACCGGCAGGAATTGGATGGGGTGGACGGATATTTTGCCATATTATTGTGGGATGAATACCAAAAAACCAAGAACCCAAAGGCCCTTGATACACTTCTTGCCTACAATATAGAGGATGTGATCAACCTTGAAACCCTTATGATTAAAGCCTACAACCTTAAAGTAAAAGACACCTGCTTTTCAAATTCCCATACCATACCAGAGGCGCCCAAAGCCAAAAATCCGGTAAAACCGGATAAGCAGATCATCGAAAAATTAAAGTCCGCCTGTTATCAATGGTAGGGATAGGAAAGGTGTCCTGAATCTTCCCAGGACACCTTTCTTTTAAAACGCTCAAGAGATCAGTCGCCGCAGGAGCCGCCGGAGCCACAACTTCCGCATCCGGACTCTCCAAGTTCCATATCGGAATCAAGGCTGAATCCCATCCCGGTAAAGTCGATTTTAATAACCTTGGCTTTTTCCATGAATTCTTTGTCAACAACGAACTTAAGCCCTTTAACATCAAAAGAATTATCTGTATCTTTTGGCTCATCCAGAGCCATGGCAAGTGATGGACCGCCTCAGCCGCCGGAATTAAGAAAAATTCTTACAGGGGTAGGCTCTTTACCCTGGAAATAGTCATCAATCTGCGCTTTCGCAGGATCTGTCAACTCAATCATTTTATACCTCTCCTTAGTTGCTGGTGTTTGATTTTCAGGTTTATCATTCCTGAACACTCTAAATCTAACCATGGCTTTTCTGCCTGTCAATATCGCAGATACCTTTTTTCCCACTAAATTTATAAAAGATTGTGTAAATGATTGCCAAATTTAACCAGATTATTATAAAATGACTGGATTACAACCTGTACAAAAGTATGTAAAAATTGTAGCATATGCTATGATTTTTTTTAAACGAAGCAAAAGAAAATCCATTACCCTCAAACCATTTAAGGACTGCCAATGAAAATACTTGTGACGGGTGGTGCCGGATATATCGGCAGCCACACCTGTGTAGAGCTATTAAAGGAGAATTACGATGTTGTGGTATTGGATAATTTTTCCAATAGTTGTGAAGAATCCTTAAATCGGGTTCAAAAAATAACCGGCAAAACGCTTTCTTTCTACAAGGCGGATCTCCTTGACCCCCCCAGTATATACCAAATATTTGAGGACCACAAAATTGATGCCGTAATCCATTTTGCCGGCCTGAAGGCTGTGGGGGAATCGGTAAGCATCCCCTTAAAATATTACCACAACAATCTCACCGGCACCTTCAACCTACTTTTTGCCATGGACAAATACAGGGTAAAAAACCTTGTTTTTTCATCCTCTGCCACCGTGTATGGAGACCCTGCAACTCTTCCCATCACAGAAAAATTTCCCCTTTCTGCCACCAATCCCTATGGCAGGAGCAAACTTGTGATTGAAGAGGTTCTCCAGGATCTCTATAAATCGGATAAGGACTGGAACATCGCCCTTCTCAGATACTTTAATCCTGTGGGCGCCCATGAAAGCGGAGAAATTGGAGAAGATCCCCAGGGATTGCCCAACAATCTTGTGCCCTATATCTCCCAGGTTGCTGTGGGCCTTCTTCCCCGGCTAAAAGTCTTTGGTGGGGATTACAACACACCCGACGGAACCGGTGTCAGGGATTATATCCATGTGACGGATCTCGCCCTGGGTCATATCCAGACACTTCCCAAACTGCTCAGCAACCCAGGGGTGATCATATACAACCTGGGTACGGGAAATGGGTTTTCAGTACTTGAAATGATAGAAGGCGTTAAAACGGCCAGTGGCCAACCGATCCCCTATGAAATCACAGACAGAAGGCCGGGTGATATTGCCGCCTGTTTTGCAGATGCCTCAAAGGCAAAAAAAGAACTTGGCTGGGAAGCAAAAAAATCCCTGGATGATATGTGCAAGGACACCTGGAATTGGCAGAAAAAAAACCCCCGGGGGTATCGCAATCACTCCAAAGAAGAATAATCATGACACCGTATCTCCCTACCCTTCGGCAATTTATAAAAACAGGCCAACTTGACCAAGAACTGAAACGATCAAAAGTGAATATATTTTGTAATTTTCTGGCCACAACCAGCCAAATAAAATCCTGGATTAACTTAGCGTGAAAAAAGAGGGGGAACACAAGCCCATTGCCATTGGTGCCCGACTGAAAAAATGCCCCCAAATCCATACCATGGGATTCAAACCCAATTTTTCTGATTACAGCCCCGGGGAGCAGAAGCAGCTTTTTCAGGCTCCCAAAGTCTATTATCCCACAGCTTTTTATGCAGACCTGTTTAATACCATGGGAAAAAAAACCTTTCCCAGCTATCATACCTATAAATTTGCCCAGGATAAAATCAAGCAAACAGCCCTGTTTCAGATGCTGGACCTTCCCCATCCCCGCACCAAGGTTTTTTATGGTCCCCGACAAAAAAAATGCATTTTAAAAGAGTTTGATTTCCCCTTTATTGCCAAAATCCCCAGGGGATCTGCCAGGGGAATTGGGGTTTACCTCATCCAAACCTCTGGGGACCTGAGCACCTATTTAAACAGGAGAGGGCCAGCCTATATTCAGGAATATCTGCCCATTGACCGGGACATGCGCGTCATCGTGATCGGCAGACAGATAGTACTGGGATTTTGGCGCATTGCCGGGAAAAACAGCTTTAAAACCAACCTGTCCCAGGGAGGAAAAATCAGTTTTGATCCCCTGCCCAAACGAGCACTGGCCCTGGCGCTTTTAACGGCAGAAAAATGTGGCTGGAATGACGTGGGGATTGATATTATACAATCAGGCAACCGTCTCTATGTGCTGGAAGGAAATATGAAATACGGGACAAAAGGATTCCAAAAGGCAGGTATTGACTATCGGGAACTTCTGTGCAGCCTGATTCTCAACAACCGTGTCTGATACCTGCCTGTCAGAATAGGCCAGCCTCCCGTTCATCCTCCTCCCACTCCAAAAGATAGTCCTTTGTTGATGCATATTTTGAATTTCCCAGAGGGATTAACAATAGATACCCCATCCGTTCAAGATGCGCTTCAAGCAGATTGAAAAAAGCCTTTTCTATATTTTCTTTCCCAGGGGGCTCTTTCACACTGTCCGTTGACCGGCCTGCTCTTTCTATGGCCCTTGCCTCATCCATGACCAGACAGGTTAGATGTCCCTCGGGCACAAAGGCATCACAAACAACGCGATTCCATTGTTCCGGGAAATGGGTGATCTTCCAGGGGCTCAGGCCGTCAGGTCGCAAGATGTTTTTATTCTTTGGGTTAAAAGGAGATTCAACAAAGGTCATTTTTTTCTGATCAAACTGCATCAATTCCTTTAACAGTAAATGGACGTCATTGCCAAATATCCATTCTTCCGGTTCCAGCAGAACGGGTGGAAATTCATTGCTGGTAATGGCATATCTGAAGGGTCCCCTGTCTTTCCAAAATTTTATAAAATCCTTTACATTGGGCAATATCTGTCTAACACATGGTTCAGGCATGGTCCTACTTTCATTTTATGGTTATAAATAAAAAATTACACGGTTTCACGAACTTCTTTTGATAACTTTAATCAATTGTTTTTTATATCACAGTTTTACTGGCCAGAATAAAATTTTTCTTGACCTGGCTCTCAAATCTTGTTAACCAATATTTCTAATTATGGTTAACAAGATAAATAATAATAAACAGATGATCCTGGAACTCCTTTACAGGGCAAACGGCGGCACGATATCTGGGGTAAAAATCAGTGAGGCAACGGATATTTCCAGGGTGGCGGTATGGAAGCATATTGCAGCGTTGAGACAAAGCGGTTTCGTCATTGATTCCGGGCCCAATGGATATGCACTTTCCGAGCCTGAGGACCTGCTGCTTCCCTTCTGTTTTGAGCCGTCTGTCAGGGAACAGATCTACCATTTCCAGGAAGTTGAAACCACCATGGATACAGCCAAGACACTTGCCAGGGAGGGATCACCCCATTTGAGCTGCGTAGTTGCCGAGCACCAGACAAAGGGAAGGGGCCGCCTCAACCGGGAATGGGTCTCCACCCGGGGCGGACTCTGGTTTACCCTTATCCTAAAGCCCCTTGAGCCACCGCCCCTGGTGTATATTTACAATTTTGCAGCATCCCTGAGCCTGTCCCGGGTGTTAAACCAATTATTTGATGTGAATATCAGTGTAAAATGGCCCAATGATCTTTTGCTGGGGAAGGAAAAACTGGCAGGCATGCTCTCGGAGATGGAAACCCGTGGGGACATGGTTCAGTCGTTGATGATCGGCATTGGCATCAATGTCAATAATGATCCTTCCAACAAAGAATTTAAAGCTGTTTCTCTGAAAAATATTTTGAAAAAAAAGGTATCCCGGAAACAAATTCTGACCGCTTTTTTATTGGAATTCAAAAACAGAATCCAGGCCATCAACTGCCCTGAAATAATCGATCAATGGAAAAAACAAACCAGCACCCTCGGTAGCCGCGTCCGGGTTGAAACCTTTGACAGCTTCCATGAGGGAACCGCCGTTGATGTAGATGAAACAGGCGCATTGATCATTGAAGATGACCAGCAAAACCGCAAAAAAATAATTTATGGTGATTGTTTCCACACATAAAAGGAAAAATGATGCCCCCTTCCAACCAGCTTAAAATGACCGTATATACTGCCCTTTTTGTCGCCCTGATCGCCATGGGTGCATTTATCGCCATCCCCATGGGACCGGTTCCCATTGTCTTGCAGAACATGTTTGTCCTGCTGGCCGGGATCATCCTGGGTCCTGTCTGGGGACTTGCCTGTGTGGGCATCTATCTTCTGATCGGCCTTGCAGGACTCCCTGTTTTTGCCGGAGGCACCTCTGGTATCGGAAAATTATTCGGGCCCACCGGCGGATACCTCCTTGCGTATCTGCCGGCAGTTTTTATAACCGGCACCATTTCAAAGGGAGAAAAAAAAAGCATTACAGCAGATGTACTTGCCATGATAACGGGCTCTTTAATTGTTTATGCCATTGGTGTTCCCTGGTTAAAAATGGCTTTTTCCCTGTCCTGGCAAAAAGCGATTGCCGCCGGCATGATTCCTTTTTTAATCGGGGATGGACTGAAAATTGCGGCGGCAGCCTTTATGGCAAAAAAAATCAGGCCCCTGATTAAATAGCCGAGACCAAAAATAACCAATATCCAAACAACAAATCCCAGGATAAAAAGCAGGTAAAGGTATTTCACATGGCAATCCCCCTTCTTGAAATAAAGCACCTCACCCACAGCTACCCCGACGGAAACAGCGGCATTTTCGATATTTCCTTTTCTGTTTCCAAGCAGGATTTTATCATCCTGGCCGGCCAGAACGGTTCCGGAAAGACAACCCTGATAAGACATTTAAACGGTCTTCTCAGGCCCTCAAAAGGAGAGATTCGACTCCATGGGAAAAACATTTTAAAAGATCTGACCCTAACCCGAAAAACCATCGGCATGGTATTCCAGGATGCAGATACCCAGATTGTAGGGGACACTGTATTTGACGAGGTTGCCTTTGGCCCTGAAAATTTAAACCTTGAGCGCAGCCTTATTAATAGAAAGGTCACCCAGATACTTGAACAACTTGATCTGATCGGATTAAAAGACCGGAATCCGGCCACTCTTTCCGGCGGCGAAAAAAGGAAACTGGCCATAGCTGGCATCCTGGCAATGGATCCTGAGATCATTATCTTTGACGAACCCTTTGCCAACCTGGACTACCCGGGCACCCAATCCCTTTTGACCCTTATTTTTGATCTGAACAAAAAGGGCCAGACCATCATCATGGCAACCCATGACGTGGAAACACTTTTGAACTGTGCCTCCCGCCTGCTCATCATGGCAGATGGCCGGCTTGTGGAAGACGGATCAATTGCAGGCCTGCTGGGAAAACTTGAATCCCATGGAATAAAAGAACCCTGTACCTGTAAAATCACAGCAAGCATCCCCCCATGGCGACCTTAAATCCCTTTATGTTCAGACCGGGCAGTTCAAGCCTGCATTGCCTGGATACCCGGTGCAAATTTTTTCTGGTCTGCATGATGAGCCTTGCCATATTGAATGCAAGCTTCCCTGCCTGTTTCATCTGCCTTGTGATACTATTTTTTTTTTTGAAACAAATCAGACTTCCAATGGGGCACACCTTGAAACACCTGAGATATTTTATCTTGTTGCTATCCTTGATCATCCTTGCCCGGGGGATGGCCATACCCGGAGATTCTCTGTTTGCCTTCCATGGGATAACCATAAGCGCCCAGGGTCTTTACCAGGGAGCCCTTGTTGCCCTTCGATTCTTCCTGGTCATGGTCACGGGTCTTCTTTTTTCTGTCACCACTCGATCTGCCAGTCTGAAGAATGCAGCCCAATGGTATTTAAGACCCATCCCCTTTGTGCCGGAAAAACGGGTTGCCGTTATGATCAGCCTTGCCCTGGGCTTTTTACCTCTTATTTTACAACAGGCCCAGGAGACCCGCAATGCAGTCAATTCTCGGTGCGGCAACCTGGAAAAAAACCCGGTGAAACGGTTTAGCCGTCTAACCCTGCCTCTCTTAAAAAAAACCTTTTTGTCCGCCGATCACCTCATCCTTGCCATGGAAGCCAGGTGCTATGGTGAGGACCGAACCGACCCTGAATTTGAGCCCAGCGGCAAGGAGACACTTTTCATCATTGCCGTTCTTGGCTTCTGGCTTTGCAGTCTATTTTTGGAGAGCTGTATCTGCTAACTCTATAAAACCCGTAAAGCCGAAGAAAAAGTCCGTTCCATTGATTAAATTACATTTTGATCATCTATAAATTTTGTATTGATCCCAATCCACTTTTATTGTACCATTCAGATCATAATAAATCTACATTACTTTTTATATTGAGATAGATTTAATAATTAAGCTCTGAAAAGGAGGCATCATGTCCAAAACAGAGGATCCGTTTCTCGGACCCGCCATGTTTGACCTGAGGGGGAAACAGTCGGTCAGAGCAACCTTTAAGCTATCCCAGAAAGCCATCGACTCCATCGGGCTTGTGGCCATCCACATGGGCATCAAACAAAAATCCTTGTTTGATCATATCATTGAAGACATGGCTGCCCTTTCCGACATTGCCAAAACCATCCGGATCCGACAATTTCAAAAAATCCCCAGACGCCAGAAAACCTTTGTCCTGAGCCGTAAAACCATTGATGCCCTGAGCGCCATTTCCGAGACCTATGACATGCCCAGGGATGCCCTGGTTGAATATTCGGTTAAAAAACTGGAATCGGTAATAATGGCGGAAAAACTGCGCCACCAGGAACGTAAAAAACTCCACAAACAAATGGCTGCCCATTTTATAGAAGGAGAAGCTCTCTTTGAACACGCAACCGAAATTTTGGGTATTGATGACCCTTTTTGCCAGCGTTTTGAAAAGGCCGTGGTCATGACAAGGAAAACCACCCAGGAGGTCAATGAGTTCCTGGAAAAAAGCAAGGTTTTAGAAAATTTTTAGAAAATCTTTAAACAAAGTTATCATTTAATTTATTACACCATATTGATTACTGATTGAGGAGGACGCATTGATAGATGTTCAAAATCTGACCAAGTATTATAATGACTTTTGCGCGGTTGATAATATCAGCCTGACAGTCCAGCCCGGAGAAATACTCGGGCTTCTTGGCCCAAACGGTGCAGGAAAAACAACCACCCTGCGAATGCTCACAGGCTTTTTTAAGCAAAGTTCCGGCAGCATCACGGTCAACACCCTTTCAATGGGGAAAGATACCCTGGAGATCAAATCCCTGATCGGCTATCTCCCTGAATCAGCCCCCCTGTATCACAACATGCTGGTATATGATTATCTTACCTATGTTGCCAAAATCAAAGGGATCCATGACCGGGCGAAAAGAGAGGCGCGGTTCAGGGAACTGTCAGCATTATGCGGCCTTTCCGCCATCATGGGACAACCCATCGCCACCCTTTCCAAGGGGTTGAAACAACGGGTGGGCATTGCCCATGCCATGATGACCGACCCCCAGATTTTGATCCTGGATGAGCCCACCTCGGGCCTTGACCCCAACCAGATCGCAGAAATCCGGGATATTATCCGGTCCATTGGAAAAGAAAAAACCATTATCTTTTCCACCCATATTTTAAGTGAGGCAGAGGCAACCTGTGACAGAATTGCCATTATCAACAAGGGGAAGGTGGTGGCAAATGACACCACGGCCCGACTGAAACAAAACGCAACCCAGGCCTCCTTTATTCGCCTCTCCCTGGCAGGTCCCACTGAAAGCCAAGCCCTGGAGCTGCTGAAGAGCATAGATGATGCACTGGAAATAACCCCCATTGTTCCCCTTGAACGAGATATGGTTTCCTTTGAAATCAGAGATCCAAATGATATATCAAATGCGACAGATATCAGATCCAGAATCTACCTTAAAATAAAGCAAACAGACTGGATCATGACGGAACTTGCCAAAGAATCCCAGGCCCTTGAAAAAATATTCCAGGAACTGACAAGGGAGGATGCGTAAATGATGACACAAATTTCAACCATTGCTGCCAAAGAATTTAAAGATTATTTCATATCACCCATCGCCTATATTGTGATTGCCCTGTTTTTGATTGTGAGCGGGTGGTTTTTCTTTTCCACCTTTTTTATTTTCGGCAGAGCAGATTTAAGGGATTTTTTCTCTTTTTTGCCCATCACCTTTTCATTTTTTATCCCGGCCATTACCATGCGGCTTTTTTCCGAGGAAAAAAATGTGGGCTCCTATGAAATCCTTCTCACCATGCCCGTCTCTTTTACAGACATTGCCATTGGCAAATTTTTAGCCGCCACCCTTTTTACGGCAGCCATGCTGCTGCCGACCCTGGCCTATCCTCTTTTTATCTCCTTTATCGGGGACGTGGATCCAGGACCTGTCATAGGAGGATATTTCGGCGCTATTTTGCTGGCCGCTGCCTATTGCAGCATGGGGATTTTTGCCTCGGCCTTGACCCGGAATCAGATCATTGCCTTTATCATTGGATGCGCCCTATGCTTTACCCTGACCATCCTTGACCGGATGCTTTTTTTCGTGCCCGCAAAACTTACGGCCTTCATCGAATATATTGGGGCCAATTCCCATTTCACAAATATTTCCAAGGGCATTATCGACTCCCGGGATATCCTTTATTTTATCAGCCTGGTCTTTGTTTTTATTTTTTCAACCTATATTGTTATGCATGAGAAGAACTAAGGAGACACAATGGGTAATCCATCCATAAAAGAACATTATCTTAAATTTATCCTCTATATCGCCGTGATTGTACTGGTCAATATTGTAGGACTCACCCTGTTTTTCAGGGCAGACCTGACCAAAAACGGTATCTACTCCCTGTCCGATGCCAGTAAAAAGGCCGTGGCAACCCTGTCGGAACCCCTGAGCATCAACGTTTTTTTTACCAAGGACCTGCCGGCTCCCCACAACAATACCGAGCGGTATCTTCGAGATCTGCTGGTTGAGTATGCGGCAAGCGCGGGACGACAGTTTAACTATACCTTTTACAATGTGTCTTCGGAACAAGGAGATCTCACAAAACAGGCAGATGATAACCGGGAGATTGCGAAAAATTATGGACTCCAGCCGGTCCAGATCCGGGTCATGGAAAATGATGAACTCAAATTCAAAAATGCTTACATGGGCCTTGTCATCATCCACGGAGACCTCATAGAAAGAATCGGCGCCATCACCACCACCGACGGGCTGGAATATCAGCTGACAACCGCCATACAAAAACTTAACAACAAGGTCAGTGCCCTGTTGCGCCAAGAGAACAAAATCCGCGTCACCCTGTATCTATCCTCTTCTTTGAACACCATTGCCCCCCTCATCGGCCTTGACCAGCTGCCACAATTGGCCACCGAGGTACAAAAGACTATTGAAGCCCTTAACGCCAAAAATCTTAATATCTTTGAGTTTAAACACCTTGACATGAACACCAAACAAGAGATGGAAACCATTGCCAAACGCTATGATCTCATGGCCATGTCCTGGCCCCAAATTTCCGATAAAAACATTGCACCAGGACAGGGGGCAGCGGGTCTTGTCATGGAATACAAAGGTGAGGTATCCACCCTCCCCCTTATCTCCTCAATGGAGCTGCCCATCATCGGCACCACCTACCAGATGGCCGACCCAAAAGCTCTGGAAGATGAACTAACCGCCATCATGGAAAAAATGATTGGTATTAATACGGCCATCGGATATCTCGCCGACCACGGGACCCCGGTGCTCGGTCAGGACAGAATGGCCATGATGCAGGGCAGGCAAGGAAATGGGCTGCAGGTATTTAACCAGCTTTTGTCGTCACGATATGACATAAAATCCATTGCACTAAAGGAGACCGCCATTCCCGATGGTCTGAACTGTCTGATCATTGCAAAACCGACCCAAAAGTTTTCCGATTATGAATTGTTTCAAATTGACCAGGCCCTGATGAAGGGGACCAATATTGCTTTTTTCAGCGATGCCTTCAACGAAATCATGCCCCAGGGCGGCATGGGCATGCCCCCCCAGTATATTCCCCTGGACACAGGTCTGGAAAAACTGCTCACCCATTACGGAATCAGCATGAAACCGGCCTATGTTCTGGACAAGGAGTCCTATAAGCACCAGCTCCCCCAAAACCAGGGAGGGGGTGAACAAACCATCTATTTTGCCCCCATGTTAAAGGAAAACTCCATTAACAACACCCCAAAATTTATGAACAATATCAAGGGACTGGTTGCCATGCAGATCTCGCCTTTAACCCTGGAACCTGAGAACATCAAAACAGATCAGGTGACTGCCACAAGGCTTTTGGCATCCTCAGACCAGGCCTGGCTCATGGAAGGCATGATCAACCTTAACCCCATGTTCATTACCCCACCAAGTGTCCCCGAAGCATTTGCAACCCATGATCTGGCATATGTTCTGGAAGGCCGGTTTACCAGTTATTTTGCGGGAAAAGATATTCCTGCAAAGGCGTTGGGGGAAAAAGATATCCCCCAGGAGAGCCAGGAGGAACCCGCAACCGAAAAGAGCAATAGCTCAGACAAAAACCTTCCACAAGGATTCGTGGCCCAAAATAAGGTAATAGAATCATCAAAACCGGTTAAAATTTTTGTCCTGGGCTGTTCCCAGGTGCTTGCAGATAATATGCTGGATCCCGGGGGCCGATCCACCAATGCCACCTTTCTTTTGAATGTCATTGATCACCTTAATGGTGAAGATCAGATTGCCAGCATGAGAAGCAAACAACAGACATTAAATCCCCTTGCCCAAATCGCCCCCGTTACCCGGGGAATTATCAAAACGGTTAATATCGTGGTCCTGCCGATCCTGGTGGTCCTTTTCGGCCTGGGAGTCCTCATGGCAAGAAAAGCAAGAAAGAAAAAAATATCAAAGATGTTTAACGCCTAACAAGGAATAACACCATAATGAAAAAAGAATATTTAATTCTGGTCCTGCTCATCTTTGCATTGAGCGCCTATCTTGTATTCAAAAAGGACGACCAACAAAATTACACCCTGCCGGAACCCGTTAAAATTGAAAAAGGGAAAATTGACCGACTGATTATTACCCAGGAAAAGACGCCCATTGAGCTAATAAAAGAAAAGGATACCTGGGGGGTCACGGATAAAAGATATACCGCAGACATGACCGCGATCAAAAAGCTGCTGGCTGTAACCAGAAACCTCAAGGTCTCGGGTCTTATTTCCGAAAGCCGGGACATCAGCCGGTATGAGCTGGATGATGACCATTTCATCGAAGTAAAGGCCTTCAAAGGAGAAGAGTTGCTGCTCTCCTTTAAAATAGGGAAAGTATCCCCCAGCGGGAACCATACCTTTATCATGCTGGCAGGCGACACCCGGATTTATCAGGCAAATCAAAATTTTAAAAATGATTTTAATACCTCCGTTGAAACACTGAGGGATAAACAGGTCCTGACCCTTAAGGAAGACACCATCAAACAAATCACCATCGAAAAGGGTGGGGTGTCCAAAATTTTGACCGCCATCCCTTCAAAGGATGATACAAAAAAAATCCCAGTTTCCTGGAAGTTTGAAGATGGGTCATCCCCGGACAAGGAGGCCCTGACAAATCTTATATCCTCCTTGTCCTTTCTGACATGTGAGCGATTTTCAGACAGCCTGTCCAGGGAGGATCTGGAAAAGGAGTCCCCCCTTCTTAAAATAATCCTTAAAAACAAGCCCCAAATTATTTTAAACCTCTTTGACCGGAACAATGGGGACACACTGGTGGGGACCTCTTCCATGAGCCCCTACCCGTTTGTTCTGGAGTCGTATAAAGGAAAAGATATCCTGTCTTATGCGGATAAACTGGCGGGACTTGACGAGGAAGAGAAAAAAACAGACAACGAGTGAATGCCTTTCTTAAAATAGCATATCAGCCCTATAAATGGCTGGTGGTGATTCCTTTTGTGTTTTTCATTACCATGCTGTTGGGGCTGATTTGTATTGTTGTGGGGTTTGTCTTCAGCCAGGATGCAGCTGATATTCTTGCGGTTACCTGGTCCCGCCTGTGCTGCGCCATTGCCCCCCTGAGGGTCATTATCCAGGGCAAAAAAAATTATACCCGCCACCACGCCTATGTGGTGGTGGCCAACCATCAAAGCATGGCAGACATCCCGATGATCCACGGGTTCATCGGGCTTAAAATAAAATGGGTGATGAAAAAGGAATTGGGAGAAATACCGGTTTTCGGGCCAGCCTGTCGCCAATTGGGATGTATTTTCGTTGACCGTGGCAATCCCGGAACTGCGATCAAATCCATAGAAATGGCCAAGGGGAAATTATCGAAAAAATCCTCTGTCCTCTTTTTTGTTGAAGGAACAAGGAGCCGGGATGGAAAGGTCATGCCCTTTAAAAAAGGGGCCTTTATCTTTGCCATGGAAACCGGGCTTCCCATTCTGCCGATCACGGTTAAAAATTCTTTTAAGGTCCTGCCCCCGGATTCCCTTGACCTGACCCCTGGAAACGTTGACATAATCGTCCATCGGCCCATATATTTATCAGCACATGGGATGGACCGGCTGGATGAGATAATGGAGAATACCCGCCAGACAATTTCCAGCGCACTCTAACTTACGTCTTTCTGACCTGGACCAGGGAATTTAGAGTCTGCAACTTCCGAGTCCAGGGAAACATAAAAAAAATAGTCCCAGCCCCCCCCCCACTCCACTTCGCCCCCCCCCTTGTGTTGTTGTTATTTCACACCACAAAAAACAATTACAATAACCCATTGACTTTACATGTATTTTTATCCTCTCTCCCCCTTGGATTCATGGTGTTAAAAATTTACACCCACTTTACTCCCCTTTACGACACCAGGTCTAATTCCCTTTAAATTGGAGCTTATAACAATAATATTAAATAAAATTGAATTTTCTCCTTGACATAAAGTTCATTTTTCGTAAAAGTGTGGCCTATGGTGGTGGAAAGTGGATGTAATTTTTATTGCGGCTTAAATTAAGTGTTTCGATCAAGCTCCTTTCATACAATTGACCCAAAAGGCAGGATTATCATTCCGGCAAGATTCCGGAAGGTCTTGAAGGCCGATGATGAATACGGGGTTGTGATTTCTATCAAGGACGGCTGTATCTATGCCTACACCTTTGACGAATGGAAGAATCTTGAACAAAGAATCCGTGCGGCAAAAAGTGCCAGCATGGAAAAATTCAAACGGTTTTTCCTTGGCAATGCATGCCCGTTGAAATGTGATAAACAGGATCGGATTCTCATCCCCCAGAGTTTGAGAACCTATGCTGATATTGACAAAGAGATTGTCCTTGTGGGTGTCCTGGATCGGTTTGAAATCTGGTCACGGGAAAAATGGGATCACGAAAACCTTAAAATGGAGCAGGAACTTGAAAAAGAGGAAGTACGAGAAGAAATTGCTTCCCTAGGGTTGTAAAAATGGGATTTGAACATACCTCTGTCATGCCAAAAGAAGTGCATGAGTATCAAAACCTGAAACCCGGGAATATTTGTGTGGATTGTACCCTGGGCGGTTCAGGCCATGCGCTTTCAACGATAAAGGCCATCCTTCCCCATGGAATGCTCATCGGCATTGACCAGGACATGGATGCCATTGTCAACGCGAAAAAAGTTTTATCTCCCTTTGAAAAAAACATCCGGCTGTTCCACAGCAACTTTGCAAGTCTGCCCCAAATCCTTCAATCCAACGGCATCGACGGTGTTAATTCCATTCTTCTTGATTTGGGCTTTTCCTTTAACCAGCTTGCAAACGGAATGCGCGGCTTTAGTTTTAATAAAAACGAGCCCCTGGATATGCGAATGGATATCCGGACACCCCTGACAGCAAGACAGATTGTAAACACATACGCGGAAAAGGACCTGGTTAATATTTTTTTCAAGTTCGGAGAAGAAAAGCTCGCCAGAAGAATTACCAGGGCCATTGTAAAAAGACGAATGGAAGCCCCCATTGAAACCAGTAAAGAGCTGGCCCAGATTATTGTGGATACAACCCCCGCAAAACTGGCATTCAAACAAAAAATCCATCCAGCCACCCGGGTATTTCAGGCCTTACGAATTGAAGTCAACCAGGAACTGGACCAACTTGAAACCTTCATGAAATCACTTCCCTCCCTGCTGGTAAAAGGCGGTCGGGTCTGCATTATTTCTTTTCACTCCCTTGAGGACCGCATTGTCAAGCACAGCTTAAGACGCTTTGAAAACGGATGTACCTGCCCCAGGGAATTTCCCCGGTGCATGTGCGGATTTGTTCCCCAGATACGTTCAATTTTTAAACGACCCTTAATCCCGACACAGGCAGAAATAGATGCAAACCCCATGGCCAGGAGTTCTAAACTTCGGGTGGCCGAAAAATTATAAATGAGGGCCCCATGACAATAAAACACAAAACACAACCGAGTCAACGCGTCGGATACAGGTGGCTGGCGCTTATTTTGGTCCTGTTTTGTGAACTCATGGTCCATGCATGGGTCAGGACTGAGTCTACCCAGGCCATTGTAAGAATATCCAATGCCCAGGCAGGTATCACAAAGAGCCTGTCCTATGGACGAGCATTGTCTGTTGAAAGGGACCGGCTCAAATCAGACGCCAGAATCACCCGAATTGCCAGGACCCACCTGGGCCTTTCACCCGACACATTTAGCCAGACCATTTATCTTTCAGGTGAGGATCGTTAATGGGAAAAATCCCCGAAAATAAACAAATCAAACGCCGGATTCTTTTGGTCCAGATCCTGCTGGTGGGATCTGTTTTCCTATTGGGAGCCAGGTCCTTTGAGGTTCAAATTTTCAAGGCCCATGATCTGACCCGAAAAGCCGAACAGGGCTATTCCAAATATCTCACCATCAAAGGAGAACGGGGCCAAATCCTGGATCGTCACCTCAACAAATTAGGGACCAGTATTGATGCCCCCACCATAACGGCAGATCCATCCCAGATAAAGGATCCGGTCCGAACGGCTGCCCAGATTTCAAAAATTTTAAACATTAAACAAACCGATTTAAAGGCAAACTTGTCCAGGAAGGGACGATTTGTCATGATTGCCAGAAAGGTATCCCCGGCCCAGGCCAAGCAAATCCGGAACCTGGATATCCAGGGGATATATCTTAAAAACGATTCCAAACGATTTTATCCCAATCGCAACCTGGCAGCCCAGGTCATCGGCTTTACAGGGAAAGATGATTCTGGCCTGGAAGGTCTTGAGTTCAAATACAACGCCGTTCTTGAAGGAGAAGAGGTAAAGATAAGGGTAAAAAGGGATGGCACCGGCAGGGTTCTGGATATCCATAAAAACCGCCGGAACCAATTAAAGGGAAATTCCCTTGTACTCACCATCGATAAAAAAATCCAATTCCTTTCGGAAAGAACCCTTGAACAAACCGTTAAGGCCCACCAGGCAAAATCGGGCATGGCCCTTGTCATGAAACCTGCCACCGGGGAATTGCTGGCCATTGCCCATTACCCGGGATTCAACCCCAACAACTTCAGGGTCTCAAGCAAGGACACCTATAGAAACCGGGCCATTACCGATGCCTTTGAACCAGGATCTATCATAAAAGTATTCACAGTGGCAGCAGCCCTTGAAAAAGGATTTTCCCCAAAGTCCATTTTCTTTTGCGAACACGGTGAATACCGTATCGGCAAATTTACCATCCACGATACCCACCCATATGACTGGCTCACCCTAAATCAAATTATTAAATTTTCCAGTAATATAGGCGTCACTAAAATTTCAGAAACCATTGGTAAAAAAACCCTCCATGAGTGTTTGAGCAATTTTGGATTCGGCCTGAAAACAGGTATGGGTTGCCCGGGAGAAACCAATGGCAGCCTGCTTCCCCACAAACGCTGGTCAAAGATTGATACCAGCGCTATCTCCTTTGGCCAGGGCCTCTCGGTTTCAGCCATCCAATTGATTTCAGGGATCTCAGCCATTGCCAATGATGGAGTGCTGATGAAACCCATGCTGATCAAAAAGATCATCTCCAATGAAGGCCATGACCTCCAGGTGTTCCAGCCCACACCCCTGCGCCAGGTAGTGTCTCCCAAAACAGCAGCTCAAGTCAAAACGATGATGAACCTGGTGGTCCAGGAAGAGGGAACCGGAACAAAGGCTGCCATGGAAGGATATCGGGTTTGCGGAAAAACAAGCACCGCCCAAAAGGCCCGCAAGGGGAAAGCAGGCTACGAAACGAATAAATATATTGCCGGATTTGCCGGATTTGCCCCCCAGGAAAATCCAGAGCTTGCCATTCTTGTGGTGATTGATGAGCCCCAAAAACAATATTATGGTGGTCAAGTGGCGGCGCCGGCATTTAAGACCATTATGGCCCAGTCGTTTAACTATTTGAATATTGCGCCGGAACCGACAAAAACCATGATTGCAGCGGTTACAAAGGGAGAAAAAAATTGAAACTGTCTGCAATCCTCAAGGGCTGTGACCTGAAAGATAAAACCGGCTCTGTTTTGGAACCCTTGAACGAAATGGAGATAACCTCCATCAGTTGCCGGGCCCAGGATATTGAACCTGGCGGACTTTTTCTGGCGGTCAGGGGATATGCAGCAGATGGCCATGATTATATTGACCAGGCAATTACAAATGGGGCAGTGGCCGTCATTGCTCAAACCCGGCCTGATAACAACAACGCCGGCAATATTATTCTTGTGGAGGACTCCAGAAAAGCAAGTGCCATTGTTGCGGCAAATTTTTATGGCCGGCCGTCAAGGGATCTCACTCTGGTGGGGATTACCGGAACCAACGGAAAAACAACGACCTCCTGGATACTGGAAAGTATTTTCACTGCTTGCGGATACGCCACCGGGGTCATAGGAACCGTCAACATCCGGTACAAGGGAAAAACATTCGACAACCCCATTACCACCCCGGATGCCATTGAATTACAAAAAGCATTGTTCAACATGAAACTGGCCGGGATCACCCACGTCATCATGGAAGTTTCCTCCCACGGCCTGGATCAGCACCGGGTGGACGGTTGTGAATTTGATGCCGGGATCTATACCAATTTGACCCAAGACCACCTGGATTACCATGAAACCATGGACGAGTATTTTAATTGCAAACAACGCTTTTTTACAGACTTTTTGGGCCCAAACAGCCGAACAAAAAAAGCACCGGCTGTCATTAATATAGACAATGACAGGGGAAAAAGCCTGGCGAGTTCCCTCGCCTACACCAAATTTCTGGTCAGCCACACCCAGGCTGCAGACACCCAGATAGCAGACATAAGGGCCTCGAACATTACAGATGATATTAACGGACTGTCCGGAACCATTTCCCTGGCCGGGGAACCATTTCTTCTAAAAACCGCCCTCACCGGAACCTTCAATCTTGAAAACATTTTGTGTGCTGCAGGGGCAGCCCTTGCCATCGGCATTGATAAAAAAATAATCCAACAGGGCATTGAATCTCTTACCCGTGTACCAGGCCGGTTGGAAAAAATTGAGAATCGACTCAACCGCTATTTGTTTGTGGACTATGCCCATACCCCGGATGCCCTTGAATCCATCCTTTCCACCCTGGCACAGCGGGCTCCGGCACGCCTTATCACGGTATTTGGCTGCGGCGGCGACAGGGACAAGACAAAACGCCCTCTCATGGGAAAAATTGCCTGCCAATACTCTGACGTGGCAATCGTCACCTCGGACAACCCCCGGCATGAATCCCCCGGGGCAATTGTAGACGATATTATAGCCGGTATTCAGGCTGATGGCTTCTGTGAACTGGACCGAGAGACCCTTGACACCCGTCCTGCAAAAAAGGGCTATGTCAAAGAAGTCGACCGGAAACGAGCCCTTGAGTTGGCCATCATGATATCAAACCCTTCGGATATTATTGTGGCAGCCGGTAAGGGCCACGAAACTTACCAAATTACCAATTCAGGCACCATCCACTTTGATGACACCGAAGAATTGGTAAGGGCCTGTGAAAAATTTGAAACCGGATTTACCCCCATTGAATGGAACAAAAAAGATTTGGTCCAGGCCCTGGCACAACAACCTGTGATAGACACCCCAGGAGAACCAGAGGAATCGGGAAAATCAAGAGAATTGAATGAATCCTTTATATTCAGCCGTATCAATACAGATTCCAGGACCATTACCCCCTCCCAGGTTTTCCTTGCACTCAAGGGAGAATCCTTTGACGGACACAATTTTATCCCGGACCTTTTGGAAAAAGGAATACAAGGATTTGTGGCACAAAAAGGATATTTGGCAACCCTTGCGCCTTCTCTGGTGGCCCAGATTAAAAAAAAGAAAATCCTCTTTTTTGAAGCAAGAGATACCCTGATTGCCCTGGGGCTTCTTGCCCGGTATCAAAGGCTTCGCTCAAATGTAAAGCTCATTGCCATCACCGGTTCCAATGGCAAAACCACCACCCGGAAGATCATCGAAAAAATATTTAAAACCCGGTTTCACACCCTTGCAACTAAGGGAAATTTCAACAATGAAATCGGCATGCCCCTCACGCTTTTAAACCTGTCCTATGCCCATGAATGGGCTGTCATTGAAATGGGCATGAACCATCCCGGAGAAATTTCGCGGCTCTCCCAAATTGCCTGCCCCGATATCGCCATTGTCACCAACACCACAGGTGCCCACCTTGAAGGGCTTAAAACGGTTGACAATGTTGCCAGGGCCAAGAGCGAAATTTTTGAACATGTTCGAAAAGACGGACATGCCATCCTCTTTGCAGATGATAAAAGATGGAAAATTATTGAAACCTGTGCCCAAAAAAACAAAAACGTCAGTGAAATTCTGTTTTTTGGGACCGATCCAAAATCTGAAATCATACCTGACACAAGGGCAGAGAATATTGAAATAGCCGGTAACACAAGTCATTTTACCATTTCCGACAAGAAAGGGAGGGTCCGGTATTCCGTTGGCTCCCCTGCCCCTTTTATGGTGAACAATGCTCTGGCCGCCATCACCGCCGCACGGATTGCCGGGATTTCAAGCCAGGGAATTAAGACGGGACTTAACGCGTTTACGCCGGTTTCCGGCAGAATGAAGATGGACCAACTTCCCAATGGTGTCAATTTAATCGATGACACCTATAATGCAAATCCCGCATCCATGGTCCAGGCCCTGAAAACCCTGGGGCTTATGGCAAAGGGGAAAAAAGCCTTTGCCATACTCGGTGACATGCTGGAACTGGGAGCAGATTCGGATCAACTCCACCGGGAAATCGGCCATTTTGCCGCCGGAACGAATCTTGCCCACTTATATCTGTTTGGTAAACAAGCGGCCCATTTGCTTGAAGGTGCCCTTGAAAGAGGCCTTTCAAAGGACAAAATCTTTTGGGGGACAAAGCAAGAGATCGGCCGCCTGGCATTGCAGCACGCCCAACGAGAAGACTGGATTCTTTTAAAGGGCTCCCGGGGAATGACAATGGAAACCATTATTTCAGACATGAAAAATCAGGTACAAAAAGGAGGCCTATGAAACATTTTATTGCCCGGAAAGAAAGACGACTCAGTATTGACAGAAGAAACTTTTCCTATGCCGCCTATGTTCCTGAAAGAAGATCCGGCACGGACAGGCAGGATATAAAACTAACCCAGACAAACCCAAAAGTGGCCTACGCTTAATGCTTTACCAATTTTTATATCCTTTGAATGAATATTTTTCGGTTCTAAATATATTTCGGTATATTACCTTTAGAACCATATACGGCAGTCTGACCGCATTTTTGATCTGTCTTTTGCTGGGCCCCCTTGTCATAAAGCAGCTTAGCAAACTGCAAATCGGCCAGATTATCCAGACAGACGGCCCCCAGTCCCACATGGAAAAACAGGGAACCCCCACCATGGGCGGGGTTCTCATTCTTTTCTCCATTTTTCTGTCAACGATTCTATGGGGCAACCTGTCCAACCATTATGTTTCCATTCTTCTGTTAACCCTGCTTCTTTTCGGGTTTATCGGTTTTATTGACGACTATTTAATGCAGGTCAAAAAAAGAAACATGGGGTTTACCGCCAGGGGGAAATTTACCATCCAGTTTATTTTCGGCCTGGTCATCGGCTTTTTGATCTATAAATGCCCGGATTTCACCACCACCCTGACCCTCCCCTTTTTGAAAGATTTTTCCCCGGACCTAGGAATTTATTATATCCCCTTTGCCTGCCTGGTGATTGTAGGAACCTCCAATGCCGTCAACCTGACCGACGGGTTGGATGGCCTTGCGATCGGCCCCTATATTGTGGCCAGCGTCACCTACATGTTTTTTGCCTATGTGGCAGGCCATACCCAGTTTGCCGATTATCTACATGTCCGGCATATTGCATCGGCCGGAGAAATCACCGTCATCTGCGGGATTTTAGCAGGTGCAGGCCTGGGATTTCTCTGGTTCAATGCCCACCCGGCCCAGGTGTTCATGGGAGATGCAGGCTCCATTCCCCTGGGGGCCCTACTCGGCACTGTTGCCGTGGTGACAAAACAAGAAATTTTGCTGCTCATTGTGGGGGGACTTTTTGTCATGGAAGCCCTATCCGTGATCATCCAGGTTTCTTATTTTAAACTGACAAAGGGAAAACGCATTTTCAGGATGGCACCTTTGCACCACCATTTTGAACTCAAGGGCTGGCATGAATCTAAAGTTATTGTGAGATTCTGGATCATCGCCATTGTCCTGGCCCTGATTTCATTGAGTACACTTAAGATAAGGTAAACACATGGTCGACACCAAACAACCCTATTATCTGGTCGTTGGACTTGGCAGCTCCGGGCTGTCCATGGCCCGGTTTCTCCATGCAAAGGGCCAAAAGGTTGTGGCAACGGATATTGACTCATCAAGGACCCAGGCTGAAACGAGTCTAAAAGATTTAGGAATACGTACCCAAATCGGTTTCCATGACCAAGCAACCTTTAACCTTGCCCGGACAATAGTGGTCAGCCCTGGGGTTCCCCTGGACATGATCTACCTTAAGATAGCCGCCCGAAATGGGATTCCCATCACAGGAGAACTGGATATTTTTTCCCGATATAATAAGACCCCTGTCATTGCCATCACCGGGACCAATGGAAAAACAACCACCACCACCCTGATCCGGGATATGCTCAAGGCCTCAGGGCTTACAACTTTTATGGGGGGCAATATCGGCACCCCTTTGGTGGAATACCTTATGGATGACAAGCCAGCAGACTGGGTCGTGGCGGAAATTTCCAGTTTTCAGCTGGACCTGGCCCACAATTTCAAACCGGAAATGGCTCTTTTGCTGAATGTGGCCCAAGATCATTTGGACCGATACGACAACTTTGACGGCTACATGGACTCCAAATGGGGGATTTTTAGAAACCAGACATCCCATGACACGGCTATCATCAACCAGGCCATTGACGGATTTGATACACGGATTTCACAAATTTCTTCCCAGGTCCTTTCCTTTTCATCCCAATCTGATTCAAATGTGTCCGATTCAAATGTGTCCGATTCAAAAAAGGCCGATTCAAAAGAATCTGATTCAAAAACCGCCCACATAAAAAGTAGCTTAAATGCCCGAATTTCCGGTGACCATATTTTCCTCCAGACCCAGAACGGGTTTGAGGATATCGATACCCGAGCTCTCACGGAACTTCCTGGTATCCACAACCGGGAAAATATTGCAGCAGCTTGCCTGGCAAGCTTATTGGCCGGTGGCAATATGCAGGGTCTCATAGCGGCCCTGGCAACCTTTAAAAATCTTCCCCACCGCATGGCATTTGTCCAAAAAATCAATGGAATATCTTTTTTTGATGATTCAAAAGCCACCAATACCAATGCAGTGGTCCGGGCCCTTGAATCCTTTCAAACGAACATCATCCTGATCCTGGGCGGTCGGGAAAAAGGAACTGATTTCTCCCTGCTCATTCCCCAAATTCAGGACCAGGCAAAAAAAGCAGTAAAGCAAATAATTGCCATGGGTGAAGCCCGTAATCATATCCAGCAGATCCTGGGAGAAATTTGCCCGGTGTTAGCGGTAAATTCCATGGAAGCCGCAGTGGAGAAAGCCTATGAAATCGCCTGCCCAGGAGACGTGGTATTGCTTTCTCCCGCCTGTGCCAGTTTTGACATGTATGAAAACTATGGTGCCCGGGGGGATGACTTTATCGCACAGGTAAATGGAATGACAAATGGGTTGGCCAAGGAAGTGAAAAATGGACAATAAAAGCCCAATACACCCCTTTTGGGGTGAAAAGGGACTGCTCTTCCCGGTGCTGCTGCTATCTTGTATCGGTATTGTCATGGTCTATTCCGCCTCATCCTCCATCAGCATGGAAGAGCATAACAACCTGTTTTATTACATGAAAAGACAAGCCCTGTTTTTGGGCATCAGCCTTTGCGTAATGTTTGTAACCGCCTCCTTTCCCTATAGACTCTATAGAAGTTTTGCCTATATCATTCTTCTGGCCTCCCTGGGGCTGCTTGTTGCCGTGCTCTTCCCGGCATTAAATATTAAGGCAGGAGGTGCCTGCCGCTGGTTAAACCTGGGGGGATTTACCTTCCAGCCAGCTGAATTTGCAAAATTGGCCATGATCCTTTTTATCGGATATTCCCTGGCAAAAAAACAGGAAATGATCGATAAGTTTACCATCGGGTTCTTCCCCCATGCAGTTGTCTTTGCCCTCTTTGCCGGACTTATCATTATTCAACCGGATTTTGGTACCATTGTGGTCATGGGCCTAATCTGCTGGGGCATGATGTTTGTTGCCGGGGTAAAAATTCTCCATTTGCTCAGCCCCCTTCCCCTGGTCATCCCCATTGTTTATTTTCTGGTCTTCAAGGTTGAATACCGAATGTTGCGAATCCTGACTTTTATGAATCCCTGGGATGATCCCTATAATACAGGATACCAGATCACCCATTCCTTAAAAGCCATTGGATCCGGCGGATTGTTTGGTAAGGGCATAGGACTTGGGATGCAGAAAATGCACTATCTGCCCGAACCCCACACAGACTTTATCTTTTCCATTATTGGCGAAGAACTGGGGCTTTTGGGCGTCATTGCCATTTTTTCCCTCTATACCGTGATCCTTGTAACCGGGTCCCAGATTGCCAAAAATGCCGACAATATGTTTGGCACCATCACAGCAACCGGCCTGACCCTGTATATCGGGGTCCAGGTGATCATCAACACAGGGGTTGCATTGGGAGTGCTTCCCACAAAAGGCCTTACCCTTCCCTTTATCAGTTATGGCGGGACATCTCTGGTGGTGAACATGGCTGCCATGGGAATTTTAATGAACATTGGGGCATCAATTAAAAATGAACGCTAAATTCAGTCTCAATAAATTTAACCTGACCAAATTCAAGCTGGCCAAATTTAATCTGGCCAAATTCAATCTAATTATTGCTGGCGGGAAAACAGGCGGCCATCTCTTCCCCGGAATTGCGGTTGCCCAGGCCCTTAAAACAGCAAATCCCGAGGCCAAAATTCTCTTTATCGGCACCGATGCTCCCTTTGAAATTGCTACCCTGAAAACCTATGGATTCCGTCACAAAGCCATTATGGCCAAACCCATTAAGGGCGGCAGCCTGTTTGGCAAACTCATTTCAATTGGTTGTACCCTTGGCAGCCTGATCCAATCACTTGTACTTTTGGTCCGATTCAAACCAGACTTTGTTCTGGGAGTGGGCGGATTTTCCTCCTTTGCCGTGGTACTGGCCGCCTGGATCTTAAGAATCCCCAGGGCCATCCAGGAACAAAATTCCATCCCCGGTATTACCAACCGTCTTTTGTCCCGATTTTCCGACACCATTTTTACAGGCTTTGAAACCACCAAGGGTATGGATCAAAACCCGAAAACCCGTTATGTGGGCAATCCCATCCGCCGGGCAAATCCAGTGCAGACCCCAGAAGCAAACAATGAATCAAACCGGGCGACTGATATAAGGCCAGAAGATTTCACCCTTCTGGTAACTGGCGGCAGCCAGGGCGCTGCCAGCATTAACCATGCTGTTATGGAGGCATTAAATCTCATGGACCTCGCCCACCTTCATATCATCCACCAGACCGGCCTTGCCGAAGAAAGCCAAATACAAAAAGCCCATGTCAAACTAAAGGCAAGTTCAACAGTCCAGGCATTTTTCCAGGATATGCCAGCCCTCCAGGACAGAGCGGATCTTGTGGTCACCCGGTCCGGCGCCGGCACCATTTCAGAATTGACCCTCAAAGGATTGCCCGCAATTTTAGTGCCCTTTCCCCATGCGGCAGATGACCACCAGACCTTCAATGCAAAGATCCTGGCAGATCAAGGCGCCGCCATTCTCATTGCTGACCGGGACCTGACAGGCCCTCTCTTAAAAGAAACCCTCCAGGACTTGATGAAGGACAAAAAAAAGTTGAAACAAATGGGGATTGCCGCAAGAAAGCTTGCCATGCCCGATGCAGACAAAATCATTGCATCAGCAATTTTAAAGACAAAGGACCTATAACCATGTATCAAAGTAATTATCATATCCATTTTGTGGGCATCGGCGGAATCGGCATGAGCGGGATTGCAGAGCTGTTGATCAACCTTGGATACACCGTATCCGGCTCAGACTTAAAGCTCTCCCCCATTACCCAGCGACTTGAACAAAAGGGCGCCAAAATTTTCCAGGGACATGCCAAGAGCCAGATTAAAGGGGCCAATGTCATTGTCACCTCGTCTGCCATTTCCCAGGAAAACCCGGAAGTGATCCAGGCAAAGCAGATGGTGATCCCCATCATCCCCAGGGCAGAGATGCTGGCCGAACTCATGCGGATAAAATATTCCATTGCCGTTTCCGGTGCCCATGGAAAGACGTCGACCACGGCCATGATCTCCCAGATCCTGAATACAGCCGGGCTGGACCCCACCGTGATCATCGGCGGCCTGTTACAGGGACTGGATACAAATGCCCTCCACGGTAACGGAGACTTTATCGTGGCCGAAGCCGATGAAAGTGACGGCTCTTTTCTTAAATATTCACCTGCCATTGCCGCCGTCACCAATATTGACCTGGAACACCTGGACTTTTACAAGGATATTGAAGATATCAAGGACACCTTTGTCCAGTTCATTAATTCCGTCCCCTTCTACGGCCTGGCCATTCTCTGCCTGGACAATACGCATATCCAGGACATCCTGCCCAGAATCCATGTCCGGTACACCACCTTTGGCATGAGTGCCCAGTCTGATCTCCAGGCCCGGGAGATCAGTTTTCTGGACGGGAAAAGCCGTTTTTCCGTATTTCACCAGAACATTAACCTGGGAGAAATCAACCTGAACATAGCCGGCCAGCACAATATTTCCAATGCCCTGGCCGGAATTGCAACGGCCCTGGAACTTAAAATACCCTTTGCCACCATAAAAAAGGCCCTGGAAGAAATACAAGGGGTCAAACGCCGCCTTGAAATAAAAGGAAATAAAAAAGGCATCCTTGTCATGGATGATTATGGCCACCACCCCACAGAAATCAGGGCCACCCTGACAGCGGTCCGGGAAAGTTATCCGAAAAAACGCCTCATTGTTATGTTCCAGCCCCATCGCTATACCCGGACCCAGGGGTTGTTTGATGAATTCACCCGATCCTTTTACCAGTCTGCAGCCTTGATTGTGCTGCCCATTTATGCGGCCAGTGAAGCCCCTATCCCGGGTGTGGACTCAAAAACCCTGTGTGACGCAATAAAGGCACATGGCCATAAGGATGTGACCTTTGCACCGGATTTTACCCAGGCCCTGTCCATGGTCACCCACAAGGCAGGCAAAGGCGATCTGGTACTTACCCTGGGGGCTGGCGACATTTACACCCTTGGAGAACGCCTGGTGGAGATATTATAAAACCCGATGACAACAGACAAAAAATATAAAAACTTCCAGGCAACCTTGGGACTATTGTCTCAAGCAACCTTAGGACTCTTGTCCCAGGAACCCCTAAGCAAATATACCAGCTTCAGGGTGGGAGGACCCGCCGATCTTTTGGCCGCACCCCGAGACAAGCAAACACTTGTTGCCATTCTTAATGCTGCCAGGCAAGAGGGCCTTCCTGTCACCATCCTGGGCGGCGGAACCAATACCCTGGTCTCTGACAAGGGGATTAAAGGCCTTGTCATTATTCTCAAAGAACTAAAATCCGTCCCCTGTATTTTTGATACAGGATCCAACACTGAGGATAGAAAAACCATCCGCGCCGATGCAGGAGAACGCCTGTCAACGGTCTGTCAATTTGCCATGGACCAGGGCCTCGCCGGACTTGAATTTGCCGCCGGTATCCCCGGCACCCTGGGGGGCGCACTCATGATGAATGCCGGCACAGCCGCCTGGGAAATTTCCCAGGTCGTTACTGCCCTGGAGGTCATTGACACCAAAACCCTTACATTTAAGACCATTAAAAGAAAAAACCTGGCCTTTTCCTATCGGCAACTGGCGGCAGTGGATATTCTTATTGTGGGGGCGCATCTCTCCTTGACCCCGACAGACCCGGCAGGGATCAAAAAGAGATTTGATCAAACCCTGAAAACCAAAAAAACCACCCAGCCAATATCTCTGGCCAGTGCCGGATGCTTTTTTAAAAATCCCTCTTCCCATGCCCCGGCCGGCAAGCTCATTGAAGATGCCGGTTTAAAAGGAAAAAAGATAAACGGCGCCCAGATATCTAAACGCCATGCCAATTTTATTATCAACACCGGTAACGCCAAGTGTGAAGACATAATAGCGCTTAAAAACCTGGTTCAAAAAACCGTGTTTAAGAAATATAATATTAAACTTGAAACAGAGGTAAAGGTAACCGGTGAATAAAACAATGAAACAAAACAAGTTTAAACCCGAAGCCTCTTCCCCAAAGGGAAAATCAGTCTCTGCAATTGCCTCAAAAAAACACAGCATTAACGTGTTTTTTGCCTTTGGCTTACTTGTTCTGATGAGCCTTACCTCCATCTGGGTCTATGATGCCGTTACCCAATCCCCGTTTTTTGCCATAAAACAGGTGGACATTTCAGGAACCCAACGGGTGAAAAGAAATGAAATAATCCAACTGACAGGCGTGACAGACCAAACCAACCTGTTCCAGATAAACCTAAATTCCATTGAACAACAAATTTGCTGTCATCCCTGGATTGCCAGGGTCTGTGTCAAACGGTCCCTGTTTTCAACCCTCGTGGTGACCGTTGTTGAAGAAGAACCCCTGGCCATTGTGAATATTGAAAATCTGGCGGACATCATCATCAACACCCAGGGGCACCCCTTTAAGGAATATGACCCCCAAAAGGATCAGCTAAATTTTCTACCCACCATATCCGGTATAGACCTTACCCGGACCGGCAACTCCTTTGGGTTTGAAGGTCCCTTGTTCAACGCCATCATGGATCTTCTGGAAATCCAAAGTTTTGGCAGGATCAACACCATAATGGGAAATGAAAACACAGGTATCACCATTATAGCCAAGGACATTTACAATAAAAACCCAGACCCCCAGGTAACCCTACCCATAAAACTGGGGTTTACCCGGTTTGAGGAGAAACGAATTAAAGCAATTAAAATCAGTGCCTATATGAATAAAAATTTTCCAGAAAAAGCCATTCGTACCATGGATCTTTATAATATAGAAAAAATTTTCATCACAACAAAAGAGATTGATGCTCTGCACCACACTATAGAAAAGGGGGTTTAATTTGCAGGGAAATGAAAAAATAATAGTAGGTCTGGACATCGGAACAACCAAGATTACTGCGGTTGTCGGGGAGATGCTCGATGATGAGATAAACATCATCGGTGTAGGCTCCCACCCGTCCACAGGGCTTCGCAAGGGATCTGTGGTGAATATAGAATCCACAGTGGACTCTATACGAAAAGCGGTTGAAGAAGCAGAACTCATGGCTGGCTGTGACATTTCATCTGTTTATGTGGGAATTGCAGGAAACCATATCAAAGGATTCAACAGCCACGGCATCATCGCCATTAAAGGAAGGGAAATCATGGAAAGCGATGTGGAGCGGGTAATAGATGCTGCCAAAGCAGTTGCCATTCCTACTGACCGGGAAATCCTCCATGTCATTCCCCAGGAATTCATCGTGGATGATATGGAGTCCATTCAAAATCCCGTGGGCATGACCGCCATTCGCCTTGAAGCCAAAATCCACATTGTCACAGGGGCTGTCTCTTCTGCCAGGAACATCGTCAAATGCTGCAACAAAGCAGGACTTGAAGTCTGCGATATTGTCCTGGAATCCTTGGCATCGGGACAGGCCGTTCTCACCGATGAAGAAAAAGAGCTGGGGTGTTTATTGGCGGATATGGGCGGCGGGACCACAGACCTTGCCCTGTTTAAGGACAACAATGTTAAGTTCATATATGAACTGACCGTGGGGGGCCATAACCTGACCAATGATATTTCCATTGGGCTGCGGACCCCATTGCCGGAGGCGGAAAAAATCAAAATAGAACATGGCACCTGTGTACCCCAGAATGTCAGATCAGGCGCCACCATTGAGGTACCGGCTGTGGGTGGCAGGGCGCCGAAAAAACTGTCCAAGGGTATTCTGGCGGAAATTCTTGAGCCCAGGGTAGATGAAATATTTTCTTTGTTAAAAAAAGAAATATTTTCCAACGGGCTTGAAAATTCCTTTCCGGCAGGATTTGTCCTGACAGGGGGAAGCGTTGTAATGAACGGTATTTCGGAAATTGCTGAATCGGTTTTTAATGTGCCGGTGAGAGTGGGTGAACCCAATAATATCGGCGGATTAAAAGACATTGTAAAAAATCCTGCCTATGCCACAGGGGTAGGCCTGGTAATTTTCGGCAGTGATGCCGCCTGTAAAATTGATTTTAAAGAAACGGATACAGGATTCAATTCCATATTAACAAGAATGAAACAGTGGTTTAAAGATATCATATAACTTTAGGGAGGTGGATATGACGTTTTCTTATGTAGAGAGTGACAGTTCGGCAAAAATTAAGGTAATTGGCGTAGGCGGAGCTGGCGGAAATGCCGTCAACAACATGATCGATGCAAAACTTAAGGGAGTTAAATTCATTGTTGCCAATACAGATGCCCAAGCCCTTGAATCATCCAGGGCAGAAACAAAAATCCAGTTGGGAACACAACTGACCGAAGGCCTGGGCGCTGGTGCCAATCCCAACACAGGCCGGGAAGCTGCTTTGGAAAGTATGGATGAACTCAGGGAGGCATTGCAGGACAGCCACATGGTGTTTATCACCGCTGGATTTGGCGGTGGGACCGGTACAGGAGCTGCCCCCATTATTGCTGAAATCTGCAAGGAGCTAGGCATTCTCACCGTGGCCGTTGCATCCAAACCCTTTTCCTTTGAAGGCAAGAAACGAGAAAGACAGGCCCTGGAAGGGCTGGAAAAACTCCAATGCATTACAGACACTGTGATTGTCATCCCCAATGACCGCCTCCGGGGCATTGCCCCAAAGGGTGCCAGGATGGTGGACATGTTCATTAAAGCCGATGAAATCCTTCACCATTCCGTCAAGGGTATTACTGACCTGATCATGATGCCTGGGCACGTCAACCTGGATTTTGCCGATGTAAAAGCCACCATGCAAAAAGCGGGAAAAGCCCTCATGGGAATCGGTATTGCCTCGGGGGAAAACAGGGCCATTGAAGCCGCTGAAAAAGCCATTTCCCATCCCCTGCTGGAAGATATTTCCATCTCAGGCGCCAAGGGGGTTCTCATGAACATCACCTCCAGCTCCGATTTGACCCTGGAAGAAATGACCGCGGCCTCGGACCGCATCCACCAGGAGGTAGGAGATGACGCAGATATCATCTGGGGCCAGACCTTTGATGAGGAGCTTGGAGATGAAATGCGGATCACTGTTATTGCCACTGGTATTGGCATGGAAGAACCCCAACTGGCTGAAAACATGCATCGCTTTGATCCCAAAGCCCAGGTGGCTGCCCAGGCAGCAGCCCCCCAGCCAGTGTATGCCCAGCAGACCTATGCAGGTGCAATGGAAGCTGCCATGCCAATGGGAGCCGCCCATTCCAGGGAACCCATTGTCAGGGGACAAGTCAGGACCCCCACCCATGATGAGCTTGCCAATTGGAACGAGTTTGACAGCCCGGTCCGGGTCACCCAAAAGCGGGTGGTTGGAGATGAAAACATGGTCAATGATTACCCGGCCATGGCATTTGATCATGATGATCTGGAAGTGCCCACATTTTTAAGAAGAAAAGCTGACTGATCCATGAAAAAACGGCTCAAACCGGCAAAAAGAAGAAATGCCGCCAGTCACAAGCACAGTGGACATGGCTCCACCCAACAAGGATCCGACGAACAAGGGGCCATCATAAAGCGGGGCAAGGGGTTGATAAAGGCGGCCCTTGTTTACCCCAACACCTACAAGACAGGCATGTCAAGCCTGGGATTCCAGACCGTATACCGGCTGGCGAACCAGATAGAAAACATTGCCTGTGAGCGGGTGTTTTTACCGGATCCACGGCAAAAGATCCGGCAGATCAAAAGCCTTGAAACCGGTTTAAGCCTTGATCGCTTTGATATTATTTTATTCTCTATTTCTTTTGAGAACGATTTTTTGCACCTTGTCCAACTCCTGAAAAAAACAGGCATCCCCCTGCGATCATCCGATCGAAACCACACCCACCCCCTGGTGGTCGCGGGGGGAGTCGCCTGTTTTTTAAACCCGGAACCCATTGCCCCCTTCATGGACCTTTTCCTTCTCGGGGAAGCAGAATGCCTGCTGAATGTTTTCTTTGAACAATTCCAAAAAGCCGATAACAGGGCAGCCCTTCTATCCACCATAGAAACGCTTCTGCCCGGTGCCTATATTCCATCCCAGCACCTGGCGATTCTCTATTCCCACCCCCCTATTTCCTCCCCATCTCCCCCGGCCAAAATTGATGTGCAATACCTTGATACCCTTGACCGGGTAAAAACCACCACCACCATCACGACCTCCCAAACAGCCTTTAAAGAGACGTTTCTCATCGAAACCCTCAAGGGCTGCCCCCATGGGTGCCGATTCTGCACGGCAGGATTCATCTACCGGCCTCCCAGAATTTATCCCACTGAAACCATTTACCAGGCCATTGATAAAGCAAAGGATCGGGCAAAAAAAGTGGGTCTGGTCAGCTCCGCCGTCCTGGACCACCCGGATATCCATCTCATCTGTCAATATGCCCGGGATCGAGACCTGAAACTCTCATTTTCTTCCCTTCGGGCAGATAAACTCACCGATCAAATCATCGAAATTTTGTCGGAGTCAGGTGTTAAAACCGCAACAATCGCCCCGGAAGCAGGATCCCAGCGGATGCGAAATATTATCAATAAAAAAATCTCATCAGAACAAATTCTCCATGCCGCAGGACGGCTTGTGGATGAAGGTATTCTCAATCTAAAGCTCTATTTCATGATTGGCCTTCCCTTTGAAACCGACCTGGATGTAAAAGAGATTGTTTCCCTGACACTGGCCATAAAAGCAGTCTTTTTAGAAGCCGCCAGAAAAAAGAAAAAAATAGGCACCATCACCCTTAGCATCAACCCGTTTATTCCCAAACCCTGCACCCCCTTCCAATGGTGTGCCATGACACCGGAAAAAGTATTAAAACACCGGATAGATATCATCCGCCAGGGCCTGAAAAAAATAGCCAATATCACCACAAATTTTGAATCCCTGCGACAGGCCAAGTGCAATGCACTGCTCTCTTTAGGGGATCGGGACACAGCTGATATCATTGAAACGGCAGCAGAATATGGCTGGACCCGGGCCATGAAAATCAACAAAAACTATTGTGATCGCGTGATTTACCAAGAGAAACCCAGGCCCGGGAAAACCTGTCCTGCAGTCCCCCTGCCCTGGGACATTTTGCACCACCGGGTTAGGGATGAATTTCTTGCCCGGGAATATGAAAAGGCAGAACAGGAAAAAAAATCGGTATCCTGCCCCATGAAGGATTGCAGTCTTTGCCGGATCTGCATCTCCCCTTCATAAATCATACATTTTGTACCAAACCAGAGACAGCGGATCTTTTGGATACTTTTTTATATGAAACTCCGGTCATGCCAGTTATTTAAAACATCCACTGCATTGCCGAATCCACAAATGTAATCAAAGATGCCGCAATAAACGTGGTCAACAAATCAGAGATCTTAAAATCCTCCATGAGTTTATCGGTCAGCCAGAGCATAAAGGCATTGATCACCAGCTTGAACAAACCAAAGGTAATGATCATAAAGGGTAGGGATAACAGAACCAAAAGCCAGCCTGTAAAAAAATTTATCAATGAATACACGATTGCCACCAGAATGGCGGTATAAAAATTTTTAACCCGGATACCCGGTAGTAATTGGGCCACCAAGAACACAGCCACACTCAAAATCAGCACATTAATAATCATCATGAAATCTCCCGTCAAAGTAATATAATCTATAGCCGTATTTACTATGGGACACAAAAAAAAGAAAGAGATACCGGTTTAAGCCAAAAATTTAAATCTATTAAGAAATTGGGCAAAAGGACATATCCAATACATCCCGGCAGCATGCAGATGAAAAAGGTGATAAAATAAGTGGCGAATCTAATTGTTTTTTTTAGATAATATGAAATAGTGACGGTTGTTCTTGTTCAAGATATAATTTTAGACTCTGATCACCTACAAATCTGCAAAATCCTCATCTTCCTATTAGCAAATGGCGGTTCAAATCGCTGAAGCCATTAAAAAAGGTTCCCAGGGTATATGTAACCCAGGGACCTGAAAAATTCCCCGGTATATTCTAAATCAATTGTTTTACAATTTCCTTTGGGGTCAACTCCAGATCAATCCTGCCAGCCTGGGTAAGATCATGAATTATAGTGGGCAAGCCAAGGATGGCCAGGGTTTCAATAAAAGGGTCCGGATCAAGTTCTTCTACATTGACCATGGTTTTGGGATCCCACACCCCTTTTGCAATCAACATTGCTGCGGCAACAGGTGGTACACCAGCGGTATAGCTTATCGCCTGTGACCCCACTTCGTTGTAGCAGGCCTTGTGATCACAACTATTGTAAATAAATATTTGTTTTGGTGCTCCGTCTTTGATGCCCTGCACCAGATTGCCGATACAGGTTTTACCGGTATAATAGGGCGCCAGGGTTTGGGGATCGGGCAAAACAGCTTTTAATACCTTAAGGGGAATCACTTCTTGTCCCTGTGCTGTTGTTACGGGCAGATGAGACAGCATGCCGATCTTGTCCAAAACGGTAAAAACATTAATATAGTGCTCACTGAACCCCATCCAAAAACGAATACTTTTGGCCTTGATATTCTTACTCAGGGAATGCAGTTCATCATGGCCGTTCATGTAAATTGGCTGTTTCCCCACCAGGGGGAAATCATAGACACGCTTAACCCCATGCATGGGATAACATTGCCACTTCTGGTCTATCCAGGTCCACACCTTTACAAACTCTCGAAAATTAATCTCAGGATCAAAATTGGTTGCAAAATATTTTCCGTGGTCACCGGTATTCACGTCCATAATATCAATGGTATCAATGGTATCAAAGTGATGCTTAACCGCCAGGGCACAATACGCATTGACAACCCCGGGGTCAAAACCGGATCCCAAAATAGCCGTCAACCCCTTTTCCCGAAACCTCTCTTTATGCTTCCATTCGTAATTGGCATACCAGGGAGGATCCTCACAAACCTTATCGGGATCTTCATATATGGCCGTATCTAAATAAACGGCACCCGTCTCAAGACAGGCCTCCAGCACCGCCATATTAACAAAGGCCACGCCTAAATTTAAAACAATTTGAGAATCAGTCTGCTGGATCAGACGGACCGTAGCCGATACATCCAGGGCATCCAGCTTATGTGCAACAATGGCTTTTCTTGTATCCTTCATATGGTTTTTTTGCTGTATACTATCAATAATGGCATCACATTTTTCTTTGGTCCGGGAAGCAATATGAATATTTCCCAGGACATCATTATTCTGGGCACACTTATGGGCCGTAACATGTGCAACCCCACCGGCACCAATAATCAAAACATTTTTTCGTGTCATTCTAATCACCCAATTTTTTCATGAAAGAGTATTCAAAAAATCGTTATAGTCAAACTTTCTAACCAACTCCATTGTCCCATCCAAACGCTTCACAACGATGGATGGCATGGGCAGCCCGTTAAACCAGTTTTTCTTCACCATTGTATACCCTGCTGCATCGGCAATTTTTATGGTGTCTCCGATTTTTAAGGGGGTTGAAAACCAATATTCACCAAATACATCTCCGGCCAAACAGGATCTGCCGGCAATGATATATTCATGTTTTCCGGTGTCACTGGTTTCAATTTGGGCATTTAACCTGTAAATCAACAGATCCAGCATATGCGCTTCTATGGAAGCATCCACAATTGCAATATCTTTTTCATTGTGGACGATGTCTAAAACACTGGTAACCAATTCTCCTGTCTTCGTGATAACAGACTCCCCGGGTTCCAGATAAATCTGAATATCAAATTGTTCACCAAACCCCTTGAGGACGTTGCTGAATTTTTTGATGGGATAATTGTCCCGGGTAAAAAACAGGCCGCCGCCCAAACTCATCCATCGAAGCTTGTGTAAAATATCTCCATATTTTTGCGCCAGCAGATCCAGGGTATGGGAGAAGGCATCAAAATTGTCATTGTCACAATTAAAATGAACCATGATACCGCTGAGTTTATCCAATACCGGCAGAATTTGCCGAGTATCAACTACCCCCAACCGTGAATAGCGTCGCGCCGGGTCCGCCAGATCATAATTGGAATAACTCATGCCGGGATTTACCCTCAACCCAAGGGGATGCCCTTTCACCATTCCATAATACGTCTCTAACTGAGCAACAGAGTTAAAAATAATTTTATCGGCAAAACCCGTGAGAGCGCAAATCTCATCGGGGGCATAGGCCACACTGTATGCATGCACCTCTTTGCTAAATTTTTCATACCCCAGACGCGCCTCATAGAGAGAACTGCTGGTGGTACCATCCAGATAGGGCTTCATCAGATCAAAGACAGACCAGGTGGAAAAACATTTAAGGGCCAAAACAACCTTTGCACCCGAAGCCGCCTTTATCTGACCAATGATTTTCAGATTTTTTAATATTTTTTTTTCGTCTATTAAATAATAGGGAGTTTTCATTCCGGGAATATCAAGATTAACCCCCCAGATTTTGCAGGGAGCAATCTTCTGTCCTTTTTTGTCTTTAATCATTTGTTGCTGGTTGTAGACTCCTAAAAAACAGATTATAAAATGATCAGCAGGCTGGTCAATAATAATAACCGGCATGGCCAAAGTTTCATATGAAAAACATGGAGAAGCTGCCCAAAGGAACCCGGATTGAAACCATCAGATAGCCACAATACCATCCGAACATTTATTGCCATTCTCCCACCGAAAAACATTAGTCTTTTTCTTCGCAAAATTCAAGGTGCAATCAGAAAGAACCAGGTCAAAGCGTCATGGAGCAGGACATCCTTGTTTAAAGTAAAATTTTCCGGCAGTCCACCCGGATAAATAAATCGGGCCGAAAATAAAAAAAGCGGAGAAAGGCGACAGCACTTGGGGATTGAAACCCTGGTAAATTTTAAAATTTTCCTTGAGTATATTCACAATTAATTCTATAAGATATTTTGAATTTTGTTTAGGAATTTTTGATGATTTCCCTGTGTGGCGTCATCTCATTGTACCCGCTGTATTAATATAACAACAAACGACAACAACATTTAGGAGGTTTTATGTCAACTTTGGTATTTGGTCACAAAAACCCAGATACAGACTCAGTTTGTGCTGCAATTGCACTGGCTGATCTTAAGAAAAAACTTGGTGAAGATATTGCACCTGCAATGCAGGGCGCACTCAATCCTGAATCTACATTTGTACTTGAAAAATTTGGTGTGGCTGCCCCTGAGGTCGTTACTGCCTATGCTGGCAAAGATGTATATCTTGTGGATCATTCAGACCTTAGCCAGAGCGCGGACGATCTGGGTGAAGCAAATATTCTTGGCATTGTAGACCATCACAAACTGGGTGATGTAACCACAGGACAGCCCCTTGAGTGCTGGATATGGCCTGTAGGCTGTACCTGTACTGTTATCGCGTCCATGTATAAATACTTTGGTATTGAAATTCCAAAAGATATTGCCGGCATCATGCTCTGCGCCATTCTTTCCGATACCGTTATCTTCAAATCCGCCACCTGTACTGATTCCGACAAAAAAGTTTGTGCCCAGTTGTCTGAAATATGTGGTGAGAGCGATCTGGATGCCCTTGGTATTGAAATGTTCAAAGTTAAATCAGCGGTTGAGGGTACCCCCATTCGTGAACTGGTTTTCCGTGATTACAAAGATTTTAACATGAGTGGAAAAGGCGTTGGTTGCGGTCAGCTTGAGCTGGTTGATCTTTCCATTGTTGACGGTATCAAAGCTGATCTTGAAAAAGATATTGTTGCCCTGAAAGCGGAAAAAGGCCATCACACTGTACTGCTCATGCTGACCGACATCATGAAGGAAGGCACCGAGCTTCTCGTTGCAACCGATGACGAAGCGGTTATTGAAAAAGCATTCGGCGTTAAACCAATTGATGGGAAAGCTTGGCTTCCCGGCATCATGAGCCGCAAAAAACAGATCATTCCTTTTCTTGAAAAAGAATTGGGTTAATGGTTGTTTAAACCACTATATTTAATATAGAAAAAACCGCAAAGGGGCTGGAAAAATTCTTTCCAGCCCCTTTTTTAATTTTTACAGGCCTTTACTGCAGATTCAACAGATGCAAAACCCGGTCATGATGATAATCAGTACATCACCATCCATGCCAAAATTTATTCCATGACCTCATACCCGTTCATTCCCGGTTTTTCATAGCAGACAAGCCCGCATTGCAGGCATCTGCCTGCCTCTTCATGGGCAACATCCGATGAAAAACCCGTGGAAAATTTATCTTTTTTCTCCTCTCTGGCCTCTCTGGAAGCCGAAATTTCAAGGATATTTCGGGGGGTAAGCGGCACAAGGTTCAGTGAATTCACATCTTGGAGAACCGACAGCTTAGTTATCATTTTGACGGGATTTTGTAATTCAATACCGTATACGAGATGATGAATTGCAGCGGCGGCCTGCCTGCCGCCGTTAATGGCGGCAACGGCAGAAGAATATTCAGAGATCACATCCTGTTTTGATAACAACCCATATTCCCTGTTTGCATCTGGTTTTTTCTGCAGCTCGACACCTTCCCACATTAAAGGTTCATTGCGATCATGGTCTTGGTTTCCTGTCTTTCCATCATTTTCCTGGACTTCATTTCCAGAAGGGATAAACACCAACTCAGGAAACCGTCCCGAACCAATGATCAGCGTGTCTGTATCAATAGCATGTTTTTCGCCCGTATCAAGCTCAACATACTCAATCCCAGTCAGAGACTGATCTTTTCCCATCACCTTTGTGATACCGGTATTATAAATTATCGTTGCACCTTCCCGACCCAGCTGCTCAATTCCCTGGGCGTCAAAAGAAGAATCCTTTGCAGCTTTCCGCGAAACAACAACAATATTTTCCGCACCCCTTGATTTAAGTATCTTCACAGCATCTGGAAGCCGAATCCCCCCCCCTGCAATCACCACTTTTTTCTTGGAATCCACCACAATTTTTTCCTCGGAGACGCTTCGGAGAAGATCAATGAGAAGATAAGCCCCGGGAAATACAGAATCCGCCTTATTCACGCCCCCCCTTGCAAGCCGGGAGTCCCAGCCGCCAGTGGCGGTAAACACGGCATCAAAGCCACTGCCCAGCAATTGGGGTATGGTAAAATCCTTCCCCGCTTCCTGACCGGTTTTCATTTGAACCCCCATGTCAACAATGCCCTGGATATCCCAGTCCAGGACATCCATGGCCAGGCGCTCCCGAGCAATGGCAACCCGCAGGATCCCCCCCAGGCGATCGGTTGTTTCAAAAACCGTGGCCTCATGGCCCAATCTGGCAACAAAGAAAGCCGCTGACAAGCCTTCAACCCCGCCGCCGATCACGGCAATTTTTTTACCCGAAGCCGGTGCCTTGTAAGGTTGAATCCGCTTATCCTGGTTCATTTCATAGTCACACACAAAGCGTTTCAAGTTATTGATAGCCACAGACTCATCCTGAAGAAGCCTGCGGCAATTAAACTCACACAGAGCCGGACAAATCCGGGAGATCACCGTTGGAAATGGCATCCTTTCCTTGATCACCTGGAGGGAGCCGTGATAATCCCCTTCCCCTATCAATCGCACATATTCCTTAATGTTGATACCCGAAGGGCAGGCTCTCTGGCAAGGGGTTACGCATTCTTCCTTTGTATACTCCCGGATGATTCTCCGGGTCACGGATGTAAGCCGGATAATATTTTTGGGACAGATTTTTTCACAGGCACCACAGCCGGTACACTTTTCCTGGTCCACCTTGGGCAGCCCGTCTTCTCCCATGGAAAGAGCGCCAAACTGGCAGGCCGTCACACAGGTGCCAAGTCCCAGGCATCCAATTCTACAGACCTTCATCCCCCCCAGTAGCATGGTGGCCGCCCGGCAATCCCGAACCCCCTGGTAGGTATAGTTTAAGTCTGCCTTTGCATTGCCATAGGTGCATCCCGAAAGTGCAAACTCAGGTTCTTTATCAGACACGGAAACGCCCATGATGGCTGCAATGGCCATGGCCACATCCTCACCGGCTGCCACACAGGAATTTACATCGGACAAGCCGTCAACAATGGCCTGGGCATTGGCATTACAACCAGGAAATCCGCACCCGCCGCAATTGGCACCGGGAAGTACATCGTCAATTGCCACCACCGTCGGGTCCTCATATACATAAAACGCCTTTGATGCAATCACTAGAACGGTTCCGATTGCAATCCCCAATCCACCCATCATTAAAATCGATTGAAACATTTACATATCCTTATTATGGTGTGCAATTTTGTTTACTTATTTTTTTATCTATAGATCGTCCATTACTGTATACCCTTCGGGAAAATGAAAAGTCAACCATATCAATAAAAATATTTTTTATCTGTCACATTGACAATAGTTAGCTGATACGGTAGTTAATTACCGTTGTCCGGGGCAATCGAGCGAAACTGTTATAAAATAATTCTAGGAAAAACCATGGAAAAGAATATTATAACAATAAATGAAAATAGTCTGACCTTTAAGCCTGGTGAAACAATTCTTAGCATTGCGCAACGGAATAAGATTGATATTCCAACCCTTTGCCATTTGAAAAACACCATCCCAACCAATACCTGTAAAGTCTGTCTTGTGGAAATAAAGGGGAAACCTGATCTTGTGGAATCCTGTGCAACCAAGGCCGCCAGCGGCATGGTTGTCCTTTCCGAATCCCCAAGGGTTATAGAAGCCCGCAAGAAAAATATCAGCCGCATGCTGGCATCGGGAAACCATAATTGTGCCATTCGCGATTTTGATACCGTTGACTGGACCTCTTTTCAACTGGGCGTATTAAAAGACGACGGCAAGGAGGATCTGTGCCCTGTCTGGGGAGATTGTGAACTCCAGAATCTAGCATACCGCTACCAGGTCAAAACAAAGGGGTTGCCCCTAAATGGGTGCCAGTATGAAACAGAACGGGTCAATCCCTTTATTATCCGGGATTTTTCAAGGTGTATCCTTTGCGGTCGCTGTGTAAAGGCCTGCCGCGAAATCCAGGTCAACAATGCCATCGAATTTGGATATGCCGGCAAAGATCTAAAAATAATTGCCCATAATGATGCTGTTCTCAAAGATTCTGATTGTGTTTTCTGCGGTGAGTGTCTTCAGGTCTGTCCAGTAGGCGCATTGATCCCGGACAAGGCATTTCGGGATGACCGGTTTAAGGATACCCATACCATCCGGACCACCTGTTCCTTTTGCGGGGTGGGGTGCCAGATGGATATCTTTGTCCAGGACAACCAGATTGTCAAAATCGACGGGGCAGATGTAAACTTACCCCCCAACAATGCAAGTCTCTGCGTTAAGGGACGATTTGGATTTGATTTTGTTGGTTCCAAGGACCGCCTGACCCTGCCCCTTATCAAAAAAGAAGGAAAACAGGTAAAAGCTTCCTGGGACGAAGCCCTGCAACTTGTGGCAGACAAATTTACCGCCATTAAAGAAAATTTTGGATCAGACGCCCTGGGCGTTCTCACCTCAGCACGGATAACCAATGAAGACAATTATGTGGCACAAAAATTCACCCGGGCCGTATTAAAAACAAACAATATAGACCATTGTGCAAGGCTCTGACATAGCTCCACCGTAGCCGGTCTGGCTGCAGCATTTGGAAGTGGTGCCATGACAAACACCATCGCAGATATTGAAACAAGCGATCTGATCCTTGTCACCGGATCCAATACCACGGAAAACCATCCGGTATTGTCCAGTTTTGTCAAAAGAGCTGTTCTGAAAGGAAAAAAACTCTATCTCATCGATCCCAGGCGGGTAAAATTGGCAGATCATGCCAACCAATGGCTCAGGCCATTTCCCGGTACCGACATCGCCTGGATCAACGGGTTGATGCACGTCATCATCCGAGAAGATCTCCAGGATAAAAGTTTCGTTGAACAAAGGACTGAAAACTTTGACGCTCTGAAACTCACCGTCGAACGATATACGCCCGAGTATGTTGAAGCCATCACCGGTATTAAAGAAGAAGATCTCATTGAAGTGGCCAGACAATTTGCCACGGCCCCTGTTGCCAGCATTCTCTATTGCATGGGCATTACCCAGCACACCTGCGGTACAGACAATGTAAAATCCCTGGCAAACCTGTCCATGCTCTGCGGCCATTTGGGCAAGCCCGGTGGCGGCGTCAATCCTTTGCGCGGCCAGAACAATGTTCAGGGTGCCTGTGACATGGGGGGGCTGCCCAATGTATTCACGGCCTACCAGCCAGTAAACAATGATGATGTCAGAAAAAATTTAGAACGAGCCTGGAATGTTTTAGACATGAGCCCCACGCCAGGGCTTGTGGCAACGGAAATGTTCAATAAAGCCTATAGCGGTGATTTAAAATCTCTGTTTATCATTGGAGAGAACCCCATGATATCAGACCCAGACCTGAACCATGCCAGGAAAGCCATTTCCAACCTGGATTTTCTTGTGGTCCAGGATATTTTTGAAACAGAGACCACAAGAATGGCGGATGTGGTATTGCCCTCTTTTTGCTTTGCTGAAAAAAACGGCACCTTTACCAATACAGAACGTAGGGTCCAGCGGGTCAGAAAAGCTGTGGACGCACCGGGAGAAGCTCGCCGAGACTGGGAAATAATTTGCGGCATTGCCAGTCGCATGGGCTATGCGATGACCTATGAAAACAGCCATGAAATTTATAAAGAAATTGCAGCTGTTACCCCGTCCTATAGAGGAATCACCTGGGAGAGAATCGATAAAATCGGTATTCACTGGCCATGCCCCGATGAAACGCATCCGGGAACCCCCATCCTCCATACAACGCAGTTTACAAGGGGGAAAGGATTTTTCCATGCCATTGAACATGTACCACCGGCCGAGCTGACTGATGAGAAATACCCCTATATCCTCACAACAGGCCGGGTCCTATACCATTATCACACCGGCACCATGACCATGCGAAGCGATGGCCTCAATCAGCTTTCACCTGAGTGTTTTGTGGAAATATCAGACAAGGACGTAAAAAAATTAGGCCTTAACACTGGGACCATGGTGAACGTTTCCTCCCGTAGGGGCAAAATAACAGCCAAACTCAAGGTATCCTCCAAAGCGGTAGAGGGAACCGTTTTTATTCCCTTCCACTTTGCCAATGCAGCGGCCAACGAGCTGACCAACGGAGAGCTTGATCCCACCGCAAAAATACCGGAATTCAAGGTATGTGCCATCAATATTGAGCCTGCATCTGCCTGAACACCGGCTGCGCCAGTCAAAAAAAATATCTTTGGCATAATGATATGCGTATCTCTTTTCCTATCAGGTTTTTTTATCCATGGCAATACAGACCTTTATGTAAATTTATCCGGTTTTTTGATCATCATCGGCGGCACATTGGGGGCGACCTTTCTCAGTTACAACATGAAACGGATCAAAATCCTTTTCAAGGTATTAAAAACATCCTATGGACAAATCCCGACCGGGAGTATTATTCTCCAATTAAAGTTTCATGGAATCTTAATTTATTTGATTATGTCTTTTCCCAGATGAATCTCACATCAAAGACTGAAAATCTTGTTTATACCAGATTTAGTATTCTGGAAATATTTAAACAGCCCTGACTGGTGGATGAAGCGCTCGGTAATTTGTCAAAGTTGATTCCTGACAGATAATACCATTTGCTCACGAGAAAAATTGCTAAAGTCATATATTAATTTTGTAATTTTCAACTTTTTACGGTAACGTTCTTTCTATAAACTTTTGCAGATACAATTTGAATTGTTGAATATTGGGATACTCAGTTTTAAAAAAACCAAGGTGATGAAATGTTGAATGAGAAACAATATCGAAATATTATCAGCGAAATAGAAGACGGGTATTATGAGGTAGATATCACGGGAAATCTATCTTTCTTTAACGATTCATTGTGCAAAATTTATGGTTATGACCGTCATGAACTGATGGGAATGAACAACCGAAACTATATGACCCCTGAGACTGCCAAAAAAGCATATTTGATATTTAATAGCGTGTACAAAACAGGGGAAGCTGCGAAAATATTTGATTGGGAGTTTTTAAAAAAAGATGGAACTAAAATAGATGTAGAAATTTCTGTATCCTTGATAAAAAATTCAAAGGGTGAGGGCGTTGGGTATAGAGGTATTGTCCGCGATATAGGCGAGCGGAAACTAATCGAAGCTGCTCTTAAAAAATCTAAAAAAGAACTTGAACGACGGGTAGTGGAACGGACAAGGGATATAATCAAAATAAACAAACAACTGGAACAAGAAATCACTGAACATAAATCTACAGAGAAGTCATTGCGGGAAAGCGAGGCACAAATCCGGTTTCTTGCCGACAATATTTCCGATGTTCTCTGGATGATGGATATGGAACTACGGTTCACCTATGCCAGCTTCTCTATTCAAAAATTGCTCGGATACACTCAAGAGGAGGCTTTACAGTTATCTTTAAAAGAGATATTGATGTCTGAATCATATGAGAAGGGTGTTCAGTTCATAACAAAAGCAATCCTCGAAAAAGGTGAAGCCAATGTTTCCGCGGACATCTCACTAACCTTACAGCTTGAGCACGTTCGAAAAGATGGAGGCACGATTTGGGCTGAAATGACAACGTCTTTTACTCGGGATGAAAAAGGTTTGATATCAGGTTTAATCGGTGTATCCCGCGACATCACCAAACGCAAGCAGGCGGAGGAAGAATTACTCAAGTCTGAAACGCAACTTCGAACATTGGTGGATACCATTCCGGATTTAGTTTGGTTAAAGGATCTAAACGGTGTCTATCTAAGCTGCAATCCGATATTTGAACAGTTTTTCGGTGCAAAAGAATCCGTAATAGTAGGAAAAACAGATTATGATTTTGTAGACAAGGATCTTGCAGATTTTTTTCGAGAGCATGACCGCAGAGCAATGGCGGCAGGTAAGCCGAGTATAAACGAAGAGTGGCTCACTTTTGCCGACAACGGTTATAAAGGGTTATTTGAAACCATCAAATCACCGTTGAGCGGCACAGATGGTGACCTAATTGGTGTACTTGGCATTGCCCGAGATATTTCTGAACGAAAAAATGCCGAAAATGGATTGAGAGAAAGTCAGAAAAGATACAAAAGTGCTCAGCGCATGGGACACGTTGGAAATTGGGAATATGAACTTGTGACAGAAAATTTTTGGGGGTCTGATGAAACAAAACGCATTTATGGATTTAATCCTGAAAGTAAAAATTTCACAACAGATGAAGTCGAAAAATGTATTCCGGATCGTGAAAGGGTTCATCAGGCACTGATTGATCTGATAGAAAACAACACACCATATGACCTTGAATTTAAAATCTATCCGGTTAGCGGGCCAAAACAAAAATTTATCAGATCAATAGCAGAACTTCAAAAAGATGATTCAGGCAAGCCTTGCAAGGTTACAGGCGTGATTCAGGATATTACACGACAAAAAGAAGAAGAATCAGAGAAACAACAGCTTGAATTAAATCTTCTGCAAGCCCAAAAAATGGAATCCATCGGCACTCTGACAGGGGGCATTGCCCATGATTTTAATAATATCCTGGGTATTATTCTTGGAAACACGGAACTGGCCCTGGATGATGTTCCGGAACTGAACCCGGCCCATTCCAACCTTGAAGAAATCAAAACAGCCAGTCTCAGAGCAAAAAATATCGTAAAGCAGCTTCTCAGCTTCAGTCGCAAGGTCGAACAGAGAATGCAGCCCATAGAAATTGCCCTTGTTATTAAGGATGCCCTCAAATTTTTGAGATCAACGATTCCTACCACTATTGATGTTAAGCAGGATATAAAAATCACGGATGAAAAAATTCTTGCAGACCCAGCCCAGATCAACCAAATCATGATGAACCTTTGCATCAATGCTTCCCATGCCATGGAAGAGACCGGTGGAATGATAGAGGTAATTGTGGAAAAGGTCATGTTAGACGATAATTCAGCAAAAATCTATCCTAAATTGAACCCTGGTGAGCATCTCAAGATAAGGCTCAGCGATACTGGCCCAGGGATAAATCCTGACATCATAGATCGGGTTTTTGATCCTTATTTTACCACCAAGGGGGTAGGCAAAGGTTCAGGCATGGGCCTTTCCGTGGTTCATGGTATTATTAAAAACCATAATGGAGCCATTACCGTTGACAGTAAGCCCGGTAAAGGTACTACCTTCAATATTTTATTCCCAAAGGCAACTGAAAAATCTAAGATGGAAAATGAGTCAACCAAGGAACCTCTTTGTGGCAATGAAACTATTCTTTTTGTTGATGATGAAATATCCATTGTAAAGATGATTAAAAGGATGCTTGAACGTTTAGGGTATAAGGTTAAAACCAAAACAAACCCTGTTGAAGCATTGGATCTGTTTAAGTCCAAACCTGATCATTTTGATCTGGTTATCACGGACATGACCATGCCCCAGATGACGGGTGTTAAATTATATGAAAAGCTAATGGGAATCCGACCTGATATTCCTGTCATTATTTGCACGGGTCACAGCAGTATGATTGATGAAGAAAAAGCAAAACTTCTGAAAATAGCAGCCTATGTCATGAAACCGATTACTATGACAGAAATATCACAGACCATTCGAAAGGTATTGGATAGAAAATAATACGATTTTAATATCTTGGGATAAAAACAGGGGGCTAAACTTGAAAATAGTATTTGACCGAGAATTGCTTATGTCTGCTTGACAAATTTGACTGCAAACTGGTAATTCATTATTGGGTGGTTGAATGAAGCCCTAAAAATATTCCATTGTGGGCAGTTTCATATTCTAAGGGCATAATTGTTTAACTTTACCGCTTTTTTAAACTGTTGTTTACATCTTTATAAACAAGGCAGACCATGACAGATAATTTTGTTTCCACAAATTCTCAAAACACCAATATCTTAATTGTTGATGATGAACCCATGATAAGGGATCTGCTTGAAAATACCATGAAAAGAACCAACTATTCCTGCTGGTTTGCTGAGAATGGTGCAAAAGCATTGGAAATGATTTCCGATAAGGATTTTGATGTGGTGGTGACTGACATTGATATGCCCATAATGAACGGGATTGAGCTTGCCAAAGCGGTTAAATCAAGATTTACTGCCGATATTATTGTAATGACCGGTCAAATCCACAGCTATCAGTATGATGAAATTATCACTATCGGAGCCAGCGATTTTGTTGAAAAGCCTTTTTCACCTAAAGAAATGATCCTCAGGATAAATCGTGTGGTACGGGAAAGAAGTCTTAAGCAGAAATCCCAAAAGGCCCATGAAGAACTCAAGGAATCCTATGTCGATTCCATCCACCGCCTGGTCATGGCATCAGAGTTTAAAGATGAAGACACGGGGGATCACATTATCAGAATCGGTGAATATTGTTCATGCATGGCTGAAAAATTAAACCTTTCCCCAGAATTTAAAGAAACCATTTCTTATGCAGCGCCCATGCACGATATCGGAAAAATAGGCATCTCGGACATAATTTTGTTAAAGCCTGGCAAGCTCACCCACGATGAGTTTGAAATCATAAAAACCCACACACAGATCGGGGCAAAACTTTTATCCAAATCCAAATCAAAAATCCTTCAAATGGCCCAGGAAATCGCCCTGACCCATCATGAAAAATTCAATGGGACGGGATATCCCCATCGATTAAAAGGGTCAGGCATACCCATATCCGGCCGGATTACTGCTCTGGCAGACACCTTTGATGCCCTCATCTCAAAGCGACCCTATAAAAACCCTTATTCCCCAAAAGTCACCTATGATATATTAAAAAAAGAAAGGGGCCACCACTTTGACCCTGATATTCTCGATATTTTCATCGCCCATTTCGATGAATTCATTGACATCCGTGGAAAGATCGGTACATTTAAAAATGAAGACTTTCAAAATCACATTCTCAGTGAACGGGACAGTGCAAGCTGATTTTAATATTTATACTTCTTTTTTTTTGCCTTCAGAACCTGGTGCTGTGAAACGTTCAAAACGCTTTTTCTAAGCCGTATGGAAAGTGGGGTGACTTCCACCATTTCGTCATCACTGATAAGGGTCTAAATTGCATATTTAAACGCCATATAATTTACCACAGCAAAGCCATTGGAATGATCTGAATCAAGCATAAATAGGGCAAATGCGGTAATATAAATGGTATTGTTGTCTTTACTCTTTTGACAATGCCGTTGGGTTCATCCCGGCCGTGGACTTGTCCCGGATCTCCTGTTTCTGTTTGTCGGTTAGAATGGACCTTCTGCCCAGGTGTTTACCTTTAGCCTTGGCTGCAGCAATTCCGGCCAGCTGCCTTTCCTTCCTTAGATTAGTTTCAAACTCTGCAAAAACGCCAAGCATCTGCAAAAAAGCCTTCCCGGTGGCGGTACTGGTATCAATTTTCTGATCCAGGATCTCAAGGGATGCCCCTTTGCCTTCCAAGGTATTTACAATTTTACATAGGTCCCTGGTGTTCCTTGCCAGCCGGTCCAGTTTCCACACCACCAGTTTATCGCCCTGGTCGATCATATCCAGGAGGAGGGTTAAAACATCCCGGTCCTTTGCCGTGGTCCCTGACTTTTTCTCCTGGCGGTATGTTCCCTGGGGATATGCTGCTCTTAATGATTTTTCCTGCAGGTCTGTATTTTGATCAAGTGTGCTGACTCTGGCATAAAGAAAAGTTATCATATGGCCCCCTGGTTAAAAATTATTAAAAAGTGTTAATAATCTTAAAGACCTTTTTAGAATAGGTGTCAACAACAACAAAAATAACCTTTATGACGGGGTTTTTCAGGGTGTCATAAAGGTATACCTTGTTGACGGGATGCTCTCACCCCAGAAAATAATGATAAAAAGCATAATCCTGTTAATCTCCAATCAAGTTGAATGGGAGTTCAATTTTTCTAATTTTTATTTTTCCCATATACTTGACTTTCAAATCTGAAACTGAAAAAGTTATCTATACTATATGTGGTCTTTGGGAAAAAGTTAAAAAGTCCGGACTGGAGAAAGAAATGCTCGGTAAATTGGGGGATTTGACTCCTGGGCGAACCCGTATTCACGCACAAGGAAAGCTGCTAAAATTATAAAATTTTTTACAAACTCTAACTTTTTAATATAATGGTATTTAGGAACTTTTGCAGATACAATTTGAATTGTTGAATGCTGGTGGAATTGTCAATAATGCAGAGGATGTAAAAAATTCCACAATGACGAAAAAGGTATTAATTATGGCTGATAAACCCACCTATGAAGAGCTTGAGAAAAGAGTCCGTGAATTGGAAGCGGCTGAATCCGAGCGCAAACAGATTGAGGAAGCACTGAACAAGAGCGAAGAGAAATATAGGGGAATAGTTGAGAACGCAAATGAAAGCATTGTAATATCCCAAGATGGGATGTTTAAATTCATAAATTCAAAAACATCTGAAATTTCAGGTTATTCCAAGCAGGAATTGATCTCAAAACCTTTCATAGAGCTTGTTCATCCAGACGATCAGTCTTTGGTGATGCGACATCATATAAATAGGCTCAATGGAGTAAAAAAACCTGGGATGTATGAGTCAAGATTTGTAACTAAAAATGGTAATGTCAAATGGATTAAAAACAATGGAGTTATAATTGAGTGGGAAGGGAAACCTGCCACCTTAAGTTTTTTTACTGATATCACTGACCGGAAACGAGTTGAAAAGTCACTAAAAGAGAGTGTAATGCTTCTGAAGGAAACACAGAAAATTGCTAAAATGGGTGGGTGGGAATACGATGTTCAAACGAACGTAGCAACATTTACCGATATGATCTTTGAAATCTATGGAGAGACCATTTCAGATCCAGAAGATGGTATTAAGTTCTATCATATAGATGACAGAATGTTGGTGTCGCAATCGTTTGAAAATGCTGTTGCTAATAATAAACCTTATGATATCGAAGCTCGTTTTCAAAATGCACAAGGAGATAACCTCTGGGTTAGAACGATCGGGAAACCTGTGGTCGAAGACGGAAAAGTTGTCAAAATTATTGGTAACTTGATGGACATCACTGAGTGGAAAAAGGTTGAGAACAAATTGAAACGAAGTTTATCGATTTTAAACGCCACTCAGCAATTGGCTAAAATCGGTGGCTGGGAATTAGATCAGAAAACACAGAGTATATTTTGGACAGATGAGGTTTACCGAATCCATGGTTTTCAGCTTGATGAATTTACATCGCTTGACGAATCCGTTAAACTAAGTATTGAATGTTACGATCCTGAAGATCGACAAATAGTAGTTGATGCATTCAAAAAATGCACAGAGGAAGGGCAGGCATACGATTTTGAACTCCCCTTCACAACAACAAAGGGTCGCCGGATGTGGATTCAAACGTTAGCCAAGCCTATAATGGAAAACGGCAAAGTTATCAAAGTTGTCGGTTGCTTCATGGACATCACCGAACGTAAACAGGCAGAGAAAGAACTTCGTGAGAGTGAAAGAAAACTTCAATTAACTTTAGATGCGACTGCTGACGGAATTTGGTCTTGGAATTTTAAGACCAATGAACTTTATTTCAGTCCAAAGTACTACAAAATGTTGGGCTATATGCCCAATGAATTTCCAGCGGATTTTGAGAATTGGCTGAATCTTATCCACCCTGATGATAGACAAGGTGCTTTGGAAGTATCCAACGAATTTCTAAAAACGAAACCGGATTTATATCAGAATGAATTTCGATTGAGAACTAAAAACGGTGACTATCGTTGGGCCAGAACTGTTGCCAAGGTGGTTGAAAGAGATGAAAATGGTGATGCTGTCTATATGATTGGCAACCATGAAGATTTTACGGAAAGAAAACTTGCGTTAGATGCTCTCATAGAAGAACAGGAACGTTTTGAATTAGCGATGCGGTCTGTCAACGATGGGCTTTGGGACTGGAATATAAAAACCAATGAGATTTATTATTCTCCTGTTTGGAAAAGAATGCTGGGCTATGAAGATCATGAAATTGAGAATAAATTGTCCGAATGGGAACGTTTAACTGATCCAGAGGATATTAAAACTTCTTGGGTGTTACTCAAGGAAGTTATCGAAGGTAAAAAAAAGAGTTTCAAAAATGAATTCAAGATGCTTCACAAGGATGGTCATTGGGTCGATATTCTTGCAAGAGCGGACGTTATTAACGATAAGAATGGGGAAGGTGCAAGGGTTATCGGCACGCATATTGATATCACTGAACAAAAGCAACTCCAAACAAAACTGCAGCAAGCCCAGAAAATGGAATCCATTGGTACCCTTGCAGGCGGTATAGCCCATGATTTTAATAATATCCTTTTCCCTATTTTAGGCCATACAGAGATGCTGTTAGAAGATATTCCCGAAGACAGCCCAATCCGACCCAAACTTGACCAAATTTGTATCAGTGCCATGCGAGCCAGTAAATTGGTAAAACAGATTCTTACATTTTCCCGTCAAGAAAGTGGTGAATTAAAATTGATGAAAATGCAGCCTATTATTAAAGAAGCATTAAAACTTATCAGGTCTACCATCCCAACTACCATTGAGATTAAACAAAATATCAGTCCAGCCTGTGATGTGATCAAAGCTGATCCCACACAAATTCATCAAATTGTAATGAATCTTT
>Ga0208900_1000007_pt1 | contig 128541 bp, 120 predicted proteins | sample AntAceMetag02UKK_FD_184763 | JGI IMG/M metagenome (GOLD analysis project Ga0208900, IMG submission 184763) | Saline lake microbial communities from Ace Lake, Antarctica - Antarctic Ace Lake Metagenome 02UKK (SPAdes) (version 2) | ecosystem: Environmental > Aquatic > Non-marine Saline and... | reverse complement strand
TCCGGCAAAGGCCAGGGCTGCCCCTGCCATCATCACCGGTCCAGAGAGTACCCCTTCTGAAATATGCATTTTATTCTCCTGACTGCCAGGGCATGAATTGAACCCAGATCACAGCACCCAGCTCAATATTTTTTTCCACTCCATCATGCATCTTTTTTTCATCTGCCGTGGTCAAGCCTGCAAATCCCCACCAACCCGCAACCGGAGGGGCATAGCTGAAAATACCGTTGCCATCGGCCTTAAGGGTCTGGGTCACCATGTAATCCGTGGGGGCTGTGGCTTTTTTATTTTGATTGTAATACTCCACCTCCACCTCGGCAAAGGGCACTGGCTGTCCGTCTTTTTTAACGATCCCCTGGAAGATATTGCCTGCATAGAGTCCATAGGGTTTTGACAGGGGAACAATTTCTGTCTTCAACCCAATTTCACTGTCCCAGCCCTCTTCACCGCCATAGGCTGCCACCACGGTTTTGGTGTAATGGACAATAAAGCAGTCCTCGGCAGGTTCCCAATAGGGAACAGGCTCCATACAAAAGGCGTAGGCCCCGGGCCGTTTAACGGAAAAATCAAGGCTCCAGGCTCCTTGGTTCATGACGACATTTTTTTTAAGAGACGGCAATAGATCTGTTGTCTTTCCATCCCTTACCACATTAAAAACCTGGGGTTTGACAAGTTCCATGCCATGCCCCTCAAAGGGATGAGAAAAAGACAAATTCAGTGTCAATGTCCGATTATCCTCCTGCATGACCATGCTGTCTGAAGGGATGATCATACCAAAATGAGCTGCGGCAAAGGGAACCAGAATCAAACTGAAAAAAACGGTGAAACAAATGGATTTAAGTGAACAGACTGTCATTAATATTCTCCTTAATCTTAAATTTTACGCTCATGCCACTGTGTGGACAAAACAAACAAAAAAACCACGAAGATATACCACTGTCTATCCATAATGGATACACAGCCATGGTAACCTTCGTGGTTAAATTTAATTATGCAACCGAAAAGATTCAGACCCTCCGGTTTTTTTTTACCCGATTTAATGTTTTATTCAATTTTTCTAAAATTTTAAAAAAGGGCTTCTGCCCCCAATGTTAGCTGGATAGATATACAGAGAATGAAAAACATGTCAATCATTTTTTATACCAGGTACCGTTGGGTTTTTGGAGAAACTCACCGGGATTGGCTTTTTTCACAATCTGAGCCGCTCTCAGTGTTTCAACCTTTTCAAGGCTCACTCCCTGCTGTTTTGCAATGAGTGAGTAAACAATTTTGCGGTCTTGGTTCTCGGCATCAATGATATTCTGCCCCGTCTTGTTTGTGGTGACATGGGCAAGGTATCCCTTTGCATTTTCCCCCACAACTCCCTGGGATTTTAATTTAACAATGTCCGGGAGCCGATTTTTCATGCGCATTTTAACATCATCAGCCAAAGCTCCCCCGGTGAGAAACACCAGGGAACAAATCACCAGAATTCCCACACAAAACAACCGTTTTTTATCCATATTTTTCTCCTTTTACTGATAGTTTTTTTACGATCCCGGCCCGGGCCCATTACCCGTCGGGGGCGGCATGAAGGATACCCTTTTATTCTTTGATCTTTTCTTCAGCCGCATCAATATCATCAAAGAAATTATCCAGGGCACGATCCACCTTAACATTCACATCAATGGTGATGTGGATGGGTTTTATCTCCACCGGGGCCATGGCCACCTCATGCCGGGTACTGCATCCCAGGGCCAGGCAAAGCGCCATCCCGGAAATCAGAATCCACGTGAATATTTTTTGTCCCATAAAACATATCTCCTGTAAAATTTGAGTTTAAGTACCCGAGCATATATTCTTCAAAATAAAACTCATACATATCAATGAGATATGTCTGTGGAACACCGAAAAACATATGTGTGGGTACTTACGTCTAATCAAGGTTTGTGTACGGTGATCTGGGGAAAGGGAATACTCCAGCCGTTCTGGGTACACACATCAACACACCAACGCTGGATGGCCCGGTTCAGGCGATTGTACAGAGGAGCCACCTCCCCGTCAAAATCGGCAATAACAATAAAATCCAATGAAGAGGCACCGGCCTGACAGAACTCCACCTTAAGACTTAAAAGATGGGCAGTGTATCCCTCTTTTTCAAGGGCCTGCGCCAGGTAATCCCGAGTTACTTTAAGAATGGTACCGGTGGCCTGTTTCTGGTGCTCATACCCAATTCCAAAGAGCACCTTAAGTCTGAAATTAACGGAAATATTAAGAGGGGTCTGCCCCAGAAAATCCCCGGTCTGATATAGCTTGTGAGATCCTCCCCGTTGAACCAGTTCCACCATTTCATGGGAAAGACTCACCACCTTGCCCCGGGTCCCATCGGCCAGAATCACCCAGTCCCCCTTACGGCAGGGAAACCATGATTCTTCAGACCCAAAGGCACGGGAAACTTTGCCCACAAGGGATTCAATGGGAATTCTGAGCTTTATTCCCAGATCCGGATTTTCAATTTCACTGAACATATTAATTCGTTTCACCAGCCAGGGTACCCCGTCCAGCACCAGACGTTCCCCCTCCCTCACCGCACCAATGTTGAGAATGAGTCGGCTCTGTTGCCACATGCCGGGCAGGGTACTTTTAACCCCCCAGCCAAGGCCCAGTAAAACAATGACGGTGACACTGAGCAGCACCCAGTCCTCGGCCAGATAAAAGACCAAAATCAGGGCAAGCAGGCTTAGCACCACGGCCATCACCTTGAAAAGCAGATCCAGCAAACGGGCATAAAAGGGTCGGTATCCAGATTTAAACCCAGGAACCGTTCGAATGGTTATTCCATAGATAAAACGTAGCAAAAGCAACACCAGGGCACAGGCTCCCACGGCCATGATAAGATAAAGCCCCCGGTTCCGAAAAAAATCCCGCACAGAGGTTCGGGAAACTTCCACGAGAGATTTTTCCTCCTGCTCCATGGTATCCAGCTGGAGTCGGGCCACCTTCATGCGGTTGTCCAGCTGTTCCACAATCCCCTGCCATTCTGGCAAAATCATCTTTAGCTGCTCTTTCACCGCCTTGTCCGTTGTTTCCGCCATTTGTACATTCACATTTTTAATGGCCTCTTCAGCAACGGGCAGGAGTCTTTGATAATGCTGAATGTCTTCCTTGAGCTTTGCCTTCTGCCGGGCTTTTAAGGTAAACCGTTTCAACTCCTTGATACCCGGTTCCACCAGGGAGACCAGTTCATCCTGCCAGTTAAACACCGCCTCTTTTTTGTCAGAGAACAGATCAATATCAATGCCCGTGGCAATGCGCTCAAAATCGGCCTTGGCACCATCCAGTTGCTGATCCAATGTGGCCAGTTCCTGCTTAAGGTCTTCTTTTTCCATTTCAGAACTGCTGGTCTTGAGCTGTCTGTTTTTGTCATCAATACGGTTGAGCAGGGTTGTCTTCAGCTCAATTATGGAGGATAGCATCTCTTTGGAGCGACCTGCCCTTTGCGCTTCCACGGACACCGCTACAGATTCAGGATCAACAGTTTCATCCGTCCCATATGCCGGAGAAATCAGACAAGACCACATCATCAATAATATCAAAACAAGTCGAAACACCTTCACCTCTCTTTTCCAGTTTTAATTTTTTTATAATTGCCACAAGTAGAGCGTATTCTGGCCCCGGCTTGCCCACAACGAATATTGGGTCGTAGACGCGGAGCCAAATCGTATTATGCCACCCCCCCCGACGGGCAATGGGCCCGGCCGGAACCGTAGACGGCACAATTGGCCGGTTCCTATTACCCATCGGGGGGGCTCTGCTGAGGTTGACCGGAAGCTTTGTTTTCTAATAAACTGACACGGGTAGAGCGTATTCATTATGACAGATGTTTCTGCTAAAATAGCTGGTTCAGCCGGTTACCCAATTTCATGACGCGGTTAAAGGGCAAGGTCAAATTCACATCCAGCTTGATTCCCTGGAACCGTGATCCTGGGCTTGTGGCATCCACCCGGACAAAGGTACCCAGCTCTTTTTTATACTCAAAGGGCAAATTTGTTTCTGGGCTTCCGTCAAATTCTAACTTTACCATGAGATCTTCCCCCTGGGAATTAAATCCCACCCGAGCCCACTTATACGTATAATTTTTCAATGCCTCCCGGGCCAGATCCATTTGACCAAACTGGGGTGTGTTCACAGGAATTCCAGCGGTGAGCATTTCGGTGTTGGAAACCTGGATGGTTCCCCCCAGTCCCGGTGTGGAATAAAGAAATCCATTGTCAAAGGAGAGGTCTCCGTTAACCCAGGAGATGGGAATCCGACCATTGAGGCTGCCCTCCCCCTGTGCCTTGAAAGATCCCACCTGTTGCAACACATCGGCAAAGCGCAGCCGGTCACAAAACAGATTTATATGGTAGGCATCAACTCCGCTGGAAAAGCGAATGGCACCCGTGGTGACCGTACCGTTACACCATTTAAAAGATGCCTTTTCCAATAGAACAGAGGTCGTGGACTCCATGGTATACTCAAATTGTGCATCAGTGATCCGCATCTTATTGAATCGCAGGGAGTCCATTGTCAAAACCATACCCGGTACACTTCGAATGAGCGGCAGTTCATTAAATACAAGGCTGGCATTAATGCCTTTGATTTCAAGTTCCTTGTCCGCCATACTAAGTTCACCCCGGGTAAAATCCAGTTGAAACTGGTTCTGTGGCTCTTTCTTTCCAAGGGTCATGCGGCCCCGGGCTGCCAGGGTGGCTTTAAACTGGGGCAGTTCCACATTCAAAGGGAGCAGGCCGCTTTTTCTAACCATGTGATGGCTAAAGGGGAATGGTGGCATCTCCCATGTCAACGCCATGGCAGTTGGTACGGGGGGTAAAAAGGAAGCTTTCAAATCAAAATTGACATGGGGAGCAGCGATTTTAGAAAAATCTGAATTTTTTTCCACCGGTATGCCCGGTGTCCAAAAGGGGAAATGTACGGTTCCAGAAAAATCCATGCCCTGCTTAGTGTGAATCACCTCTCCGTTCAGGGAACACATGGGGTGTCCATTAAATAATAGGGTTTCCCCGGAAAAAGCACCCCGGCGGCCAGGGATGCCAACGGGCCATGAAAAGGGAATGTTTAGATTAACACCCGAAACCACCAGGGAATCCCGGTCAAGATGTGCCAACCTGCCATTTTTAACCTTGATGGCACCGGACACAACAGGCTGACCCCGGAGATCCACCCGGATGCCAAGGGGAAGAGTCCCCCCGGAAAAATGGATCTGAAACCGATTATTTTCTCCTTCAATACGCCCCAATGTGGTTGTTAAGTCCATGGCAAACCCATGTCCCTGGGATGAAAAATCAAAGGTGCCGATGCCATTGATGGCAACATGGGAAATCTTTACCGGCAGCGGTATATTCTGAACCATGAGATCATTGGCCACCATGTGAACCCGTATCTCTCCCTTTGTCGCCTTTCCGCTGGCATCCAATTGAAACCGGGAGCCACGGCCCAAACTCAGCTCAATGTCCCCTACATTGAAAAAATGTTCTGTGGTTTTTTTGTGCTGATCCATGAGTGCCAGTTGCCAAGTCCCCTCCCGGGTGAGATCAAATCTGCCGGACATGAAAAGGGCTGGCATGACCCCTCGATCCACCTCAAAATTAAAAAGAGCATGGAGAGGAAAGGTCAACGGAACCCCGGGAACCGCCGGACTATCTCCAGGAACCAGGGTTATCACAAGATTACGCAGGGTAACGGGGTGGGGGGCAGCCAGGGTCAGATGGGAAAGACGCAGGTTCACGCTTCCGTCTCCTTCCCCTGTGAGGGTTAGATCTCCTTTTCCCTGAAAACTGACCCCGGGAAACCATAGCTCAATAAGATCATTGAACCGGCCATACTCAATCCCCCGGGCAGCCAGCTCAAAATGTTCGATACCACCGGAGCGGTTCATCAACACCGCGCCATGCACGGGCTGTCCCAATGGAAACACATGAAACCCCAAGGAGAGTTCCTTTTTGTCCCAAGGAATAAGGGCCGACAGATCAAAGGGAATACTAATTTCCCTGCCATTGAAGGATATCCCCAAACGAGAGTGGGTGATGTTTACCTGGGAAGGCAGGTGGCGCAGCACTCCTTCCATGGGCCGAGCCCCATGGGGTAAAGGAGGGGGTGACGGTGGCGGGGTGCCATTGCTTGAAAAAAGGAAGGGAAAATCAGTGAACGCAATGCCATCCTCTGTGAGAGACGTTCGAATGTCCAGACCTGAAATATTGATCTGGTCGGGTCTTTGCTGGATCAGGGAAGACGAGGAGTAGTTCACCGTCACCCCATCTGCCACCAAGTGGTTGCCCATGCGAATGGGCCCAATGGTGGTACCACTGGCCCCAATATGCCGTACCATCACCTCCAGCGAATCCAGACCTGGCTGGGAGGAGAGGGCCGCATTAATGCCCCATTGGGCCAGATGAGGAATAAACACCAGTCCCAGGAGGACAATGCCTGCCCCACTAATTAAACAAAATTTAAAAACAGACTTAAAATTCATGGAAGAGGGTATCCCTGGAAAACGTCAGGCTTTTATTTTTTATTAGATGCCCAATTTTTTAATCATGTATTAGCCGCAGCAAATGATCCTTTTCCAGGGAGACCTTCAGGGCCTTTAAAATCACCATGGCGGCGTCCTCTGGTGTGATATTTTTTACACCCACGGCCTCAGCACAATGATCCAGCAATGCGGTATTGCCATGATCCAGGCCCATTTTTACCTTAATGGTATCGGCCAGGGCAAAATAAACCGCACCAATGTCCCGCCGTTCCAGATTGGCAAGCATGCACCGGGTTCGCAGATTCAAATCCTTTCCAATGAATTTAGCGGCCTCTGAAACGGTGCTGCACCGGGCCTGGGCCCGGCGCTCCACCAAAAGGGTATCCTGGACAGAAAGCACATCCGGGGTCTGGGTCATCATCTCCATGAAAAAAAGGGTCTCAAGTATCCCCTTTACTGACCAGTAAATCCCGGCATCCTGGCTGGCCCTGGGGCCTGCCACATTGAGTACCTGAATATGCCAGCTCTTAAGAAAATCCTGGAGCATCACTGCGGCTTCAAACTCATCCATATCATTGAGATCCACATGGCAGCATGGTTTTTTAAGGGTATGGGAAAGCTCCCAGGTCAGAAGAGATCCCCCTTTTAAATGCCCCCTTGAAATAATAACGGTGCCCTGGGAATCCCTGATATTTTGTTCCGTGCGCCGGGCATAATCGTCCGTGTCCATCTCATCCAGGTGGTACTGGGCAGGAATTACCCCATCCTCAGCCCTTCTGCCCGCTGGAACCCATCCACCGTGATCAATGTTAAATTTTATGGCTGTGTCCAGTGCCCCCCGATCCACACCGGTCTGGCCCCCGGAAATAATTTTTTCTATCATCTCTTCTGGGTGTTCCGAACGATCATCACAGAACAGGTGGCTTTGTGGGCAATGCGTTTGGCCACACTGCCAAAGAGAACCAACTCCACCCCGGAAAGCCCATAGGCCCCCACAATGACCATATCAATGTTTTCCGATTCAATATAATGCAGTATTTCCGATGAAACATGCCCCTCCAGTACCCGGATCACAGGATTCATTGGCAAAGAAACTCGCTGGGCATAGGTTTCAATCATCTGATCGGCCAGCTTTTCCACCAGGGCCGTGGAAGATTCTGCTGGAACTACCAGATCAATGTCGGTGATCAAGGGGCTGATCACCGGTGGCAGGACATGCACCAGGTGAAGTTGTGCCTCATACTTTTGGGCAAGATCCAGGGCCGTTTGAAAGGCATTGTCGGCATTGGATGAAAAATCCACACAGCAGAGAATACGTTTGACGTTCATTTGTGCCTCCTATAAAGTACCCACCCATATGTTTTTTCCATATTGCTCTCTTTGGAAATATCTGCTCGGGTACTTATGTTTGGATAAGTGTCATGGGGAAAAGCGTTTATTGCCAGATAGCTTGCCCACAACAAAACATGAAAATAAAACACCGGATGACCAAAATTAAAACTATATGAGAATACCATCGCAACATTTTAAAATCAAACCAAGCGCTCTAAAATAATTGCTCAAGAGTCCTAAATTCTCATAACTCATTGAAATCTAAGCTCTACAAAATCAAATTTTAAAACACAGGCTCTATAATTTCAAGGAGTTAACAACTCTCAGCACACAACATACAAAGAGCTTAGGACTGACGAGAATAATTGTTTTTGGCCCATTAATGATAAATATTGGGGTTGGCAATTTGAAGGGCATCCATCTTTTCACTCATCTGCCCATGGCATTTAAGCATGGCATCCAGGCTGTGACGACGCTGAACCTTTTCGGTGTAATCCGCTGCCACCAGGGTTTCGATTTTAGCCATTTCAAGGTCACATCCCTCAAATTCTGCCATCATTTTTTCCTGAAAGTCCCGGGAGACGGCATGGATTAACTTTAAAAAATACTCGGTCTCCACTATTTCCCGGTAGTTTTTTAAATGGAGTTCCATGCATCGAAGGGCCTCTTTTCGCATGCGCCGCTCCCCATTGGCAAAGGCCATGGAAAAGGGAGATGCAAAGGGTTTTTTCAAAATTCTGGACAAAAGGGCCACCAGAGAATGCAGTCCCAGGCCAGCCATGGCATCCACGCGAATCCGGGCACTGTAGGCAGTGGCCAATCTGGCCCGGGGCACCCTGAGCCCCAGAATGCCTTTAACGGCAGAGATATCCACCGGAGACACGGGTTTTTCCTCCCCGGCAGGGTTCCCATAATCCATCAGCCCGTCAGTATCGGGCATCAGGCGGGCCAGAAGTGTCCGGGTATCCATGTGACACGTATCGTACAGGGCCATGAAGTCCGCCGCCATGTGCTGCTCCTGTTCCCGGATAAAGGCGGCCACCCGGGGGGTAAACTGGCGGGTCATGTAATAGTCCAGGGCCGTTCGAAATTCCTGGAACATGGCATAAAGGATCTGATTAAACCCGGCCTCTGGCAAATGCGCCTCCGGCTGGGGATATGCCATGGGATGGTCTTGAACAAAGGCTCTGATCTCCCGGGCAAGCGAACCCTTGCGGGGATGGAAAAAACGGTGAATCCAGGCACGGATGTCTGTCTCCAAAGCCTCCACCGCAGACAAGGTGGTTTTCCGGATCATACCTTTAAAATTTTCTCCCTGAACCTTCAGGCGTTTAAGTTCCCTAAGTGCATGGTCGGCGTGATCCTGATCCCGGGACAACAGATCATAAAATAACTGAATCCGTCTGCCAGCAAAGTCACAGGCAACCCCCATGCGCTGGATATGATTTTCCACCACCAGGGAAAAACGATCTTGTTTAATTTTTTGTCCCAGGTGGGCCATAAAGGTTTTTTCTTCCCCAAGGGTATGGGAGATGAGTTCCTGGTTTTCTTCCCAAAGACTAATACGCTTTTTCTCCCCCGGGGAAAGCCTTTCTCCCAGGGCACGATAGAGGCTGTGGAGACAGGAAACCGTGTGAAGAACCACCTGGGAATGGACACAGGTAAGCTCATCTTGTACCCGGTTTTCCAGCAACTTAAGTTCTTCCAGACTATCGTGTTCCCCAATATCCACGTTGAAAAGAAACAAAATGTTGTCCATCAGCCCCATTTCCTGGATCATTTGAAGGAAAACAAGATCTGCCTCACGCACCCCCATGCGACTGCTGATGACGTACAAAATCATGTTGGCGGACATTAAATAGTCCTGGATCTGGGCCAGATGAGTGGAATCCGTGGAGTCACTGCCCTGGCAATCTGCCATTTCCAATCCTGGGGCCAGTACAGCCCCAGGCAGTTCCAAAAGTACATCCTCGGCAAAAAAAGCCGCAGCCCCATCACCGGTGAACATCTGATGAGCGTTAAATTCATCTCCTTCAAAGGTAAGCACCACGGCATCGGCCTGCACCAGATGCCGAACCCGGTCATAGGCCCCCAGGGCCTGGCGGATGCGAACAAATTCCGGTTGCAGTCCCCGGGGGGTCAACCCGGCGCCTCCCCCCAGTTGGCCGGACACAGCCCGGAGAAATCGGCGGTCTTTTTTTCGCCTCAAATCAAAGGCGTCCCCGGTAATCCCTTCAACGGTGAGAAGGTTCTCAGGAAACAATACCAGAGCCCGTCTAAGCGATTCATTCACCTCATCCCAGGATTTAAGAAACACCTGGGCCTTCCGGGTCTTTCCCGGACGTATCCGGGTGACCATGGCCGTAACCACCCCAGCCCCCCTTTTTAAAATTTCACCCCCGGCAATGGCGTTGATACAGGTACTTTTTCCTGATTTAATGGCCCCCACAACGGCAATGCGAATGACACCCGATGTAATCTGCCCGGGAAGATGGGTGCAGATATGATGCTGGGATTCGGCCTGTTCATCGTACATGCCGGGGATGGTTTTCATCCCTTCAAAGGTCGTGGATAAATTTTTTGCCATGTGAATGAGGGCATCCACAATCCCATGGGTGTCTCCTGTGTCGTCCATGGAAAAATACGAAATATTTTCAGACACCTCTGGGTCATCTATCCTGTTCACGCGCCCCATTCCATATCCATGTGCATCATGGCCTCTTCCCATCGGACGTTCACCCGGGTTTTAAATAAAATATCCATGGTAAGGGTGCCCACAAGCCATGAATTTTCCGCCATCTCCGCATCCAACTGCATGGGTGCCCAACCGGCACATCCCAGAACGATCATGGCATGTTCAGGTCCCTTGCCCTGCCCCATGGCCACCAGGATATCCCGGGTATTGCTAAGCCCAATATCCGGGGTGACCCGTATGCATCCCTCCCAATCAAAGGGAGCTCCATGGAGAATAAACACGGCTCCTGGCTGCACCGGTCCCCCAAGATAGATGGGCATTTTATCCATGGCATCCAGCATGGGCATTTTCAGATCGGAAAACAGTTCCCGGATGGTCAACAGCGGATGTTCTCGATTAATAACAAAGCCAAGGGCACCTGAATCATTGTGTTCACAAATACAGGTAACGGTCTGGGCAAAATTGGGGTCAGGCAACCCCGGCATGGCCATGAGCAACCGTCCCTTTAACGAACCTGGAATATGGGACATCTTTTACCCCCTTTTCTTTTCCCGGCCATAAATATCGTCAAACCGCACAATGTCATCCTCCCCCAGATAACTGCCAGACTGAACCTCAATGAGTTCCAGGGGAATTTTGCCAGGATTTTCCATGCGGTGAACATATCCAAGGGGAATGTACACTGACTCGTTTTCCCGGAGAAGAATCTCCTCCTCTCCCTTGGTGATGATGGCGGTGCCAGAAACCACAGTCCAGTGCTCCGCCCTGTGAAAATGCTTTTGCAAAGACAGTTTGGCCCCGGGTTTCACTGTGATGCGTTTGACCTGGAACCGAGACCCCAGATCAATGGTTTCATAAGATCCCCAGGGTCGGAAGACCTCCCGATGGGTGGTGACCTCGGGTCGGTTTTTCTTTTTTAAAGCCTGAACCAGCTTTTTCACCTCCTGGACTCGATCCCGGGGGGCCACCAGCACGGCATCCTTGGTCTCCACCACCACATGATTTTCAAGTCCCACCGCAGCAATGAGGCGACTTTCTGCATTGAGATAACAGTTTTTAACATCACTGACCAGGACATCCCCTTTGAATACATTTTGGTTCTCATCTTTTTCACCGGTGTGCCACAGGGCATCCCAGGATCCCACATCATTCCAGCCAGCATCCAGGGAAATGACCACGCCGTGGTCTGTCTTTTCCATGACCGCATAATCAATGGAGTCCGATGGAGACTTGGCAAATGCCTCACTGTCCAGGCGAAAAAAGTCAAGATCTTCTTCCCCCTTTTCAAGGGCAGCCCGGCAGGCGGTGACCATGTCCGGGGCATGCCGGGTCAGCGCTTCGAGAACCGTATCTGCCCGGAACATGAACATCCCTGAGTTCCAGAGATACTGACCTGAGTCAACATACCCCTTAGCTGTTTCAAGATCTGGTTTTTCCACAAACCGTTCAATGGCGCACCCCGTGAGATTCTTCCCTGTGGTCAAAGAGACAGGATCACCTTTTTTAATATAGCCATACCCAGTTTCAGGCCCGGTGGGGACAATGCCAAAGGTGACAAGAGCGCCCGCAGCAGCATGGGCTTCTCCGGCGGCAACTGCCCCATGGAAAGCGGTCATATCTGTGATGACATGATCCGCCGGTAAAATCAGCAACGTGGCCTGGGGATGCTCAAGCGCCACCTGCAGAGCCGCCACAGCAATGGCCGGGGCCGTGTTTCGGCCCACGGGTTCCAGAAGAATGGTGCCGGTGCAATTCACCCGTCGCATCTGTTCTGCAGCCATGAAGCGGTGATCTTCGTTGCAGATCACCACTGGCGGGGCGATGTCTGGAATACCCAGGGGGCGTAACAGGGTATTTTGAAGCATTGAATGGTCATCAATAAGATTGATAAGCTGTTTGGGGAAAAGCCCCCGGGACAAGGGCCAGAGTCGGGTTCCAGAACCACCGGCAAGGATGACAGGTACGATCATAAAACGCTCCTTTTAAACTCAACTTCTAAGTTGGCAGATAAATTCAGGGGGTGAAATTGTATTTCCAGGGCTTGTTTTTTATATTAATATTTGCCATAAGTCCTTATGGTACCGTGCGTCCGTATATGCGCATCAGAGGCCCTATATTTACACGCACATGGCAGATCAGTCGATAAGCCTGATCCAGTTTTAATATACATTCTGTTTTTATTCAAGACTCGTCACCCTCTATTCGCTTATTTTCATATAACTGCCACGGGCAGACCATATTCTGGCCTCGGCCTACCCAAAACGAAGCATGAAAGAATGTTAGACATATTTACTCTTTCATATAAACATACATGGCTGTAAGACCAGCCACAACGAAAAACGAAAATCTTTTAATTCCAGCATGTTGCTGAGACTTTCATATAAAAATCCACATGGCAGTCATCACTGCCACAACGAATATTGGAAATGGCATTATGCCGCCCCCCCCCGACGGGTAATGGGCCCGGCCGGAACCGTAGACGGCACAATTGGCCGGTTCCTATTACCCATCGGGGGGGGGCTCTGCTGAGGCTACTTGGACAGGGAATGTCTAATCCGCTGAAAAGAGCTAAGTACCCGAACATATATTCTTCAAAATAAAACCCATAAATATCAAAGGCATATCTCTGTGGAATACCGAAAAACATATGTATGGGTACTTATAATCCTGGAGTTCAAAACACCCATGATATTCCATCGCAATCCTACCCCCCTGGGATCAGGACAGCCCCTTTTTTTGATTTTGTTGGTCTGTTGCCTGTCTTGTTTTTTTCTGGGAAAAAACACCATGGCCCGGGAAGCGCAACCGACCACGGGCATCCTCCTGGCAGACCCCCGGGGCCATATCCTCTTTGAAAAAAATGCGGACAGCTGGTTTATTCCGGCATCAACCCTAAAGGTGTTCACGGCACTCATCGCCCTGGAATCCCTGGGGCCAAACTTTCATTTCACAACAGAGTTTTTCCTGGACGGGCATTTAAACCTCAAAATTAAAGGACAGGGTGATCCCCTGTTAACTTCCCGGGAAATTCGTACCATTTCCAAGCGCATCGGGGCCATACTGAAAAAAAAACACATTTCAGAAATCCGTGGATTGAGGGTTGATGGAACCGCTTTTAAAAGTGATATCAGCATCCCGGGAACCAGTCGAACCCTAAATCCCTACGACGCATCAGTGGGGGCACTTTCGGCAAATTTCAACACCATATCTTTTAAAAAACGCCCACAGGAAAAAAAAGAGGTTAAGCAGCCAGTGTCCTCCACCCAGAACCTGAAATCCATCCCCCAACATCCCACAAAATGGATCAGCGCAGAGACCGAAACCCCCCTGGTTCCCTTTGTCTGGAAAATGGTTGCCACAGCGGGCATGACAAAAGGAAGAATCCCATTACCCCAGGGCACGGAAGCCCTTTATGCCGGGCATCTTTTTAAATGGTTTCTTCAAGGGGAGTCAATAAAAACAGGGCAGGAGGTGACATCGGAAAAGGTCAATGGCAGGGATCGTTTGATTTTCACCTGGTCTTCACCATATGATTTGAACCAGGTGGTGGCAAAGCTACTTTACTACTCCAATAATTTCATGGCCAACCAGCTTTTTTTAACCCTGGCTCTCAGGGAAGGAGGGACTCCTGCCACCCTGGAAAAGGGCATCAAGGTGGCCATGGCCCATGCCGCATCTCTTGGTATTAAAGATCTTGTTATTGAAGAAGGGTCTGGACTTTCCCGGCAGAACAGGATATCCCCCCGATCCATGTTAAAAATTCTACAGGCATTTAAACCACACCATGCCCTGATGAAATACGAAAACAATGAATATTACAAAACAGGAACTCTACAGGGGATCCGAACCCGATGCGGTTATTTTAAAGATAAACATGGCGCACTTTACCCCTTTGTAATCATGGTCAACCAAGAGAATAAAGGGTATGGGGAGATCAAAAAAAAGCTACAAAAAAAAGTGGCGGCATGGTTACCTTCTCTCCCTGTCAGTCTCAAGCCCCTCCAGCATTAATTTTGGAATTCCCATGTTCAATATAGGCATAGGCGCTATGATTGTGGATGGATTCAAAATTTTCAGCACTCACTGAAAACCAGGTGATATTCTCATCTTCCAAAAGCACCTTGCCCACATCCCGCACCACATCTTCAACAAATTTGGGATTGTTATAGGCAAACTCGGTGACGTACTTTTCATCCTCTCTTTTGAGAACAGAATACACCTCACAGGATGCCGCATGCTCCACTAATTCAATGATCTCCTCAATCCACACAAACTTTTTAAACCGGGTGCTGACACACACTTCCCCCCGCTGATTGTGGGCGCCAAAATCACTGATCTCCTTGGAACAAGGACACACAGAGGTGATGGGAACCGCCACCTTGAGCACCATATCCCGGTCTTCATTGGAATGGGAGGAGCCAATGATGGAGCAGGTGTAGTCCATGAGTCCCTTGGAATCGGTGACGGGGGATTTTTTTTCAATGAAATAGGGAAAGGTGATCTCAATATGGGAAGAGCTCGCCTCCAGGGTGGTTTTCATGGTCTCCAAAATGGTCATAATGGATTCCAGAGACACCTGGGAGCGGAAGGTGTGCAGCATCTGCACAAACCGGCTCATGTGGGTTCCCTTGCATTGGTGGGGCAGATCCACATACATGCTTATTTCGGCAATGGTGGACTGGAGCCCGCTGCTTTTTTTATCCCTGACCTTAATGGGATAACGAAGTCCTTTGATACCGACTTTGTCGATGGGGATATTGCGGTAATCCCGCATTTTTTGCATATCAATCATAAACTCTTCTTTAACAGATAGTCTGCTTCAATATTTCCCATGGCCCTGAAAATATTGCCTTTAATATGGTGATTGTCCCGATAAATTTCCTTGAGCATATCTCTTACCACACTGCGCTTGGATCGACCATCGCTGGGACAGGGGTTAATAAAATCAGGAAACATCAGCCGCTTTGCCAATTTGACAATCTCTTTTTTTTCAACATAGGCCAGGGGACGAATAACCGTGATATTGCCGTTAAAAAAAGACTGGCTGGGCACCATGGTTCCCATGCGACCGGAATAAAACATGTTAATAAAAAGGGTTTCAATGAGGTCATCCTTGTTATGTCCCATGGCAATCCGGGTACAGCCCTGATCCCTTGCCATCTCAAAGAGGGATTTACGTCTCAGTCGTGAACATAAAAAACAGGGATTTTCCCGATTCTCCGGGCCGTGAGCCCGCAGGCCATGATCGGTGTATTTCACCGTCATGCTGCCGGAAAATCGAGAAACCACCGATTTAAGTTCCGGGGCAAATCCATTGTCAAACCCCGGATCCACGTACACCGGCACCAGATCAAAGGAAATGGGTGCCTTTTTTTTAAAGCTCTCCAGAGCATTGAGCATAAACAGGCTGTCTTTGCCCCCGGACACGGCCACCATCAGGCGGTCACCATGGCGAATCATCTCATAATCATTCAAGGCCCTGCCCATGAGATGGTTGACGTTTCTATTCATCCGGGGTCTGAATGGTTGAATGGGGTTACCTTTTCTTTGTGGATTTTTTAAGGATCACCCGACCGGCTGCAATTTCGCGCAGTGCCATTACCGCATCTCCATTTCTGGCCGGTTTAATAAGGGTTTCAGCCCCTTCACTTACCTGTCTTACACGCTTTGCCGCCATATGAACCAGGGCAAATCGGGTGGGCACATTTTTAAGGCAGTCTTCAATGGTTACTCTTGCCATGGATATTCCTCTTTAATTAACGTATACATGCAATAAAATTTTTTTATATGAAAAATGAAGTGTCCAATTAGCCTCAGCAGAGTCCCCCCCCGATGGGTAATAGGAACCGGCCAATGGGGCCGTCTACGGTTCCGGGCCGGGCCCATTGCCCGTCGGGGGGGGCGGTATGATCTCATTTGGCTCCGCGTCTACGACCCAGTATTCATTGTGTTCGGCAGGACATGCCCGTTTTATATGAAACAGTAGGCGTGTCTAACATTCTTTCATGCTTCGTTGTAGGCAGGATAGGGCCAAAATACGGTCTGCCTGTGGCAGTTATTACAAAATATCGATGATCTCATAACTTCTTTTACCGCCGGGAGCCTGGAGAACCACTTCATCACCGGGCTTTTTACCAATTAAGGCCTTTCCCAGGGGAGATGAGATGGAGATACGCCCCCTGTCGATGTCCGACTCCTCCTGACCCACCAGCATATATTCAACCTCTTCTTCCGAATCAAGGTTTTCAAGCAATACCCGGGATGCAAACCGGGCGCAATCTTTGGCCACTGTATCCGGATCAATCACCTTGGCACTGGCAAGTTTATAGCCCAACTCTCCAATTCTACCTTCAATAAAAGATTGCCGATCCTTGGCCGCATCAAACTCCGCATTTTCAGAAAGATCACCATGGGCACGGGCCGTTTCGATGGCCTTGATATTCTGCGGTCGCTCAATGGTTTTTAATCTTTCAAATTCCGCTTTCAGGGTTTTATACCCCTCAACGGTGATTGGTATCTGCTCCAACGTTTATATCTCCATTTCTTCATCAAAAAAAACAACGCCTTACCGCGTAATAGATGTATCACGATAAGGCAGAAAAAAACTAAAATTCAGGTTCAGGGATCAAAAAACAAAAGATCTTTCCCCGCAATCCCTCACGGGGAGTCTCAGTAACAACAGCTCTCTTCCAGGTTGATCAACGGTGTAGGGCAGGATAGTGAGACTTACAAAACAGATCCAGATCACTCTTGTTTTCCCTGCTCCTGGTTGAGGTATCCCACAATGGATGACCCGGCACTGACTTTCTGTCCCAGAGTCACGGCAATATCCGTATCCAGGGGCAGATGAAGATCCAGGCGGGAACCAAAGCGTATCATGCCATATCTCCGGCCCCGTTCCAGACGATCCCCGGGCTGTACCCGGCACACAATACGTCTGGCAATAAGCCCTGCAATCTGTACAACACCATAAATCGACCCTTGGGGGGTTTTAATGACCAGGGCATTACGCTCATTGTGTTCCGATGCCTTATCCAGGGAGGCATTAAAAAATTTCCCGGGAAAATAGGTAACTTTTTCCACCACCCCATCCATGGGCACCCGGTTCACATGGACATTGAACACATTCATGAAAATACACACCCGAATACATGATCCGTTGACAACGGTGGAGTCTTCAATGGTTTGTATACTGATAACCTTGCCGTCGGCCGGGGAGACAAGGGCATGGGATTCCGGGGGAATTTTCCGTTCAGGGTCACGAAAAAAACAGCAGACAAAAACAAACAGACAAAGGGCAAGCCCCCCGGGAATATATCCGCCAAGTCCCATGGCAAGCGCAGCGATCAGGCCCGTGATGCCAATATATTTAAAGCCGGGGGCAGCAATAATAAAACCTGCTTTATCCGGCCATTCCATATTTTTCATACTTGTCCGATCCTTTTTTCTTGATAATCAATAACAATTATCAAATAGATGGAAACTAAATCCCATGGGTGAATTTACCAAAGCTCGCAAGAGGATATTACAAGCACCTACTAAATTTCTATGCGCTACTGAGGAAAGAGCGAACCCCTGGATCAATAGCAACTACCCGCCCTTGGTTCTCGGGTAAGTACCCGAGTATATATTCCTCAAAATAAAATCCATAAATATCAACGGTATATCTCTTTGGAATACCGAAAAACATATGCATGGGTACTTAAATATAGTTTTTCTTTTGAGGGAACGGCCAGCCAGCAATCATTAAACTTCCAGATTAAGCCAGAATCCATAGGCTTCTCTGGAAGAGCTTTACATAAGCTGAGTCCTTTTCCTGAAATAGAAACACAACCCAAAGGAAGCTGGTATCCACCTTCACATTCTTTTGTATGGGGGACATCTACCCAATTCTAAAGCAAAAAAACATGATACTAACAGACGTCATAAGGGTTGTCAACAATCCCCGGAGGGGAAGCCGTAATTGTAATTTTGGCCCCAAATCCCGGAGGGAGCGGGGCGGGTCATTTATCTTTGCAATAATTAATCTCAGCATCGGAGCGCCGAAGATAAACTGGCACCAGGGCAGCGGGATCTTTAAGGTACCCATGGGGATCATGGAAAAAAACATGAGCCAGAGCCAGGGCACTGATATAATTCTGAAATCCCGGGGCAAAAACAGCCCTTGATCCCAATTCTCGGGTGATGTGCCGGGCATGGGCTACGGCCCCGGATCCCACAAACAGGGTACTGTCACCGGCCATGGCCAGAATGCCTTTTGGGGGCACCACCATTTCTTTCCCCTTGGAAATCAACACACCGTTTTCAAATTGATACAAGGCACAATATACCTCCCCTCGCCGGGCATCCAACATGGCACACACCGGCAGGGATGCGTGGCTCATGCGCCAGGCAATGCCATCCAGGCTGGAAATACCTGCCACAGGTTTCCCCGTGGCCAGGGCAAGACCTTTGACCATGCTAAGACCAATGCGAAGGCCGGTGAAGCTGCCCGGCCCCCGGGACACCACAAAGCCGTCAAGTTCATCAAGGGTCTGTCCGGCATCCTCTGAGAGCATTTTTTCCACCAAGGGTAAAAAGGTGACGGCATGGTTTTTCAACCCGGCGACATACCGCTCACACACCGGAATATCATCGTTTACAAGGGCAATGCTACACCCCTGTTCCGCCGTATCCACGGCAAGTATTTTCATGAAATACACTCCTGTCTACCCAATGATAACGCCTTTTAATGTTAAGGGAACAGGCCCTTACCCATGGGCATTGTTTCCAAGAATTTCCAACTGGCATGGATCTAAACAAGTAACTCCCACAGACCAAGTCTGATCCTATTGGGCGCATTCCCATTTGCCCATATCATACACCCCTTATGATTCAATAAAGGCAACCTCAAGCACCTGATCCAGATCCCGCACCGGAATAAATTTAATTTTTCTTCTCACCCCGGCCGGAAGCTCCTGGAGATCCTTTTTGTTTTTTTCAGGAATGACAATGGTCTTAATCCCCGCCCGGAGGGCACCCAGGGCCTTTTCCTTGAGACCGCCTATGGGAAGCACCCGACCCCTGAGGGTGATTTCTCCGGTCATGGCGACCTTGTTGTTCACAATTTTTCCGGTGAAGGCTGAAATAAGAGCAGTGGCCATGGCAATGCCGGCAGAAGGACCATCCTTGGGAATGGCTCCGGCAGGAACATGGATATGAATATCCTTGGTTTCAAAATCTTCCTTGTCAATGCCAAGAGAGTCCATATTTGCCTTGATGCAGGTGAATGCCGCCCGGGCCGACTCCTGCATGACATCCCCGATCTGCCCTGTCACCGTAAGTTCCCCCTTGCCATGGCACAGGGATACTTCAATGTAAAGGGGTTCTCCCCCCACTTCGGTCCAGGCAAGGCCGGTGACCAATCCCACCTGACTCTCCTCCTGATCCAGTTCCGGTTGAAACATCGGGGGGCCCAAATATCTTTGTAGCGCCGCCTTGGTTACCTGGACTTTGCCCTTTTGTCCCTCGGCAATCTTTCTGGCAATTTTTCTACAGATGGCCCCCAGTTTTCGTTCCAGATTTCGAAGCCCAGCCTCCATGGTATACTGGGAAATAAGGGTATCCAGGGCACCAGAGGTGATGGTGATGGAACGACGGATCAAGCCATTTTCCCGGAGCTGACGGGGAAAAAGATGTCGTTCGGCAATCACAGCCTTTTCCTCCCGGGTGTATCCAGAAATTTCAATGACCTCCATGCGATCCAGCAGGGCCGATGGAATGGTGTCAATGACATTGGCGGTGAGGACAAAAAGCACCTTGGAAAGATCAAAGGGCATATTAAGATAATGATCACTGAATTCGGTGTTCTGCTCCGGGTCCAGCGCCTCCAGCAGAGCCGAGGAGGGATCCCCCCTGAAATCATTGCCCAATTTATCAATTTCATCCAACATGAACACCGGGTTATTGGTGCCGCACTGGCGCAAGCTCTGGATAATTCTGCCGGGCATGGCGCCGAGGTAGGTTCTTCTGTGTCCCCGGATTTCCGCCTCATCCCGGATTCCCCCCAGGGAGATTCTCACAAACTTTCGTTTCATGGTCTTGGCAATGGCCTGCCCAAGGGAGGTTTTACCCACCCCGGGGGGGCCTGCAAAACAGATAATCTGACCCTTCATGGAGGGATTGAGTTTCCGGACACTCAGATATTCCAGGATGCGTTCCTTGACCTTTTCCAGACCGTGATGATCCCTTTCCAGCACCTGGGCCGCCTTTTCAATATCCAGAAAATCCTTGGTGGATTTATTCCAGGGCATTTCCACAATGCAGTCAAGATAGGTGCGGATAATGGAGGCTTCCGAGGAATCAGAATGCATCTGATCAAGGCGCTTGAGCTGCTTTAATGCCTCTTTATGGCATTTGTCCGGCATCTTGGCTTTCTTGATCTTCTGGCTGTACTCTTTTACCTCGGCAATTTTTTCATCATTGTCGCCCAACTCCCGATGGATGGCCTTGACCTGCTCCCTGAGATAATAGTCCCGTTGGGTTTTGGAAATCTCATCCTTGACATTGGTTTGGATCTTGGCCTGTACAGCAGACAGCTCCACCTCCCGGGCCAGAAGGTCGTTCACCCTTAAAAGTCGCTGGGCAGGATCCATGGTTTCCAAAAGATTCTGGGCATCTTCAACCTTCAGCCTCAAATTTGACGCCACCAGATCCGCAAGCTTTCCCGGGGATTCAATCTGCTCCAGAATCATCCCCACATCCCCGGACACTTCCCCACGCAAGGCCAGAATTTTTTCACTGCTATCCCGGACGTTGCGCATGAGGGCTTGAATTTCAATATCAACGGTGTCGATTTCCTGGTCTTCCAGCATCTCAACCTGCACCTGGAACCAGGGCTTCTGTTTTTTAAATTTAACCACCCGGGCCTTGGTGATTCCCTGTATCAGTGCCTTGATTCGTCCGTCGGGAAGCTTTAACATTTTTTGTATACGCCCCACAGTTCCCAGGAGATACACATCTTCTTTCCCGGGGTTTTCATCCTCGGACACCTTTTGGGCGCACATAAAAAGATAACGATCACTGTCTGCGGCGGCCTCCACCGCCCTGATGGATTTATCCCTTCCCACAAACAAAGGAATCAGCATATCTGTGAACACCACCACATCTCTCACCGGCATCATGGGAAGGATGGTGGGAATTTCACTAATATCTGTCTCTTTTTCTATTATTTCAATAAGATCGTCCATATCGGTTTCCGCCATTTGAACTCCTTTTTATTACAAATATAATATCAATCAGACCTTAACAATAAAGCATTTTTTCCCCTTTACAACGGTGGAAGCATACTTTTTTAATGGTAGAGATCTATTGACACCGGCTGAAATTTTTTCTAAGTGAAGGGATGGGCCCGCTCATTTTGTCCGGATCACCCAATGCGTTGTCACCCAACATGAAGGAGTGTTGCCATGATCCCAAATGCCCTGCCCCCATATACCGCTCCTCTCATGGCTTTTATATTTGGGGCCTGTGTGGGAAGCTTTCTCAATGTATGTATTTACCGGATTCCCCGGGGAAAATCCATCCTCTTTCCCGGGTCATCCTGCCCGGTGTGTACCCACGGCATCCCCTTTTATCTAAACATCCCCATTGCAAGCTATATCCTGCTTCGGGGACGATGCCACCACTGCCACGCCCCTTTTTCCATGAGATACCCTGCCGTGGAGACCCTGACGGCATTGGCAGCCTTAGCCACGGCTGCCAATTTCGGCATCACGGCCCAGGGTGGTGTCTGGTTTGCCTTTGTGTCCACCCTTATTGTGATCGCTTTCATTGACTATGATTTTCAAATCATCCCGGATATCATCTCGCTCCCCGGCATTCCCCTTTTTGCCCTGGCAACGGTCTTAATGGGGTATCATCCCTGGAAAGCCTCCCTGGCAGGCATCCTCATGGGGGGTGGTTCCCTTTACGGGGTGGCCATGCTTTACCATTTTATCCGAAAACAAGAGGGCATGGGCGGTGGCGATATCAAGCTGCTGGCCATGATCGGTGCTGCCATTGGCTGGCCAGGGGTATTGTTCACCCTGTTTGCCGGATCCGTTCTGGGCACCTTTGCCGGATGTGTTGTTATGGTCATAAAAAAAAGTGTCACCCCCCGGTTGAGACTCCCCTTTGGCCCCTACCTGTCCATGGGTGCCATTGCCTATATTTTCAAGGGAAAAGAGATCATCCAATGGTATTTTAACCTGGTTTATTAAATATTTTTACATGAAAATCCTGGCAAACCAAGAGGTATTTTTCATCTTAGTTTTAGGTAAACCGTATTCTGGCTCCGGCCTGCCCACAACGAAGCCTTCGATATTTTAGCGGGACAGACAATAAGTTCTTGACACAAATACGGCAACCACGGTACTTACAAGGCACTTAAGACAGTTAATGGCCAACCTATCCACGGCCAGAAGTCACCCCAAAATCATAAGTATGTATTTTGCATATAAGACCGACCGCACAACCCAATACCATTGACCGCAAATTGATAATCCCCCATGCACCATGGTGACAATTTGCAAATTAAGGAGTAAAAAGATATGAATAAAGGCGATCTCATTACCAAAGTAGCTGAAGTACTCAGTAGCAAAAAAGAAGCCCAGGCAGCCGTGGACTGTGCACTTTCCACCATCACCGAAGCCCTTGCGGAAAAAGAGACGGTCACCCTTGTGGGATTTGGCACTTTTAAGTCAACCGAACGAAAGGCCAGAAAGGGAAGAAACCCCCAGACAGGAGCCGAAATTGACATTCCTGCCAGAAATGTGCCCAAGTTCATCCCTGGAAAAGCATTAAAAGACGCTGTAAAATAAGTCTGATTCCCCCCACCCACTGCTGTATTCAGGTTCCTGTCCCCCTGAATCTGAATACAGTCCTCCCCCCATCTTACCACCGTAAACCGCAATACAATCAGGCAGATCTCAGTGTTTCTATCTCCAAAGACAATGCCATAAACATAGTAAGGGACTCGGGCTCGCCATTTTATTAGAAAATAAAACTTCCGGTCAACCTCAGCAGAGCCCCCCCCGATGGGTAATAGGAACCGGCCAATTGTGCCGTCTACGGTTCCGGCCGGGCCCATTGCCCGTCGGGGGGGGCGGCATGATATCATTTGGCTCTGCGTCTACGACCCAATATTCGTTGTGTCCAGCAGGACATGCCCGTTATAGAGATAGATAGACAGAAAGGTGAGGCAATGGGACAATTATTTTTTATTGAGAGCCTAAGTCCTCTGTTGAATCACATGGCTCGGATGTGCCGATCAATTGACTTGAGTAAGCCAATTTGCTCATCATCAAATTTATTTATATCCCCCGCCAGACAGTCTGAAATCTCCTTCAGAGCCTGTGCCACCCCATAACGGGTGTCATTCCGAAACCCTTTTATGGGATGCCCTTGGGGATTGCGAATACGTTCCATGTACTCTTTTTCATTAAATCCAATTTTTTCCAGAGAAACCTCCGAGGGTTCCGCATTAACATAATTTCGAAACAGTATCCGGGCGGCAAGGCATTTTATCCGGGGGGTCTTCATTTTTTCCACACAGGCCATCCGCTGGTGGGGAGGCGAATGATGAAAAGCCATCATCTCTTTTTTTTCCGTGGATGAAAAAAAGCCATCTTGATACAGACTGGCATCTGCATCCAGATCCGGCACAACAGGATAGGCATACTCCTTGTGATATTCAATGAGTTTGCCAAACCATTTGGCATGACGGGCAAGGGCCGTAATGCTCCCCTGGGCCAGGGTCTGTTGTTCAGGGGATAAGCGGCTCCAGAAACGATCCAGAGGGGGCAGCACAATGGGGGGTTCCCCTTTTTTTTTACGAATGATAAAGATTTTATCAGGATCATTTGGTTTACCCTCTCCTCCGGGTAATCCCTTGGAATCCAGGCGCAACCACAGGGTTTGATTGCCATACACCCGGGAAGGACCAATGCCCAGCACCGGGGCCATGTAGTTGTGTTTGGCACCAAAGGAGAGTGACACCATTATTCCCAGAAAAAAACTACCCACCTGCCCTATTTTTTGTTGCTGGAGTCGCCCCATGTGTGTGGACTCCTCGGCCTTGTTGAAAAATGTCCGGCAATAATCCCACATTTCCCGCCGGGCAAAAAGTCGTTGGGCCAGGGCCAGGGTGGCTTCCACATCAACCATGGCATCATGGGCACGCCCGGATGTCACCAAGGAATTATCCCTGCTGATGAGTTCCAGTTTCATGCTGGGTTTACCATCCTGTTCGGGCCAGTGAATATTTAGGGGGGCAAACAGGCGATAGAGAACTGCCAGGGGAAGAATATCCATGCGGGAGCAGCCATTGGCGTATTGATGGCTGTAAGGATCCAAAAGATTCCGATAAAAGGTGAACCGTAAAAATTCATCGTCAAATCCCAGGGTGTTGTACCCCAGACTGATGGTACCCGGCGTGTTGACCAACTGGTGGATACGCAGGGCCGCATCATACTCACCATAGCCCTTCATCAACGATGCCAGACAAAGGCGATGGGTCACAAAAGCGCCGGGGGATGGCACCACATCCGGACGTAGCTGAACCACCACAGACGTTCGTTCAATTTCTTTTAATCTAAGGTCTGTACGAATGGCCGCAAAGGTAAGAATCTGATCAAAGGCCGTATTCAGACCGGTGGTTTCAATGTCGTAAAAGAGAAATGTCTTCATAGGTTGAATAGAGGGGGATGACCCTGTTGGTAACTGTGGTTATTGTTTTGAAAAAAGTATAAGGGGCTTCATAAGAATAAAACTATCCATTTTCAAATTTAACTGCAAGTATTTACAGAATATTTTAAGTGAAGACGGGTAGATTATTTGTCATGAGTTCCCTAAGAACCGCAGATGAAACAACTTGATAGTATAGGAATTTTATACCTTATCAATTATTAAATCAATAGGTTATACAAAATCAGTCCGATAGGGCGTTAGGTTCTCAAAAAAAAAGGAGCCGACAGTAAATACCTGCCTGCTCCTGAAAGTCCATTTGAACCAATGCCTACCTTTTAGAGAACTGGTAATTGGCCCTGGCACCCTTCTGACCATATTTTTTACGCTCTTTAATCCGGGAATCCCGGGTAAGATACCCAGCTTTTTTCAGCATGGCCCTCAGATCCGGATCCGCCATGAGAAGCGCTTTGGTGATACCGTGTCTCACGGCACCGGCCTGACCCATGATGCCACCACCGAGCACCTTGATATTAATATCAAAGGTATTTGTATTTTGTGTCATGACCAAGGGAGATTCCAGAATCTTCCGTGCATCAAGGTGAACAAAATAATCTTCAAGGCTTCTATTGTTTACGGTTATTTTGCCACTTCCTGGCGTTAACCATGTTTTGGCAATGGAACTCTTACGCTTGCCAGTTGCGTAATATACATTTTCATTCTCCATAAAATAACTACCGTCCCTTATTTTTACTTAAAATTATAATTCAACCACTTCTGGTTTCTGTGCAGCATGGGGATGTTCCTCTCCGGCATAAACATAAAGTTTGCCATTGAGCTTTCGCCCCAATCTGTTTTTTGGAAGCATGCCCCGCACCGCTTTTCGAAGAATATCTTCAGGGCTTTTTTCCAGAAGTTCCTTGACGCTGGTGGCTTTTATCCCACCGGTGTAGCCCGTGTGACGGTAGTAAACCTTCTGATCCCACTTATTACCTGTGAGGCGTATTTTATGGGCATTAATGACAATCACCCAATCACCCATATCCACATGGGGGGTATAAAGGGGGTTTCGTTTTCCCCTGATCCGAGCAGCAACCTCTGAGGCGATGCGACCCAGCACCTTGTCGCTGGCGTCAATCACACACCAGTTTTCGGGATTATCCGATCGTTTTGCACTATATGTATATTTTTTCAATTTTCTACACTCCTGTTTATAAAATAATTCGAACTAATTAACTCATTTCCCGGAAAATGTCAAGCCCTATTTTGGTTAAAATAACTCCCTTTGGAAGGGCATACCCAGATGCTCATGGGCCTTTGCAGATGCCTTTCTGCCGGCTGAAGTACGAAGCACCAAACCGGTTTTTAATAGATAGGGTTCCACAACATCCACCAGGGTGTCGGTCTCCTCTTGGAGTGTTGCAGCCACGGCCTCAATGCCCACAGGACCGCCCCGGTAAAATTTAATAATGGTGTTCAGATAATTGCGATCCAGGGGGGTAAGTCCCATCTGATCCACCCCTTCAAGCTGCAATGCCGCCTGAACCGTTTCCGGGGTGACCTCCCCCCGGGCCTTGACCTGGGCATAATCCCTCACCCGTTTTAACAATCGATTGGCAATACGGGGGGTTCCCCGGGAACGGGTGGCCAGTTCCACTGCCCCGCCATGGGTCATAGCAACATTAAGCAAGTCTGCCGATCGTTTAACAATGGTGACCAGATCTTCCAGTTCATAAAAATCAAAATTTCGAAACAACCCGAACCGATCCCGCAGGGGGGAAGAGAGCAACCCCACCCGGGTGGTGGCCCCCACCAGGGTAAACTGCTTGAGCTGGTATCTGTGACTTCTGGCATGAACCCCTTTGTCAAAGACAAAATCAACGGCAAAATCCTCCATGGCCGGGTAGAGAAATTCCTCAACGGTCTTGGGAATTCGATGGATCTCATCAATGAAGAGAAAATCTCCCTCCCCAAGATTGGTGAGCATCCCCAGAAGATCTCCCCCTTTTTCCAAAGCAGGCCCAGAGGTAATGGTCACCCCAGCCCCCATTTCCGTGGCAATAATATGGGCCATGGAGGTCTTACCAAGCCCCGGGGGTCCATGGAGCAGCACATGATCCAGGGATTCACCCCGAATTCTGGCGGCGGCAATGGCAATTTTAAGGGTTTCAACGGTTTCTGCCTGGCCCACATAGTCAGCGAATCGCCGGGGCCGCAGCACATTGACATCAACTTCTCGATCCACGGGGTGGGATTCTGAGGAAACAAGGGATTTTTCCGCCGAGCTAAAGGCAATAATATCATCATCCGATGTCATGAGCCAGCCCTCCTTATCACTGCATCAAACAGCGCTTCAGGTGTTGACATATCAGGGGCTTCGGCAATGGCAAGGCTCACCATCTTCCGGGCAATGGGGGCGACATATCCCAATTGCTGAACCAGAACGTCCACCACCTGGGCAGATACCTGGTCTGAAATCCCCCCCTCTTCTTGGGCAGCTACGTTGGAGGCATTTCCCGCACCCTCTCCGGCAGAATCTGTAACAAACCCTGACACCTTGCCATGGAGGGCTGCAATGATTTTCTGGGCCGTGCGTTTACCAATACCCTTTAAGGTCGCCAACATTTTTTCATCCCGGCTTTCAATGGCCCGGGCAATATCAGACACGGGTCGATCCATGGCTTTCACCGCTTTTAAGGGCCCAATGGCATCCACGGAAATAAAAAGCTGAAAAAAAGCCTTTTCCACTTCGGATTCAAAACCAATGAGCACCGGCCGGGGCTGCCTTTCTGTCTGGTTATAATAAATAAACAAAGAGACCGTCTCTTCGGGGGGGTGCTTTTTAATATTTTCAAGCACAAAAAGGGGCAGGACAATCTCATATCCCACCCCCCCCACCAGCATCAGGATGCCCTCTTCGGCGATCCTTAAAATTTTTCCTTCCATGTATCCAATCATCTTTAACTTTCTTTTTTATAACTGCCACGGGCAGACCGTATTCTGGCCTCGGCCTGCCCACAAGGAAACATGAAAGAATGTTAGACTTGCCTACTCTTTCATATAAACTGCCACGGGCGAACCGTATTCTGGCCCCAGCCTGCCCACAACGAACCATGAAAGTCCGGCAGGTTTACCGAGACTTTCTTATATAATCAACCCCAATTTTTCCGAAAAAATCCGGCCAGGGCCAGGGCCAGGGCATCCGAGGCGTGAAAAGGCCGGATGGCCCCTTCATGGGACAGCAGATTCCGCACCGATCGTTCCACCTGATGTTTATCTGCAGCCCCACTGCCAGTGACCACTTTTTTGGCTTCGCGAACCTGGATCTCCTGCACCCGTGATCCAGCCCGTCCTGCGGCCAGCAACAACACACCAGTGACCTTTCCCAGGGTAATCCCCGATGCCGGATATTTTCCCAGAGAAAAAATATCTTCAATCACAACAAGATCTGGCTTCTGACGGCACAAATAGGCAAGGGTTCGAGAGTAGATGATCTCCAGTCGTTCCACAAGGCATTGTTCCGGTGTGGTTTTAATGCTGCCAAATTCATAGCCTGACACAGTAGTGCCCCGGCCCTGCACCATTCCAATGCCAGTACCGGCAAGCCCAGGGTCTATGCCCACCACCTTGATCATGTTATCATTCCCATGGAAGTAATCCGCCACCAGCTATTCCCGGTCAAATTCAGGATAACTATCTATAATTGTTAGATTTAACCTTTTTAAGCTCACGAAACCATCTTAGTAAATATCAAATAATATCAAGTGGTTAAATGGTGAGCGGGAATTGCTGATCCGCCCCTCTATTTAAGGGCCTCCAGCTTCTCCTTGGCAATTTTTGATTCACTGGTTCCGGGAAATTTACGAATCAACTCCTTTAATATCAAACGGGCATTGCCCTTTTCCCCCAGATTTGCAAAGGCATACCCCTGCTTTAACAACGCCGCAGGCACCTTATTTCCAGACGAATAGGTTTCAATGACCTTCTGATATTCCAGAATGGCCTTTTCATACCAATTTTCCCGGTAATAACTATCAGCAATCCAGAACCTTGCATTGTCGGCATTGGTCGAATCAGGAAAAGTTTTAACAAATATTTCAAACTCTTTTCTGGCCCCCTTGTTATCACCGTTGTCCAGCAGGGTTTTGGCCGTCGTATACATCCCTGCCTCACTGGCGTCTGGTTTATCGGTGACCGGCGCACTGGAAGCGCTGTCCGTGGGTTCCATGCCCAGATGGGCCTCCAGGGCCATCACCCGCTGATAATTTCGAGAAATGGCCTCATCCAGGCGCTTGAGTTCGTTGGAAGCCGTGGCTGTGGGGGCTCCCCCATCCCGGCCAATGAGAAACTCAAGGGTTTCCATGCGCCCTGCCAACACCCTGATCTCATCCCGAAATCCATCCAACAGGGCGTTTATTTCAGCATATTTTTCCCGGGTCTGGCGATCATTGGTACCCACACGCCCCGTTATTTCCTCAAACTCTTTGTTCAGCTTCTGATCATAGGTCTTCTGCTTTTCCAAATGCCGGGCATTGTCCATTTCAAGGGAATATACCCGATTATTAAGGGTAACCATATCCTGATCTGACACACACCCTGACACCACTGCCAGAAGACACAACAAAAAAATCTGAAAAATACACTTGGCCATCATACCCCTTCCTTTACAAAATCACAAAATGAGCGCGTCGGTTTTTACTCCAGGCTGCCTCTCCATGTCCGGAATCAAGGGGTTTTTCTTCACCATAACTGATGGTAACAACTCGACTCCCCAAGATCCCCATATTCATGAGATAAGACTTTACCGCAATGGCCCGCTGATCTCCCAGGGCCAGATTGTATTCCGTAGTGCCCCGTTCATCACAATGGCCCTGAACCACAATATTATTACCGGCATTGGCTTCAAGCCACTGAACCTTTTCTTTTAAAAGCTGACGGGCCTCAGCAGAGAGGACTGCGCTGTCATAGCCAAACAAAATATCTTGATTTTCAAAGTCTTCCCGAGCTGCCATGACTGCCGCCTGAACGGCATTTTTCTGCAGGGTCTCCTCCTGGAGACGCTGTTGAGCCAGGGCCGTTGCTTTTTCCTGGGCTGCAATACGTGCAGCCTCTTCTGTGGATATAGCACCTGTCTCCTGTGTCACCGATGGATCCACCATCACATTCTTTTTGGCACAGGACACTGTCAATGCAAGACCTGCAACCATCATCACCATTACCAAATTGCGCATCACTCGTTTTTTCATGTCATCTCCTTTATAAATTATTAAGAACTTACACACACTCGATGATTAAATATTACTGTAATTCTTTATGTTTCACCCCACGGCACTTTCAAGGATAAAATTCAGACGCTTACATCTCCCCCCCCGGGGACCATTGGGGATCGGTCTGGGCACCGGGCAGATTGATCAAACGTCTTGCGTCACTTCCCCGGGCCGTCATCAGATAAATTTTTGAGGCCCCCTCCCGGGTGGAAGAAAAGACAATAAAGCCCCCATCCGGGGACCAGGAGGGATCTTCATTGTCTCCCTGGTCTCGGGTGAGCTGCATGGGGGCAGCCCCGTCAAGACCAGTGACATAAATATCAATTTTATTTTTCACAATCCCCACATAGGCAAGTTTATCCCCTGAGGGGGACCACGCCGGAGAAGTGTTATACTTACCCTGGAAGCTCACCCGCATCACCCCATCGGTATCAAGATTTTTAACATAAATCTGAGGGGTTCCCCCCCGGCGGGACACAAAGGCAAGCTTCTTACCATCCGGAGACATCTGGGGGGAGACATCAATCCCCCAGCTTCGGGTCAGGCGCTTGAGGATTTCACCCTTGCCGGAAAACAAATAAATTTCCTGGTCTCCGTCAAGGCTCAAGGTGGCCACAAGTTCAAATTTACCCGGCACCCAGCCCGGTGTGATATTCATCCCCTTAAACGCAATGGTGGTTTTCGTACGGGTTTTCAAATTCTGAACAAAAATATCCGGTTTCCCATTCACATAGGAGGTATATGCCAGCCACTGGCCATCCTGGGAAAGACAAGGGGACAGGGTGATACTCCCATGATGGGTCTCCTGCCGGGGGGCATATCCGTCAAAATCACTGATAAAGATCTCCTTATTTTCCCCCACACGGGAAACAAACACAATGCGACTGCCAAAAACCCCCCGCTTCCCGGTGAGATAGAGACTGATTTCTCCACAAAACCGATGGATCATAGTCCGAAGATCCGATACCCTTCCCGTATATACCTTTCCCATCTCCATTTTTTTTTTAAAAGTATCAAAAAGCCGCATCTCCAAACGGATATTCCCCTGCTGTTCAGTAATACCAGCGGTGACAAGAAGTTCTGCACCTATATTAATCCACTTTTTAAAATGAAGATCTACGGCGGTGATGCCGGAGATGGCAGGTTTTTCCAGAAAAGTGGCTGAATCCATTACATCAATGTAACCGGTAAAGTCCATCCCCTCCATCAGAATCTTCCGGGCCATTTCACCATGGAGGGATTCGGCCTCGTTTCCGGACAAGGACTTAAATGCCGGTATTGCCAGGGGAACCTTCCGGATAAAGGGATCTTTTATATTAATGTAGGTATGCTGCCGTGCACAAATCGGCATGGGCGCAAAGAGCCATACAGCGATGATCCCGGATGCTAAAAACCGTTTACAATATTTCAGGGCGTTCCCACCACTGCTTGCCATATATTTTCTCCTCTTTTCATAAATATCCAGTCAGCACCCCATATTCGCCCATCTTGGCCTGTTCGCATCGCATTAGTATGCTACGCAGCCCCAAATAAACGGATATGGGACACTGACCAGACATTTACATTATCAACTCGAACATTTACCTCTTTTTTCCAGGGCATAACCGGATTATCAAACCAGTTTGTCCCGGTACTACATTAACCCGGATGGCGTAAAAATCAACCCCACATCATAGAAATCATACCCCCCTGGCAGGGGTGACAGGGGGTTGGATTTTTTAACGGCCTTCAGGGCAGATTCATCCAGCAGGCGATTTCCGGAACGGGTTTCAAACAAGATATCCCGGATATGTCCCGATTTTAAAATTTTGATAAGAATCCGCACTTCGCCTGTATCCTTACCTCCGGCAAGCTGGGGGGTAAAGGCCCAGTTTTGCTGTATGCGATACATCAACTCAAGATTATAAAGATCAATAGCCCGGGTCTTTCTAATATTGCCTGTCACCCTGGCCCCATTGGCACCAAACATTCCACCGCGTTTACTACCCTGGGCAGCCACCTTTTTGCGTAAGCGTTTCAAGGCCGTATCAAGGGAGTTTTCCTCCTGTTTTTTCACCGATTGCGCCATCTGTTTTTTAGCACTGGCAAGCACCTTGTCCGGGCGATAGGTTTTTTTCTTCAAAGACACCTTGTCCCGAGGTGCCTCTTTTTTGAGAGGTACTTCTGGTTTTAAAGGAGGCGTTTTCGGGGGCGTGGGAACCTTTTTTTTCTCAACCAGGGGGATTTTAACGGGGACTTCCACCACAGGTTCTGGAGATGATACCGGTATTGATGGGACAGGTTCAATAATTTTTTCCGGCACAACCACATCAGGGAGTTCCGCGGATCCGGGCTCCACAGATGCCTCCTCAGGCAACGACGTATCCACCGTTTCATCCGACCCATCAATGGGCATCTCCGGGGAAGGGTCTTCAACCAGATCAAGTTCCCCCAAGGATACCAGATTGACCTTTACCATGGGAAGATCAACCGGCTGTGGGGGAGCAAGGCCCTGGATGAGAAAAAAAACCGAAAATACAATAAGATGGACTACCAGAGAAATCCCGAACAGCAGGGGATTAAACTGGCTGTATGTTTCTTTGGTATTCCGGGGAATCCTCTGATTTAAGGATACTGTGGTATTAAAGGGTTTCATGGCGTAAGATCAGGACGCTTCATCGGCTTCTGGAAGCGTGACCATGCCAAGGGAGGTGACCCCAGCCTTTTTAATCCGGGCCATGATTTCCACCACCCGGCCATAGGGAACCGATTTATCTGCTCTGAGATAGACATCCCGGGCACCCATGTCAACCAGAATCAATTCCAGCTTGCGGGTGAGATAATCCACCCCAACCGCCTGTTCATTGAGGTAAACCTGGCCATCCTGCCTGACTGTAACCACCAGATGGTCAACCTTTTCCGCCAGAGGGGCCGCTGTAGTCCTGGGAAGAGTCACATCCACGCCCTGAACCAGCATGGGGGCGGTCACCATGAAAATAATTAGCAATACCAACATCACATCCACAAAAGGAGTGACATTAATTTCGGAAACCAGTTCATCACGATTTAAACCAGACTGCATCATGCCCCCTTATTGCGTTGAATGTCACGCTCAATCAAATTTAAAAGATCCGCTGCAAATCCCTGGAGTTCAGAATCCAATACACGAATCCGGGTGATGAAATAATTGTAGGCAATCACCGCAGGAATGGCCACGGCAAGACCGGCTGCTGTGGCAATAAGGGCTTCGGAAATACCCGGAGCCACCACCGCAAGGCTTGCCGATTGACTCAAACCAATGCCCCGGAAGGTGTTCATGATGCCCCACACCGTGCCAAACAGGCCAATAAAAGGGGCGGTGTTTCCCGCCGTGGCCAGAAAGGGAACCAGTTGCCCCAGGCGACGAAGCTCCACATCAATGGAGCGTCGCAGGGCTCGCTTCACACTTCCCATCAATTGAAACCCCGTCATGGCATCCTTGCCTGATGAATGGGAGATAGGATCAAGCTCTGTCTCACCATTTTTTTTAATCTCCATATAGCCTGCCATGAACAAACGCGCCACAGGGCTTGCTTTAAGGGAACGAGCCCTGGCAAAGGCATCGCCCAGGTTTCGGCATTGCCAGAAAAGATCAATAAAGGCAACAGAAGAGCGGTGGGCCTTGCGAATATATTGAAATTTAATAAACATAATGGCCCAGGACATAATGGAAAAAAAGAGCAGCAGCAGCAGCACTATTTTAACCACCAAGCCTGCACTGGTTAACATGTGAAATACACCAGCGGATTCAGGAATCATATCATACTCCATGTTAAAAATTACAATGCGGAGACATCCGGCATTAAAAAAGACAGCAAGCACCAGAAAAATAAACTCATTTTCCAGCCGTCAAGCCGCCCCATCCATGTAGCACAGATGATAAATATTCGGGTTGGTCATATAAATGTTTGGCCAATTCCCCCTCTTCGCCTGTCTTGACTGATGCTATGTGAGCAGGCCCAAATAGGTAAAAATAGGGTACTGGCCGAATATTTACAACAAATGAGGTTCAAACCATTGCCAATGCTATATTAGACACATTACCATGTCAAGCAGAGCTTGCACTTCCAAAACAAAAAAACCCCCGTGCAAATCTGCACGGGGGTTTTTTTTTATACAAAAGGCTTATACAACGCCTTTGCCCATTTTATTTTAAGAAGTATCTCAATTCAGATGGTGACTCAAAATAAAGTCAAGGCACACCATGAAATCGATAAAATCAAATAATGATTTTTACTTTGGCAAAGAAATTATGCCACCCCATCTAAATTACATCATGCCGGGCATTCCGCCACCCATGCCACCCATGCCACCACCAGGCATTCCACCACCCATACCACCACCATCTCCCTTTTCGGGTTTTTCGGCGATCATGGCTTCGGTGGTAAGCATGACAGATGCCACACTGGCGGCATTCTGCAGGGCAAACCGAACCACTTTTTTCGGATCAATAACACCGGCCAGGATCAGGTCTTCGTAGACATTGGTTCTGGCATTGTAACCAAAAGAACCCTCGCCTTCTTTAACCTTATTGATCACAACAGATCCTTCCACACCCGCGTTGTTGGCAATCTGACGCAGGGGCTCTTCAATGGCCCGGGCGACTACCTTAACACCAAGAAGTTCTTCCTGGTCACCGGTGAGTTCGGCAAGTCCGGCAGCAGCACGAACCAGCGCCACACCACCACCAGGCACAACCCCCTCTTCAACTGCGGCACGGGTAGCGTTTAAGGCATCTTCAACCCGGGCTTTTTTCTCTTTCATTTCGGTTTCTGTGGCAGCACCTACACTGATAACAGCCACACCACCAATGAGTTTTGCCAAACGTTCCTGGAGTTTCTCACGGTCATAGTCAGAAGAGGTTTCTTCCACCTGGGCACGGATCATCTTCACACGACCCTCAAGGGCCTCTCGGGAGCCGGCACCATCAATGATGGTGGTATTATCTTTGTCAATGACAATGGATTTGGCCTGACCCAGATCATTTACGCCGACATTTTCAAGCTTAAGACCCATATCTTCGGAAACCACCTGGGCACCGGTGAGAATGGCAATGTCTTCCAGCATGGCTTTTCTTCTGTCACCAAATCCGGGGGCTTTTACAGCCGCCACATTCAAGGTGCCACGAATCTTATTCACAACCAGCGTAGCAAGAGCCTCACCTTCGATGTCTTCGGAAATGATCACCAGGGGTTTTCCCATTTTGGCCACTTCTTCCAGCACGGGGAGGAGATCTTTCATGCTGCTGATTTTCTTGTCACAGATGAGAACAAAGGGGTTGTCAAGTTCAGCCACCATTTTTTCAACATTAGTGGCAAAATAGGGAGAGAGGTAACCGCGATCAAACTGCATCCCCTCAACCACGTCCAGGGTGGTGTCCATGGATTTGGCCTCTTCCACAGTAATAACACCCTCTTTACCCACCTTGCCCATGGCCTCGGCAATGATGTTTCCAATGGTCTCATCACTGTTGGCGGAGATGGTACCGATCTGGGCAATCTCTTTCTGATCCTTGGTGGGATTGCTCATCTTTTCAAGCGCTTCCACCATGGTGGCCACAGCCTTGTCAATGCCCCGTTTGATGCCCATGGGGTTGTTACCCGCCACAACCAGTTTCTGGCCTTCCTCATAAATGGCCCGGGCCAGAACAGTTGCTGTGGTGGTACCGTCACCGGCCATGTCACTGGTTTTACTGGACACTTCTTTCACCATCTGAGCACCCATGTTCTCAAACTTGTCTTCAAGCTCAATTTCTTTGGCAACGGTGACGCCGTCCTTGGTAACATTGGGGGAACCCCAGGACTTATCGATGACAACATTTCTTCCCTTGGGTCCAAGGGTTACAACAACTGCATCTGCAAGGGTCTGTACGCCTTTGAGCATTGCTTCGCGGGCTTTTGCATCGTATTTAATCTCTTTAGCCATTTATCAAGACCTCCATATATATTTATATTTATATTTTTAGTTTTAATTTTGTTAACTCTTAAATTTCAACGAGCAGGGGATTGAAAAAATGCTATTCAATCACGCCAAGTACATCATCCTGACGCATGATCAGATAATCTATACCGTCAATCTTAACGTCTGTTCCACCATATTTGCTGAAAAGGATGCTATCACCCACCTTAAGATCCATGGGAATCAATTTGCCATCTTCTCCCACACGACCATTTCCTGTGGCGATGACCTTACCCTCTGCCGGTTTTTCCTTGGCAGTGTCTGGAATAATGATGCCGCCTTTGGTTTTTGTGGTCTCTTCCATACGCTCAACCAGAATTCTGTCCTGTAATGGTCTTAAACTCATGATGTTAATTCTCCTTTTAATAAAATTAAGTATACATTTATCAGATATAGGTTATTTGAGGCTCAATGGATTTTGATAGTTAAACGCCACACGCTTCAGAGGAGGGATAGAGACCCTCAAGCATTATAATGACTGACCTTGCAGATCAAAAAATCACCATAAAAAAATGAGCACTTCCCACAAAATCCATTAATTTTTCAGGCGTAATGTTTTCTTTCAGAATTGCTATTTTGATGCACTGCTGTTACTGGTACTGGTACTGGTACTGGCACTGGCACTGGTAGTGCAATCCGTCTTGGCTGGTGTTTTGGTGCAGGAGGTTACAACCTCTTTTTTTGAAGATTTTTCGTCAGATGGTCCAGTTGATTTTCTTCCACCGTAATCGGTTACATACCACCCGGAACCCTTTAAATGAAATGAACTCTGGGAAAGAATTTTATGAAGACTTCCCTGGCAATGTTTACATTTAGAAAGCGGGGGATCTGCCATCTTCTGAAACGCCTCTTCTATCTGTCCACACTCGCTGCATTCATATTCATAAATCGGCATTACATTACTCTCCATCTGTGGTGTTTTTGTCCATTTCAAATTCAAGGATAAAATAGTCAGTCTTTACCCCTTGTCAAGGATATCCCAAAAAATTTTAAAACAAAGCAGGATCACCCCTTATCCTCACACCATTTTCTATAATATACAAATACTTGCTCCAGCCCAGACACGGTTATTCCCTTTAAAATCTTCTTTGTGATACCATGAACAATCCACTCTTCGTCCCTGGCACAGTCCGCCTCGCAGGCACAGCTATAGATCTGCTGAAACCGGGCAAATCTGACAATGTGAATCAGTTCATGGACAATGACATACAACAGAAAAGGAAAAATCTTTAAATCAATAATGGATGGGGAAATGGCGCGCAGGATGGAACCATCCTGGATGCAGATACGATAAAAATCAAAGTTTGCAGATCCCAGACTGGTATCCTTGGGGCATCCCCGGTATCCCAGAACCTGGGCAAAGGGTCCCTCAACGACTTCATGAATCTCCAGATCCCTGGCGGTGCGCACTTCATATCGACTGCGGAGCCATTGGATGGAGGACATTTTATAATAATCGCTCACCAGATCCTCTGAAACAGATACCGCTTCCTGGACTTGGTGCAATTGTGCTTTATTAAAAAAACGGACAGCGGACATGGGTCGCCTCCCCGGTAAAAAAATCCGCAATTCCAACCTTGGGTCAATATCCCGGCGATCCACCCCCACAAAGGAAACCCAAAATTAAAATTACTGAAAAAGGAATGGACATCTCCTGAATCCATATGCTATAAAGGCAAGATTGACATTTAACTATGGATATTTACAATTCCTGTAAAGGAGGTGATTTTTTGGGCAGCGTTATTAAGAAGAGACGAAAAAAAATGAGAAAGCATAAGCATCGAAAACTCCTTGCCAGAACACGACATCAGAGACGTAAGGGCAAATAACCCCTTCACTATAGAGTGGGATATGGAACAGGGGAGTGCGTTCAGCACCTCCCCCGCTTTCCAATCCCACTCTTTTTTTATCTATTCCCCCTGACCCCTTTGAAATATTTCATAAACTCAGAGTCCGTTGAAAGTACCAGGGTTCCAGATCTATCCAACACCGTTCGATACACATCCATTGTCTTTAAAAATGAATAAAATTCCGGATCAGCGCCATAGGCTGCGGCATAGATTTCAGTGGCTTTGGCATCGGCCTTACCCTTGATCTCTTCTGCCTCGCGATAGGCCTCGGATCGTATCTGCTGAAGATCCTTTTCCTTGTCGCCCATGATATTGCTGGCCTCTCCCTTTCCTTCCGCACGATATTTTTCCGCAATCTGTCTTCTTTCTGCAATCATACGTCCATAAACAGCATCCCTGACCTTTTCCACATAGTTGATGCGTTTAATTTTAACGTCCACAAGCTCAATACCAAAGGGGGCAATCTTAGGCTGGGCCTGGGCCATAATCCGTCGTGTAATTTCACTGCGGCCCACTGCAATTTTGTACTGGGAGTATTGTGCGTCTTTGGGCTCATCGCTGAACTCCTCAAAGGTATCCATGGGTCGATCACTATTACGCACACTCTCCACCAGTCGAAAGGAGGTGATAAAGTTCCGCACAGCAGGATCAATGATGTCATCCAGACGTCCCTGGGCCGTGACCATATTATTCACGGTCTGAAAGTACTTCACCGGATCCACAATTTTCCATCGGGCAAAGGTATCCACCCAGATAAAAGTTTTGTCCCGGGTGGGCACCTGGCCGGGATCCCCATCCCACTCCTGGAGATTTTTGGGAAAATAAGTGGCCGTCTGTATAAATGGCACCTTAAAATTCAACCCCGGGGAGTCCACCGGTTCTCCCACCACCCGTCCAAACTGGGTGAGAACCACTTGCTCGGTTTCATCCACGATATAAGCCGACGTCAACAGAACAAACATTACGCAGGCCAGTACAACGGCTGTTACTCCTTTTATTTTATTCATTATTTTATTCCACCTTCGCTTAATGATTTTATGGCTGGCACCACGGATGTTGCCCCATCAAGGTTCAACAGCGGAAGAACGTTTTTCTGATCGGAATCAATGATAAATTTACTACCAAGCCTTGGTAGTATATCTGCCATGGCCTCCAGATAAAGGCGTTTTTCCGTGACATCCTTGGCCTTGGCATACTCCTGGTAAACCGAGGTAAAACGGGCGGCATCACCCAGGGAACGGTTCACCCGGTCCAGGGCAAACCCCTCGGCATCCTTTACCAGACGCATGGCTTCACCCTTTGCAGCAGGAATGGCCTTATTGTACCCTTCCCTGGCCTTGTAGATGAGCTGCTCCTTTTCCTGGACTGCCTCATTCACTTCATTAAAGGAGGGCTGCACTGGCTCAGGCACATTGGTTTTTTTCATTTCAATGGTGACGATGTGAATCCCGGTTTCTGCCTGGATCATTTCATCCTGGAGCAATTTTCTGGCAGCCACGGCAATTTCTTCCCGCTTGCTGATTACCTCATTGATGCTGCGATCCCCCACCACTGTACGCATGGTGGCCTCGGCCATATCCCGAAGGATGGAGCGAACATCTTTGACTTTAAACAGGTAATTATACGGATCTGAGATCCGATACTGAACAATCCAGGGCACCACTGCCACATTGAGATCTCCGGTGAGCATCAGGGCAGCGCCTGCATCGGCATTATCGTTGGAGAAACGGGCATTGTTAAAGCCTTTTACCGTTTCAAATCCAAACTCTTCCTTATATACCCGCTTTATTTTAACCTTGGTGACCTTCTCAACTCCGGCCGGCAATTTAAAGTTCAAGCCCGGCTGGGAGATACGGCTGTACTTGCCAAACCGTTGTATGATCCCCACCTCATCAATGTCCACTGTGAAAAAAATCGAACTACCGAAAAAAAGAAAAAAAAGCACCACAATGAGCAATATGCCACCGGGGAACTTAAAATTCTTAAATCGATTCAGTATCTCATCCACCTGGGGTGGCCGGGGTACACCACTGCCACCACCTGAACGCTTATGTTCGTATTGCTCCTGTTTTTCTCTGAGCTTATCCCAATCCCAGTTCATAGTCAGCTTCCTGTTTTTACTTAAAATAAGATCAAATAAAGACCCTCCGGAACAAACCCACCCCATGCATGATCCAAATCATCATCCACCTAAAATGATTAAGGCGAACTCAAAAGCCGGGAGTATTTATTCAGGACAATCTGCGAACCTTCAAAAAATCAACCATAATGGGCTCGATTCCGACAGCCACCACTTTGCCATCCTCTGTCCCATTTGTTAAATCTATTATTTTACATGCTTTCCCCATATTTTCAAGGAAAAAACAAATTTACATTTTTCCGCAGCCCTTGACCTTTCGGGTTTAGAAATGTTAAAAAAACAAAAATTGGCGTGCAGCCATCCGAAGTAAAGGGTATTATCACTTCCAGACAAACAATAACCCGGCAAAAAAAGCAATCTGATCATCATGTCCATGGCACCATCAACAGGAGGCCCTGCTTTATGAAAACTGATTTGACCCACATAGGCAGTATTTTGACCCAGGCGTTGGATGAGTTCAGGCCCAGCGCGGACACGGGCATGACCGCTATCTGGGAGCTGTGGGACAGCGTGGCCGGAAATCCCCTTTCACAAAATGCAAAACCCGGGGCATTTAATAATGGTATTCTCATTGTCCACGTTTCCAGCTCTGTGTGGATGCACCAGCTTAAATTTCTAAAAGCATCCCTCATGGCAAACCTGAACCATGCCCTGGGAACCCCCCTTGTCAAGGAGATGAAGTTCAAAATTGCCGCCCTGCACAACTGAATATTTTTTTGACGGAAAGCTCAACATTCGCCAGCCCCAAAATGGGTACCGATTCTCCATGGATCCCTTTGTACTCTCGGCCCATGCCCAACCATGCCCCGGGGATAAAATCATGGACATCGGCTGTGGCTGCGGCATTATCTCCTTGATTCTGTGCCTGAGAACACCAAATCTTTGCATCACCGCCGTTGAAATACAAGAAAAACTGGCCCTCATTGCACGGAAAAATGTTAAACAAAACCAACGAGAACAAGAGATCACCGTGCTTCACAAGGATATCAGACAGATGATATCTCCAGAATTCCTGGGATCCCAGGACATGGTTATCTCCAACCCCCCTTACAAAAAACAGGATCATGGTCGTATCAACCCGCATCCCCAGAAGGCCATGGCCCGCCACGAGTTAACCCTCACCCTTGAGACACTGATAAAAATTGCCTCAAAATATTTAAAACCCAATGGGGTGTTCCACGTCATCTACCCTGTTTTAAGGCTGCCTGAGCTTCTGACTGCCCTTACAAGGGAAAGACTGACCCCTGAAACATTACAGTTCATACATCCCCAAAAAACAAAAAACGCAAAGTTATTCATGGTCAAGGCCAGGAAGCATCGAAATAGTGACGTTTCAATCTTGCCCCCCCTTTACCTTCACACCACCAATGGACAACAGAGCAAAGCCCTTGAACGAACCCAGAAATGGTAGAGCTAATTGCCCATGCCAACGAATATCAAAAATTAAAATTCCTGCTTTAATACTTGACACGCCCCCCAAAAAAGGATATCTACCCTTTCATCATTATCAATGCGGAGAGATGGCCGAGTGGCTTAAGGTGCACGCCTGGAAAGCGTGTGTACTGAAAGGTACCGAGAGTTCGAATCTCTCTCTCTCCGCCACTCTTATCCTGCACCCCCGGAAAACATGTCTTATCGCGTATTAGCCCTCAAATACAGACCCCAGACTTTTCAAGATGTTATTGGTCAGACCCACGTTACCCAGACGTTGTCCAATGCTATTTTGTCCGGTCGAGTGGCCCACGCTATCTTATTTTCAGGGCCCCGGGGTACCGGCAAGACCAGTATTGCCAGAATCCTTGCCAAGGCCATGAACTGCGATGATGGCCCAACTCCCTCCCCCTGCAATAAATGCAAATCCTGTATTGAAATCACCGCAGGCAATGCCACCGACGTATTTGAGGTGGATGGTGCCTCCAACAACAGCGTGGATCAAATCCGGGAACTGCGAGAAAACGTCACCTATCTGCCCATCTCTTCCCCCCGCAAGATTTATATCATTGATGAAGTGCATATGCTCAGCACGGCTGCCTTTAATGCCCTTCTCAAGACCCTGGAAGAGCCCCCGGAACACGTATTGTTCATATTTGCCACCACAGAACCCCATAAAATTCCCATCACCATCTTGTCCCGGTGTCAACGGCATAATCTGGGCCGCATTGGCCTCACCGAAATCGCCAATCATCTGGAATGGCTGGCCTCCCAGGAAGGATTTAAAATCTCCCGGGAGAGCGCAAGCCTCATTGCCTCGGAAGCCGACGGCTCCATGCGGGACTCTTTAAGCCTTTTAGATCGGGTCATCTCAAGCAGCAGTGATGTGGATATTTCCCACGATCATATTCTCAACAACCTTGGCATCATTGATAAAAAAATTCTCCTGGATATGGCATCGGCAATTTTCAGGGCAGATGGGGTACAGATTCTTCAAACCATTTCCCAGGTGCGGGATCTGGGATTTGATCTTAAAAAAATATATGCGGGTCTGGTGGAGTTGTTTCGGAACATACTGGTGGTAAAACTATGCCCGGACAGCAGCTCTTTTTCTGATATCAGTGCCCATGACAGAGAACAACTTTCCGCCATGACGGTTCCAGGAACCCATGCCTACCTGTCCCAAATGCTGACCCTCCTTTTAAAAGAAGAACAGTTAATTCGCTTTTCCACCCACACCAGAACGGCCCTGGAAACCATCTTGCTACAGCTGATCCAGATACGCCCGGGAACGGACATGGATGCCATCATTACCCGGCTGGACGCCCTGGCCCGGAATGTGGCCCCTCCAGAACCCTTATCCCGGCATCCCGAAACCAATGCCGTAAGTGTCCGGAAAAACCAGACTCAGCCCCCCCCCCAGACCCGGGAATCCCAATGTAATGAGGGAGCAGCCACCTATTTCCCTCCAGAGCAAACAGCACCGCCCACATCCCATTGGGATGCCCCCTCCGGCCAGCCAGCCCTGCAGGACAAGCCCCCCCGGAAAACGCCTGGATCTGAAACGCCTGCCTTAAACCGGAGCACACCGGCAAATGTAATGCCGCCACCCACAGGGATGGACGCCCCGGATACTGAAGAAAAAACCTGGGGGGGATTTATAAACACCATAAGCCCCAAACTTCCTTTCATAGGGGCCATTCTTTCCAAAAGCACATTTAAGGGAATACACAACAAACAAATTTGTGTGGCACTCTCCGGTAACAGCAGCTTTGATCTCAAACGAATCCAGTCCAAGCAAAAGGCACTGGAAGTGTTGTGTGAAAATTATTTTGGAGAAAAACTCTCATTGTCGTTGGACACTCCCCAGGCGAACAACACGCCCCCCCGGGAGAGCCAGAGTACCGGCGATGTAGGAGTAAGCCCAGCAAAACTCAAACAAGAGGCCATGAACCATCCCCTGGTGGTCGACGCTGTAAATCTTTTTAGCGGACAAATTGTTGATATTAAGTTAAGTTAGCCTGGATCGGCAATACAATTAGATTTTTTATAAAAAAGTATCACCAACACGCTGGAATTAAAAGACTTTCATTTTTCGTTGTGGCAGTGGTGACTGCCATGTATATGTTTCTATATGAAAATGAAGTGTCCAAGTAGCCTCAGCAGAGCCCCCGGGGAGGGGTAATGGAACAGACCAATTGGGCTGTCTAACAGTTCCGGGTCGCTTCCATTACCCCTCCCCGGGGGCGGCATACAGCCATTTTCTATATTCGTTGTGTCCGCTAGGACATGTGGGTTATATGATAAATAATTAATTAAGGAGTTATAAAATGAAAAATATGGGTGGCATGATGAAACAGGCCCAGAAGTTACAGGCAAAAATGCTCAAAATGCAGGAAGAACTGGCATTAAAAACCGTGGATGTCTCGGCCGGAGGCGGCATGGTGAAAGTAGTGGCCACAGGCAACCAGAAAATCCAGTCCATCTCCCTGGAAAAAGAGGTGGTGGACCCTGAAGATGTGGAGATGCTGGAAGATCTCATACTGGCAGCGGTGAATGACGCCTTGAACAAATCCCAGGAAATGGTGTCAGGGGAGATGGGCAAACTCACCGGCGGCATGAATATCCCGGGTCTGATGTAAACTTGAACTATTATCCTGAATCAATTCTAAAACTCATGGACTGCCTGACCACCCTGCCGGGTATCGGTAAAAAAACAGCCGAACGTCTGGCACTCCATATTCTCCATGCCCCCCGCACCGAGGCCCAATCCCTTGCAGATACCATCCTGGCCCTGAAAAAAAACGTGACCCTGTGCGCCACCTGCTTTGGACTCAGCGATCGGACTACCTGCCGCATCTGTAGCAACCCGGTGCGGGATGCTGGCACCATATGTGTGGTGGAAAACCCCACGGACATGGCGGCCATTGAGAAGACCGGTTCGTTTTCAGGTCTTTACCATATTTTGGGGGGGGCATTATCCCCCATGGATGGCATTGGACCCGATGAAATCCGCATCAAAGAGCTGTTTACCCGTGCCAGACATCGCTCCACCCGGGAGATCATACTGGCCACAGGGACAGATGTGGAAGGAGAGGCAACAGCCGCATACATTGCGGATCAACTGAAAAACACCCGGGTGTGCGTCACCCGTATTGCATCGGGGGTTCCCATGGGAGGGGATCTGCATTTCGTGGATCAGGTCACATTACAGCGGGCAATGGAGGGACGAAGTGGATTGTAAATTTAACACAGGCGATGATATTTTTGAATGTACCCAGTGCGGAGAGTGCTGCCGGGGGTTTGGCGGCACCTATGTCACCTCTGAGGATATTGAACGGATTTCCCGATTCATCCAATGTGATCCTGACACCTTTGTTCCCCGGTTCTGCGATATGTCCGGCTCCCGGCCGGTGTTAACCCTTGGAAAAAAAGGAAAATGTATTTTTTTTGATGAGCTGTGCACCATCCATGAAGTAAAACCATATATGTGCCGGGCCTGGCCCTTTATTCAAGCCCTTGTGGATCATCCGGAAAACTGGGAGGCCATGGCGGGCTCCTGCCCGGGGATGAAAAAAGGGGTGCCGGAAGAGAGCATCCAACGCATTGCGGCCCTGGAAATCAAAAAAACTGCAATCCTCTTAAAAACCGGCAAATGAAGGATACCAAAACAGTCTATGCATCTTTCATATAAACGGGCATGTCCTGCCGGACACAACGAATATTGAAAATGATATCATGCCGCCCCCCCCCGATGGGCAATGGGCTCGGCCCAGAAACCGTAGACGGCTCAATTGGCCGGTTCCTATTACCCATCGGGGGGGCTCTGCTGAGACTTCATTTTCATATAAACTGCCATGCTCTGACGAACACAACGAATGATAAAAAAGGTACTATGATGCCGCCCCCGGCAACTGCCCTGACCGGAACGGGAACGTCGGGGGGTATTTTTGCCCTTCCGCTTAGCCCACAGAAACTGCGGGCAAGTTTGTCCTCAAACAGAGTCTGTGCTTCTTAACGCCTGGAAGGGCAAAAATCCTCCCCCTTTGGTTCCCAATGTTCCGGTCAGGGCAGTCGCCGGGGGCTCTGCTGTCGGTACTTTAATGCTGTATTTTCGATAAAAACATAAAGATCTATTGGGGCATCACATAATTTGGCCCTGCAATGAGCATGGTGTTGGGCAGATGGGTCTGGATCATCTCCATGGTGCTGCCAAAGAGCATATCCCGCACCACCCCATGACCATAAGCACCCATCACCGTTAAGGCATTGTGGGGAACCGTATAAAGGTTGTGTTCAAATTTACCGGTTTCAAAGAAATGCCAATCCCGCACCTGTTGGGCCACCTCATCGGTCATGCCCCGCTCGGCAATGATCTCTTCAAAGGCCTCTTTGGACTTGCCATCTGCCTGGGTAAACAGATCCAAGGATCTGCCGGTCTCCCGACTGAGCCTGAGTCCCAGCTTTAGCGCCTTCACCGCATTCACCGACCCCCCAAAAAAGACCAAAATACTCTGCCACTCCTTGAAAAGGCAACTGGGAATCAGCACAGGAAAACGAGCCGCATTGATAATACGCCGCACCTTGGGGCCAATATGTCCCAAACTGATCTTGGAAGACAGATCACTGATACTCCGGGGGCAACACATGAAATCAAAGTTCACCGGAAGATCGGGCAAGGTGGAGGCAGTAAAATTTTTGGGCTGTACAAACCGGGGGGCAATATTTGCACCCCGGGCCAACTCCTTGGCATGGGCCTTTGCCGTTTCAGGGGCTGTCAAATAAGATTCATCCAGATCAACCTGCACCACATCATTATCATAATACATAAGAAATTTGGTATACTCGGGAATATAAATCACAATGGATGCGTTGATCTCTGTGCAGAAATACAGAGATTGCATGAGAATTTCCCTTCCCAATGGGGTATTTCTGAAAACATGAAAAAGTGTTGTCTCCACATATCCTCCTGACCCGTCAATAAGCTGGCAACCCATAAATCATTGATACTGCCACGGTCTTATTTTCCGGATATAACATAAAAATGGCGACACCCGCAGGTGCCCTGATTATTTTGATACTTTGTCAGTTTGTTAATGGTCAAATTTGTCGATGCTGCTTTCACGGGGTTAAAGTAGGCAGAATCTGCCCCAGACCCACCAGATCCGTTGGTTCAAACTCGCTGGGTGGTCTGTACCTTGAGTTCATCCCGATATTTATCCAATAAGGTGGCCTTGGATATCATCCCCACAAACCGATGGTTGCTGACCACCGGCAGACTGTAACAACGGGTAATATCCATTTTATGAAGCACATCGGCCAAGTCATCGTCGTAGTGTACCGTCTCTACATCCACATCCATGATCTGTTCCACCAGCACGGCATCATACATCACGGTGTTAAAAATATACGGTCTCACATGATCAAAGCGTACCATTCCCATGAAATGGCCGTTTTCAGGGTTTTCCACGGGAAAATAATTGCGGGTGGATCGCTTCACCACGTACAGAAATTCTCGCAGGAGCATCCCCGGCGGCACCGAAATACAATCTCTCTCAATGACCTCCCGGATGGTGATATCTGCAAGAACCCTGGCATCGGTGCCCGGCCTTAACAACTGCCCCCTTTCCGTTAAATCTTTAAGGTAAAAAGAGGCCGGTTCAAAATAATGGGTAATGGTGGTGGAAAGGGCTGACACGATGATCAAGGCCAGCATCACCTCATAACTTCCCGTGATCTCCAGAATCAAAAAAATCCCCGTCAACGGTGCCTGGAGGATACCGCTGATCATTCCGGCCATGCCAAGCAGGGCAAAACAGCCCTCATTGACCCAGGTCACCGAGGGCATCAAAAAAACCAAGAGCCGATGGTAGGCAAGTCCGGCAAAACTACCGATGACCAGACAGGGGGCAAAGATACCGCCGGAGCCCCCCCACCCCAGTGTAAGGGCCGTGGCCAGTATTTTTGCCAGACAGGCAATGGCGGCAATGCCAAGCCCTGTGGTAAACACCCCCTGGATCATGGCATGGATGGCATGGTAGCCCTCCCCGAGCACATCGGGAACGGCAAACCCCAGAAGCCCCACGGCAGCACCTCCCATGGCGGCCCGGGCCCACAGGGGAACTTTCACCTTTGCTGATACACGGTGCATGCGCCGCAGCAGGCGTGTGAGGATCAAAGAGGCCATGGACGCTGCCAGGGCAAGCCCCAGGCAGGCCAGCAGATCCAGGTTTCCGATATTAAAACTGCCAAGACTTTCAAAGGCGATGCTGTTACCCCGGAGAAGGCGACTGATCTCTGCCCCGGAAACGGCGGCCACGGCAATGGGAATGATGTTCACCATGGACCACTCCCCCAGAATAATCTCCATGGTAAAAATGATGCCGGTGAGGGGGGCGTTGAAAATAGCGGCAATGGCCCCGGCAGATCCACAGCCCACCAGAGTGACCCGCTGGCGGTCATTCAAATAAAAGAACTTGGCAATGTTGGAACCAATGGCCGCACCGCTCATCACCACAGGGGCTTCGGGGCCCGCAGACCCACCGCTGCCAATGGTGAGACAGCTTGCCACCAGCCGTGAAATACTGGATCGAAACCGCATCAATCCCCCGTATCGGGAAACACTGTAAATCACTTCGGGAACCCCATGCCCGGCCCCTTCATTCATGGCTTTTTCAAGAAACAATGAGGAGAGCATGGCACCTGCAGCTGGCAAAAGGAATGCCCACCAATAATGACGCCAATGGTGAAGGGTTTCCAGCATGAAAACAAGGGACGAGTTGAGACCCAGAGCGGCAAGTCCACTACAGATTCCCACAATAATCCCCATGAGAATCAACAACATACGGTCATCACGTCGAAAAAAGGGAAGGCGTGCCGGGTGACGCCAGGAGATAAAGCGCTTCATTGTTTTAACTTAAACCCCTTTTTTCTCAATCTGCGCTTCTTTCGCGTGAATACACTTCAACAGTGCCTCTGCTGGTGGCCTTGTTTTCACAAACGAAATAAAGGCACTATCCCTGAGACAGAAGGAAAGCCGGGAAAGCAGGTTGAGATGACAGGCCACGGCCGGGCTTAAAATCAAAAAAAGCGTGGACACCGGCAAATCATCAATGGCATGAAAGGGCACACTATTTTCCAGATAACAGGTCACCACCATGGGAATTTGAATGCCTTCATCCAGGGGATTTCTGGGATGGGGAATGGCTATGCCCTGGCCGATGCCGGTGGAAGTCAACTGTTCCCTTGCAAGGAGTTGGGCAAAAAGTCCCTCCTGCTGTCCCTGGGAAAGCCCGGGAACCTGACCAACCGCCGCCTGCAGCACCGTGTCCCTGTCCATACCGGTAATCCCATGATGGACACCGCCACTTTCCATGGCCGACACCAGAATAAACTCCGGGGCATGACACACCCCCCCTGGCCGGTCTCCGCAGACGGCCATTGTTTTTTTCTGTTTGGCTGCCCATTTATTGAGTTCTACCTCATGGAACACGCCCATCTCACCCGTCTTACTCACCGGGATTCTTCCTTGACGAATCCATCGATCCAGGGTCTCTATGCTTAAATTCAACCGTTGCGCAATTTCTTCCAAAGTCTGTCTCATTTTTATCCTATCGGCCTTTATTAGGCCGTAAAACCCAATGCTTTCGCTTTGGATATAAGCCTTGTTGGAAGGACTCGCTGCGCTCGCCTTCCAACCAAAAGTTGCAACAGACATGCTTCGCATGCTGATGAACTTTTGGCTAACTGTTTTTTTCGAACACCGAACACGGTGGATTGGGGTCAACCATAAAGATCCATGAAACTAAATAATTATACCACTTGTGCTTTTTTTTCAAGAGCCATATGGATTAGATGTGTGGAGGGGGTGGCATCATTCACTGTAATTTTTAAGCCACCAGTCATCCCAATTGGATGCCATAAGCGTGCTGGCCAAGGCACGCCCGGTGTCGGTGTTTAACCGCCCCAGAACATGGGGCAACCATTTTTCAGGGGTTTTAGTCCCAATATCTTGTAATTTTTTCAGTTCAAGGATAAATGAAAGCTGGTCTGCATCCCGGGCCAACATGGCCTCCCTTGTTTCCCCCCGATTAAACTCATTGACCAGGGCGACAATGGATTCCCCAAAGGCAAATCCCTTTGCCATGCGTGACAAGGCCAGATCTTCCCGAGCCGTGACATATTGTTTCTGCACATAGTTCAGATCTCCGGTTCTTGCTTCGGCAAGGTCATGGACCAGGGCCATGGACACAATTTTCCCCGCATCCACACCAGGTTCCATATTTGCCATAGCAAGGCAGATAAATGCGGTCATAAAGCTGTGTTCCGCCACACTTTCCTTCCCTGCTCCCAAAAATTGATATCCGGATCTTGGCAGCCGGGTGAGCATATTTGCCTCGAAAAAAAGATCCGTAATTTTTTGATTCATCCTCACTCCTGTGTTCACTTAAACCACCGGATCTGTGATTAATTTCATTCCATCCGGGGCAGTTGCATTCCAGATCATGGCTTGACATTTAACCGCCCACCGGTTTAAGTACAAAGGCAAAGGAAATATACTGCTGGACACAGCGACAAAAATTTTCCTTTGATAAGCCAGCAAACATCAAATGCCACGCCATCTTTTTTAAAATCCATGGGGGAAATCGCATGAAAAAAACAATAGGAACCCTGGTATTTATTTTTTTAATGCTATTGCCCATGACAGGCAGTGCCAGAGTAATACCAGGAACCGAAAGGGTGGAAACCGACCAGGGACCAGTATTTTACTACACCATCCAAAAAGGGGACACCCTATGGGATTTATCCCAAAGATTCTACAACTCCCAGTGGGTCTGGCCAGGATTATGGGAGTTGAATCATCAGATCAGCAATCCCCACTGGATCTATCCGGGCAACAGAATCAGAATCTTTCTGGCCCATGGGATGAAACCGCAAACGCCCCCCCCAGCCGTCCAATCCCCTCAATCCATAGAAGCCCCAGCACCCTCAGTGGCACCTTCCCCGGCATCTGAACTCAAACCCCGATTGCATGGGATCACCATTAGCAATTTAGATTTTGTTAAACAGACCCCCGTCCCCCCCCTGGGCCATATTCTCATGTCTGAAAACGGTGGCACCCTTTTATCAAAGGGAGATACGATATTTATCAAACCGGTGTCAAAAAACAATTTCATTCCAGGTATCCAATATCATATTTTTTCAACAAAAAAAGTGGCTATGGAATATGGCAAAATAAAATTCAGGGGCGTAAAACACACCATAAAGGCCATTGTCACCATCCTGGACAGTAGCGACGCCTTTACCCGGGGCGTTATTGATATAGCCTTCAGGTCATCCCAACCCGGAGATCCCATCATGGCCCATGGCCCACTAAAAAAAGAAATAACCGTCAATTCCACACCCCGGGCCATTCAGGCCAGAATAATTTGTGCACAGGATGACAACGAACTTCTTGGCGAGGACAGTATTGCCTTTATGGATGCGGGAAGTCAAAAAAATGTCAGGCCCGGAGACATATACACCCTTTATAAAACCCAGACCGCCCCTTCAAAAACGTTGTTTAAATCGCCTGTTTCCCTGCCCCTGTTAAAAAATGGCAGGCTGATGGTGTTGCACACCGAAACCATTTCTGCCACAGTGAAAATTATTTCTTCCAATGCAGAGGTACTTATAGGGGATATTGTCAGATAGAGGCGTTTAGGAAAATAAGGAAGTTCATGACAAATAATCTACCCGTCTTCACTTAAAATATGCTGTAAATACTGATTATTAAGTTTAAAAGTGGGGTATCCTTCATATTACCTCAAAAGTACTTTACAGTCTTTTGGGAAAAAGATCCTGCAAACGGGGAATGCTCTAAAAAAGTGTAAAGTAATTTTGAAGGATGCCAAAAGTGGGTAGTTTTATTTCTATGAAGTCCTTAATTGCTCCCCATACAGGATATCACGGCTCCAGGAAAATCCTGGGTAGAGCCACCACCTGAAAGACAAACAAAAAAAGGTCTTGCAGGTATTTCACCTGTAAGACCTTTTATATAACATATGGTACCGAAGAGAGGGCTTGAACCTCCACGCCTTGCGGCACTAGATCCTAAGTCTAGCGTGTCTACCAATTCCACCACTTCGGCTCGTAACAAAAGCATAAGTCCTTCATCACAATGGAGGTCTTTCTACAATAAAATAAACCTCAAGTCAACCTTTAACTCGACAAAATATTTTTGTTCAGTATCATGGGGCTGACAAAAATTAAAATTCCGGCCATTTTTAAGAAAGCGGGCCTTATCACTACATGCGACAATAGGGCCAGGCTTGACTTATGGAAATTTAAGTTTAAATATTGAGGTATCTACTACACCAAATCTTAAATCTATCGGGGGGTAACCGAGTAAGTTCTCAATAAAGCCGGGTATTCAGGAATTGTTTTTGAATAGTGCCTGGCGTTAAAGGCGAACCAGGCTTTGGCAGCCCGAGGTTATTGAGAACTTACATAACCGAAACTGAAAACACCTGATATTCAAAGGTTTTTTTCACGAATAACCCCGAGGAATTTATGATTCAGTGTACTACCCCATCCCAATTGAATTACGGGGCCAACGGGGTAATCACCCCCAAAATAAGGAAATTTATTTCATGATTACAACAAAAAACACCACTGTGGGATTCATTGGCATCGGGGTAATGGGCAACCACATGGCCCGGCATATTTTAAATGCAGGATATGTACTGCATATCTATTCCCGGACTCGATCCAAGACCCAAGATCTGTGCCAGCAAGGAGCTGTGTGGCAAGATAGCATCGCCCAACTGGCAAAGCAATGCCAGGTCATCATCACCATGGTGGGATATCCCACGGATGTGGAATCCATTTATATGGACAGTGATGGCATCCTGGAAAACGCCGGTTCAGGAACTATTACCCTTGACATGACCACCTCCCGTCCAGACCTTGCCGCCACCCTGTATGAGACGGGACAAAAAAAAGGGATACACTGCCTGGATGCCCCAGTAACCGGAGGAGATATCGGCGCAAAGAATGCCACCCTTTCCATCATGGTGGGGGGAGAAGTGGAAGGTTTCACACGGATCTTACCCATCCTGGAACTCATGGGAAAAAATATCCACCACCAGGGCCCGGCAGGCAGCGGACAACACACAAAAATGGCCAACCAAATTGCCATTGCAGCAGGGATGGTGGCCATGTGCGAGGCGCTTTCCTATGCGGGGAAAGCAGGCTTGAGCCTCGAAAAAGTAATTGAAAACATCGGACAGGGGGCTGCCGGTAGCTGGTCCTTACACAATCTGGCCCCCCGAATCATTAAGCAGGATTTTTCTCCAGGGTTTTATGTGAAACATTTTATTAAAGATATGGGAATCGCACTGGAATCGGCCAAGGCCATGGGACTTAAAACACCGGGACTGGAACTGGCAGCCGGCCTCTATGCCCAACTTGCGGCCCAGGGTAGCGAAAATGAGGGAACCCAGGCTCTTTACAAATTATTTCAAGAATAAAACAAAAGAGAGAGGATGAGGCGAGATGTTAAGAAGGGTGTTTCAGGATGTTTCAGGCTATTTCCCCCGGGCTGATCTAAAAACCATTAGTTCGAGCACTTTTTTATAACAAATTGAATCTATTGATATAAAAAAATAACAAATAAAATATTCAAACAGAATTTTATTTAGATTACAGCATGTTATGATGGCTATCGAACCGAGGGTAAAAAGGGTACACTCAAAACAAAATGGGGGGCTGGCTCTCAGGGCAAACGCATTAAAAATTCAGCTTCAATAAATTCAATTAGTTATGAAAAATAAATTTGAGTTTTTGGATCTTCTTAAAAATTTTATTTTTTTAACTACTTGAATTTATTACAATCAAAAATCATGCTTGGCTTTAATGCGTTTGCCCTGGGCTGGCTCTAATTCTGCCTCCCAAATCAGCAACAAACCCAACAAAACCATATTGGACGTTGGGGTCTTCCCAGGACAAATTATCATCCCATCCCAAAACGAAAAAAGGCCCATAAACAAAGTAAAAACAAACCTTGTAAGATGAGCCGTATCTTGATTAATTTAAAAAATTACTTATTTTCCTATCATACTTCTTATTCAAATGGTGCCGAAGGGGAGACTCGAACTCCCACGAACATACGTCCACTAGTCCCTGAAACTAGCGCGTCTACCAATTCCGCCACTTCGGCCCTTTGATAACCAATTCCAAAAAAGGCAATCCAGAAAAAGGATTGATTTGAAAAGATAGGTGGTTTATATATGTGTTTTTTGGCTTTGTCAAGCCTATTATTTCAAAAAATACAAAGGGAATTATGGAACTGATTGAAGACATTGACTCACTAAAAACACCCCCGATTGCCGGGGTGATCACCATAGGAAATTTTGATGGGGTACACAAGGGTCATCAGGCTCTTTTTCACCGGGTAATTGAATTGGCAAAACTCAACAATGCCACTGCCATAGCCATCACCTTTGACCCCCATCCTTTAAAAGCTCTGGGCAACAACGGTCCCCCTTTGATTACCCGAAAGGATCAAAAAACTGAACTCATAGCTGCCGCTGGCATGGACACCTTGATTTATATTCCCTTTACCCGGGATTTTGCCGCCATTTCAGCCCATGATTTTGTCAAGGATATCCTCCTGGGCCGCCTGGGAATGAAAATGATTGTTGTGGGGCCAGATTATACCTTTGGTAAGAACCGGGAAGGAAATGTCTCTTTTCTTAAAAAAATGGCAGAAGAATACCGCTTTGAGGTGATTATTCCCGACTGGGTCAAGGGCACAGACTCAGATACTAACAGAATCAGCAGCACCCAGATACGTGAACTTGTCATGGAAGGTCGGGTGGATGAAACAGACCCTTTTTTGGGACGTCACTATCAGATCCGGGGAAAGGTGGTAAAAGGGCGGGAGCGGGGGGGCAGTCAATTGGGGTTTCCCACGGCAAACATCAAACTCCATGATGAACTCTGCCCCAAAATGGGCGTATATGCCGTCACGGTGGAGACCACGACTGGCACATTTAACGGGGTTGCTAACATTGGGTACAGCCCCACCTTTGATGATCATATTTTCACCATTGAAGTCCATATCCTTGATTTCTCCCAGGATCTTTACGGTACCCGCATCCGGGTGAACATGATCAAGCGGCTACGGGATGAAATTAAATTTCCTGATATTGATGCCCTTTCCGCCCAAATCCGTGCTGACATTGAAAATGCAAGAAAAATCCTGGCATAAAAGTTGGCAATGTGGCATCCTTTTTGCCGATTTTAATGGAACACCCCCATGGTAGTGAGTACCTGCCACAACAAAAATTGAAACGCTCATGATTCCAAACCGTTGGATTGATTCTGGTACAAACTGTCACGGGCAGACCATATTCTGGCCTTGGCCTGCCCACAACGAAGCATAAAAAAATGTTAGAGGTGCCTACTCTTTCATATAAACGGGCATGTCCTGCCGGACACAACGAATATTGGGTCGTAGACGCGGAGCCAAATGATATCATGCCGCCCCCCCCCGACGGGCAATGGGCCCGGCCGGAACCGTAGACGGCACAATTGGCCGGTTCCTATTACCCATCGGGGGGGGGGCTCTGCTGAGGTTACTTGGACACTTCATTTTCATATAACATACATGGCAGTCACCACTGCCACAACGAAAAATGAAAGTCTTTTAATTCCAGCATGTTGATGAGACTTTCTTATAAAAAAAAGGTATATAGTTACAGGTAAACTAAATGGCAATTTTAAAAATACTCGAATATCCAGACCCTTTTCTGGCCCAAAAAACCAGACCCGTGGAGCACATTGACAAAAAAATTCTCAAACTCATTGAAGACATGGGAGAAACCATGTTTGATGCTCCGGGTGTGGGGCTTGCTGCTCCCCAGGTGGGCAGCAATTTAAGACTTATTGTGTACAACTCCGATGCCGGTATGGAAACCGAAGATGAAACATCATCTCCAAAAGAGAACTTCACCGCATTGATCAACCCTGAAATTATTTCAGCTTCGGGGCAAATCACCTCGGAAAAGGAGGCATGTCTCAGCGTTCCAGATTACAGTGCCGACGTGAAACGATATGAAAAAGTGACGGTGAGGGCTCAAAATAAAGAGGGGAAAAATCTCGAATTTACCAAAGAAGGCATCCAGGCGGTGATCATGCAGCACGAAATCGACCACCTGGACGGAACCCTGTACATTGATCGGATCAGTAAATTAAAACGAAACATGTACCGAAAAAAAATAACCAAAAGGCAAGGCCAGTGAGTAAAAAATTTAACATTATCTTCATGGGGACCCCGGACTTTGCGGTGCCCCCTTTAAAAGCCCTGGCCCATTCGGGGCACCATATTTCCCTGGTGATCACCCAGCCGGATCGGCCCAAGGGGCGTGGAAAAAAACTCATGCCCCCCCCGGTGAAACAGGCAGCACAAGAGCTGGGCCTTGATATACTTCAGCCAGAAAGCATGAAAGGCCCGGAGATTAAAGAAAAACTCATGGCCCTTAACCCCGATTTTCTTGTGGTGGTGGCCTTTGGGCATAAGCTTTCCCGGGAAATTCTGGACATCCCCCACATACATCCCATCAACATCCATGCCTCCTTGCTCCCGGCCTGGCGGGGCTCATCCCCCATACAGGCTGCCATCCTGAACCAGGATAAAGATGCCGGGATCACCACCATGATCATGGACACCGATCTTGACACCGGGGACATACTGCTCAAGGCTCGGACTCCCATTACTATGGATGACACGGCCCAGAGCCTCCATGACCGGTTGGCCCCCATGGGGGCGAATCTCATTGTTGAGACCCTTGATGCCTTTGCCCGTAACCGCATCACCCCCCGGCCCCAGGATCATACCCGGGCCACCCATGCCCCCCTGCTAAAAAAATCCGATGGGTGTGTTGACTGGACCATGGATTCAAAACAAATCCATGCCCATGTCCAGGCCATGACCCCCTGGCCCGGAGCCTATGGATTCCTGGATGACAAAAGAATTAAAATTCTGGAGGTGGGTCTCCTTGACATCCACACCGACCACAAACCCGGCACCGTATTTTCCTGTGACTGCCATGAGATCCATGTGGCCACCGGTTCTGGAGCTGTTGCTATCTTAAGACTCCAGGGCGCCTCGGGTAAATGCCTGTGTTCAGAAGATTTCCTCCGGGGGAACAAACTCCAGACAGGAGAGTGTTTTGCCGATTTTGACTGACACCCATGCCAGCCCCACCTATCACAACGAATATTGCAAATATGGAGAACAGTATTACAGTGGAACATGAACCCCGCCGACTGGCATGGATGGTATTAAAAGAGTGTACGCTTTCACAAAAGACCCTGGATCAAACCCTGGAGGAATTTACGATTCCCCTGGAAAGCTTGACAAAGCTGGATCGAGCCCTGACCAACGCCCTCATCCATGGCACCCTGAGATGGAAGGGGCATCTGGATTGGATCATTGCCCCCTTTTCCCAAAAAAAACTGGAACAGGTTGACCCCGAAGTGATGTGGCTGCTGCGCATGGCTCTTTTTCAAATCATCCACATGGATAAAATTCCCACCTCTGCCGCCGTTAATACTGCAGTGACCGTGGCAAAGTTTCATATTCATAAGGGCGCTGCAGCATTTACCAATGCTGTATTAAGAAAGGCATCCACCCATTGGCAGACCATTGCCCCGCCAGACCCTGGTGCCACCCCGGAACTGTTTGTCTCTGTGGAAAAGTCACTTCCCCTGTGGATTGCCAGGCGATGGATCACGCGGTTCGGTATGGAAAAGACACTGGCCCTGGGGGATGCCATTAATAAAATTCCTCCCATCACCCTGCGGGTAAACACCCTTAAAACCAGCCGGGATGACTTGCTTGAAGCGCTTTTACCCCATACAAACCGTGCGTGGAAGACCCTGTCAAGTTCTGTGGGGATAAGCCTTAAAAAGCCGTCCATGGCCATCCACGAGCTGCCAGCTTTTAAGGCAGGTGAATTCCAAGTTCAGGATGAAGCGGCCCAGCTTGTAACTGCCCGTTTCTTAAACCCGCAACCCGGGGAACGAGTTCTGGATGCCTGTGCCGGTCTTGGGGGGAAAACCGGCCACATTGCCCAGCTCATGGAAAACCGGGGAGAACTTGTGGCAGGAGATACCGACCCCAATAAACTCACGCAATTAGAGCAGGAGATGACACGCCTTGGCATTGCGATTGTCTCCATCCGGAAAATCAATCTGCTAAAACCAGAAACCCTGGATTTTACGACCCCCTTTGACCGGGTGCTTGTGGATGCGCCCTGCTCCGGTCTTGGGGTTTTGCGCAGAAACCCGGACACCAAGTGGAAACGCTCTAAAAAAGATGTTGCCAGGCTTGCCGTGAGGCAGGAAAGAATGCTTTTCCATGCAGCGGATCTGGTGGCCCCCGGTGGCACCTTGGTCTATGCAGTGTGCTCCTGTGAACCCCGGGAGAATCAAACGGTGATCCAGGAGTTTCTGGCCCAACGAAGTGATTTTACCATTGACGCAAAAGCGGCATCAAGCCATGATAACGACAATTTAGTCCCTGTGTCAGCCGATGGAATGTTCTGCACATGGCCTGGGGCCCTGGACATGGACGGTTTTTTTGCCGTGGCCCTGCACCGAAAAAATGTTTAATTATTTCGAATTACAAAATAAGGAAAAAACTCAATGGCCATTATTGCACCCTCAATTTTATCAGCAGATTTCACAAAACTGGGAGACGAACTTAAAAAGATTAAAGTCGCCGGGGCCAAGTGGGTTCACATTGATGTCATGGACGGACAGTTTGTTCCCAACATCTCCTATGGCCCCATTATTGTGGCGGCCTGCCGCCGGGCCACGGATCTGCTGTTGGATGTCCATCTCATGATTGAACGTCCGGATCAGATGATCCCGGCATTTGCCAAAGCCGGGGCAGATCTTATCTGTGTCCATGCCGAAGCATGCACCCATCTGCACAGAACTGTACAATTAATAAAACAGTCAAAAAATGATAAAAAAATTCCCATCAAGGCAGGGGTGGCTCTGAACCCCGGCACCCCTCTTTCCGTACTTGAATGGGTCTTGGATTCCCTGGATTTTGTCCTTATCATGGGTGTTAACCCAGGATTTGGCGGACAATCTTTTATCCCCTCAAGTATTGAAAAGATTAAAGCCCTGGCAGACATGATCAAGGCAAAAAACAGCCATGCCATCATCCAGGTGGATGGCGGTGTGGCCCTGGACACCATTGCCGATGTGGCAAAGGCAGGCACCGAGTGTTTTGTGGCTGGCTCCGCCATTTTCAAGACGCCGGACTATACAGCCACCATCAAGGAGATGCTCCAGAAAATCCAACAAGCAAAAACCCATGGGGCATGATCTTCTCATTGCCGTGGCAACCCCCATGGAGATTGCGCCCTTTTTGGCATTGTCCACGGTAACCCATCGCCGGACAATGCCCGGGGGGATTCCGGTGATCACGGCACAGCTTGGGACCATCAAGTTCCAAGTGATCATCACAGGGCCCGGCATGGTGAATACGGCTCTGGCCCTGGGCAGTTATCTGGGGCAGCATCGTCCCCAACTGATCATTCAAACGGGCATTGCCGGATTTTTCCACGAAAAAGGGCTTTCCATGGGGGGCATTGGACTTGCCACGGCAGAAACCAATATCCACTGCGGAGTAGAAAACCCGGAACAGGTTGGGCATCTTCACCCCCTGCCCTTTTCCCTCACCGGTACCCCCATGGAGGGCAGTGACGGTCAACTGGCCATGCACCCGGGACTAATCAACACGGCCAGAACACAAATCACCCAGCGTTTTTTATCAGGCCAGGTTCTGCCGGGTATAAACCCATTAAAAATTTCTTACCCCCCCACCTGCCCAGTGGTCACCGGCCCTTTTATCACCGTTTCCACCATCACCGCCAGCCAGACCACCGTTGCCCGACTATCCCGGACTTATACCCCTGTCATGGAAGCCATGGAGGGAATGGCAGCGGCCCAGGTGGCATGTCGCCATGGCGTTCCTTTTTTGGAGATCCGTTCCGGCTCCAACCCGGTGGGAACCCGCAACAAGGCTAACTGGGATATCCCCCTGGCAGTGAAACGGATTGCCATGTCTCTGGCGGCACTTTTTGACTCAGGAGAACTATTTTGGACACAAATCACACCCCGAAACAGCAGCTAACCATTGCCCATTATTTTCTTTTTTTATTGTTGTTCATGGTATTTTTTTTAAGCTACCAGATGATGAAAGGCTATCTTGATCCGGTGATCATTGCCGTCATCCTTGCGGTGCTGTCCAGCCCCGTGTATCAATGGTTAAAAAACAAATGCAAAGGTCGAAAAAAAACCGCAGCCGTACTCTCCTGTCTTTTGCTGATCCTGTTGATCATCATCCCTCTTAGCCTCGTATTCATGGCTGTGATCAAACAGGGAATACTCTCCTTTAATGCCATTAATCAATGGGTGGCCCAGGGAAACATTGAACGACTTACCCAGACCCCCTTTGTGTCCAAAATGGTGCTTCTGTCCCAGGAGTACATAAAAGGAAGTCTCTTAAAGGGAATTGATTTAAACTCAATCATGATCACCGTCACCTCCCATGCCGGAGAGTTATTGATGAACCAGGGCAAGGATATCATCTCCAACATCTCCTCTGTGGTGGGGAAATTTTTCCTCATGAGCTTTGTGTTTTTCTTTGCCATCCAGGATCAGGAGAAAAATTTTCAATACATCTCCCACCTCATTCCCCTTTCCACTGCCCATGAAACAATCGTGGTAAACAAAATTAAGGCCGTTGCAAAATCGGCCCTGCTGGGCACCTTGGTTACATCGGCATCCCAGGGTCTTGCCGGGGGCATTGCCTTTACCATCTGTGGACTTCCCGGCGTGTTCTGGGGGGCCATGATGACCTTTGCCTCGCTGATTCCCGTTGTGGGTACGGCCCTGATCTGGATACCGGCGGCCATCTGGCTTTTTATTTCAGGCTCCTGGGCCCATGGAATCTTCATGGTGATATGGTCTGTGGTGGTGGTGGGGATGATTGATAACCTGGTGCGCCCCCTTTTCATGAAGGGATCGGCAGACATGAGTACGCTGCTGATCTTTTTTTCCATCCTGGGGGGGATTAATTACTTTGGTCTCACCGGCCTTTTGTACGGCCCCATGGTCTTTGGTCTAACCCTGGTACTGCTCTATATTTACGAACTGGAATTTCATAGCTTCTTGGATCATCAGGATCAGAGCTAAATGTTAAAGGGAGAAGGGTTAAGGGAGAAGGGAGAAGGGTCTTTAATTGCAGATTTTTAAACAAGGGTATATACTTCAATAAAAATTTTGCATCGGTATACATGTACCAACTTCTACCTATCATCAGGGAGGTCTACAATGAAAACTGCCAAAGAAATCATGGAAAAAGAAGTCATCTCAGTAACCCCGGACACCGACATCAGCCGGGCTGTGGAAATTCTGCTGAACAACCACATCAATGGCGTCCCCGTGGTGGATGAAGATGGGGTGCTCAAGGGCATTTTGTGCCAAAGTGACCTGATCTTCCAGCAGAAAAATATATCTCTACCCCCCATCCTCACCTTTCTGGACGGCATCATTCCCCTGTCCTCATCTAAAAAAATGGAAAAGGAAATGAAAAAAATGGCCGCAAGCACCGTGGCCCAAGCCATGGTGACAGATCCCGTCACCGTGACACCAGATACCCCCATCAGTGACATTGCAATGCTCATGGTTGAAAAACATTTTCACACCATACCTGTAGTCCAGGATAAAAAAGTGGTGGGAATTATCGGGAAGGAAGATGTGCTGAAAATTTTGGTCAACAATGCCTGAAGTGAATGCTCCCCTCCTGAATCAAAAATTCAGAAGGGGCTTCTATCAAGTCGAAGCCTGAAGCGTATTCATCCCAATACGCAATATGTTTAGAGCCGCGTTATGATCACGGTTTGCAACAAAACCACATTCACAACGATGTGTACGGGTGGACAAAGATTTTTTGACCAATATGCCACAAGATGAACATATTTGAGATGTATAATGGGGCGGCACTGGAACAACCTGCTTGCAAAGTGCCATGGCTTTATAGTGAAGAAACGCAAAAAAGCGCCCCCAATCGGCAATGGATTTGTTCATTATGATGGCTATCGAACCGAGAGTCACAAAGATACATAGGTTAAATGGTGGCCGGGATTTGCTTTTAAAAACCCTTTTCTTTAAAGGAGTGTACTGTGTAGGTCTGAATGACGATATCGCTGTCCTTCCAGGCATGAGAGGACAAGCCTGCCTTGCGGCACAGGTGTTCCAGAAAGATTTCCGGATTTGGAAGTTGATCCCACACCTGGGGTAAAAAAGTTGCCTTGGTGTCTTGTTTTTTAAGAATCACCCCATGGATGCCAGGTTTGAGCTTGTTCTTGAGATCTTCCGGCCCGGCATAGTCCATGGCCATGGGTGGGCTCAACACGCTGATCTCCATATCAATTTCCAAAAATTCTTTTTGGGTCAAGGCGGGGAATCTGGGATCATGAAAGGCTGCATGCCGGGCATTTTCAACGACCTCCTTTGCAAGGGATAACACCGGCTCCAGGGTACCGATACATCCCCTTAGTTCTCCATGGTGGTGGAGGGTCACAAACACCCCCAATTTTTTTTCCAACAAATGGGTCTGGGTGTCCAGAGAGGGTTCATTGCACATGAGATGCCCTCCCCCCAACTCTGCGGCAATGGTATTCCGGGCCATTGCCAGCAACACCTTACCCAGATGTTCCGAGAATTCATCAGACGCTGATTTTTTTTGATCCATAATAATCCTATTGCTCCAGTCCCTTAAATTCAATACCCAAAAGGGAAATGTCATCATTGGGTGCCAGCCCATTTCCAAAGGTGTTGATCCCCTTTAGGATATCATCCAGGGTTTGGGACAGGGGATTTCCCATGCCAGCAATGAGCTGGTGAAAAAACCGCTTTTCACCAAAGAAATTGCCTTGATCATCCTGATATTCGGGAATCCCATCCGTGTATAAAAATAGTCGATCCCCGGGATTGAGTATGGCCCGTCCCTCGTCAAAGGGCATCACCCCTCCCATGCCGATAATGGTTCCCCCCTGGTCAAGAAATTCGGTGGAGCCGTCTATTCTGACAATCACAGGATGGGGATGGGCCGCATTGCTGTAGACAATGGCTCCGGTTTTAATGTTCAGAACCATGTAGTTCATGGTAAAATATTTATCAAACCGATCCATGGGATAGAGGGTATCCAACTCCTCAAGCACCGTTGCCGGAGAAGCAATCTCGTAATAAGGGGGGGATGCAATGATCTGCTTTAAAATAAATCCCGCATGGGGAAAGAGCATCTGGGACACGGAAACCGCCACCATGGCTGCAGGCACCCCATGCCCGCTTACGTCAAGCATATACACTGCAAGGTGGGATTCATCCAGACGGAAAATATTAAAAATATCTCCACCAATATCCTGGCAGGGAAGAAATTTCCAAGCAATTTTAAGAGAATTCACATCGGGGATCACATGGGGTAAAAGCGTTTGCTGGATGGCACCTGCTGCCTTGAGATCGGCATCAATGCGTTTTTGTTTTTCCACAAGGGCATTGTTGGCATCCATCAGGTTCTGGTTCAACCGCCGGATCTCCAGTTGGGAATTAACCCTTGCAAGAACCTCTCCCTGGTCAAAGGGTTTGGTCATATAATCACTGCCCCCCAGAGTCAGCCCCTTGATCTTATCCTGGGTTTCGGTTTTGGCGGACAGAAAGATAATGGGGGTTGCCGCAAACTGCTCTTGAGCTTTTAACTGTTGACAGACCTGATACCCATCTTTTAAAGGCATCATCACATCCAGCAAAATCAAGTCGGGCATGATGTCTCTGGCCATGGATACGGCCTCTTCCCCATCCTGGGCCTCAAAAAGAAGATACCCCTTTTTTTCAAGGATCATGATCAACAATTTTCGATTGACAGCGTTATCGTCAACAATTAATATTTTTTCAGCCATGTGAACCTCATTTTCGCATCTTTATTCAACTTTTCTCCAAGGAGTCCCCTTCTGAAGTTCTGAATCAAGAGGAGTAGTTGACTCATCCAATCTTGATCACACCATATAGAATATCTGTACCACAATGATTTTTTTTTCTCCACTAATTTACTTGACATCCCAGGTGAGCCTCTATAGAAGACAGCAGAGTGCAAATATAATAAAAATTATGATTGGTTCTGATTTGAGTTAATGCGTATTCCATGACCAACGTCAAGACCAACGCCTGAAAATCGGTATTCCACCCCCTGACCACAATGGCGTGACCAAGGAGTTAAAAAAGGATACCTTTTTTGTTTTTGGGCTTGCACCCGTCCAAACATATTTTTTTCAACGTAAGTACCCCCACATATGCTTGTCAGTATTTACAGCCATATATCATTGGTATTTATTTATTTTGAGAAATATTCGGGTACTTATTCAGTGTGATCACTTTAATTTTTTTATCAACGAGGATGAAAATGAAGATCAGACAAAAAGAGTGCATGGGAAAATTGGCCAGCTATCCCAGCACCATTTCCGAAGGTAGCTACATCATCGATCAGGCAAAAGAAGTGAACCTTGACCCCGGCGTATTGTACGAAACGGTCATTGATCTGGCATCAGAAGGATTAATCACCTCAACGGCCATCAACATGGCTGCGGGTATCCTGGTGACTGAACTTGCGCTTCCCAACTATTTCTTTGAAAACATCACCAAGGAGTCCCTGCGGCATATCCTCTCCTCCATTGCCATGAGCATTAAGTGCCAGGATGGATGTGTGGGGCTGTCCGGCCGGGTGGCTCACATAGATTTCAACCTTGAACAGGGGACTAATATCCAGCGGGTTCGCATTGCCACAGAAGAGACCAGAGACAGCATGGAAGAATTTTTGGGTCCCTTTCTCTCCGGCAGACGGCGAGAGTATTACTACTCTCCTGAAAGTAAATATTACACCTATATTATCCGTCCTGAAACCGTTGATGATTATCAGAAAAAAGCCTTTGATGAGTCAAAATTTCTTTACCATATTTCCGGTGACCACAAGGACACCCCAGAGGTCACCCGCCAACGATACGAGAGCATTCTAAGGGAATCTGAAAATGCCATCTCTCCCTTGATTGAGGTGTTTAATCTCCCGGAAACCGGCGAAACCCGCCTGATGTTCAACAGCGATTTTGAAATGCCTCAGTTACCGGTGCTGCGCAAACTGTTCCAGGATCACGACCTGATCCTGGGTCGGGCTTATTGGGAACCCTATTGCGGTAAATCCCAGGCCCCCTCTTCCATCTGTTCCCTGTACACCCGGGGGGAACTGTCCAGAAAAAAAGAGACTGCACTTCTCAAGGATCTGTATGCCTACCTGGCCATGAGCATCACGGATATGACCGATCTTTATGTGGAGGGTAAACTCTCTTTTAAACAGATGCTCTTTGGAGCCAATGCCGTTGATTTTACGCACATGTTCATCTTTAAAGAGAGCAAGAATCTGGTGGATCGGGAGATCATGTCCAGCCTCATCAGCCCAGATCATAAAGAGGCCTATGCCGGCAGAATCCATGATGCCAACAAGTCCACCTATGTTTATGAAACCATCCTTGAGGCGGCCAAGAAAAACCCAGATCTGATCGAATTTCTTTACACCCTTTTTGAAAATCGTTTTGATCCCTCCCGGAACAATCGCCTGTCCGCAGATGCTCTGGCCATGAAGTTCAAGGAATTTGAAAAACTCATTGCCGTTCGGTTCATTGATTTCAATCTGGGGTATGAAATTTTTCGTTTCATGTTCAAACTAATCACCAGTACCCTGAAAACCAATTTTTATAAGGATATTAAACGCTCCTATGCCTTCCGCCTGGACAATGCCATTTTGGATCCCATTGTCTTCAGTCAGTCGGTGTATGGCATCTTCTACGTCAATGGTCACTATGCCTGCGGTACCCATCTGAGAGCCGGTGACATTGCCAGGGGGGGGCTTCGTATGATCCGGGTCTCCTCTGCCAACCACTCTGCAGAGCTTGATAATGTGGTCATGCTCAACTACGCCCTGGGGGCCAAGGCCCAGCGCCTGAAACACAAGGATATCTGTGAAAGTGGCTCCAAGGGCGTGATAGTCCCCCATTCCATTTATGCCAAATGCAGCATGGATGCCCTGTATGACTACACCGAAGGCATCATGGATCTCATGCTTACCGGTGGAGAAATTGTGGATTACCTGGGCCATCCTGAAATGATCTTTTTTGGACCAGACGAGGGCACAGCCCCCCTGATGGATGCCGTAGCCCTGCGGGCAAAAGAACGGGGATACAAACACTGGCGAACCATCACCACGGGAAAAAGTTTTGGCATTCCCCATGACACCTATGGCATGCTGGAAACCGGAGAGCTGTTCGGGCTCCTGGACAGAAAAGACAAGGGCACTGAGTTGCAGATTGACGGAAAGTCCATTGTCACCACCACGGACATGGAAGAAATTTACGATGTCATTGGGGGGCGCATCAAACAAAGCGGCATGACCACCACCTGTGTCATGGGAGCCTTCCGCACTCTGATTGACCATTATGATGCCAAAGAAGAAGACCTGAATCTCATGATCACCGGCGGCCCTGACGGAGACCTGGGTGCCAATGAGATCCAGTGCTATAAGGGTAACATCTGCCTGCTCATTGATGGGGGCTCCATCCTGTTTGATCCCCTGGGACTGGATAAGAAAGAACTGATGAAAATCGCCTTTATGCGCCATACATCCCCCCGGGCCAATTCCCTTGCCTATCCCATGGATAAACTCAGTGAAAATGGTTTCATGGTACGCCTGGGAGCTAAGGAGATCACCCTTCCCGACGGCACCTATATTGAAGATGGAACCATATATCACAAAACATTTCTCACCAATGGGGAAAACCGGAAATTCATTGAGCAGGCCAACATTGAAGCCTTTATTCCCTGTGGCGGGTTCAAGGACACCATCAACCATGGCAATGTCCATGACTTTCTTAATAATTTCCAGGAGCTTCGGTTTATTGTGGAAGGGGCCAACGTCTTTTTTGATGATTCGGCCCGGAGGCACATTGCCACGGCCTCAAAGATAAAGGAGATAAAGGACTCCACCGCCAACAAGGGCGGGGTGTTCAGCTCCTCCATTGCCGAAGTTTTGACGGGCTTTTTGTTCAACGATGATTATGAGACACGGCTGTTGGAAGATAAGGCCACCCGGTGGGGCCTGATCCGTGATATGATTGAGCTTGTGGCAAAATATTCCCGCCTGGAAACCGGCATGCTCATTAAAATCCATGAGGCAGATCCTTTGGTACCCCTGTTCAGTCTTTCAGAACAGACCAGTGAGCAGATTTTTAAATTGCAGGATATTTTTGAGAATAATATCTCAACCCTTGTGGAAAACGAGGAACTGGTGTGGCAGATCATGGAACATTATATCCCGTCCATGATCATTGCTAAGCTCGGAAGAGACAATATCATGGCATTGCTGGCCACTGGGGAAATGGTGGCCTATAGAAATACCATTATCACCAAAAAACTGGCTTCCATGGCATTTTATAAGTATGGTCTTGACTGGGATGAGTTTATTGGGAATGTGGAAACTGATTTTGATAAGACGGTTGATACTATTATGGAATGATTTATTCCCCATAATGAAAAACGCAGTATCATAATACCATCTGTTCGACCATTTTTTTTATAACTGCCACGGGCAGATCATATTATGACCTTGATCTGCCCACAACTAAGCATGGAAATCTGTCAGGTTTGACAGGACTTTCATATAAACGGGAATGGCCTGTAGAACACAACGAATATTGGGTCGTAGACGCGGAGCCAAATGGCTGTATGCCGCCCCCCGGGGAGGGGTAATGGAAGCGACCCGGAACTGTTAGACAGCCCAATGGGTCTGTTCCATTACCCCTCCCCGGGGGGCTCTGCTGAGGTAGCCTTGGATGCTGCCTTTTCATATAACATACATGGCTGTAAAACCAGCCACAACGAATAACGAAAGTTCTTTAATTATAGCATGTTGCTGAGACTTTCATATAAAAAACATACATGGCAGTCACCGCTGCCACAACGAATATTGAAAATGATATCATGCCGCAAGATGTTGTATGCTCATTTTGCAAAAAGCGACTTAATCAACAGGCTCATGGATTGGCTTACAATTAGACGTCCGATATAAAGAATCCCCCGGCATAAAACCGGGGGATTCTTTTATTTTGTTGTGGACGAACCCAAGTCAAAATATCGCTCCGACCATGGCGTTTGTGAAAAAGGTTGACAAAGCATCTCTTTTCAAGAGATACATATAATCAAATAATAGGTTAAAAATGACCTTAGAAGGAGCAAAGTTCATCAGAAGATCTCTGGGAATATACCCGCCATGGAGGGGGCAAATTTTCTATATTAGCCCCTTCTGACCAAAAGTTCATCAGCATGCGAAGCATGTCTGTTGCAACTTTTGGTTGGAAGGCGAGCGCAGCGAGTCCTTCCAACAAGGACTTAATCATAGTCTGCTATAATATCCCTTTTAAATTTTTAAATTTCTGGGTGTGAGTAAATGGATTATTCAATAATTATACCTGCATTTAATGCTGAAACTACAATAGCATCATGTTTAGAGGCTGTGCTGGCGCAAAATTTTCCCCGGGATCAGTATGAAGTTGTCGTTGTGGATGACGGTTCTACGGATACAACATCAAAGATTATTCAGACGTTTCCTGTACTTTATATCCATCAGGAAAACAAGGGCCCCGCTGCGGCAAGAAATAAGGGCGCACAAATCGCAACAGGAGATATTGTGTTGTTTACAGATGCCGATTGTGTTCCGAATCATAACTGGCTGGAGGAGATGGTTTCTCCCTTTTTAGTTTCTGAAAAAATATCCGGAGTAAAGGGCGCCTATAAAACAGCCCAGCAATCTCTGACGGCGAGGTTCGCCCAGGCAGAATTTGAAGATCGGTTCGCATTGCTGAAAAAATCCGCTTTTATTGATATGGTGGATACCTATTCTGCAGCATTTAAACGAGAGGTGTTCTGTGGTGTGGGTGGGTTTGATCCATCCTTTCCCGTTGCAAATAATGAGGACACCGAATTGTCGTATCGGTTGGTTGCCTCCGGGCACCGGCTGGTGTTTAATCCCCGGGCCTTTGTTTATCATACCCATCCAGATACCCTTAAAAAATATCTCCGGGTTAAATTCTGGAGAGGCTACTGGCGGGTGATTGTCTATGCCAGGTATCCGGGAAAAGCCATCAAGGACTCATACACACCGGCTGTTATCAAATTGCAGACATTGATCATGCTTCTCTTATATTTATTATTGCCGGTATGTTTTTTTTCACGATGGGTGTTGATGGGGGGGCCAATGCTTTTAATCGTGTTGTTTTTGACAACAATCCCTTTTTCCATGTCTGTTTTTAGAAAAGATAAATACCTTGCCTGTATCTCTCCGGTGTATTGTTTTCTCAGAGCCGGGGTTTTCGCAGCAGGCAGTATGGGGGCATGTATTTCTGTTATTATTAACAAAATTCGCCATAACTTGGATCCATCTACCTTGGCTTAACCGGGGGTGAAAGGGAATTTTATATGCAAAAAGAACTGACTGCGCTGGAGTTATTGAGATCTCAAATGACCCATATCAACAGGAACATTCTCGAAAACATAACAGAATTTTTTCATAATCCCGATGCAGCCTTATCCGATGCCCATCAACAGTTTACACCTGAAGAAATGAGGCGGTTTGTTTTGTCGGCTCCCGAGTTTTCCAATCTGATTCCATGAAATATAATATAGAAACGATTTTAATTGCAGCTTTACGAATACTGGATGTTTTTTCAGGTTTTGTTATTTTCCATCTGCTGGTAACCCAAAGTGCGGAAGCAGATATGCGGCTTCAAATGGAAAAGACTGCCATGATTATTTGCGTGTGCATTTTTATTTTTTTCCATTTTCATAATGTTTACAGATCTTTCAGGTTTTCTTCATTTCGCTGTGAAATTCATATGATTTGTATGGCCTGCTTTTCTCTATTTATTGTTTTGATTACGGTGGAATATATTGCAGGCCCCTTTTCTTTTCTGCCCCGAACTTGTATTGTTTACTGGATGATCCTGTGGCCTGTATTTATATTCATGGTGCGTATTGCCATGAGAAAAATGCTTCGTGGCATCAGAAAAAAAGGGTATAATTTAAAAAAAGCGGTCATAGCCGGAAAAAGTAAGGCTGGTATAACCCTTGCAAAACATATTTATGAAAACGCCTGGACAGGAACAGAGGTGGTGGGCTTTTTCAACGATGATGCCGTTTCCGATTCAAAGGACTGTGAAATTAATGAATATTTTTCCCATCTCCCCTGTCTTGGTAACTTGGCTGCATTAATTGAATACATTGAAACCCATGATGTGGATATTTTATATATTGCCATGAATGGCAACGGTGAAGATACCATTCGTAAACTGGTTCAGGCAGTGGAAGGCTTTGCCATTTCCGTTCATTATATTCCCAACCTATTTTTTCTGGATTTAGTGATGGGCAGTGAAATCATATTTTTTGATCAAAGACCGATTATTATATTAAAAGATACGCCAATTCATGGTTTATCCAGTGTGATTAAACGATCGATGGATATTGTCATATCTGTTCTTGGACTGGTGATCTTCACCCCAATTTTTTTATTGATTGCACTTTGTATTAAAATGGATTCCCGGGGAAACATTTTTTTTGTTCAGGCAAGATATGGCATCAATGGTGAAAAAATAAATATTTATAAGTTCAGAACCATGTTTGAATCCGTAGAGGATTTTTCGAGTATTTATCAACAGGCCACTCAAAATGATGATAGAATCACCCCTGTAGGACGTTTTTTGAGAAAGTTCAGTCTTGATGAAGTCCCCCAACTTATAAATGTCCTTCAGGGAAGAATGTCTCTTGTGGGACCCCGCCCCCATCCGGTTGCCATGAACGAGCAATATAGGAAAATAATTTCAGGTTACATGGTTCGTCACAAGGTAAAGCCCGGAATCACCGGGCTTGCACAGGTCAAGGGATTCCGGGGAGAAACAGATACACTAGAAAAAATGGAAAAAAGAATAGCGTGTGATCTGCGATATATCAGGGAGTGGTCCGTTTTATTTGATGTGGAAATAATTATCAGAACCTTGATTGTTTTTCTTTTTCAAAAAAATGCCTATTGATACTCAATGATCAAGTCCAGAACGTTTAAAAGGAAATTACAAATGAAGACAACAGAAATACGATTGTACGCCGATGAAAAGCCCATTCCCGGAGTTATCAATCCCGGACCCCATCAACGTTACTGCAATCCATTGATCAAGCTTGAAAATAGAGAAATTCCCTCTTTGGGTGAAGATGAAATTCAGGTAAAAATGATTTATGCAGGGCTTTGCGGAACAGATGTGCATCTTGTGGAAAAAAACAAAGAAAATGGATACATTCGAAGTTCTGCGCCTCTTTCTATTCCTGAGCACCAAGGTCGGCGTATTGGGCATGAGGGAGTTGGCAGGATAATTGCCCGGGGGGGGCGTGTCAAACATGTGGACGTGGGGATGTATGTAACTTTTGAGTCCATAGTGGTGTGCCATTATTGCGATGTTTGTCGAAAGGGGCATTTTAACCAATGCCAAAATGCACGGTTGGCAGGGCTGGAAGTGGATGGTTTATTTGGTAACATTGTGAATGTGCCGGCAATGCTTGCCCACGACATCACCAATTTGGTGAAAACCGAAGAAGATCTCATTGCCATGGCCTGCGTGGAACCGGCTGGCGTTGCCTATGTTGCCTGCCAGAACACCCATATCCGGGGGGGGGACAATGTTATTATCTTTGGTGCCGGCCCAATCGGTATTTTTACTGCAATGTTGAGCAAAATGGTTTTTGGTGCGTCTTCGGTACATTTGGTTGAGCCTGTCAGTTTTAGAAGACAACTGGCCCGGCAGTGGGCAGACAACGTGTATGATCCCACTGAAATTAAAGAAAATTTAATTGATAATATGGATGTGGTTATTGAGGCTTCCGGGGAGATGGAGAATATTAATACCATTTTCAGACAAATTAAACCCAATGGGCGGGTGGCACTACTTGCCAGAAGCGGAAAACCGCTTCGAATTGATGCCATGGATCACATGATAACAAATGCCATTTCTCTTATTGGGTCAAGGGGACATCTTTGCGGTGCATTTTCCGATATCATGACGCTTTACCGCCAGGGAAGAATTCCGTTGGGCAGCATTGTCACCCATGTGGCAGAAGGTATAGAAGCGTTAAAAGAAATGCTTGAAAATCCAGGTAAAATTGTGGATGAAAACTGCAAGGTTCTTGCTCATTTTACCCAATCTCCTGAATTATAATATGGGTAAGGTAAAAACATATAAAAGCGTTTGTCGTTCATGCCATGGCGGGTGTGGTGTCCTGCTGACTGTGAAAGACAATATACTGGAAGGTGTGGCTCCAGATACGGAATCGCCTTTCAGCAGGGGATATATGTGCATCAAGGGAAAGAGCATCAGGGAAATGATGTATCATCCCGACAGGATCTTGTCTCCCTTAAAAGGGTCGGGGCCCCGTCAAAATAAAAAATGGGAGAAAATTTCATGGGAAAAGGTATTAACAGAAATATCAGAAAAAATAGATGCAATCAGACAAAGCACTGGCCCTGAATCCATTGCCATCGGTCAAGGAACCGGCAGACACCATTACATGGATGTGGTTCGGTTTGCCAATGCACTGGGCACCCCCAACTGGTATGAACCGGGGCTGGCCAATTGTTTTATTCCCAGAATCACTGCCAGTAATTTTACCTATGGCAGGTTCCTGACTGCTGATTATTATGGGAAAGTCCCCCCTCGTACCATTTTGTTCTGGGGGCACAATCCCTTGGTAACCTCCCCGGATGGAGAGTTGGCAGCTTTGGTGCAAAGAGCCTTAAAAGAAGGGGCTTATGGTATTGCCGTGGATCCCAGAAAATCGGAAACCGCCCAAAGATGCAAAATGTGGCTTCCCATTCGACCGGGAACAGATTGTGCACTTGCCCTGGCCATGATTCATTATATTATTTATGAAAATCTATATGATCGTCAATTTGTTGACAACTATACCACGGGGTTTCAAGAACTCAAAACTCATGTACGTTCCTTTTCTCCATCGTGGGCACAGGAAATTACGGGGATTCCTGTGAATCTAATCATCTCAGCCGCCAAACAGTATGCTCTAAAAAAACCCTCTGTCTTGGAATGGGGCCTTGCCATTGATCAGACTCCCAATTCTCTTCAGACGGCAAGGGCTGTGGCTCTTTTGAGGGGCATTACCGGAAATATTGATGCCCCCGGCAGTGATATCCTTGGCGCGTCTATTCTCAAACCCTATCCCACCCTTAAATCAGCGTTGCCCAAAGGAATGATTAAAAAACGATTAGGGGGTTCTGAATTTAAGCTGCTTGGCGGTAGCAGGGCATTTATGCCGTCGGCCCATATTCCTGCGGTAATGCGTGCCATGAAGGATGGATATCCATATAAAATAAAGGCCTTGCTCAATTTTGGTTCAAATCCCCTACTAACCCTTGCCAATACCCGAAGTGTTTATGATGCCATTTCTTCTTTGGAGCTGATGGTGGTGGCAGATATGTTCATGACTCCCACAGCCGCCATGGCTGATTATATCCTGCCCGCTGCTTTCTGGCCTGAGGTAAACCAGATCATTGAAATTCCCTATGTGACTGCCAATGCTGTCATGGCCCAACAGAAAGTGGTTACCGTGGGAGAGTGTCGTCAGGATGAATTGATCCTTATGGATTTGGCAAAGCGACTGGGCTTGCCCGGGGCTGATGACTCCCTTGAAGATATCATTAATTTCAGGCTTTCAGAGCTTGGCATTACCTTTGAATCGTTGAAAAAAAAGCAGTCTGTATTTCCCGAGCCGCTATATTATAAATACAAATGCAGGAAGGGAGGCTTCAGAACTCCTTCCGGAAAAGTTGAACTTTATTCAAAATCATTAAAACGCATGGGATATGACCCATTGCCGATATACAGAGAGCCTCCCGAAAGTCCCGTTTCCACAAAAGATACATTTCAATCATATCCTTATGTCTTGACAACGGGAAGTAGAAGAAAGGAGTTTTTTCACAGTGATAACAGGCAAATCAAAACCCTCAGAAAAAGACGGCCCTGCCCGCTGGCAGAAATTAACATCCATGATGCAGAAAACAATGGCATCCGCCATGATGATATGGTACGTATATCCTCCCCCCGGGGAAGCATTACCATGCGGGCATGGGTAACGAAGCGCATTACAAGAGGTGTTGTCAGTATTGATCATGGGTGGTGGTTCCCTGAAAAGGCAGATACGGACTTTGGTCTTTGGGAATCCAATGCCAACGTGTTGACATCTGATGCCCCACCCTATGATCCTGCCATGGGTACATATCAGTTGAGGGCATTGTTGTGTTCAATTAAGAAGCTTAAAAATTGATATTCATACAACGCTTCCTGACTTGATTATGTGTAAATTTATTCGGGAAAAATAAGGGAGTTCATGATAAATAATCTACCCATCTTCACTTAAAATATGCTGTAAATACTGATCATTAAGTTTGAAAGTAGGTAGTTTTATTCGGCATCCTTCATATCACCCCCAAAGTACTTTACACTTTTGGGGGAAATAATTCTGGAAACATGGGCTTATTGCCCCAACAAGTGTAAACGGGTAAATGAAGGATGCCTTTTAGTCTTATGAATTCCCTAAGAAGGAGATACTTAAATAAAATGAAAATTTGGGTTCTGAACCCTCCCTATTTTAAGCATTTTTCAAGACCCCAGCGAAGTCCCGCTGTCACGAAAAGTGGCACCGTATACTATCCTTTATGGTTGGCAAGCTGTACAGGGGTGCTTGAAGAGGCAGGCTATGAAGTTAAACTTACAGATGCGCCTGCAAGGGGAAATGATCTTCAATGTATCCTTGATATGGCAACAAAATTAAACCCTGATTTGATTGTTATGGATACCTGTACCCCCAGTATCAATAATGACCTTAACGTTTGTCGCAGGATCAATGAGATTTTGCCTGCTGCATTCATTGTTCTTGTGGGCACCCACGTCAGTGCCCTTCCCGCAGAAAGTTTATTAAAATGTGATGCAGTAAGTGCTGTGGCAAGGAGGGAGTACGACACAACTATCCTTGAACTTGCTAAATTCCTTGCAGGTCATCATTCCAAAAATTCAAAAATTATGTCTCTGTCAGATATAAAGGGATTATCTTTCGTTGAAAGGGGAGTCGCACCCTTTGAAAACCGCGTCATTCATACCCCTGACAGGCCATTTGTTGAAGATTTAGATACGTTGCCCTGGGTCAGCAAGGTTTATCAAAAACATTTATGCGTCACCGACTATTTTAATCCCAATGCTATGTTCCCAATGGTAACATTAATCACAAGTAGAGGCTGTCCTTTTAGATGTACTTTTTGTGTTTATCCGCAAACCTTGACAGGGCGTAAATTTAGATTTAGAAGTATTAAGGATGTGGTTAATGAACTAAAATATATCAAAATCAATTTTCCAGAGATCAAATCCATCTTTTTTGAAGATGACACTCTTTCTGCAAACAAAAAAAGATGCGTTGAGCTTGCCCATGCCCTTATTCGAGAAAAAATTAATCTCCCATGGACAACCAATTCCAGAATAGACCCGGATTTGGAAACATTAAAGCTGATGAAAAAAGCCGGTTGCAAATCCCTGTGTGTTGGATTTGAAAGTGGTGTGCAAAAAACTTTGGATAGTATGCATAAAGGCATAAAAAAAGAAAAGATGTTTAAATTTGTAGAATATGCCAAACAAGCAGGCATAATGATCCATGGATGCTTTATGGTGGGTTTTCCCGGAGAAACGCAATCTGATATAAAAAAAACCATTCAGCTTGCAATGGATTTAAAACCGGATACTGTCCAGTTTTATCCGGTCATGGTATATCCAGGCACCGAGGCCTATTATGAATATAAGGCAAAAGGATGCTTAACTGCTAAAAAATATGAAGATTGGCTCAGCCCGGAAGGGCTTCATAATTGTGTTATCAGAAATGAGACCTTTACATCTGATGAACTGGTGGAAATTTGTGATGATGCAAGAAGGCAATTTTATCTTCGCATCAGCTATATTGCCTATAAATTTCGGCAAATCATCCTGCACCCTTCTGAGGCAATAAGAACATTGAAAGCCTTCAAAGTTTTCTTTAAATATTTGATAAATTATAGACAATACACCAATCGGTAAATTTGGTACTTGAAGAGTATCAAAACCTCTTTTTTGTTCAGGAGAATACATATGACCACTATAATTTCAAAAAGAATTCTTGTCACCGGTGGTGCTGGGTTTTTGGGTTCACATCTTTGTGAAAAATTAATATATAATGGGCACGAAGTAATCTGTGTAGATAATTGTTTTACTGGCAACAAGGCCAATATCTATAAGCTAATGACCAATCCCAGATTTGAATTTTTGCGCCACGATGTAACCTTTCCACTTTATTTAGAAGTAGACGAAATTTACAATTTAGCATGTCCTGCATCCCCCATTCATTATCAGTTTGATCCGGTGCAGACCACCAAAACATCGGTGCATGGTGCGATCAATATGCTGGGTTTGGCCAAGCGAACCAGGGCGCGTATACTTCAGGCCTCCACATCCGAAGTCTACGGGACCCCTAAGATTCACCCCCAAACAGAACAGTATTGGGGCAATGTCAATCCCATTGGCCTTCGTTCATGCTATGATGAAGGCAAACGCTGTGCTGAAACCCTGTTTTTTGATTATCATCGGCAACACGGCCTGAAAATCAAGGTGGCGCGTATTTTTAACACCTATGGTCCCCGGATGCATCCCAATGACGGACGTGTGGTTTCCAATTTTATCGTACAATGCCTCAAGGGTGAGGATATCACCATATACGGGGATGGAAGCCAGACACGTTCTTTTTGCTACGTGGATGACCTGGTTGATGGGTTGATTCGGCTTATGGAATCTCCAGAGGGTGTTACCGGCCCGATCAATCTGGGAAACTCGAATGAGTTTACCATACTTGAATTGGCCCAAAAAATTATCCAACATACCAAATCAGGTTCAAAACTGGTTTTCCAGCCCCTGCCAGAAGATGATCCGACCCAACGGAAACCCGATATTTCCAAGGCAATGAAGTGTTTAGACTGGCAGCCGTCAATACCCATTGATCAGGGGCTTGTAAAGACCATTGATTATTTTAAAAATCTGCTGAAAGCGAAAATTTAATTTACAGGAAAAATATGACTATGAAGCTCCTTAATTTTATTGGGGTGTTGGCTGTATTGGTGTGTATATCATGTTCAAGTCATAAACCGATTGATTCCAGAGCAAGCTCGAAAACTGCTCAAACTCCAGAGAGCGTTTCCGAGGAGCCTCAATTCACCCTTGGCCCTGGTGATAATATTACCATCAGTGTCTGGAGAAATGAGGATCTTGCCAGAACAGTAAAGCTGGATCCTTCCGGGAAAATACGCATGCCCCTGGCAGGAGAGATAGAGGCTTCCGGGATGACGGTTGCACAATTGAACAAGGAGATCACGACCCGTTTGTCAAAATATCTTAAGGATCCGTTTGTTGATGTTAACATTGCATCCATAACCAGTCGCAAGATTCATGTTCTGGGAAAAGTCCGATCTCCTGGAACATTTTCCCATGACAGGCCAGTTCCGGCCTGGGAGGCGGTATCACAGGCAGGTGGGTTCACAGATGATGCCAATGAAAGAAATCTTCTTCTTGTGAGATTCAAAGATGGTGAAGCCATTATCTCCATTATAGAGCTGGACTTCGAAAAAATTTATGAAAAGGGGCTGATCAAAGGGGACTACTATTTAAAAAACGGTGATCTCCTTTATGTACCGGAAACGAAGATTTCCAGTTTTGAAAAATTCATGGTTCGTTTAAATAATATTATTAGTCCAATTTATACAATAGAAAGAGCTATCTACATTGCTCCAGACGTAATAGATATCCTATCAGGTAAGGATATTAACAATCAGACAGTTATTCCACAATAATAAATGACGACTATATTTGAGGAAGCGTTTGCATGATAAATATTTTTTTCAGAGATCGGCGTATACAATATAAAATATTGAAATAATAGAAGATATGCTTCTCAAAAATTGGTGTGTATTATTTGAAATAATATAAATTACGGGCTTGGTTCTAAGCTCGGCAACTTTTGACAGCGCACATCTGATTAAGGAATTGAAATTTAACATTATATTTAATTGTTGACTGTTTGATTCATATTCACTGGCCGACGTTAGAACCACCCCCTAAATTACTTATTGAGCTAAACCAGTTCCAGCCAGTCCAGGGCATAATTATTAAAAGGGAACTCAATGTTGATAAAAGCAATGATACTGTCAAAACGACAAATATTGTCAGGTAAAATTTCCATTATTACACTCTTATTGCTTTTATTCTTCTCCGGCACAGTTTCTTGCAATTCCTACGATAATTCCCAGTATACCCAACAGACCACTATCTTTCCCAATACCCCAATGGAAACAACAATCACAGTGCCTGTTTCCTCCTGCCGGGTACGTAAAATATCTGTTATTCCTGACTTGAACAGCCTGTCTGTTAATACCAATAATGTATTGGAAAATTTCCAGACTCAAGAGCTTAACTGTAGAGATAAAAAAACTATTCAGGTGAGAACATCAGTGCCGCTTCTCCTTGAAGAATACCCTTTTTCGCAGTTTAAAGCCAAAACGAATCATATGTTCGGAGCACAGCTTGCAGGCCAGGCAAACCGAACGCTTCCTAAATCAGTATACCCAACAAAGATCGAATTAAATAAAAGACAGGAAACAATCTTCCGAATTATGTCTTTATCCGGTGTGGGAATTGCCCGTGATTTTTTTTCCTATGGAACCCGACGATTTATAATAGAAAAGAAAAAAGGAAAATATAATTTCAGTGGTTCGGATTTTTTGACCGAGCTTTCCCGGAAATACAATATCGACCTGATTGGAAGATTGTCCCTCCATTATGGTGATCCCAGAAAACAAGGCCAACCCGAAGATATGGCGTCGTATCTGGCATATGTCGAGGCTGTGGCGGAAAGATATGACGGAGATGGAGACCTGGGATGTGAATTTCAGTTTCCGGATTGTTATAGTAAAGGGGATGGCCAGAATCCGGCACCGTCGCCAAAGGAACGTTACAACTGGGGTAAAAACCATCAAATTAGGTATTGGGAACTACTTAAAGAGCCTGCACCGGGACGAAGACAACGCGTCGGGAACGAAGCCGGGCTGACCCCTGCCCATTCCCGTGAAATTTTAAAGGCTTCATTTGCCTCGATAAAGGCGGTAGCCCCTGATGTAAAGGTTTTTTTCGCTGGTATGGGACCGGTTAATAATTCGGGATATACTGAGAATTCTTACTTTGAAGAGATGATGTCTGGAGGCGGGGCCAACTATTTTGATATCGCAGGTGTTGATGCATTTACCAGACCTGTCACTGAGAAAATCAGCCAATATCATATGGTGCTGCAAAAGTTCAGGAACAGCAAACCAATATGGGTTGCCCAGACAGGTGTGCCAGATAGTAAAGGGCATCGAATCATACTTCCAAATGGCGGTGGGACACCGGACGCCCAGTGTATTTATGTTGCAAACGCCTTTACAAAAGCGTTTGCCGCAGGTGCAGAAAAAGTTTTTTGGGGAGATTTTATCGACAACAGTAAAACGGCAAGGAAACGGATTACGATCTGGGATTCAACCGGATTGTTTGAAACAGAAACTTGGAAACTCAAGCCAGCCTATTTTACTTATAAATTGATGGCAGCCGCCTTATATGATTTCAGCAGCGTGGATAAAATATCGCCCAGTATTTATAAATTCACCTTTACCGATAGAAGCACTGTTTATGTACTTTTACCTAACATGTAATGAAACTTTGTAGCTTACAGCTTTGAAGTGCCACCGCATAAAATTTTTCTTTTTAAAAGACTTTAAGTTATTTTTTGATTCTTTCTGCCCGGTTCCTACATGGATTTTTTTAACAGGATCTTAATGCCATGCACAATTTTCCGCATAACCTTTACAGTACAAAACAGCACTGTGTCAAAATATAAAACTGCCGGTGCAATGTAAAAAGTTTTTGATAATAAATTTGCATCAGGAGGGAGGAGATCAACTTCCTTGGGGAGACTGCCTTCCATGATAGCAATCTCATAGGCACGGGTAAATGGTTCAAGCCTGATCCAGGAAATAATAATACTAATTCTATTTTGTCTTTTAAGTTTCCATTTTAAAAAAAACAGGAGTGTCTTCAGCAATCCAAGATTTGTCTCATTGACCGGGCTTAAAAAAAAGCAATACCCCACATTTAGGGCATTAAATTCTGGTGTATTACAAAAGAACTCCATGTTGGCGTTGATTTCAGCAGTAGTGATTCCTTTCCGCATACCGTTAAGGGCACTTTGAGAATAAGCATCCGGGGAAAAAAGCATGGTTTTGCAACCGGAAGCCATGGCAAATTTTACATAATCATAGGTAATATTTTTTATCTGCATATAGGCATTCCAGCTAATATTCAGTTGTCTTCTAATGATTTCCTTAAAAATTCCAATGGAATGCTCATGTGGTAGATTTAACACTGAGTCCGCAAAGGTAATTTCTTGTATCCCACAATCTTTGACCAAATACTCTATCTCATCGACAATGTGCTGGACAGAGCGAATTCTTAAGTGTTTGCCATTTAAGTACGGATAGTTACAGTAAACGCATTTGAGCGGACACCCCCGTTTGGTCTGCAATCCAATGCTAAATGGTTCTACAGTATAGGGGGTAATATCATGAAAATCTCTGCGTGGATAAAAAAGTTGTGTAAAGTCAAGTGGAGGACGTTCACCTGTAAAAATAACTTTTTGGGCGCTACGGTAGTATACCCCGGTTACCTTTTCAGGATTTCCCAAATTGTCGAGTAACTCAGGAAAACTTTCTTCTCCTTCAAGGTAAACACCAAAATCAATTTCCGGATTTTTTTCCATTATTGGCCGGGAAAACATTGAAAATCCAGGCCCGCCAGCTATTAAAGGAATGCTTTTGTTCCAACTGCGAACTGTTTTAACAGTAAGCTGAAAATTGGTGTAAAAATAGTAGGGATCAATTCTATACTGATTGTCAATATTACGTAGGGAAACGCCGACCACATCCGGTTGAAAGAAGTCGAGTTCCTGTATAAGCCTGTCCATGGGGTCTAAAACGATATTGGGGTCAAAAATCCTGACTTCATGGCCCTGTTGGTGGATTGCCGTCCCTATATATGCCAAGCCAAGTGGATAAACAGCAAAACAGGAGGTGCCACCTAATAATGATTGAACAAGCAATATTTTCATTTACTCACCTTATATCTATCTTTTGCAAGTTGATAGAGAATACGAACGTAATGGGATGGATTCGTTTCCACATGTGCTGTAAAAAATCTCATAAATTGATCAAAAGCCTTATCCACCGCCTGTTCTGGATTCAGTTCAGGGTCAAATATGATCGGTTTATGCACCACCAGTTTATGTCTGTTGTCATTTTGGCGAATCGCAAAAATAGGGACAATGGGAGCGTCAAATCTATATGCAAGGGTTACCGCTGATTTATCAACCGGTATTAGTGTATGCATCAATTGAAGCTGTGTCTGTTTATCTCGTGACAATCCATCTAATGAATTCAGTACAAGGGCATTTTGTTTGAATGCCCTGTAAAGTTTTCGCAAAAATTTATTCACATAAAGGAAATGTGCCGGTAAACTGTCTTCACAAGCCCTTTCGATCTCCATGATTTTATTTTGATATCTCTGCCTGGAAGGATCACAAAAAGTCAATGGGTCGATGGCCAACTGGTATGTGGGATAACCACTGTACGCTAATGCAGCTATGATGATTTTCCACGAACCAAAATGAGTTACCCCCACAACAGAGCCTTTGCCGAGGGTAAGCGCCGAATCAATATGCTTTTTTGAAGAAAAATAGGTTATTCTGGAAATCTTATCCTGATTCATATGTGGAAAAGACCATATTTCAAATAAATCCTTTTGATTATTTTGCAATGCTTCAAGAACTGTGGCATGAATTTTTTTTTGAGAACACCCAGGCCCGAGCATTTTTGAGACCTCCTTTTTCATGATATCGGCACTTTTGCCATACATGAGAAGAAGACCTGCAATTTCCGAAAGCCACATGAGAAAAGCATGGGGGAGTCTCCCGGCAATGGGGTGCAAAATATATGTAATAATTAGTTTTAGAATACCCATTCTTTTTTTCTTATAGTTAAAAGTTGTTTTGGGGAAAAAGGGTTTCTGTTCAGCCCATTTATTCCCAGGGCGACAGATCTTGCTGAATAAGCCGTGCAAATTTTTCATTTTGGTCATGGAACCTATCTTGCAACATTTTTTTGGCTCGAGGCGGTATTTGCAGCTTGGCTTGATCTGTTTGTTTAAAACGGAGGGATTTCATCAGGGAAGAATTTCTTATTTTATACCGTAGGGTTACCATGCCGAAATCTCGCATGAGCCATCCGAGAAGGGTCATCGCTTTGTTTAAACTGGAAAAACGGGGTGCGACCGTAGCATTAATTTTTTTATCAAAAGAATGGGGCACAAAGGAACAATCAACTCCGATAAAATCATATAGATTTCTGAGACATTCTTTCGGGTCTTTTTTAATATTATCATAAAGCTGTACATGAATATTTTCTTTGGGGAACAGGTCAAAATACGGTTTTAAACGATCATAGTATAAGTTGTCCCTGATAAATATTTTATCTTTTAATTGGATTTCCACTTCAAAGGTGTTGGGTTTCAAAAAGCCATCTCTTACCAAGTGAAGATAAGTGGAAAATGCTCTTTCAACCGGGTTGCGAAAAATGGCAATGATTTTTGCATCGGGAAAATTTTGGGCAATTCTAAATGGGACTTCGTCATCAAAGAGGTATGTTTCTGTTTGTTCTCCCTTTATGGAATGTGTTGGAGCATTGGTAAAAAATTTTTTATACTCCTTGATACCCTGCTCGTAATAGCGATTAAAAAAATATGTTTTCCCATCCCCATTGGCCATATAAATGTCGGGGTGGGCATTAAGACACTGAGATATCCAGGTCGTTGCACATCGTGCGGCTCCAACGCCTATAAAATCTGGTTTATTCACAGAGCAATCACCTTTTGGGGGTTATGGAAGAACAGAACGCTTTTCCAGCTGACTATCAATAATTGAACAAAGATGCGACAGAACTGATTCAACCGTGATGCTTCTCATACAGAGCCCTTGGTTTGAACATTCCTGGTGCGAACAGGGACTGCAACTGACATTCTCATAAAAGAACCTCACCTTGTTATTCTTACCTCCGACAGTCTGCGGTAAACTGGGGCCGAGAAGTTCAATAATTGGTTTTTCAAAGGCATCGGCAATATGTTTGGGACCGGAATCATTGCCAATGAAAACATCGGCATTTTTGATGAGGGTCATAATGGTCAACAAATCTGTGCCAACGAGCAGCATAATCTTTTGGGAAACACTTTTTTTAATTTTTGTCAAACTGTGTTTTTCTGAAGGAATGCCAATCAAAGTAACATGAACCATATCAGAATACTGTTCTAAAAGGTACTGAATCAAAAGTTCCATGTTCTCAAGAGGCCACTGTTTATAGGCCCAGGACGCACAGGGATGAATAACAATATTGATTTTCCCAGGTTTAATAAAATAAGATGCATTAAGAAATAAAAGTTTTTGTTTTTCTATAACGGATGAAAGTTGTAATCTTACCTGGGAACTTGCGCAATCAATATCCAGATTCAAAGGTGCAAGAGAATTAAGTGCACGGGTGGTCAGGTGCGCTTGTTTCGGGTAAAGGCTTGTTATATCACTGCCGATCATCACAGAATAAAAATCATTAAAAAAATTTGTTTCCCAGACAGGGTGGAGCAAGTATCCGGTTATAAACCGCTTGCCAGAAAAAAGAGAAATAAAAGAATTTTTTACACCAGGGCTGGTACAAACCACAAGGTCATAAGAATTTTTCCTCATTGCAAATATGATCTTCAGGAGAGAAAAAAAGTGCGACGTATTGACACCATAGAGGTGTTCGATTTTTCTTTCAAATTGAAGAAGAGGGGTGTATTTTTTCTCTACCAGTACATCCACCAGAGCGTCAGGGATTGCTTCTTTTATTGAATGGATTGCTGGAGTGATAGCGATTACATCACCCAGGAATGCAGTCTCAATCAGTAATATGGAACGAATTTCTGCTACAGAAAAACGCACAATCGAAAATGTTTTTTTGCAATAAAAAAAGAGGTGTATAACCAAAAAAGCAACCCGCTTAAACCAAACCTTGATCCGTCTTCGAAAGTACAAAAAAGTTTTTTTACAGAAAGGCATCCTCATTAAAAAACCCTACGGTAGTTTTTTGTCGCCATGATCGCTCCATTCACGCTGCAAATCATCTGAAAATTTTTTATGATGTGACTTTTCCCAGACGTAATTATCAGTATCGGAAAACAGGTTTTGGTGTTCGCCGATAGCCCCATTTCTGATCATGCCGCCATCTTTAATCATTTTACCTGTGCCCATAAATTCAGGGGCTTCGAATTTATGGGCATTCCCTTTCATCCACTCAAAGCTACAGTATTTTAGGACAATGGGCCATCGGTCTTCGGGAACCTCAATATCAAGGAATGATGCTATTTTCCTGATATTTTTTTCCGGATCTTTTTTTAAATCATTAAAGTGAATCATAAAAACATTCTTGTGATGCCGGTATTGCCACCAACTATTTAGGAACTCCCAGTAATATCCACGTTTTACGTAACGTTTAAAGTAAGAAGCGAAAGGCAGTGGTTTGCTTTCCCGTCCATTCCACAGTTCAAAAAATTCACTGGTCTTTTTTTGAGAAAAATAATAATCTGAAATGAGGGTATCTTTTCCATTTCGAACAGGAATAATATATTTAATGGTGTCATGGAAAGGAAGTAGTGTCGGACAGTCGTGGGTTTTGAAAATTCTGAAAGAATATTTTTTTTTGTGGGACTCTATTTTCTGAAGCCTTTGATCATAACTTTCATCCGGATACGAGAGAACTTCCAACCAAAGACATGCAGACAGAATATCTTCAAAAGAATCGTCTCCTGACATGCGTAATTGATGTACAATATTAAGAAGCCAATTTGTCCCTTGTTTGGGACCGGAAGAAACAATGACATCTGCTGGTTCCCAGGAAATTTTATCGAAAATACCGGAGTCAACAAATTTAGGCACTCTTTTCCCTCGTAGACGATTAAATATCGATCGGGCTTTTCTTTGTAGCTGTTGCATATAAAAATTAGTATTAATTTTGGATTCCTATTGTTATTCAGGGGAATGACTATGGCGCATTCCCATTTTCCCGGTTGGAGATGCAACCCTTTGATTTATCAATATATTTTTTTTTGTATCAATGGCTGGTGGCTGAATAAAATCAATGGGTTATATGCTGGGCCGGGAAAATGGGAATGCGCCCAATGACTATCCTACCAGCACTTCTTTCACAAACAGGCCATTTGAATACTGAATCCAATACTTTCCGACCCGGAGGTGTCCGCCTTAAATACAAACTGACTCTACAAATATTCGGCTTGTCTGCCGCAAACTGCAACGGCCTGACCGGCTAATGTAGAATCAATTAAAGGGTAAAATTAACACAAAATATCTGATAATGCAAATTTTCTTCTGTAAAATTGCCGAACCAGAGTCCTTAGCATCAAAACATGGCATGGATTCAATTAAAAAATGATCGGTAAGCAAAATATTTTTTACATTTTTTTTGGTTCATTCAACAGGATCTTTCAATGTAGCAATAAATGAGTTCGTTAAAGGTTTTTCCGTTTGATCATCCTCTCCCTTGTTGGAAAGATCAACTATTGCATAGCCCAGTCCCATATAAAACCATACATAGGGATAGGTATAATATAAGGTAACGAACCAAGAGACAACCATCACTAAAAAGCCAGCCAGATAGGCCACCATGAGTTTTCGAAAGTATTCGTCCCGGCATCGCTTCAGGTGTTCATAATAATATAAAAAGGAGTAGGCAAGAATAAAGATATATATAGAAAATCCAATAAGCCCTAAATCAAACAAAACTGCATGATGGGAACCGTCTGGTACGACATTGTTTATGGCTGCCCTAAAGCCGCCAACGCCATATCCCAGCCAGGCACTATCTATTAATTTTTCCAATCCTTCGCCCCACCAGTCAAGGCGCGTGCCCATTGAAGTTTCGTCGTCACTGGAATCCATCTGGTGGCTGGTAAAGTTTATACTTTTTTCTATGTCCCGAAGTCTGGAGATAGCTGAAACCGCAATAAAGAAGACCAGTAATAGCAAACAAGATATAACAAAGTATTTTCTCAGTTTTCTGATGTGGAATATAATTAGTACAGATCCGGCAAGGAATGATGCCATTGATGATTTTGTGAGCGTTGATGTCATACCTGCTGACATAATTATTAGACTTATCGCCCATATCCACTTCTCTTTAATGCTTTTGGATACAAAAAAACAACCAAGAGCAGGGAATATGGCCATATTCAATAAAAAACCAGTGGTATGGGCAACCGCAGTCCCAGTTCCCCTGCCACCATCACTCCCCCAGTTTTTTTTAGCCCAGAAACGAGATACAAAATCAATGCTGGAGCTAACGGGTTGATCCCAATCATACCCCGTATCTATCCAAACACTTATAATACTTAAAATTGCTTCGAATACCGCTACAATAGTGAGTAAAACAATCAGTTTTCGCAAAATATCCCTGTTCACTACAAGCGATTTGGTCAACAGATACAAACCAACTGCGGTAACCAGTTTCATCATTTCAAAAACGCCTTGAACATTACTGGTCGCCCATATTAACGAGGTTAAAGCCCATGTATAGAACAGGATAACAAGTAAATCAATGTGGTTATATGAATAGGGCTCCCTATCCCTTGCCATTCCCCTGAAACACCATGAAAGTGCCGAAAACAGAATAAATAAATCGAAAAATTCAATCCGTAATTTATCATTTTGAATCAATTCAAAAAACACAGAAGGAATAAATATAAAAATAAGAGAAAGGAAGTATGACCAGTCCGGACGCAATATTACCAATGCACAGCATACTGTAATCAAAAAGGGAATAATTAATGAAGGTTGACTTAAAATCAGCCCCAAAAAACAAGATGCCAGTAGGAAAAGCAGGCCAAAAACAGACAATAGGGAGGCACCCGGGTCATTGATTGTTTGCTTCATGTGTTGAATAGTTGCCACCCATAAGATTTTTAGGGGTTGGTCATAACATAGGCCATTTTGTAATAGAATTTTAATAATAAAAATTAAATTCTATTATTACAGCACCTTGTAATGGGTAAAATGCTATTTCCCGTATGGTGGCCCAGCTTATGAACAACCCCGGTTTTTATCTTTTAAATTTTAAAAAATCAGGCCAAAAGGGTCTGTGTCGATTGGTAATAAAAATTGTACGTTCAAGAATATTTTTCTTTTTCATCAGATGCATCATCGCTTTTTTAATTTCCCTTGATCTAACTTTCATGAGGGCAATATTATAAATAATAGAATCACACTGATCAAGGATATCAACTGCAGCAGCATCTTCGTTAATAGGCGGCAGGTCAACGACAATCCATTGAAACTCATTCGTTTCAGGAATAGAAGAGACTATTTTCTTAAGGAAATCTTGGCGCAGATAAAAGGAATTCCGATCTCTTTTTAGTAAAACGAGGGCCGACAGATTCGGTTCAATCTCCACAACACTATCGGTAAAATTACTCCGTCCGTTCAACACATCAATTGCCCCGTATTTGGCCGTGACATTTAAAGTTTTTTCCAGGCAGGGGAAAACTGCATTCGTTTCAACAAGCAAAACTCTTTCTCCCAGGCAGGCTAACTGTTTGGCGACTCTGCATCCTGTATGTGTAACCCCTTCCCCAAATTTTGAACTTACCACTCCGATCATATGACTGGACGAGCCGTTGTCTCCTTTTTTTAACCAGGATAATATGTGCCGTATCGGTTTTTCACATGCCATCAAGGATGACGGAATCAAACCTGTACTTCCTCTTTTTTTATGAGAAATTTCGGTAAATATGGATATCCCGAAAAGCGACTCGACTCTCTCGATGCTTTTCAAGGAAGGATCAATATAATCGACGAATAGGGTAATAACAAATGCTATCCAGAAGGCCAAAAACAAACTGAAAAACAAAATTGTTTTATAATTCGGAAAAAAAGCGGTACTGCCGTTTGAAGTCGCTCCGGCTAAATGAATGATTTCAAAATCAGCAATATCCATCTTATCAACAACCGAAATGGCATTCAGGGTATTTAAGTCTTGTTGAATAATATTTTTATACAATAGGATTTTATCTGCGAGAAGTTGAAAGTCAGCTTCCAAAACGGCCAATGTTATCGTTTTTTTCTTCGCAACTTCAATAAATTTTTGTATTACTTGGATATCTATCTGTGCGGTAATTATCGTAATTAAATTTTCGTTATATTGATCGACCAAATTTGTATTGTAGGCATTGCGTTCCCATATTTCACCGGATAATATGTTCTTTTTTTCATTCCTTATTGTTTCCTTGACTTCTTCAATCAGCAAATTACGTGAAATGAGATCCTTATGTTCATCTGTTAATTTAGTCTTCATCTCAGCCAATTCCCAAAGAAGATCAACCAGTTGTTCTTCGGCTTTAGCAAGGATTGGATTTCTTTGCATGTCCTCACGGGTTTTATGAAATTCTGGGATATTGCTCAATTGTTGCTTAAGTGCTTTTTGCTTTTTTTTTATTTTTTGCAAAAATATTATTTGCTTCTGTTCTAATTCCCTGTTCTTCGAGATTTCACTATACAGGTTGTCAAGTTGTTTGTTTATATCAACATAATTATTTTGCTGCAAAAATAAATTTTTTTGCTTTAGAACAGCTTTAAGTTTACGATTTGTCTCTTGGTTATGTTGTATAATTACCTTTTCCATTTTAGTCGCGGCAGATTTTTTAAAATTGACAATGGTTTCAGCAGCAATTTTAACGAATTGTTTTGAAATACATGCAGCCTCTTTCTCTGAGACAGCATAACCACTTATCTGAAAAATTTCGTTCCCGGATTTTTCATTAATTGAAAGGGCTTGTTGTTGAGCTGACATCAAAAAATTAATAGAAGGAAATGAGGGGTGAAATTTTTTTATGGTGACATCATACCCAAGATCTGAGATTACTCTTTGAATATTTATATCATCCTCTAAGAATGTCATGAGATTCTCTTGGGTGTCCTCGGTATCAAAAAAGGCAATTTCGCCAAATGCCTTGGGTAAGCCTTCCAGAAAAGAAGTTTGCAAATCACTCTTTTTGAATATTATGGTAGAAGATGCTTCATATATCGGTTCTTTCCAGATTGATAGCAGAAGCGGCACTCCCAATATAAGCAGAAAAAAAGGTATAAAAACATACCTTCTACGAACAAGTATTTTAAAAAAAACATTAAATTCCATAAAATTATATTCTATTTTTCCGAATTCCCTTGTAGAGAATAAGATGTTTTATTGTTTTAAGTTGTTGTTTTCTTAAAAACCCTGATGTTAAAGCCAGTACAATGCTTAACAAACAATATAATGTAATATGTACAAATATATCTGAAAGGGACTGCACATAGAAATAACCTTTTTCATATAAAAAGTATAAACCGCCTGTTAATAAAAAGGACCCTGCCAATAAAAAAATATATCTTTTTTCTTTAAACGGATTTAACCCAACATACCTGTTTACCATAATCATAGAAAAAATTCCGTAGATGACAAAAGCGATACATGATGCGGTTGCTGCCCCTGTTTTTGAATACAGCGGAACCAGAATAAAATTACTCACAATATTAACGAAGATAGCACTTAGAAAACAACAGAGCTGGATTTTGTTTTTTCCAAGAGCCAAAAGTATGCTCGTATTAACCCCAAACATTGCATTGACAAACCATCCGACACCCAGGACTGCCAGGAAAAAATTAGACGAGCCCAACTTTGTCCCAAAAAATAGTTGCATTGTGAAATCTTTAGAAAAAACAAAAATCCAAAAAACAGGAAGGGTTGCCAGCAAAACAAATCCATGAATTGAATGATATATATCCTGAAGCTCTTGTTTTTTTTCCTGGTGGTACAAACGGGCAATAATGGGTAAAACGACAAAATTAATTGATACCCCTATTATTGAAACCAATCTGATAATCCGTATGCCAGCACTATACACCCCGACATCGACTGTGGAAGAAAATACGCCTAACATAATTGTATCTGTCCACATCATCAATTGTCTTCCGATTGTAGATCCGAGGATCGGAAGTGAATACCAAAAAAGCTCTTTAGTAACTAATATCCTCTCTTTTTTACCAAATAAATCCCTAAGTGAGATCTTAGTATAAAAAAAGAGTATCAGAAATACCATGAAAAAAGAAACTGTATTCGAATAGACGATTGCATGGAATGACAAATTTGCATATATAATAATAGCAACAAGCAATAAACGTAAAAAAGGGAATGCAAGAAGGTTTATTATCTTGCCTTTATAATTTTCAAAACTACGCAAAAACGTAGTAAGCAGGAGCGCGATGGCTATCAATGGAATAGCTGGGGCAATTATTTTTAAAGGTGTCGATAAATCTGGCTTTCCTATCATTCTGCTGACGGGATCCGCTGCACAAAAAACAACAAGCATAAAAAAAAAGGAAAGACCTAACGTTATCCTGTAGGATGACTGAATTGCGCCACGAACCACTGGTTTTTGGCCAATCTCTCTTTTTTGGGCGATAAATCCAGGAAGTGAATTTTCCAGACCAACACATGAAATGGCCGCAAAAAAGTTCGCGCATATAAGGGCAAGTGAAAACAGACCGAATTGATCTTGTGGGATATATCGTGCTATAAATATTAAGGTGAGCATATTGAGGACAATTCTTGCAATGTCGCTCAAAAAGATAGAACTGCCCCCTTTAAGTAGCTTTGATACAGTATTAATTTTGTCCAACTGCATTCATTTTCCCTGATTTTAAATTTTTTTTCTGGTAAACTACATTAAAAATACATATATTTATCAGTTCGGGTATATATATTAGGAACTTGCTTATCCGTCAATACTAATATAGCCCCAATGGCCAATTTAAAATTCCCCACCTGTGTTAATTCAAACATAATTTGAGATATCTCAAGCAGCTAATGTCCGATTAGCTTATTGCATGGGGAATTAAAATGCAATTAAATGGGCATCCTTCATATGATCTCAAAAGTACTTTACACTTTTTAAAGGACAATCACCGTAAAATGGGTAGCCACCCTGTGACAGTGTAAAGTAGGCATGAAGGGTGCCATTAAATGATGTAAAAATATGGTTCATCGGCACAGATCTTGACAAAGAGACTTTGAATATGATCTATAATACTATGAAACATAAAGACAAGGTAATTTATTATACCAACATCTCACTGATTAAAGCAGCGGCTGTAATTGACAGATGTAATTTTCTTGTGGGGATGGATTCTTGTCTGGCGCATTTCCATTTTCCCGGTTGGAGATTCAACTCTTTGATTTATCAAAATATTTTGTTTTGTATCAATGAATTAATGGGTTATATGATGGGCCGAGAAAATGGGAATGCGCCCTTCTTGTCCTTCAGATATTTCACAGATGCCTTGAGTCCACATGCACGGATCGACAGCAACGCATGTCACGGGTTCAGAAAACAGAGAAAATATCCTAATAATGGCAAAAAATCCCTGTAGTCCCTGTGCTCTGAATGTGCATATCTGTCTGCATAACTAAAGATATATGAGTCTGTTGATTTAAAGACTATTTCAGTCTGGTTCGAATTTATAATCGCAATATATATTGATTAACTGAGTTAAAACACATCATATAGACAGCGCTGATGACTGAAATATGAAAATCGCGACTTAATCAACAGGATCATATATGAGGGGAATTACAGTCACACAGGTATTTGAAGCCACAATATGTGCCATTGATAAATCCAGATAGCACTAATCTTATTAAATGACACTTGCATTTTTGAGCATGGAGAAAAAAGAAATGGCTTTCAGATTTGATATTATTTCATGCAGCACTTTTAAAGAAATCAGAGAAGCACTTGCAAAAACACTCGAAAATTATAAAGATCTTCTGCCCCGGGCAAAAAACGACCTGATCTTGCTGAAGCCCAACCTTAACTCCAATATGAATTCTCTTACCGGGAACACAACGGATCTGAGGATTCTAAGTTCGATAATTCTTTTTTTAAAAGATGAAGGCTACACCAACATCATGATTGGTGAGGGTACAAACAGTGGCTTTTATCGAAATAATATCAGTGTTATTTCGCGCCTTGGAGTTGATAAACTTGCCAGGTATTTTGGGGTAACAATTAAAGATTTAAACCATTCCGCTCTTCATGAAATTGATTTTGATCAGGGTATAAAAGCTCAGGTGGCAAAGGAAGTAATAGATGCCCAAATGTTTATTAACTTGCCTAAATTGAAAACCCATTTTGAAAATGGCATGACTGGGTGCCTTAAAAATCTCATGGGTTGTCTTGTGGGGCAAGAGAATAAAAAAAAAACACATGATAACCTACCAAAGAATATTTTAAGAATAAACCATGTTGTAAAACCAGATCTTCATATTGTGGATGCTCTCATAGCTATGGAAGGATTGGGACCCACAAAGGGTATCCCTGTTCGTATGGATAGGCTTTTGATAGGAACAGATCCATACCTTATTGACTTGGTATGCGCTAATCTGGCAATGTTTGATTATAAAAAAGTCAGAACATTAGAACTTGCGGAGAAAAAAGGTCTTCTGACGCCAGATCATTTCAAATTTGCCGAATCAATAGATCTTTCAAAAAGCCGGAAAAAATTTGCTCCGCCCAAGGCAGGTTCTTTGGCCACTTTTATTCATAGCCCGGAAAGACAGAAATTTTTTCTTAGGATCAGGAATACATTTTTTTTTACCTACCTTGCATCCACTGATTGGTTCGCAAAATTCCTTTTTCTAACTGATTTACGGCAGGATGTCTTTCTTTTAGATGAGATGGTCTGTAAGGAATTGAAAATAGACAACACTCTCTGTGACGAATGCGGTATTTGTAAAAATGTATGCCCTTTGGGCTTTGACCTTCCTAAATATTTGATAAAAACTCAGAATAATTGCATTAAATGCATGTACTGTTATTCCGTCTGCCCAAAGCATGCTATTAAATTTAAAGGGGATAGAGGCTTTTTTAATGAACAATTAAAACAATATGATCAGGTGATAAGAAAACTTTATGATTTAAAGGAATAGAGTACAGGAAAGGAGCTAATGGGAAATAATATACCCATGTTAATTAATTATGTACCCCATTATTTGGAACCCTCCATGCAAAAATGGGTAGTTTTATTATCATGAACTCACTAACGTCCAGTTAGGGACTTCATCATAATAAAACTACCCGCTTTCAAATTTAATGCTCAGTATTTACAGCATATTTTAAGTGAAGATGGGTAGGTTATTTGTCATGAACTCCCTTATTTAAGAATTCTACTCATAAGTTCAAAGGATATATAAGATTGATAACACTTGTTGAAATGCTTGAACAAAATTATCGCATTTGCCCAGAAAAGTCTGCTATAATTTGTGATGGCAGAGCATGTTCATATTCCGAATTTTATAGGAAAGTCGCATCACTCAGTCAGTATTTTTTCCGTTCAGGGATAAAAAAAGGCGATAAAATTGCAATTATGATGAGGGGAAAAAAAACTGAATTAGCCATCGCTTTTATGGGTGTTGCTGCCTGTGGGGGGATTGTGGTTCCTGTGGACTGCAATCAAACGGATTCGTATATTTTAAAGCTGTTTAATCTTATTTCTCCTGCAGCGGTTGTCGTTTCAGAACAGATGCTCTCACGATTTGAAATTTGTAGACTTAATTTACCGGAATCTCGAATAATTGTTTGTCAATCAAGCTCTGTAGCCCAAGCAAAATCAAAAAGTAGTTTTACACAATTGATTGATATTTTGGCGTGTCATTCTTCCACTTTACCTTCCCTTAACATTGGCATGAATGATATCGTATATTTTAATATGACCTCTGGAACAACCGGATTTCCCAAGTGTGCAATAACCACCCACGCCAACATCTACTGGAATACCCTTTCTTCTGTGGAGCAGTTATCCCTGACATCTGAAGATGTTCATCTTTGCATGTTCCCCCCTGCAACCCATCCCCATGAAATATTTGCAAGACCTCTTTTTCTGGGAGGAACTATGATCCTTTCAGATTATGTCGCACCAAAATCATTGACCAAAATTATTGAAGATTACCGTGTAACGGCAATGATGGCAGTTTCCCCGATCTATGGTAACCTGACAAAATGCCATAGAAAGAGTAAATTTAACTTTACCAGTTTGAAACTTGCTGAAAGTGGGGGAATGCATGTCGATCCCATTACAGCAATGGAATTCAAGGAAAAATTTAATATCCCCATTATTCCGGTTTGGGGAAGCACTGAAACTGCGGGTATAGTGCTTGCCATGCCCTTAAATGCAAAATCAAAAATTGGCTCCTGCGGCATTCCAAGTAAATATTATGAGGTTGACATCATTGATGAAAACGGAAATAAAACTTTACCGGGAGAAGAGGGGGAAATGATTGTCAGAGGCAAAGGCGTTTGCCATGCATATTATCAGAATAAAATTGAAAACCAAAAAAATTTTAAAAATGGTTGGTACCATACCAATGATATGTTTAGAAAAGATATTGATGGATTCTTCTATTTTTCAGGAAGAAAAAATGGCATGATGAAAATTGCTGGATTAAAAGTTTTTCCAGTTGAAATTGAAGATACACTAATACAGCATCCTCAAATTAAAGAAGTCTGTGTTATAAAAGCCAATGACCCATTACACGGAGAAATTCCCAAAGCCGTAATTGTTCTTGAAACAGGTGCCTTACTGACCCCCAAAGCGATTAGAGAATATTGTATGTCAAAAATCGCTTTATATAAAATTCCAAAAATAATTGAATTTAGAAATTCAATTCCCAAAAACAGCGTAGGAAAAATATTAATAAATAAAATAGAAATTTCTTAAAAAGATACTGATAAAAAAGCAGGTTAATAAAATGCAATTTTTTAAGCAAGTGGATAATAGTTTACTCAAAACTTATTCCGCAGCAGATCGTGCATCAAAAGTGACCAGATTAATGGGGGCCAAACCTCTATGCGCTGGAAGTTCCATTGCCGATTTTTTAGAAAGTCTTCCATCTATTCTTAAAGCCGATGATTTTAGATCCGTTGCAAAGGCTGTTGTAAAAGCAAAACATCTTAACAAGCCAGTGATTGTGATGTTGGGAGGGCATGTGATTAAAACAGGTTGTTCTCCCATTTTAATCAATCTTGCTGAAAATGGATTTGTCACACACTTTGCTTCAAATGGCTCTGTCGCTATTCATGATACGGAATTGGCCAGATTCGGCCATACATCAGAAGATGTTGCCACTCAATTAGAAGACGGCTCTTTTGGTATGGCCCATGATACGGCATCTTTTGTTAATAATGCCGCAAAGTGCGCTGCTGAAAGAGATTGTGGGTTTGGAGAAATGGTGGGGGGGATGTTGCTTGAAGAAAATGCCTCTTACACGGATCAGACCTTGCTGGCATCATGCACACGCCTTTCCATTCCCTATACACTACACATCGCGATAGGTACAGATATTGTACATCAGCATCCGTCAGCAGATGGTGCAGCCATTGGGAAGGCCTCTTTGAATGATTTTAAAATCCTGTGTGCATCTGTTTCGGAACTGGGGGGGGGAGGGGTTGTCCTTAATCTTGGAAGTGCTGTCATTATGCCCGAAGTTTTTTTAAAATCCCTGGCAGTTGCACGTAATATTCGTAAGGATGTCAAGGATTTTACCACCGCAAATTTTGATATGCTTCAACATTATAGACCAATGGCAAATGTGGTTCATAGGCCTGTTTCCCTGGGTGGGAACGGTTATGCCATCACCGGACATCATGAAATTATGATTCCATTACTTGGGGCGGCCATTTTTGAGTATGCTGCAGCATTTGAAAAAGTATGAGTTAAAATCAAGCTTGATCTGTTTTGGATTATCCTATCCGCCCTATATTAATTTTTCAAGGGCTTGGTGTCTCACTTACATTGACACAGAGGAATCTCATGAAAATGCTTGGAGTCAATACATTTTAAATGTGTTTGCCTTGGATCATCCTTAAGCTATATTTTTTATTTTTTTTTGTTATGATTATGATATGTTATAGTTTTTATTTTGGATATATTACATAAAGTAAAAGGTATTAATCAAAAAGGAGGTTTACTTATGTATAAGAGTCTTTTTTTAATATTTATTATCTCTTTGTTTCTAATGGTTGGGTGTACTACCATTATTCATCCTGGTAGGGGGATACGACGGCCTCATCCTCCTCCACGTGTAAAGATTTTGATACCTTTTGATGTTCATAGGCATAATGGTATGTGGGTACCGGAGCATCGCCCTTTTTTAATTTTATAACTAACTTATTGATATGTGCACTCTTCATTTTTGCATGCACCACATTTGATAGTCGGAGGAAAACTCATTATTTTTGGGTAGCTTATTTCCTTTGAACTCCCTAACAAGTATAAACTGGAGAATGAAGGGCTCATATTTTGAATAAATCAAGAAGGAGGCGTTTATGTCTGCTAAGTATTTTGTCAAAAAAATAATTTTTTTTATAGTATGTGGATGTTTTTTGCCCTTTTTTGTTTTTCCTATTAACGCAATGCCTGCGAGTAAAGCCAATGGAGCCCCTCCATTTCATGCTGACAAGAAAAATATTTATCGTTTGTGGAGAGTTGGTGACGTTTGGCATCTTCGCTGGTCCTCAAAGGGACATGGGCATATCTTTTCAGGTAGGATTTGGGTAGATAAAGGGAGAAGGCTGTCTTTGGTAGGAAAAATTAGAACAATGGTCAAAGATCAGGTATATAAAGAAGGAAATGCGATTCGTTTTTTGGTAAAAAATCGAAACGATGAAAAAGGATTTGATTTTAGCTGGGATGGAGCAAGCATATACTTGGATTTGAAGGTTGACGGAGTTCCTCTACTTCAGAATGTCCTGGTTGGGGCTTTGGGAATTCATCCTGGGGAGATGCCTTTTACGATTCATCGCAAAATTCCCCCTCTCAAAAAAAGAGTATGGGTACCAGGGCATCATAATCTAAGAGGGAGATGGATACCAGGCCACCATAGATAATATGGAAAGGTGCATCAATCCACATTCAAATACTTGGGGAGTCAGCCTATCTTGATATACCAGTTATAAATGTATTCATGTCACCAATCCTGGGACGATTGGGATATAAACGGTATTTTGAAATCGGCCAACTCCCTTGGTTCTTGCGTCCAGTCGTTCCGGTATTCCAAAGCCCAGAGTAAAGATCCGATGAAAAATGCCGGATACCAATGAATATTTTTTACATTATTGACGGAAGATAGAGGCATGTCTGCGGGAATATGCTGACAATGAGCAGCCCTGTGAGCAGCACCAGCACAAAGGGCAAAGCCCCGGTCATTATTTTTTCCATGGACACGTCGGACGTTGCTTTCAGTACAAAAAGATTTAATCCCACCGGTGGTGTAATCATACCAATTTCAACACATAGTGTGGAGACGATACCCAGCCAGATGGGATCAAATTTCAGTTCCAGAAGGGTTGGGTAAATAAATGGTACCGTCAATACAATCATGCTGAGGGGATCCATCAGGCATCCCAAAAAAACCCATAAAAGGTAGATGAGAACCATAATTATCCATCTATTCAAACCGGAGGAGATAATCAGATTGGAAATTGTCTGCGCCAGCCCAAGGTGGCACACCACATAGCTTAGTGCCATGCCACCGATGATGAGAAACAAAATCATGGAACTGGTTCTGGCGCTGGCAGTCATTATATTAATGAAACCCGTTTTAGTCATACGTCCCATAATAATTACGAGGAGCAGTGCGCCAATGGCACCAAAACCGGCAGCTTCTGTGGGGGTAGTCATTCCGGTATAGAGTGATCCCATGACAATGAAAATCAAGAGAATCGGTGGGACAATGCGCTGCATGTCCTTTATGAAATTATTTTTACACCATATCTGTGTTGATTGATTTGTTTTCTGCGTAAGGGACTTTTTTTCGTCCCGCCAAAGAATGTCTTTATTTTGGTATTTTCCAATCAGCTCCGGATTCAATTTAACCCTCACCAAAATAAAAAAACAAAGCAGAACGCTGATCAACAGACCTGGTAAAAAGCCAGCCATAAATAGTCTTGTTATGGAATTTTCCGTAATAATACCGAAAATAACAAGACTGATGCTGGGGGGAATCATGATTCCCAGTGTACCGCCCGCAGCAACCACCCCCACGGCAAAATCTTCACGATATCCCCGCAGTTTCATCTCTGTAACTGAGACACGTCCCATGGCCGCAGCCGTGGCCGGGCTGGAACCGCATAATGCCGCAAATAATGTGGATGCCAGCATAGTGCTTAATGCCAGTCCTCCGTCAATACGTCGCAGCCATCTGCTCAGAACTGTGAAAATATCACTGGCAATATTGCCCTGGGCCAAGGCTTCTGCCATGAGTATAAACAAGGGTGCCACCAGTTGATTCATGCTGGTGCCTTGGGAAAAGGCAATGCTGCCCATTTGCATTAGCTGGCTGGAATCCAGAAACACCACGATCAACATCACTGCTGAAAATCCAAGCCCAAAAGCCACAGGTGTACCGATGAATATGGTTCCCAGCAGAATTGCCAGTATTACGAACGTATGGGCAATCAATTCTTAATAATTTCTCCAGCGATTAATTTTTTAAGTTGAGTTGTTAATACACGATGATCAATAATAATCTTTGTTGCCATCCATGAGATCCAGGATGATGCATCCGATGTTAATAAGCATGGCAACAGAACCGATCAGCATGGCCAGATAAAGCCACACAATGGGAATTTGTATGATGCCCCGGGTAAGTTTATTCCATTTAAATCCATAGATCAGCATGTCAATGCTGCTCCAGCTCAGAATACCCACATAAATCAAGGCCAAAACATACCCCATAATGGCAAAACCTCGTTGCACCCCACTGCCCAATTTTCTTCCCAGTCCCTCACGGATGAAATCCACAGCCACATGATTTTTTTTTTCAAAAGCCTGGCCTGATCCCAGGAAAATAGCCCAAATCAGCAGATATTGGCATACGTCAAGGCTCCAGGTGGTAGGGTGATTTAAAATACCCCGTGCAATACCTTCAGCGGTGGTTAAAATAGCGATAACAAGAATGATGACACCGGCAAAAAAGGCAGTGATCTGATTCAGATTTTTAAGCCCGTTGGGAAATTTCATAATTTCATAATTTCATTGCTTTATTGTTTTCTTAATTCAGCAAAAATATCCAGCAATTCTTTCCCTTCCGATCCAGATATTTTTGCCACTTCATCAAGAAGCGGTTGGGTAATGGATTTAAATGCGTCATTCTCCGATGGTGTCAGATGATAGATGGTGCCACCCGACTGTATTACCTGTTTTTGAAATTTCTGTTTGAGTTTCCCTGACAGTTGATTACTGAAGGCCATCCATCGTTTTGTCGCCCGCTGAATTGCGGCTTGTTGGGAAATCGTAAGGCCGGTCCAAGCCTTTTTGCTCATGACCAGGCCACACAGCATTTCCTGAAGGTTGGTCATGGTGATGTAAGGGGCCGGTTCATACAATTTGAAGGGACCGGTGATAATCCATCCGGTGTAGCAGACCTTGATAGTGCCACGATCCAGAGAGGAAGACAGATCACCCAAAGAAACTGTTACCGGGCTGCCACCCCACATTTTAATACTTTCACCCCCCCATTTTCCAGGGGTCCTGACGGTCAATCCCACCAGGTCGGATGGGGTTTTAATGGGCCTGCCAAATTTTTTGTAGGCGGCAAAGGTGATGGTTTCCTGGTTGTTCACCCCCAGGTATTTCAAATCGTACTTAGCAAAAATTTTTTCTACAATTGGATGCGTTTCTGTTTCCAGGGCTTTGAACCGGTTCCCAGGGTAGGCACCAGGAATTTCAAAAGGGGTTAATTCTTTTATGGTGGGAGAGACATAGGCCACCATGAAATTAACAATGTCCACGTTTCCCCGCATCACAGCGTCAAGTGCTTCGGGATCTCCCACCAAAGAACGGGCCGGAAAAGTGTTGATTTTGATTTCACCGTTACTCTCCTCAGCCACTGCTTTTGCAAAAAAAGTGTAGCCTTGACCATGAAACCCCCCAGCGGGCATGGGGTAACTCAGGCTTAAAGAAATTGAGGGTTGTGCCACAATTTTTGGCACCACCACAAGTGTCATTATGACGAATGGCATGATCATAAAAAAGAAGAAGGATGCACATCGAGGAATATTTTCGTTGTTTTTTTTCATCAGGATACATCTCCTTTTGATTGAAACATTTATATGAAAGAGTAGACAGATCTAATATTCTTTCATGCTTCGTTTTGGGTAGGCCGGGGCCAGAATACGGTCTGACCGTGGCAGTTATTAAAAGAATGGGGCCATTCTGTACTTAACCCCAAAAGTGGTTTAAATTTTAAACTCAAGAGTTAGGGACTTGATGACAAATAATCTACCCGTCTTCACTTAAAATTATGATGTAAATACTGACTATTAAGTTTGAAAGTAGATAGTGCGTGGTCAAGGCTAAGATTTGGAATGATAAAGTCCGAAGAGTGTTGCACCACGGCATTTTTGGAAATCGGCAATCCTAAAAGTAAGCTTTGAGGCTGCAGTAGCTTTATTCGGCTACCCACTTAAGCCGGGACACCTTGTAAAATAAGGGAGTTGCAAAGAGCATGATTTCGGATATATCAAGACTGCAAATTGTCCCGCATTAGACAGGTAACTCAAGGAGCAATATGGACATATTTTTTTTAAATATGGATAGTTCAATCCGATGAATAGAATAAACTATAGCCGCTATAAGTTTGTTTGCCAATAAAAAAAGGAATTAATCATAAATCTGCTGCCCCACGTTTTTACCAACTTGTGGGACGACTTCATCTTGATCCCCGCTGCCCCTGGGTTACTGCATGTAATAGGCAGAGAAGTTATGATGGTCGAGTAATAAGTACCCGAGCATATATTCCTCAAAACAAAACCCATATATATCAATGGTATATGCCTGTGGAATACCGAAAAATATATGTGTGGGTACTTAAGCAATCCGTTCCTAAAATGGTATTCTCAGGGAAAAAAGCATACTGGATGTTGAGGGCCGTGCGTAGGATGCTTCCAAGGGAACCTCAGAGACATAACTCAAATTCAGATGTCGGATCGTGCTTAAACCCTTTCTGGTTTGTGAACGATTATATTTATGAGCACTGGATATTGAGCCATAGATACTGCCCCCATAGAATCCTGATTCCACCACGCTGATCAGCCCTCCAAGCACATTATTTCCCCCAGCAAAGGATTCATGGGCCGCAAAAATAAGCCCGGCATTAAGAACAAAGGCAGCAAGGGCATCCCGATATCTTTCGCAATAGGCAAACCCTCCTCCGGGAACAAGGGCCGTCATCCCAGCCACAAAAGGGGATTTCTGATCCTGGTTCATGATGATTTCAACGGCCTGTCTCACTTCCCTGGCAGGGAATACCCTTTCTCCGGCCATGGAAATGCTTGAAAGAAAAGCATCTGCCCGTTCCAAAGCGCTGGGTTCCATGTTTTTGGCCCGATCAAGAGACATCCATGCCAGGGTCCACAGAGCACGGTCTTTTATTTCGAGTGAGTCACTCACAGAAAAAAGATCCTCCAACACCCGCTGGGCACCACCGGGCCGTCCCTGGGCCAGCAACGTCTTACTGAGCATAAAAAAGGATTCAACGTTCCGGGAAGTGCCCACATAGGGAAACCGCTGGGATTGAAATATGGCCCGGGCCTGATCCCATTTTTTAAGATAAAACAGGGACATGCCAAGATTAAATTGAGCCGTGGGAATCCGGGGGTCCAAAGGGAAAAAGTGAATAAACCGCTTCCATTCCACCTTGGCGGTTTCATAGGATGCCTCTTTTTGACTGGCAAGGGCATACGCATATTGCATGTCTGCGGTGATGGTCAAGCCATGGGTAAAACAGGGGGAAATGATCATCATGCCAGTAATGACCCCCCAGGTAACAATCAACACTCTCAATCTATTGAATCCCATACAAATTTTCCTGTTATCCGGTTGCCTGCACAACGGGCGCATTCCCATTTTTCCGGCCCATCATATAACTTACTGATTTCATTAAACCACCACTAATTAATACAAAACGAAATATTTTGATAAATCAAAGAATTGAATCTCCAACCGGGAAAATGGGAATGCGCCCTGCACAACATCTAAGAAAACGGATTATTCCATTTCATTTTCCAGGATACCACCAGAAATCATTATCTTCCAGGGTATCTTTGGTCAATGTTTTGTTGCCAGATTGAATGCAGGGAGAAAGACGCGTTTCATCCCGACCACACCGGATCAAACGATCACAGGAGATGATCCAACCCACTAAAAATCCATGTTTTTTAATGGCCTGGGCTGCATAGGAGGAACAGGAAGGGGACATACCACAGCGGTCTCCATCTGTGGCAGAAACAACGGTTTTATAAAAATGAATCCACTGCCCCCCACCCTTGGAGTCCCTTGATTCCACTATGTCTGATGCCCGAACAAACCCTGAGCCGGTCAGGAGCAGCAGCAAAACAAAAAAAAAGCATTTAACGTTTCTGTACACCAATCCCTTTCCCAATTTTGGATATCCGGGGTGGCTCATGGGATGTTGATGGCAGTGCCTAATCCTGGGTGACACGCATCACCTCTTCCAGCGTGGTTACGCCCTCAAGGAGTTTTTCTATGCCGCAATGCCGCAGGGGGGTCATCCCCTGCTCCAAAGCCTTGGCTTTAATGGCATTGGCATCGGAGGTCGATAAGATCACCAGTTTTAGGGCGTCGTTGACTTCCATGATTTCAAATATGGCCTGACGTCCGGAATATCCGGTATTAAAACAATCCGGGCACCCCACGGCCCGATAAACCGTTTTACCCACCAGATCGGTCTGGTTGATGCGAAACCCCTTGATATCCCCCTCTCCCAAGGAATAAGGCTCACGGCATTTGGGGCACAGGGTTCTCACCAGTCTTTGGGCAATAACGGCCTTCACCGAGGAGGTGATGAGATAAGGTTCCACCCCCAGATCCACCAGGCGGGTAACAGCACTGGGGGCATCATTGGTGTGCAGGGTGGAAAAAACAAGATGACCGGTGAGGGCAGACTGAATAGCCACCTGGGAGGTTTCAAGATCCCGGATTTCTCCCACAAGGATGACATCGGGATCCTGGCGTACAATGGATCTTAAGCCTTTGGCAAAGGTCACGCCGATTTTACGGTTCACTTGGATCTGCCCAATGCCTTTGAGTTTATATTCCACGGGATCTTCAATGGTAATAATGTTTTTATCCGGTGAATTGATAACACTCAACGCGGCATAAAGGGTGGTGGTTTTACCACTACCCGTGGGACCCGTCACCAATACAATGCCGTTATTTAAACGAATTAATCTATTAAGAATGGCATAATTTTCAGGAGAAATACCAAACTGGGATAATTCCAATAATGCCCGGGATTTGTTTAAAAGCCGCAGCACTAATCGTTCACCAAAGGAGGTGGGCACCGTGGATACCCGGATATCAATTTCCTGATCTCCAATGCGAACATCCAATCGCCCATCCTGGGGAACCCTTTTTTCTGCAATATTCATGTCCGCCATGACCTTGATGCGGGACACAAGGGCAGACTGTATCCACCGGGGGGGGGAAAGCATGTCATACAATATACCGTCAATGCGGTATCTGACCTTGATGCAGTCCTGAAAGGGTTCAATGTGAATATCACTGGCCCTTGCCTTTACCGACTGGGAGATCATATGGTTCACAAGCTTGATCACCGGGGCGTCACTGGTATCATCCAGCAGATCCGTGGTCTCTTCAATCTCCTGGAGAATGCTTGAGCCATTACTTGTCATGTCTTCCACCAACTGGCTTGCGCTGTTGGTCTCCTGGTCGTACAGGATGTTGATGGCAGACAAAATTTCGTTTCTCATGGCAAGCCCAGCCTGGTATGACCCATTCCCCAGAATCTTCGCAAGATCATCGGCAATGGGCAGGTGAACCGGATCATTCATGACAATGTGTATGGTATCTTTTTCAGCCTTAAGGGGTACCATGCAATGGGCCTTTAAAAACTGTATGGGCACCCGGGAGATAAATTTCTGGGGCATCCGTGCAGGCACCGGATTTTGCACAAGGGGCATGGCATAAACCTCCCCCATGGCCCTTAAGATCTCCTGTTCCCCAATCAATTTTGATTCAAGCAGGGCATGGACAACATCCTCTTTATGTTCCCCATGGATGGCCATGATTTTTTCATGGTCAGTGGCACAAAGAGTTGTCTGTTCCGACACCACCTCAATAAACCGGTTGATCATAAGTTACTCCAACGGGGAGAGGTTCCCCCCCTTATACAATTTCACATCCCCTTTTTTGATGGTATCAATCTCTTCTTTTTTCTCATCATAAATTTCCTTGGCCTCCAGGGGATTTTTCACCACCCGGGGGGTGAGAAACACATAAAGATTGGTTCGGTCTTCTCCACTTGACACCGATTTAAACAGATACCCCAGCCCGGGGATTCCCCCCAGACAAGGGACACTGTATTCCGATCGAGAAAGGGTTTCATCAATGAGGCCCCCAATGACAACGGTGTGACCATCCTCCACAATAAGGGTGGTCTCAATCTGCCGCTTCAGGGTGGTGGGGCGGTCATTGCTCTCCTCGTTGGCATTGTCAAGCTTGGTCACCTCCTGGTACACATCCAGACGTACCAGGCGGTCCTTGCTGATCTGGGGAGTGATTTTCAAGGTGATGCCCACATCCTTATATTCATAGGAGCTGTAGGTGTCCGTGGCATTGTCCGCCGCCGACCGGGTCTGGTAGGGCACGTTCTTGCCAATGGTCAAGGTAGCCTCTTCGTTGTCCGTTGTCAGCACCTGGGGGGTGGAAAGAATATGCACGTTGGAATCATTCTGGTAGGCCTGGATCACCGCCCCCAAGGAGGGGAAGGTAAGCCCGCCAATGGAGAGTTGCTCGCCCATTACCCCCACGGAAAATCCCGCTGGCAGCGTACCGGTGGATGCAATGGTATTGAAATTTGAATAACTGTTCCCACTGGAGCCGCCAAAAATCACCCCCTGATCACCATCAATCCCCTCCCCCACGCGCCATTCGGTGCCCAGATTCAGCCCGCTGTTTACATTCACCTCCATGATCAGGCACTCAATGAACACCATGGATCGGGGGATATCCAACTTGGCGATCACCTCCTCCAGCACGGGGTAGTCCTCTTTTTCCGCCATGATGATCAAGCTGTTGGTGGCGGGATCCGCCGTAATTCTGGCCGATTTAGATACAAGGGGAGCCAGCTTTTTACCTTCGGTCTTCTTGGCGCTGTCCGATGGAATCTCCTGGAGTACCTTGGCAAGATCCTCGGCATTGGCATGCTCCAGGTAATACACCCGAATTTTTTCATCCCCCCGGGGCACCTTTTTATCCAGAAGTGCCACCAATTGCTTGACCCGGTCTGTTTCCACTTCACTTGCAAGGACTACAACTGAGTTGGTTCTTTCATCGGCAACAAACTTCACCACCATGTCCAGATCTGTTTTTCCCTTTTCCTGCCGGCTCCGGGCCGTGAAAATACCGGTAAGATTTTTCACAAGTTTTGATGCATCGGCATGCTCCACGGGGATCACTGAAATTCGCTTTCCAATGCCCATGACATCCACGGCAGAAATAATCTTTAATAACCGCTCTATGTTGGAAAGGGTCTCGGTGATGATCAAGGTGTTGGTATCATTGTATGAAAGGATAATGCTGCCCTTGGACACCAGAGGGGTCAGCAGTCGTTTTATTTCACTGGCATCGGCAAACTTTAACGGAATAATGCGGGTAACCAGCCTGTCCCTGGCACTATCCCCGAATTTACGAACACCGGTATCAATATTTTGGGATTTTGCATCGGGGGATGGCATGATTTTAATCACACGGCCTGCCTGCACCGTTGAAAATCCATTGATGTCCAGGACCGATTCAAACACCATGTACGCCTCCTGCACCGATATTTTTGAGGGAGAGATAATGGTGATATTGCCCTTGACCCGCCGATCCACAATGAAATTTTTCCCGGTGAGTTCACTGATAAACTTTATGAACACATTGATATCCACATCGTTAAAATCAATGGAGACCATTTTAGTGGACTCCTGCTCCTGTAATGCCTCGGAAGTGGCACAAGAGGCATCCCGAATCTGACACGTCAGCACTCCCAGACAGATCATCAGCATAATCAGCAAACAGGGCACTGATTTTTTTCTACTCCACATGATATTGAATCTCCTTTGTCTTTCCCCGTCGTTTGATCTGAACATTCACATCCGATGACTCTTTTAATTGTTCATAAAAGGTCAAGGCATCATCCACACTCTCAATTTTTTTGCCATCAACCCCCATGATAATATCTCCGTTTTTTAATCCCATTGTTTGAAATAAAGACTCTTTTTTAATGCCATACAGCAATAACCCGTCGGGCTTGCCCCGGGAAAAGTGAGGCCTTACCCGGACATCTCCCATGAGCTTATTGATATTACCCAATGCCTCGTCCACAAGGGAACGACTCAGGGAGGTTTTTTCACTGGGCTGCATTGTGAGACTGGCAGAAGGGGGGAAGGGAGACGTCGGTGCGGCAGAGCCTTTGGCAGGTTCCATTAAAAGCACTTCATCCCGTCCTTTGTAAAAAAGAATCACCTTTCCCCGCAACACCGCCTTGATCAGGGCACTCTGAAGCGTGTCCCCCTTTTGAAAACGCTTTTGTTCCTTTTTACGGCCCTCCTGGATAACGGCAAAGGCTCCCTGGGGCTCCAGGATAATTGTCCCCAGTAACTTTAGGTCAAGACTGGTTTTTTCAAGGGTTTCCACCAAAGGAATGTCAGACTCCGGTGAAGAGACCTCCTTTTTTTCTTCCAGGGCCGCCTTAAAAAGATTTCGCTTTTCTATGGTGACATAGTGCTGTCTGGAAAATTTCTTCTCCGTTGTCTCGTTTCCGGTATCACGGAGGGGTGTACCCGCATCCTTGGAAACTGTCACAACCACGTGCCTGTCATCCAGTTGAGCATAAAGTATCCTTACCCCCTGGAACGTCAGCAAGGTCAACAACATGAGGTGGATCAGTACAAACCCTTTTTTCATAGTGTCACCACAGGTCTGTCCAAGGTCCCTTTAATCTTAAAGGGGCACCCCTTACCCTTGAACTGGCCAAGAAAATCAGATACCATTGGCGGCAGATTTGACAGTCCTGAAAGATAAGCGGCATCGGGTTGCAAGCGCCCTTTTAAGTCAAGGTTACTTGTTGAGCATGGAAATTTCAATTCAATTTTCCCGGACATCGTCAGGGTCATCTCAGGCCCCATGGCCCGGCATCCAAGAATTTCCAGACGGCTATCCTCCAGCCGATATTTTATTTTTATAGTTTTAAAATTCACTCCCGGGATGCCCATGCTCGACAGAATCCCATTGGCAATATCAATGGCACAATTGGAAATAATTATTTCTCCTGTGCCCCCCAACCCCCTGTCCTGACTTCTGGAAAGGGTAAGTCTGCCCCCGGCAAGGCATGACACCGTAATATCTCCTTGGCCGGTTGCATACTGAAAATTCTCAATATAGATATCATCAAACTGAGCATCCACAAGATAAATTGATGGCATCTTGGGAACAGATTTAAAATCTATCTCCAGTCCCTGCGCCTTTGGGGACAGATTTGAAATCTGTCCCCAGTCCCTGTTCCAGGGAAAAAAGGGCGCCTTGAATCTGCCAGACGCGGTACCCTTATAGAGTTCCATATCAAACTTAAGTACCGGAAGTTTATTAAAAAAAGTTGCCAATACGGGTTTCAAGCATAGACGATCCAGAACAACCTTGCTTTTATCTGGGAAGGAAACAACAATGGCATCCCCCCCAAGGCCCAGGGGGGGGTGCCATTGCAAATCACCCACTGAGATCTCCACTGACTCCAGGGATTGATTCAAGGCTTGGGACAACCGCGTGGCCAATTTTTCACCGGGAAACAACAGATATAAAAAAACCACAAAGGCCCCAAGAGTATAAACGACATAGGAAAAAACGAATTTACCCATCAGGCCGCGTCCCCCTGAACCAGCATCCAGACATCCAGCACAGCATCCATTAGCTGGTTCTCTTTTCCAGTTTTTGTCAGAGACACCCCGGAGATATGAACGCCCTTGCCTGCGGTCTCAATAAAATAGAGAAAATCCATGAACTCCCTTAAATAAAGAGATTCCAGTTTAACCTTTACAATGGAAATAGTGTAGGCGTCTTTGTCCTGTTTTCGGGAATCTGGTTTCATGTGCACAATTTTTTCTTTGACTCCACTTTTCACAGCCAGTCGATCCAGAAAGGAGAACAGTGTAAATCCTTTTTCACGGATTTTTCGGGTGTGCATCTCCCGGGAAACGTTTAAGCCCATACGTTGATACTGCGCCTGCATGGACGTCATCTCCTGTAAAATTTTTCCAGCGGAAACCACCCTTTTTTCCAATCGCTCTTTTTCCGCCATGGCTGGCAGCAATATGCCCTTAAGGGCAAAGAGTATCACCAAAAAGCATCCGCCCAGGCAGAGAATTCTTTTTTCCCGTGTGGAAAGCTGTTTCATGAGTTGTCCTCTATACGCGTGGATAAATTTTCTTTCTCATCCATGGTCTGGAAAATAAATTTAAACCGAATGCGTTTTTCATTTTTGTCGGATGCGGCATTACTGATTTTCACATTGGTAAAAAGCGGAGAGGATTCAATGGCCGTTTTCATTTTGTCCACACTGTCATACGTATCCGTGTCCCCGGAAAGAATCATGCGACCATCATTGAACACCAAACGGGAAATTTCTATATCAATGCTATCTGGAATCCGGCTGGACAGTTCAAAAAGAAGATCCGTAATTTTATTACCAGCGGCAAAGCGGTTTTCCATATTTAAGGAACGTCCAGATTGTTCCGACGACTGTCGCACCTGAATTTTCATCTGCATATAGGGGTTAACGATGGTGGTAATTTCTGGGAAGGTCTCTTTAAAAATGGCTGTGGCCTGCTGATCCATGGCAATAGCCTGACGTTCAAGAGAACGAATTTCCATATATTCCCCGGCAACCACCAGAAAAAAACAAATGAATATCAAAAGGCTCATGCTTACCAATTGTGCCATGTGTTTTTCCACAAAAGCACCCTGTCCATTACTATTTTGACAAAAATTAAGACATCCCTGCTTTCCACTGCACCGGGCTGCAGCAAAGGCATTGATATATTCATGGGCCTTGGCGTCAGAAATAATTTCCCCATTTGCAAGGGAGGGGGAAACAGGGGTTAAATCTTCACAAACAACAGGAGCAACAAGGGTTTTTTCCAGCTGGACTTCCAGATCTTTATCCCGGGTACCAGACCAGATGATGTGACACCCCAAAAGGGAATGGGTGATTCCCAGGCGATGCCGAAACAACATGAGCGTACGCCCCATCTCCATGGCCACCCCAACATTATTGTTATCCCCTCCCCTCACAATGGACCTTAGCCCCACAATCACTCCATCAAGGATTCCGTTTATCACCAGACAATGGGGCGTTACCTCCACCATGAGATAAAAGCCCTTCCCCGGCAGGGAATCCAGAAAAAGGTGGGATGCCAGATAACCGGCAGATGAAATCAGAATCGGTGAGATGCTTCGTTTTTTTAGGGAATTGCACAGCGTATCCAGCATTTTAGTGGAAACGGAGGCAGTCAAAAAGGTATGGATATCACATTGAGAAAGGCCCGTAAAAATAAAATCACTAACAGGGGGGTCATCGGACAGCGGAAGCACGGCATCAAGCTCCATGGGAAGCACCTGTCCGATTTTCCACCGAGATCTAAAGGGCAGATCCATGTGTCGAAAAAAGACCATGGCGGCGGGAATGGCCACAACGGCCCGGGAACAAGCACTGAGATCCACTTTTTGTGCAAGTCTTTCCAAGACGTCGTCAAGGGATGATTGGCTGGGTACCGGATCTTCAGCAGCGTTGTCCACAAAAGGATTCATCCCCATGGTCAAGGCATTGACGACCATCGGACCTTTTACAGAAGGTTTCAAAACCAGGGCAGACATCGACCAGGGGAACGGTGTGATATCCCCTTTTTCTGGATCAGTGATCCCGTCCTTGTCTGAGATGGGGTCAGCATGATCCCCGGTATCCTTTATTTCCAGTGCAAGCAGATAGCCTTTCATCTCTATTTGTCCAAGAGTTCCAGGAGCCTGCAGAACCATACCCCTGTTTTTTCTTGTTTTTTCCTTTTGATGATGCCAGTCAATGTAACTATGTGGCCATTCACATCAGCAACGGCGGTTGCTCTGAACAAATGGCTCGAATAGGTGACAATATTTTCAAACGCCTGTTTCTCTTTTCCAGACAACTGTATAACCTGTGCATACCACCCCTTGTCAAGGGCATTTATGAATCCATCGCTGTCCGGTTCCTGTTCCAGCCGAAATTCCACCAGGGCCGATGCCTCATCCTCCATGCCCGAGGGGAGCATAAAAGAGAGAACTTCCTCCCCTGCGGTATTGATATTAATAGTCCCGGGAAAAGAAAACCGCCCCTTTTTTTCGTCGGTGTCCGCCATGCCATGGACTGAAAAAAACTGCCCTAAATCAAGGGAAGCGTCCATTTGTTCCAGATCTGCTCCAGATTCCAATTCAGATTCCATATCTACCTTTCCCCATTGGAGAAAATTGTCCGAAATACCTTTGACAAAATAAAGTTCATCCAAAGTGGTCAACGGCCCATTGGGACAGTACACCGGAGGATCCAGGGCTTCATAGTAATCCGCTTCGGCACCGGATACTCCGGTGACGGCATCGTCATCTCCGCTGTCCAGCCAGTCCTTCAAAGAATTAATAACTTCAGCCGGATCCCGGTCATCCTGGGATTTATCGCCGGAAATGAGCAGCTCCAACATACGTTCCCATAATTTTCGTTGGTTTTCATTAAAGGCGTTACCGGGGTAAGCATCCAGCAGGGCATTGATCTGGATTTTTCCCAGCTCATCGGTGATGGAAAGTGTCAAGACTCCAGAAGGCATCTCCAGGGCAGCCACGGCCATTGCCAATTTTTCAGGGCTTGCCCAGTCCTCTTGGAGGGAGTCAATATCATTTTTTTCAGCATCTGCGGCCAGTATCCCCATGGCCAGTTGAACACCGGACCAGGCCGTCTGCCGGGCCTGGAAAAGCTCCAAAGCAACACCGGATCGGGAGGCCGCCTTACCCGCCCGCCGTCCCACTTCCAGGGCCGCCGCCGTCAGGACAGAAATTAACGCAAGGGTCATAAAAAGAGCCACCCCCCGATTATTTTTCATTGGATTGCTCATCATTCCAGGGCATCCCTGCGCACTGGTAAAATAATGGAGGTCATAATCGTATCACCTGTCAGAGTATCATCCTTGGCGTTGGCATCTTGGGGTCGGATTATCACCCCAATGGCATGGGGTGTGGCATGATCAAACGTCTCAGCATCAGAATCCCATTGGGTGAACATCTCATTTTCCCCATTAAAAAAACTTAATTCAAAGGCGGATATATTTTTTATTAATAGCGGATCACAATCATTTTCCACCTCATCCTCCCAGGGAGGAAGGGATTCGGAACGACACAGATCAAACCCGCCATTGTCATTGGCACGCACATAGTAAATGATTTGAACCAGGCGCTGATGTGCATCCCCCTGAACAGTCAAAAGCCCCCGGGAAACAAACCGCACCATAGAAAACGCTTCTCCTCCCACGTTCTCTTGAGTTCCCACCAGTCTGAAGGGATCGGGGGTGGATCGCGTATCGGGCTTGACATATGCCGGGGGCAGGGAAAAATGAGCCATCATAAGATCCCGGGAGATAATTTTCAAGGGAGGCCCCATGGTTTCATCCCGGGAAATGGCCGTTTGAATATGGTCAGACGACATGACAAAGGCTTTAAAGGAGGAAAAAATGGTGGTCATTAAAATAGAAAAAATCACCACAGCCACCAGAATTTCGATGAGGGTGAAGCCCTTCTTTGTCATTCCATCACATCGAAGAGATACGGAAAAAAAATGCATATTACCTTTATGGTCACAGGAAGGATACCGGCTCATGAGTCACTATCGTCATAAACCCAAGTTCGCAGGGTAAAAACTTGTCTATTTCCCAGGGAAATGTTCAGATCAATACGCTTCATATTTTTCGCCTGTTTTTCAGAGATCATATTTTCATCAAACACCGACATTTCATCCATGTGGCTTTCCCATGAATAGCCGGGGAATTCATCTCCAAAATCTCCATTGGCATCACCTGCATCCTCTATATCCATATAAATTTCAGTAATTTTTTTTTGGGCAAGGCTGGTGGCCACGGCGTTAAAATTCACCTTTTCCGCCAATCGAATGGTGGAGGCGTGCATGCGAAACAAGGACACCAGCACAATGGCAATGATGGAAATACTGACCATGATTTCAAGCAGGGTGAAACCATCATTGTTTTTAACTAACCGATTTAAATAAATTTTAAACACCATCTCCCATATTTTCATCACCCTGTCAATGGTGCTGCAAATAAATTAGAGTTTGTTTTAAGGGCAGCCACTTTGATGGGAAAAATCCAGCAATTTTAATTATGACACTTGATGGCTTTCCAAACTGCAAATTTACGGTTTTGCTCAACGTAAATTCAGCAAGTTACGCACCATTGGTGCCGTTTGAAAATCCATCATTAAAATTGCTGGGAAAAATCACCAATTTTTTGGAAGGGCAAATTACTCTCCACAGGAAACATGTCCCTCCAAAAGCTGTGCCCGGGGTAAAAAAGGCGCTATGGCCACGGTGAGATCCCGATCATCTTCCTGGATATAAATAAAGGCTTGGTCAGAATAGCCATTCCCACTAAACCGAATGGTGATATCGTCCCCGTCATCCTCATCATCCATTATCCTTGATGTAATCTTCACATCATCAATGGAAAAATCCTCTGAAAATGAAATCAAAGGCTTTGGGGATGCCCCCTTTTCCAGGGTATCCCCATCCCCGGAAAAAAGAGAAGGAGACGTGGCCCACACCTGCCCCGTTGCAGTATCAATTTTCAGCAAATAGTCCTGTTGAGTCTCAAGGGTCTGGGATTTAAGTTGTTCAATGAGCAGCAACAGCTTTCCGGTGGGGGTGATGGATGCCCCAAAAGGATTAAAGGCATCAAACCGTGGCAGGGTAAAAAAAAGGACAATGCCCATCACGGCCATCACCGTTACCAATTCAATAAGGGTGAAGCCCTGGTTGTTTCTGCTCACTCAATTTCCCAACTGTTGATATCCATATCCTTGTCCACCCCGCCAGGGGCCCCATCGGCACCATAGGAGATGATATCAAACTCACCGTTCATCCCGGGGGAAAGATAAAGATATTCCCGGCCCCAGGGGTCTTTGGGAACCTTTCCTTTTTCAATATATCCGCCCGTGGGCCATTTTGTGGGGATTGGCTCACTTTCGGGGCGTTCCACCAGGGCCAGAAGACCCTGTTCTGTTGTGGGATAATTGCCGTTATCCAGTCGGTACAATTTTAAACCCGTCTCGATGGCAACGATGTCAGTGCGAACCTTGACCTGTTTTGCCTCATCGGTGCGGCCCATCAATTTGGGGACAATCATTCCGGCCAGAATACCCAGGATCACCACCACCACCATTAGCTCTATCAACGTAAATCCGTTATTATTTTTTACCACCATATTTGTTTTTCCTTTGCTGTGATTGCAGGTTTTATATACCCCTCTCAAAAATTATCAATGCGATGGCTTTCAAAAAAATCAATTAACCTTGCTAATATAAGGCATGTGTGTGTAAATAAAAACCCAAAATATCATCTGTGGATAATTTTTTACATCTAAATTGCTGGTTGTTGGTCGAATCAATGGGGGGGATCTCAAAACAGATAAATTTATGGGGAATAGTGTGGGGGCAAACTTTTTACAAAATAAAAAAGGCTTAGAAATTATTTTCTAAGCCTTTTTATTTATTACATATCTTTTGGAGGCGGCTTCCAGATTTGAACTGGAGAATAACGGCTTTGCAGGCCGTTAGTACATATTTACCCCACATTACCTATTCATACTTATTCCTTTTAAAACGAATAGTTATCGCTTCTACTCTTATCTTGACTTACCCCAAAATACCTGTATATTGTAGCCATAGGTTGGAAATAGGGTTGGAACAATACATATGGAAATTTGATAGTTAGACTATGATTTTTAATTATAGGTTGGAAATACAGGGGAAGTTATGTCAAAACGGGTGAAAACAAAATATCCAGGTATCTTTTACCGGGAGTCTGAACGAATTGGAGGGAAGGGTTCCGAAAAGGTATTCTATGCTCTTTTTAAAAAGAAACTCAAAGGTAAGCTCACCCTATTTGAGGAGAAATGTGGAAGGCAATATGCTGATGATATGAGTGCAGCTAAAGCTTCAAAAATAAGAGGTGATTTCATAGAGGGTAAACGGTTAACCAGTAGAGAAATGAAGCTTGAAAGGGAAAGAAAAATTTGGACCATTGATGCCCTTTGGGATGAGTACCTCTCACAGAAAGACGAAACCCCAAACCTCAAAAAAGACATGAACAGATACGACCAGCACATTAAAAAGCCATTCGGGAAAAAGTTACCCGGTGATATCATCCCCCTGGATGTTGACCGCCTGAAAAGAAAACTCCTGAAAAAATATAGTCCCCAAACAACTAAGCATGTTTTAGCATTGCTGAAAAGAGTTGTTAATTTTGGATTTAAGCGTGGTTTATCCCCTGCCCTGACCTTTGTAATTGAAATGCCCGAGGTGAATAATATAAAGGATGACGCATTGTCAGATGAACAACTGCAAAGACTCTTCAAGGCCATTGAAGAAAATGAGCATCTGCACGCCGGGGATTTTATGTTGATGGCGTTGTTCACCGGGATGCGCCGGGGGGAACTCTTTAAGCTTAAATGGAATGACATTGATTTTTTGCAGGGTTTTATCACTATTCGATCCCCAAAGGGCGGAAAAGATCAGACTATCCCCTTGAATGATCAAGCCCGGGCTGTGTTGGAGAACCATATCAGGATGGACAGTGATTTTGTTTTCCCTGGAAAAGGTGGAGCACAACGAACGACCATTCAAAAACCGATTGATATAATAAAACGGGCTGCGGATCTGCCCAAAGAAACAAGGCCCATTCATTCATTGCGGCATACGTTCGCCACCAGAGCGCTTAACAATGGCGTTGACCTTCACACCTTGCAGAAATTGACGACACATAAGACACCGGCAATGCTTTTCCGGTATGCTCATTTGAGTGATGAACGGTTTAAAAATGGGTCTTCTATGGCGGGGGATGCTATGGACAAAGCGTTGAAACTGGAACCAAAAGACAATGTGGTTAGATTTAACAAGTAATAGTTTCCCTGGGATAGCCCTCGACTGATCATTGGGGATGAATCGGCGGAACTCTGACCGCCTTTCCCGGGGTTCTCTTCAGAGGTCATACAGAGGTGACCATGCACAAACCAATCATAGGTACAATAAGAGACTATAGTTCTGGAGGATTTGAACACCCACGCGAAACTCCATCTACAGAAGAAATCAATGATCTCCGGAATCAACAATTGACAAGGTTTGCTGATGAAGCAAAGGCGTATGGGTATGTAGATTTTTTTTCAGCTTGTTATATTTTAGCTGAAGATCCCGGTTATGATACTTTCACCTTGTTAAAAAAAATAAAAATCGACACCCGGTGGATAACCCGAACCAAGCCCCTTATTCCTGAAGATGCAGGATATGCCCAAAGGCGTGGGCATTGGTATTTTATTCTGCTACGGCTTATAACAGGGCTGAATGAGGGTTGGAAATTCGATGAAGATAGCGATGAAAAAGACCCGAGAAAACGTAACTGCTCAAAATACTCCACGCTTAAAGACATTGGTGCATCTTCGCTCCTTCCATCGTATTGGGACGATCCAATAACCGGTAGGCTCAAACAGATAACAGATAAAGAAAAAAGAAATAATCTACACGCCCATAGTTACATAGACAATTCAAATGGAAGGCGCATTGTCATCCCCATATTGATCAAGCTTCCCGATTTAAAGACATGGCTCGAAAAATATCTTGAGCTACATCTGCCCGAAAGATTATTTCCAATTAAAAACAACTCTGCGACAATGGAAAACTCAAGTGCAAACTCAGAAGAAAGAGAGGTTGTCCCTGATATAGCCATCACAAAAGATAGTGGGTTACAATGGCAGAACATAACGGTTGCGGTGATAAATGAAACCGAAATACGCTTTCACCCAAAAACAGGGCATGCGGTTATTAGACCCTATGACCAACTAGGTTTTAAAGATGGGCGGAGTGGGAAGCCAATCTCTTGTTGGGCCGTGCTAACAAAATGTTTGCAAGAGGAAAGGAAGATTCCTTACACAGTTGAAACAAGAGTAAGAGTTGAAAAGATTGCTCAAACATTACGTAAAAAATTTAGAACCCTTTTTCCAAACATCTCCGGAGACCCGGTCCCCAGGACAAAAGCGACAATTCTTATAAGTTTTCCTTTCAAATAAAAAATCCAAAATAGCACTTTTTCCGAAATTTCGAAATTTCGGCAGACAAAAAACTAAAAAATTAAAAAAATATTTCTTTCAATATCAAAGGGTTGTCATTCTTGGCAACCCTTTTTTCGTTGTTTTTCCGAAATTTCGCTGGAATAGGGTAGACACAAGTAATTTTAAGAAAACAACCCCAAAAGAAAGGAATTCCAATGTCTGAGAATCATAAGAAAGTGCCTGGTTATTTCGGCGTCGGCAAAAGACTACTTTCCGTCAAAGAGGCTGCTGAGTATCTCGGATTGAAAGTCCAGACTATGTATAACTGGCGGCACAACCGCAAAGGACCTGACTACGTGATGATTGGAGGTGCCCCCAAATACGAGATGGAAGCCCTTGAGCTTTTCATTAGCAACAATCGCGTGGTGTTGAATTGAAAAAAAATGCCCGAAGCCGGACCAGGGCAACGGGCAAGAGGGGTGGAGCGAATTTGATGTACAATCAAGATAACAACTTTACGGTAAAAAATCAAGGGGATAACTCAATGCAAGTTGTCTCCGGTTATGGGTCTTTTCACACAGCGCGACCCGATGCGAAGAACCCCAAACCTTATGTGTGGCTTGCCCTGGATGTTCTAATCAGCATGGTTAAGAATCCAGTGGACGTACCAAAGCCAGAAGCCCCATGGGCAATCTTTTCCAGTACTAAGGGTGAGTAGTATGCCAGAGAACATAAATACCAGCGCAAAAACGGCAAATACCATGCTTTAATTGCGGATCTGGACGAAGTAGGATCGTTAACCGCTCTGGATATCAGCAACGCCTTAAAGATAGTCTTTCCCAAAAGCACCAGCCATCTTATTTACTCCACAAAATCAGCCACCCCAGATAACAATAAATCACGAATCATTATTCCATTGGCTGTTCCGGTCAGTGGTGCAGAGTATGAGCTTTATCAAAAGATTTTCAACGATAAATTAAGTGCTGCCGGGATTGAGCCGGACCGGGCCACAGAACGATGTGGACAACTGTTTTATCTGCCGAACCGGGGGGCTTTCTATGACTTCCACATCTATTGAGCCATCACAGCCCTTTGATTTCATCGAGTGGGCACCAGAAGTCAGTCAGGAGAAACGCCGTCTCTATGATCTTGAGCAGAAAAGCGAAAGAGAGAATGAGCGACGGAAAGAACAGGCCAGACAACAGGCCCATGGTGCTCATAACACAGAACAACAAAACGTGATCACTGCATACAATGAGAACAATCCCATTGAAAATGAAATGACTTTAATGGGGGATATTTCCAAAGGTAGAAATAAATTTTTATCCCGAAACAGTCAATCAGGGATAGCCGGGGTGTCTATCATAGAGGGGAAAAGATATTCCCATCATGATTCTGATTCAGCTATCGGGAAACCTGCACAGGGAGGCGGAACGATTGCAGACCCCTTTGATTGTTATTGCTACCGGGTACATGGGAACGATTTGGATGCAGCATTAAAAGAGGCTGGCGAACAGTACACGATTCAGGACCCGGTGAAGGGTGACACCGTTTCCATAAACAAGTTTAATCAGCGGCAATACATGCGACAGCAGGAGACGACTATCAGCCAGCACCCAACGACCCCAGAACCCCAAAGGCTTATAGTTTCGTTCACAAGTTGTTTTGACATCTGCCAAGAACCGATGAGGCAGGAATTCATTATTGATGGTCTCATAGCAGAGGGTGACCAGGTTATTATCACCGGTGATGGCGGTATAGGCAAAAGCACCATTGCCTTTCATATCGCCCATTATCTGGCAATGTCGAGAGAATTCCTTTTTGATCAATTCGCAATTCCAAAACCCCGAACATCCTTATTTTTGAATTCTGAGAACTCAAAGATTCAGATAAATTCCAGACTCAACAACATGGTGGGCAATAATCCAGAAGCAAGGGAGGCCCTGAAACGTCTGTATGCACCGATTATTCATGGGGACGTGCTGACATGTGGAAAATCTTTTGATGATCCTAAGTTCCGGCAATGGGTTGTTGATCTGGTTCATAGTATCGAGGATTACCAGGGCAGCAAGTTGGACCTGATATGGATTGATCCCCTGATATCTTTTATCTCATGCGATGAAAATGCAGCTGCAGAGATGCGGAAGAACCTTGATGGCATCACCGAAGTTTCGCAGATGTGTAAAATCACCCCCGTTGTAATTCATCATAATAAAAAGGATGGGGGTGGATATCGGGGAAGTTCTGCTATTCGGGATTGGACCCGGAACCTTATTGAATTGAATCGTACCTTTGTTGCTCAAACCAGATTGACTGGTGATGGTCTATCCAGACAGGTTAAAATTCCATGTATCCATGTCAGACATGAGAAGTGCAACAACTTTCAAATGTTTGAATCTTTCACGCTCCGTATGATGCCGGATCAGACTTTCAAACCCATAGAGGAAAATCTTACTCCAGAGAAGGCGGAACAGGGGGAAATGGTCAAACAGGCCTTAACCGATCTTGGTGGAATAGCCAACAGCACAAACGAACTATCAAAGGTTTATCAAGAGCTTGCCGGTATCGGTCACACCGCAGCGAAAAAACATATTCGAACCGCCGTTGATCACAAATTTGTTGACCGTTTTTCAATGATTGGCAAGGGAAATCAGGCTTATAAATATTCATTACCAGACAATCAAAGTGTATCAAATAGGGTGGTCACATGAGGTGGTCACCCTTGAAGTGGTCACGGGTGGTCACATGGTGGTCACCCTTTGCAAGTGACCATTAAAAATCAAATAAAAACAGCTATTTGAAAAACCGGAGGGGTGGTCACCCTGCAAGGGACCAGGTGATCCCCTTTAGAGCCAGTGTTTACGGGGTGGTCTCATGGTCACCCCCCTTTATAGTGTTAGGTGACCACCCCTTAGGTGGGTGGTTCACACACCTTAACCGAGCTGTAGATTTTGGAGTGAATTACAACACGAACAGCATGGTTAAAAAAATCAATCATTCATGGAGACAAAAAGTATGACAGAAGAACAGGCAATCAAAAAGGCAATCGTAGAAACCATTGGCAAAAAATGTGAACTTTGCGGGAAACCTTTCAAAGTATTTATCAGCTACCGAGAACAGGACGGCATTGTCCCCTTGCATTTGAGTATCCGGGTATCCTGCCCGTTTTGTGAATCTGAGGTTGATGAGTGTTCCGGCGTAAACAGTATAGATGATTATTACGAACTCAACCACCTTGAAACTGGGGGAACCATTCATGGAACTCCTGCTATGACGGAAATTTAAACATATGAAAAGGAAAAGCAAAATGGAAGCAGCAAAAATGCAGAACCAAGATGTGGATGAAGTAATGAATTTTGAGATCGACGGCGAAGACGGTTTCCTTGAAGAGATGGCAAAACACAAGGCCATCCTGACAGCGGGCATTGATAAGCAGCGGAACCTCATTGATGACGTTGATTTTGAAGACGGGTGGAGCGTAGCCAGAGCAAACTATTTCTCCTGGAGAGGGAAAGCCCTAAATGAATCTTATCAAAAATATTTGACGGCTGCATATCAATTGGAGTGCCTGAGAAATGCAAAGGCAATTGCAGAAGCCGATGATTCCATTGAAGTGGTTGAGTTTTCCGGGGGGTATTCTGGTGGACAGAATGTAAGAGTCTGGTGTGACCATGACAATCAGTATGTGGCCTTGCTGGCATAACTGAAGAGTGGGAACCCGGGTCAGGTGTCGGAGCCTGCCCGGGTCAATACTGCTCTCCGATTGGGAAATCGGATTATGACGTTCAAAAAAATATTAGCATAGGAATGTGGAAAAATGACAGAAGAAAAAAGTGTGTATGTAGGATTGACCCCGGCGGAAGTAATCGAACTTCAAGACATTGCCGAGGAAGTGCGATACTTGAGCCGTAAAACCGCGGAGATGACATACAAGGCCGGGGGGATAATGGCCAGGGCACGGGATATTTACAGGCACAAAGGGGGAGGTTTTAGGGGATGGCTGAGTCTTGAATTTAAAGGCTCAAAATCCAAGGCGTATCAGTTGATCAAATTCTATGAAAAATCTAATGATCAAATTTCAAGTGTCCCACCGGCTGGACACTTAGAAGCCCTGGAAGACATTCCACAAAAGACTCTGTTTGCCTTGTCCGAAGATGCCACCCCAGACGATGTGGTGAAGGATGCCATTGAAAGGATTCATGCTGGGGAGTCTGTCACGTCCACTACCATCAAGGAAATGGTGAAGGTCCAGAATGAGAAAGACCTCAACAGCTTGAAAGAATCCATCGAACTTAGAATCTGTAAACTTGTCATTGAAGCAGGCCGAGACATTATTGATATTTATGAGAGTTATGACGAATCTGTTTTTATCGAATGGGCGGCGAAGGCTGCTTGTTTGGATGGACCCACCGCAACTGGCAGTATGAATGCTTATTCCACATTCAAGGATACGGGGGATGAAGATTTAAAGGGTATGGGCATTGATCAGCTTCACAGTAAATATATCAAATCTTTTCCTGAATTTGATTTCCCACTTGGCGAGATAGACAGCTCTGAACCATGCAATTATTCAAAGATAGGATTGAGCGACAGAGAGGTTATGAGGTTAAATTTTACCGGCGGCGGCATTAGGTGTCTTGGAATGTTGGCAATACTTGACATTGGAAAGGACGTTTTGAAGGCACAGCAGATAACAGGGAAAAAGGGTCTTGCTCCCTGGATGAAACTTGCCCTGGGATGGGACAAGAGAAAAATCGAGTTTGTTACTGATTTTATATCCAAGAATACTGCAACCATTTTGAGCAGTAAGAATTATTATCCAGAGGGTTAACCCATATCCCCGACCAGGGTTGCAACCCCGGTCAGAGAGAACATGAACAGCGCCTTCCTATTGGGCGGCAACCCTGGAAGGCACAAAGGAAAGATAATGCAATTTGAACTGAAAAACAATTTAAAACTGACTGACATGAATCCAGGGACCCAGCGAGATATCAAGGCCATGCTCACCCTGAAAAATAAACAGCGTGAAAAGCTGGAACGGATGGGGAAGTGGTGCGGGAACCTTCCGAAGCACATCATATTCTATAAGGAAGTGGGTGGAGCCCTGATTTGTCCTCGGGGTGCTGCCGAACCTATCTATAATCTTTGTCTGGCCAGGGGAGAAAGTGTCAATGTGATTGATGATCGCTTGGAACTGGATGCCGTTGATTTTGATTTTACCGGAAAACTCCGCCCCTTTCAGGAGCAGGGCATTCAAACCATGCTTACTCGGAGTGACGGAACTATGGTCTTTCCCACCGGCGGCGGCAAAACCGTTGCTATGCTTTCGCTGATCGCCAGGCGGCGGCAACCATGCCTTGTCATCGTGGACAAAATAGAACTCGTGTACCAGTGGAGAGACAGGGCCGTTCAATTCCTGGGCATGGACACTGAAGAGATCGGCATCATTGGTGGCGGGACATTCACATTAGGAGATCGGTTAACCATCGGCACCATTCAGACTATTTCCAAACGGGTGGATGAGCTCAAGGACCACTTTGGATTCATCATTGTGGATGAGGTGCACAAAGCCGGTGCTCAATCATTCCGGGAGGCCATAGGCAAGTTTCCTGCTCGGTATATTGCAGGTTGCACTGCCACTCCATTTCGGGATGGTGGATTAACAAAAGCCATTGAATTTTACCTGGGGCCGGTGCGGTACTCCATTGGGAAAGATGAGCTCTTGGATCATGGATATCTTTGCCAGGCACAATACCAGCAGATCCCAACAGACTTTTTTACAACATGGGATGCCAGCGCGGAATACGTCAAGGTCATGGGACAACTGGTAGCAGATACCTCCCGGAATGAGCTTATTTGTCAGACCGTAGCAGATACCACTATCAATGGCCTTTCCCTGATATTATCAGGCCGGGTAGCCCATTGCCATGCGTTGCGAGACATGCTTGAAGGTTGCGACATCGAGGCCGTTGTGCTCACTGGTAAGACCCCGAAAAAGGAGCGGGAACAAATTTTTGACCGTATTGCCAAGGGAGATGTCACCCACATTATTTCGACCACAAATCTTCTAAAGGAGGGATTTGATTTGCCGATTTTGCAGAATCTTTACCTTACATATCCGGTGGCATGGAAGGGGGCCGTGATTCAAATGGTAGGGCGCATTTTGAGGCCAGCCCCTGGGAAGAAAACCGCCATGATTTTTGATTTTATTGATTCTGGCGTTGGCGTCTTGGGGAATTCTGCCAGGATCAGGGCCGGGGTTTACAAAAAAGAGTAAATTAAAGCCGCATAGCGCGGAAAAGGATACAAAAAATGGCAAAAAAGAGTGAAAAGACAGGAGTTTTGAAGGGCAAAAAGTTAAAGGCATTGGAGGCGCTTATCTCTTGCGCGACGCTTGGCGAGGCTTGCGCACAAGCGTGTATTGGACGTACTACCATGACCCGATACCTTACCGAGCCCATTTTTGAAGACGAATTGCGTAAGGCAAAACGCCGGATGGTGGGACGGGCTATGTTGCGGCTTCAACAAGTCACGGGGGATGCTGCAAGGGCTTTGGCTGAAATATGCCGAGATAAGGATGCACCTCCAAGTGCCAGAGTTGCAGCCGCGAAAGAAATCCTCTCCAGCAGTCTCAAGGCCATTGAAATTGAAGACCTTGAATTGAGGATCGGGGAACTTGAAAAAATCATAGGGGAGGATGGACGATGAAAGTGGAAACAAGGATAAAAAAATTAGAAGAAAGAGCCGGGACTGTCGAGGAAAATGAACCGTTCAATGAGATTTTCAAGACGTGTGGCATTCCCGAAGAAAGGTGGGCCACTATGGAACAGGACTTGAGGAAACAAGGGTTTCATAGCGAAAAACAGTTTGTTGAGTGGTTACTCAATGAAGTGGACGGAGCTACCCGGGGCCTGCCAAAGCCAAGGACTGATTTAAATAAAATCGAAAAACAATATTAATAGGAGGAAGACACATGACAGACCAATGGGGAAGACCACAATTGCAGGATTGGATGGGGATGACTCAGGCCCTTAATAGTATTCAGCAGACAAACAGGCAAAATGACGAGAGTAAAACCCTATCCGGACAGGGGCACGGTGACCTTTGCGAGGATTTCTTGCGCCTTGCGATAAAGAAACAACCTAAGGAGGCCCGAGTTGTCTTGTCACGGATTCGTACCCGGATTTTGTATTGAAAAAACGCTTTTATTGAGGTGTCGATGAATTGCCCATTTTGTGATAATTCAAAAACCAGAGTCACGCAAACCGTGTCATGGTTTGAAGCTGAGATTTCCCGAGTAAGAATTTGTTGTGCCTGCAATCGGATCTTCAAAACCGTTGAAACAGTGGACCCCGAGACGGCAACTATCATTAAGGCTATAAAAAACCAAAAGGCTGAAGCAGAGGATATTGATATATGAATTTCTTTATAGGCATTGATCCCGGCAAGACTGGTGCAGTAGTCACCATTGATGGTCTGGAACGGATACAGCATGAATATTGTTTTGACTGTCAGGACTCCATTGATGAGAACTCCGGGCACCTGGATAATATAAAATATTCCCTGGGTGGCTCAATCCTTGGTTGTTGTCTGGAAAAGGTCCATGCCATGCCTAAGCAGGGGGTCAAGTCGGTCTGGACTTTTGCGGAGAACTTTTCCATGTGGAAAACCTTACTCACCGTCCAATGCTTGCCCTTTGAGTTGGTCACTCCGCAAGCCTGGATGAAGGGCTTGATTAAACCCTCAGACCACGTCAAACTGAAAAAAAGAGGCTTGACGGTATGCCGTAGGAAATATCCTAAGGATCCTCTTTTCCGTCTTGAAAAACATGACGGCCGGGCCGACGCCGCATTGATGGCGGTACACATCAAAAGAAAGGTTATGGGGGTTATTTCGTGAAACGGGGTGCTATCGGTCTTCTTACTGGGTGGAAGCGCATAGCCCAATACTTTGACGTTTCCACCAGCACCGTGAGGAGATGGCACCAAGATAAAAGATTGCCATTGGTCAGAACGCCGGGTGGTAATCCTGCAGCTTTCCCCAAAGATCTGGAAGCATGGTATAGAACTATTCCACAAAAGCCACGGGTAAAAAATGGCTTGTGAAAACATCAAAAAAAGGCCCCTGTTTTAATGCAATACCAATGGGCTGTTAGATTCTGTTATGTGCTTTTAATGGCATGGATTTTGTTATAGTCAGTATTGACGGGGGTTTCACCTTGGTGTCTGATAACAATGATTATGTAAACTTTTTTAATATAAAACGTCTGAAATCCGCTACCCGCCTACGTCTCCAACTGTTCATACCCACCATTTATGAATATCTCAATCTATGAATTACCCACGTTGTGGCACTAATGAAAAACTCAATCACAACTATTTTGGGCTAACTTGAACTTTATTTGCTGAAATATGCTTAGGTTTTCAGCAGTGGTTTTTTGTACCAACTGCCATGTCAACATGAAGAAATTTTTCCTTCATCTATTTTATCCTGAGTTTCAGTGGAGCATTGCCAGCAACTGCCATATCAACAAGTTTAAAGTCACAGATTGTGACTTTGCATTCCGTTGCAGTGGCACATGGCCAGCAACCACCATCTCAACCCATGCACCAACAACCGCCTTCTAAAAGTTCACGTTTTACCGCAAGCCAAGAGCGCTTATTGACGTGCCTTTCAAGCGATTCAAAAAAGCTGATAACGTCTATGCTATAGTTGAAACGCTGTTTACATTGGCCAGCGAAAGCGTACAAACGCTCAGATTGTTATGGAGTTTGAGGTTCTTAAAGAGATTGAAGCCCGGTTGGCTGTATCACGGCAAGTTGAAGCTGGTGGGGATCGTGGAAATCAACACACCGGTGGGAAGGTGCCGGTGGTGGAAAATTTGCCACAAGCGGCAAAGCCAGAACCAAACGGCAAAGCCAGAGACAAAGCAGCAAAAAAGCTTAATGCCGGGTGGTCAGGTAAGACTGCGGAGAACACCCCTGGATAAAATAGTATCCAGTCATTACCTGAATGGTAAAGCTGGTGTGCTTATCCGTGCGGGTAAACCTTGAAGTTTCTGTCAAACCATATGATATGGAAAACTTCCCCTTCCCGGTATCCTACCATAGGCTTCATCCCATCGAATCTGAAGGCTATAAACTGTACGTCCTCTTTGATGTGAGAGGGGATGCCGGGGGTTATTGCATCACGGGTTATCTTTTCATACCCGAGCCCATGTCGGGGTTGTTGGCGTAGTTGAGCCCATGACACTTGGCTAAGGCGATGGAGCTTATCAGCAAAGGCGGCTTTTTCCGTTTTGTCGCATTTTGAAATACAATATTTTGTTGAGGTGTGCCGCAATGAAAAGAGGGGTGGTAATTGATCTGGCGGTTTCTTGTGGGAAGTAGATGGGGATATTTTGCCTTTTTGAGCCTGGGGGCGCTTTATCCGTTTATTGTTCATTGACCAGCCCCTTGAAATATTCCTGCATGGATTTATGGGAGATCATCCCAGCGCTGTCTTTGACATCCAGCCATGGAGGTTCTTCATGGGTCATATTTCGCAATTTCCACGCCGAAAACTGGCCGTAAACCGTGTTTACTTCATCAAGAAGATTTTTTTCATCATCAGAATAGATGGAGAAATCCACATCACCAGGAACAGGAATAGCGCCGGAACCATGGGGTTTGTAATGGTGGTACAAATCAACCACTACAGGGCCGTGCGTCCATGCTTCTATCCGTTCTGGAAACAATGGGGTGTCATATATAGCCAAGTGGAAACCCTGGGCATAATAAGCCAATTTTTGCAATTTTAAATTAGAAATCAAGTCACCGGCTTCTTCATCTACATGGGCAAGAAAATATTTCGCCACATCAAAGCATGAGATCATACTGCACCATCCTTTCTCATTCATTAAGGTTTTACTTCATAACTTGAAAATAATCTTTTCCTATAAACAGGTCAACACAAAAAATCCCTTGACAGCAATATCATTTTAACCCTATGTTGATTTTACTCTCTGCAAAATCAGGGGGGACGGTTTGGAAGCCGGAAACAAAGGACGCAAAACAGCGTCTACATTTACCATGTGAACGCTTTTTTTTGTTCCATGCGTCCGATATATTGGGCAGCATGGGGGAAGCCTTCGGGCTTGCCGGTTCCTTTGTCCGGTCTTCCAACCCTCATTGCTGCCCTTTTTGTTTTTGGAAGGACGAAAAGGGCTTACCTCAACACAAAGGAGCCCAACCATGGAAAACACCACAAAACCCACCACATCCAAATTTCAGAACCATCCCATCAGATCAATTCAAAAATATGACCAAACTTGGTACGTCACTAACGACGTCTGCCATGCCCTGGGCATTGATGATCCACAAGAGGCGATGAATTATATCCCCCTCCGGTCTGAAAGAACGGTCATTAGGAATCATGATCTCAATGACTACACGGATCTTTTATATTCCGTCGTCAATGAAGCTGGGTTAAAAAAGCTTATCCACATAGTAGATGATCCCAAAGCAAAAGAGTTTTCCGACTGGATGGCAGCAAAGCCCACCAAAGATGAAATAATTCAAGATCTGCAAAACAAGGTTAATGTCCTGGAAGAACTCCTGATGGACGGAGCCGGGCCTGCCATGGCCTACCCTACACTTGCCAGCTATGAAGAAAGATCCGTCTACGCCTCCAAGTTGGAAGAGATCAACAGATTCAACCCCGGTGTCATCGAGGACATTCTTGTGAAGGTTAATTCACTCCACATAGAAGCCCTGGGAAAGACCCCCTTGCAGGCCACCATGGAAACCATGCAGGAATTGTCAGACAATCACCAGCAGGAATATCAGCAAGCTTTGCGGCACATTGGCATTGATCATGATTTTTTCTTTGACACTGATGATGATAGTTTGGATTTTGACTTGGTTCTCACATCTGATGATATCGCAGGATAAATAATATTCATCTGCCGGGCGGATCATTCTGCCCGGTTAGGATGCCATAGGAGGATCATGTTATGCAGATCATAGCAGACTTTACGCCGGAAGAACTTTCACAGGAAGATGATGTCTTGTTTCTTTGCTGCCATGCCATAGCCAGGTTAAAGATGGTGGGCAGTGTTATCCAAGAAGGATGCGTAAATATTAATCACCCAGTGATGGATGGATATAGAGCAAGTGAAGTGGGCACCATGGGGGCTATTGTCTCCGATGCCGCACAAGAGATTGAAGCCTTGATTGAGATAGAGCAAAAAAAATGGCAGTCAGGAAGATATAGCCGGACAAAGGGGGATAACCATGCAGATTGAAAATAAAGACACCATCACCGCCGATGAACTCAAAGCTGAACAAAATCCTCTGGAACTTGCCTGTAACCCTTTAAGCAAACTTAAATTTATTGCTGATGCCATCAAGGGCTTGTGTGAAAATCGCAATGTCTTTAACGAACTGGACAACCCACGGGCAATGGGTGAAATCATCGCAGACGCAACCATGGAACTCTGGGCCATCACCAATGCCGGGATGGAAAGGATAGATGCTCTTGAGGCTCAATTAAAGGTTTGTAGCGCATATGCAGCAAGCCCGGTGGGCCATGTGGTAGGAGGTGCCGAAAAATGATTATAAGAAAAAAAATCATACACGGCCGCCAATACCTCACGACTTTTAAGACTCTGGCAGAAGATCCAGCATTAAG